>Ga0209604_1000034_pt1 | contig 115181 bp, 100 predicted proteins | sample AD_UKC097_MetaG_FD_184405 | JGI IMG/M metagenome (GOLD analysis project Ga0209604, IMG submission 184405) | Active sludge microbial communities of municipal wastewater-treating anaerobic digesters from USA - AD_UKC097_MetaG (SPAdes) (version 2) | ecosystem: Engineered > Bioreactor > Anaerobic...
TGTCAACGCCGAATGTTTTTGTCCCCTTTTCACCGAAATAAAATGTCCCCTGAACACCGATCATGGAACCGATTCCGGATCCTCCTTTGCCGGTTCGTCCCCTTCCTGTTTAACCGCCAGGGCCAGGAGCCCTGTCTTCCGTTTTTCCTTCAACCGGTAACTGTCCCCCTTGATGTTGAGGGTCGTGGAGTGATGGAGCAACCGATCGAGAATCGCCGTGGCCAGAACCTGGTCATTGAAGATCTCCCCCCAGTCGACGAAGCTCTTGTTCGAAGTGACGATGGTGCTCGCCTTCTCGTACCTGCGGGTGAGAAGCCGGAAGAAGAGCCCCGCCTCCTCCCGGGACATGGGGAGATACCCGATCTCGTCGATGACGAGCACCCGGGGGTAGGTGAACTGCTGCAGCTGCCTTTCCACCCGGTTTTCCATCCGCGCCCGGGTAAGACGGGTCATGAGGGATTCCAGGGTGAGGAACAGGACCGTGTGGCCCGCCTCCACCGCCTTGACGCCCAGGGCGACGGCCAGGTGGGTCTTTCCAACGCCCGGGGGACCGAGGATGATGATGTTCTCCCCCCGGTCGACGAACCGGAGGGTCGCCAGGTCCCGGATCACCTTCCGGTCGATGCTGGGCTGAAAGGCGAAGTCGAACTGCTCCAGGGTCTTGATCCAGGGGAAACGGGACACTCTCAGCCTTGCCTCTACGCCCTTGTAGTGCCGTCCCTGCCACTCCACGGAAAGGGCCTCGGAGAGAAACTCCCGGTACCCCAGGTCCTTCTTGCCCGCCTGTTCGCACAGGCTGTCCAGCTGGGCCGCCAGATACTCCATCTTCATCCTGTCGAGAAGGTTCACAAACTGCATCGGATCACCTCCTCGTACACCGACAGATCCCGCCTTTCGACAGACAGGGTGTCCCGCCAGAGGGCGGCATGATGGGACGAAACGGTCACCCAGCCCTCTTGGAGGCTCTGAAGCCGGTGGGTCACGACATGTTCCTCTCCATAAAAGACGGAAAACTGTCCTTCAAACCCAATACGAACTTCCACGGTCTTTCCGCGAAGGTCGTCGGGCACGCTGTAGCGGTTCCCCAGGACGTCGATATACCCGTCCCAGTGGACCTGCCGGTGCTCCCGGTACGACGTGTCATACCGAACCGCCGGCAATGGCCCCAGACAGGGGTCTTCCCGGGCAAACCGGTCGCGGACCACCTCCCGGACCGTCCCGTGAAACCGGCCGTCCGCCTCTTCGGAAAGCCACTTAAGGGCCAGGGCATTCATATGTTCAAGGCTTTCAAAGGAACGATACCGGACAAAAAAATGGTGTTTGATGTATCCCACCATCCGTTCGTCCTTCCCCTTGGTCCGGGCACGACAGGGCCGGCAGGCCCGGGGCACAAAGCCGTAATGGCCGGCCATGTCCACAAACCGTTCGTTGTACCGGATGGCGGCACCGACCCTGTGGGAGATCACCGCCGTCTTCTGGTTGTCCAGAAGAACCTCCCGGGAAACACCGCCAAAATGCTCGAAGGACCGGATGATCCCCTCATAGGTGTGCTCGGCGTCGTTCCGGTCGGTGCACCAGAAATGAAACCGCCTCGAGTATCCCAGTGTGTCGACGATGAAGTACACCTTCCGGCGGACACCGCCGATTGCCGTGTGTATCTCGCCCCAGTCACTTTGCATCTGCTCGCCCGGCGCCGTCTCGAAACGCACCGTTGCCCGGCTGGCCCGCAACGGACGCTTCGGCCGGATATACTCCCGCAAAATGCTCACACGGCCCGTATACCCCTTCTCCGTGATCTCCCGGAGAATCACCACGGCATTCCATACCCCCTGGCGGATCAGATCGTCCACCATGGGCTTGAACGGATCCAGCTTGCTCGTCCGGGACGAAGGGCGCTTCCCCGACGGTGGTCCTCTTCTCTTCAAGGCACGGCTCACGGTCTTCGGATGAACCCCCAACGTCTCCGCAATATCTTTCTGATAGACGCCCTTCTCAATCTGTGCTTCAATCATCATCCAGTCCTCCTTGTTGATCATCGGGCACCCCCAGGTTATTCGAACTACCCTGAAGGTAACCCCTTTCTTCAACTTGGGGGACTTTTTATCCCGGTGTTCAGAGAACTTTTATCATCGCTGGTGACAATAGGGGAGTAAGCGTACACAATTGACAAGGCAGGCAGGACAACACGAGATCGGACCCATAACGCGTTGTGATAGGAAAACAGAAGTGGATGTGCGGTATCGACTGATGCAACCGGGGGAAGAAGAAAGCGTCTGCGCCCTGGTCGAGTAGGTTGAAGTATCGAAAGTCCGGCCATGTGAGCCAAGTTGTTTTTGGGCAGCAGGAACAGGTCCTTATTGATTTGCCAACTTTTTATTGACGCGTAGCGCTGTTTTTTCTTATACTTCCCGCCCGGAAAACAATTTCTCCCTTAATCGTTTTTTCGACATCAAGAATCGGAAAGGACAATTGATTTTATCAACCAGTTAATCAGGTCTTTTCTGCAGAAATATCTTTTGCATCCGGATTTGAGGAACTCCACCTCTTCGCTGGTTACATTTGTAAAAAAATTCTTCTACAACCTCTACCTTTTCAAAAATCATATCAGAAACTACCAATATCGTTATTACGCAAAAAGCGACCTGCCCGCGATCATCGGATACGTTCCTTCGAAGACGCGTAACATGATCGCCCAGTCTCCGGGGACGATTGTCATCTCGGCCCTGGGATTCGGCGAAATTCTCATCAGTGTCGATTTGATCAAGAAAATAAAAAGCTTATATTCATGTCCCATAGTCATTCTTTCCAGGCAGCCGCAGGTGGTCCGTCAGATGCATCAATCCAGGGGATCATCCGTGACAGCTCTTCCATATCCTTTCTTTGCGGGGCGCCCCATGATCTCGCACTGGCTTGGCAAGCTCAGACCCTCCCTGATTTTGTGCATCGAGAGCATGGTCGAGTTGAGAGCGGACATGCTGGAACTGGCAAAGGAAAGGTACAAGACATCCGTTTTGCTGGTCAACGCCCATGCCTTCAGGCCGAGTACCTTCATATTGCATGTACTCGAAGACACGAAAGGCGAAAATAAGCGCAGGTTCAGATGCCTGGATATGGCCGGAGTCGTTTCGGATGAAGCCGGAAAGTATCTTCTCGGGAACGGCGTTTCCGACGGCAGTATCGTTATGGTCAATAATTTGAAATTCGATGTTGCGGAACAAATTGCACAAACGGAAGAGACTGCGATGCTCCGTCGCCAGCTTGGGATATCCGGCGATGCTCGGGTCTTGATCTGCGGCAGTGTCCATTTCGGAGAAGAAATCATTATATTAAAGGCCTTTCAGGACCTCATCGGACGTCCGGGATTGGAAGATGTCAGGCTCATCATTGCCCCGAGAGAACTCTACGATATCGGCAGAATGACCGCAGCCATCAAAAGTCTCGGGTTTTCCGTCACGCTGAGGACGGCCTGCTCCAGTGGACCTCATGATGGTTCCGCAGTCATCATCGTGGACACTCTCGGCGAATTGAAAACGTTGTACTCGATAGCCGACGTTGTCGTTGTGGCGGGGAGCATGCTGTCCGATTTATTCGGCCATAACCCGATTGAACCGGCGATCCTGGGCAAACCTGTCATCGTGGGACCCTATACGCCATCTTTCAAGGATGTCATGGACAAGTTTCTCGACCGGGATGCGATCATCAAGCTGCAGCATACGGAAGATCTGGCGGAGCGGATCGCTTTTCTTTTTGAGCATCCGGAGATCAGGGAACGCATGGGTTCCCATGCCAAAACCATCGTTGAAGAGTGCAGGGGCGCGACGGCAAAATACCTCGATGTGATCGGCGGACTGCTTCCCCGACCATTCATGGGATCCTGATCGCCGAGGCGTGATCGGTGCGGCGTCGGCGGCATGCCGTGCCGCATCGCATGGAGAGCTGCGAGGCAATGGTTCGAAACAAATTCCTGAGAGCACTCCGACGGCTGGGGAAGCGATACGTCTTCAATCTCTACCATCGAAGCAAGCTGAGCGCGGCGCATTTCCCGCCGGCGGTCTGGATCGAGAACACCAACCTGTGCAATGCGCGATGCGTCATGTGCCCCCGCGACAAGCACACGAGGCCGCAGGGGATCATGCCGATGGCGTTGTTCGAAAAATTAATTTCCGAAATCGAAAAAAATAACGACGCGGTCACGCGCGTCCACCTGCACAATTATGGCGAACCGTTGCTGGACAAGGATCTGGCACTGAAGATCCGCCTGGCGAAAGAGGCGGGGGTTCGACAAGTGTATTTTGTCACGAATGCATCCTTGCTGACGGAGGAAAAGGTGCATCAGTATATCGCGGCCGGCTTGGATGAATTCAAAATCAGCTTTTACGGGACAAGTCCTGAAACCTACAACAACACGATGGTCGGACTCGATTTTGAGAAAACCATGAATAATGTAAAGACCTTTTTCCGGGTGCGAAAGGCTTTAAACGCAAAACATCCGCGGGTTCTGGTCCAATATCTGCCGCAGCCGCACAACCTGGGATTGACAGACGAATTCGTCTCGATGTTCGATGATATGATCGACAGAACATTGGGTGATTCGATCAGCATATTCAATCTGCATAACTTCGGCGGGGGAAGAAGTTACAGGGACACAAGCGCGCCGGCCTGCACGATATGCGATTATCCGTGGCGCACGATGGTTATCCTTCAGAACGGTCTCGTTGTGCCTTGTTGCATGGATTATAACGGAGAACAGGTTGTCGGTGACGTCACGGTCGACTCCATAGCCGGCATCTGGAACGGGACGGCGTATCGACAGATGAGAGAGATGTTCAAGACCCTGAATTATACGAGATACCCCGTTTGTTTGAGATGTGAGCATATTCGCTGATTTGTGAGACACTGTTCTTGTGATGGCATCATCTCACCGCCGCCATTGATTCTGTCGTTTGGAAGAGGAACAGCCGTATGAACGATCCATGGCAATATGACGAAACGATACAAATCGGCACGGACTATGGCGACCCCAATGAGGTCGGTGATTATGACGAACGCATGCTGAAGCTGCGGGATGCGGACGCTGAAGCGAAGGACATTCAAAGGGCCCTGTCGCTTTCGACGGATTCGACCGTCTGGGAGATCGGCACGGGCACGGGAGAGTGCGCCCTCGCACTTGCCTCCGGTGTAAAGCATGTTTATGCCACCGATGTTTCCCCTGCCATGCTGGAATGTGCCCGCCGCAAGGCGGAGCGGCGCCATGTCGGGAATGTAACGTTCGAAGAGGGAGGGTTCCTGTCGGGTTTTCGCCCGGGCCACCCCGTGCACGGAGTCGTTACCCAATTGGCGCTGCACCACCTGCCGGATTTCTGGAAGTCGAGAGCCCTGGGTGCCATGGCGGACAGTCTTCATCCCGGCGGAAGGTTGTATCTTCGTGATGTCGTATTCCCCTCGACAACCGATGATTACAATGCCTTTTTCAAGACGGTGATCGATGAAGTCCGTCTGCATGCCGGGGACAAGATCGCGCAACAGACCATACAACATATCAAGACGGAATTTTCCACACTGGATTGGATCCTTGAAGGGATGATCGCCCGCAGCGGATTGAGGATCGTCGAGAAGGACTGCAGCGGTTTCTTGTCCGTCTATGTCTGTGAGAAATAGAAACCGGACGGGGCACCGCACCGGATGCCCGGGCAAAGGTGAAACGGGAGGCCGGAGCGGATCAGCTTTTTACGAGTGGTATTCCATCAAGATTTCAATATGACCGGTATGTTGGTCAACTCTTTCCCTGATCGACAGGAACCCGCACTTTCTGTAAAAATCAATACTCCCGGGATTCTCTCGATACACCGTGAGCTCCATTTTTTTTCTCAAGGATTTCGCTTTCTCCATCAATTTCCGCCCAATGCCCTTACCCTGAAAACCGGGAGTGACGAACATGGCCGCCAGCGTGTCCCCGTGAAGCGAGAAGAAACCCTTGATGATATTATCCTCCAGGAACACATAGGTGTCGGAAACGGGAATATAGGTTGTCCTCATATCACCAACTTTGGACTCCCAAAACTCCCTGTCGACAAAGCCATGTGCCTCGATCGAGGCCTTCAGCCAGATGTCCAGAACATCATTCATGTCTGTCGATTTAAAAGCACGTATCATGTCTGTTCCTGTGCTCATGACGGTGCGCTGACCGGCGGAACGGGCCTGCGAAGAAAACCGAAGATCTTTCATGCAGGCGCAGTGTGACCGGTCAAGCGTCATATCAGGCGTGCCACTGATTGCGGCACGCCAGGAAATGCGAGTTTGGACGCGGCAAGGCAATTTACCACAAGGAGGGCGAACCGCCAAGCGAATCGGTCCGGCCTCGTCCAGGCCCAGTATGTCTTTTGAAATTTCCCATCGCCCGATCGACGGGCGGACAGAAAAGGGACCCCCAGAGTCCCTTTTTATCGTTGTATCCCGGCCGGCATCACGGTGTTCCGGGGAAAAATCAGGATGTGTCCCTTCTCTCAATCCGGACTGACAACGGTCCTGCAGCTGCCGCAACGCTGAGCGCCCCGGAAGAGTTTGTTCCCGCATTGGGGGCACCGATAGCGCTTTTCCTCGTCGGCGATCCATCTTTCCGTTCCGACCTCCCTCCAGTGGGGGATCGCCCTCAGGATGACCTTTTTCGCTACGGGTATGGGGAACTCGTCGATCAACCGGCAGGGAAAATCGGAGCATTCATGGCAGCCCTCGTAATGTTTCTCCTTCGTACAGTTCCGGATGGGACACCGGGTGCAGTGGATGAATAAGTCGCCGGAGAGACAGCCCCGGCAATGGATGTCCGCCGCGGTGAGATCCCCGCTGTCCGGGAGCTTGCCCCTGAAGAGATCCGCCAGGGACTCTTTCATCCGCTGGTTGTCCGTGACGTGGGCGAGTTGAACGGCGCATACCCCGCAGTAAAGACCGCAGGGCGCGGCAAACTCGGGATTGATTTTGGCATTCATTCCTTCGCTCCTTCTTTTTTCCCTCTTAGACTGTTTCAGGTGGCGTTGTGTGACAGAAAAAAGAGTTGCCGGACGGATTGTTCCGGTGGAACCGTCGTCCCGTTCCCGGCGGCCGGGCATCGCGAAACGGCGGCGCCGGTCATCTGCGCAGCAGGGAACCCACCACCAGTTCCAGATGGTGAATGGTGCTGCATTCCCTCGCCAGGGTGCAGTAGGGGAGGTATTTCCTCATCTCGGAATCCCCCAATCCCCAGAGGAGCGGCGCTTCGGGGTTCAGCCAGATGAGACGCTTGCTCCTCTCGGAGATGTATCGGAGAATGTCCACGCGGGAGTTTCCGAAATTCGAGCGGGCGTCCCCCAGGATGACGACGGTCGACTTTCTTGAAAGGGAGTCGGCATGGTGCTCCCTGAAATCCGCCAGGGAACGGCCGTAATCGGTCTTTCTCAGGATGATGTCCAGCCCGTCGCCGGACAGGATTCTGGAGATGGCTTCGTGAACGGGGTATCTCTCGAAAAATACGCTCACCTCCACCAGGTTCGTGCAGAACGCAAAGGACCGGATCTTCGAAATGACTTCGTTGAGGCTGTAAAGGATGAGGAGCAGAAACCGGACCACGTTCGAAACGGAACGGCTGACATCGCAGAGCACCACGACTTCGGGACGGTCCATTTTCCTGGATTTCCATTCGGGATCGAAGGGGACGCCGCCGTACCGGATGTTTCTTCTCATGGTTTTTTTCAGGTCAAGCTGTCCCCTCCTGGCCGTTTTCGGCCTTCTTGAATAGCGGTCCTTCAGCCGCTTGACCATTTTCTGGACAATGACCTGCATCCGGATCATGTCGCGCTCCTCCAGGGAGGACAGGTTCGTGTTGTTCAGCATTCTCTCGAGCATCTCCTCGGAGCGCTTCGATGCATAGAGTTCGAGTTGACGGTCGACGAGGTCCCTCGCGGAGCGGATCAGATCGTCGCGCATGGATTCCAGCGTCTTCGCGAGAACGGCGGCGTCGGGTCCGCCCCGGGCCGCCTGACGTTGAATGTCCTCGTTCAACCCGTTCATGCCGAGCATCTGCAGGAGCTTCTGCATGTAGACGCCCCGCTGGTGCGGGTACTGGATGTCCTTGACGCCCGCCCCCGCTGCGGCTTCGCTGAACGCGAGCGCCAGTCCTCCCCCGCTGCCGGAAAGAAGCATCCGGGTGAGGGGGGTGCTGAGCGGTTCCGCCGGCGTTTCCGGCCGGTCCTTGGAAAGGCCGTTGCTGCCGTTCAAATCGGCGATGCTGAAGAAATGGTCGAAACAGGTCTCGAATATCAGCTTTTCCGGCTGCGACTTCGCGAGGGAGGCGGCGAGAAAATCCTTTATCATCCGCCGGTCCTCATAGCCCGACAACGACACCGCCCTGACGGCGTCCATCGTTTCCGACACGGATACCCGCACGCCGGACCGTCTCAGAACGGTGATGAAGTTTTCGAGGGTCCGGTCCAATCAACCCACCTCCCTGACGGTCTGTTCCGTCAGCGCATCCAGCCTGCTTTCGGCGACCTGGATGTCCTGCTGGGTCTTCAGGAACGTGTTCAGCGTCCTTTTGACCATCTCCCGGTCCAGGTTGTCGGCGTGGAGGAGCACCAGCGTCCGCGCCCAGTCGATTGTTTCGCTTACCGAGGGAAGCTTCCTGATGTCGAGCTGCCGGACCTTGTTGATGAAGGCGACCAGTTGCCTGTTCAGCTTCTCCGTGATGTCGGGGACCCTGGTCCGGACGATTTCCCTCTCCAGCCGTTCGTCGGGAAAGGAGATGTACAGGTGAAGACAGCGCCGCTGGAGCGCCTCGCTGAGTTCCCGGGTGTTGTTGCTGGTCAGGAACACGAACGGCATGGACGTGGCCTCGATCGTTCCGATTTCCGGAATGGAGACCTGGAAGTCGGAGAGGATCTCGAGGAGGAAGGCCTCGAACTCGTCGTCGGACTTGTCGACCTCGTCCACCAGGAGCACCGCCCCCTGTTTCTGCTGCAGTGCCTTCAGAAGGGGCCTCGGTTCGAGAAAGCGGGGGGAGAAGAAGATGTCGTCGTACTGGTGCAGCTTTTCGATGGACTCGGACAGGTCCATTTCCCCCTGGACGATCCGGTCGAGCTTGTCCTTCAGCAACTGTGTGTATAGAAGTTGTTTCCCGTACTTCCATTCGTACAGCGCCTTGGACTCGTCCAGCCCCTCGTAACACTGAAGCCGGATGAGGGGAATGCCCATGAAAGCCGCCGTTGCCTTGGCCAGCTCCGTCTTGCCCACGCCCGCCGGCCCCTCCACGAGGATCGGCTTTACCAGGTGGGATGCCAGGTAGACCGTGTTGGCGATGCGGTCCGAGGCGATGTAGCCGACATTCTGGAGTCCCTTCCGGACTCCTTCCGGGTTGTCAAATCCAGACCATGTTTCCAAGCAGGTGTCTCCTTTCAGCCTTGTCCTCCCGTTTCGGGGGCGACTGGTTCACACGGGGACGAACGGTATGTACCGTTCGATGAAACGGCGGATCGCCGTGATCGTTCCCGTCCGGCGTCACCGGACCTTGAATCGTTCCAGGATGCTCCTCAGTATTTTCTTGTATGCTTCCACTTCCTCTGCAGTGAATCCCTTTCTCAGGTCCTCGTTGACGGACATGATGATCTTTTTCGCCTTCTCCAGGGAGTCCAGTCCCTTGGGGGTCATATGGACCAGATAGGCCCTTCGATCGCCGGGAGCGGTCTGTCTCTCTACGATGCCGTTCTTTTCCAGGCGGTCCACAAGCCGGGTCACGGCGGAATTGTCGATGTCGAACACCTCGCCCAGTTCCGACATGGTGCGCATGTCCTTGTGCTTCAGAAGGAAGAGAATTCCAGCCTGCGTCATCGTCAATTCCACCCCCGCTTTGGAAAGCGCGGCGTTCGTGTAATCCTTCATGGTCTGCTGCGCCATGGAGAGAAGATAGATGAGGCGGTCATCGGATGTCATGAGGTGCCCTCCAGAGGATGGGATTTTTCGGATAGCCGGGGGGACATATACTTGATTAGGCAAATATTGTCAAAAGAAAATATTGTCGGGTGCAAATAGTGTGTCTTGTGGGACCGCCGGCCGATACAATATCGTGCACAAAAAAAGGTTTGACATTGAGTGACAATGGTGTACACAATACGGGTGCAATTGGAGGTAACCCATGAAATTCATCAGTGTGCGCGATTTCCGGGGAAAGTCGGCCGAGGTGTGGAAGAATCTTTCCCGGGAAAGGGAGGTTGTTGTAACGAGCAACGGCAGGCCCATCGCCATTTTGTCGGCGGTGAACGAAGGGAACCTCGAAGAGTCCCTCTCCGCCATCCGTCAGGCCCGGGCCGCCGAGGCCGTCATGAGCCTCCAGCGCCGGTCCGTCGAACGGGGAACCGACGGTCTCACCATGGAGGAAATCAACGCTGAAATAAAGGCAGTGCGGGAAAAACGCAGGCGATGAGAATCGTCCTCGATACGAATGTCCTCGTGGCGGGGCTCCTGTCGCCATTCGGCCCGTGTGGCGATATCGTGCGCATGGTGTCTTCCGGGAACCCGCGTTTGTGCATCGATGCCCGTATCTTGTCCGAGTACCGGGAGGTGCTGGAACGTCCCAAGTTCGGTTTCGACCGTGAAAAGACAGCGGTCATCCTCGATGAAATCGCACATCATGGATGGGTCGTCACGTCCAGCCCCCTTTCCGTTTCCCTGCCTGATCCCGATGACATGCCTTTTCTGGAGGTTGCCATTGCAGGCGGGGCGGACTGCCTGGTCACGGGAAACGGGATTCATTTTCCTCCCGGGATGTGTCAGGGAATGGGAGTCGTTTCGCCGGCGGATTTCCTGAAGCGTGTTGCAAGGCGCAAACAAAGCGGGCGGGGCATCAGCAAAGAAAAGGACGTCTTGTAAAACCTTGAGAATCAGGGAAAAATGATGGTTTGACGGGACAGGCCTTCACCGGGGAAAGCCTGTCCCGTGTCTGTGCCCTTCCTTCCCGGGCAGCTCAGAATTTTTCCGCCGCCCTGGTCAGGAGGGGCCGTGTTTTCTCGTTGAACCAGCAGTCGAGAAACAGTTCGTTCCAGGCCTTGTGGTCTCTTTCGTATCGGACCCGAATCTCCTCGGTCCGCAGATCCTTCATCGCCGCCAGCGCGTGCCGGGGAAGGGCCGCCAGGGTTGCAACCCAGGAAAGCGCTTTTTCCTCCACTTCCGCCTGCGGGCAGATGTCATGGATCAGATGGATCTCTTTCGCTTTTTCCGGCCCGAACATTTCCCCGAAGTACATTACGTCGTTCGCGATATGGTCGCTGACCGCCTGCCGCAGCATGAGAACGGTGGGAAAGGGCGTCGGAACGCCCAGCTTGACCTCGAGGAGACCGAACAGCTTCTTCCCCTCCGCGGCGATGCGGTAATCGCAGCACAGGGTCCAGATCGTGCCGACGGCCGGCGCGTGACCCGCGACGGCACAGGCCGTCGGCAGCGGCAGGGTGTAGAGATTCATCGTCACCTCGTTGAATTTGTGCCAGAAATCGGCCATTTCGGATCGGTTGTAGTGAATGAGTTCGGGGAGATTCAGACCGATGCAGAAAAATCGGTCGCCTCCGGCAAGCACCATCCCGTCGCAATTCCTTTTCACCGTTTCGAGGGCGACGGACATGTCCTCCACCAGTTCACGGCCGGCGGGATTTTTCAGCCCGTTGTCCAGTCTCAGAATCGCCACGTTTCCCCTTGGCTCGATTTTCACCTTTGCCATGAAATTCCCTCCTTTACGATATTTTTCCCCATCATTCGCGGGATCGAACGTCTTGTCGCGAAGAATCGTTCCATTGAGATCGCCGGGCGGATGACAGGCGTGTGTTATGCCCCCACAAAATTCTATTGAAGCACAGGACAACGCTGTAAATCAAGCGTCGCTGGGCGGGTCCGGCGGGAATTGACGGGAATTCCAAAGAGGTGTAAATTTATACAAATATGTTCCATGCGGATTCGAAGGCGATTTCCCGGGGGGACGGGGCCGTCCGGTCCCCTTCGGCCGCGTGATCCTTTCAGAGGGGGGCAACCGGTGTGGAACTGAAGGAACTGATCGTTGTCGTACCGCACAGCGGCATCGTGATTCCCGTCGAGATCCCCCTGGACAGTCTTTCCGAGAAATTCCCCGTCCTGGCAAGGAACGTCGACTGGTACACGAACTGGCTGTACGATTTTCGCGATCTCCTCGCGAACCGGCATATCGTTTTCCCTTTCTGCAGTCTCATCGTCGAGGCGAACCGGCATCCGGACAGGATAGAAGAGAGCGTGCCCCTGAAGGACGTGAACGGCGAACCGGTGTACAGAAAGCACAGGGAACCCGGTGACGGCCTGCGAAAATCGCTTGCGGAAAAATATCTGAAGACCTTCCATAGAACGATAGAGGACTGTATCGAATCGGGAATGGAGTTTCTGCTGGACGGACATTCCACGGTAACGGCCCGGGGCGTCGACGACAACCAGATCGACCTCATGAATTTCCAGCACTCCCCCCTGGACGAAGCCCCGAGGCTTTTTTCCCCCGACGATTACGTGGATTCATACGCGGCGGAACTCCGGAAAAGGCTTCCCGATGTGAAGGTGACCGTGAACGGATCCGAGTACTTCAACGTTTACGGCCACGTGTGTTCCGAGCATTCCGTGAACGCCGCGGGCCGGGTCGGCGGGCGCGTTCCGGCGATCATTCAGGAGACCAACGAGCGTCTCTACAGGAATCCGGACCGGACCCCGAACGTGGAAGCCGTCAACCGGCTGCGGCGCGTTTTCGCGGAATCCTTTCATGCGGCCTGGTGCCGCGTCCGCAAAATCCGACAGGAGTGACCCATGATCAACCTGCACAGCGGCAGGCAGACGTTCGACTTCGACTGCGGGGCCAAGGCGCTCCAGATCGTCATGGCGTACTACGGGACCGATGTCCGCGAAGACGAACTGATCAGGGACCTGGGAACGGGCAGGGACGGCACCCGCGTGGACCGGATGATAGCGGTCGCCGAGGCCAGGGGATTTTCCGTGATGGCGAGGCAGAACATGTCTCTCGGGGAGGTGAAACGCTGCATCGACGAAGGGAATCCGGTCATCGTCCTGCTGCAGGCGTGGGCGGAGCGGTTCATGACCCTGAAGGACTGGCGGGAAGATGTCGAGGACGGGCATTACGCCATCATGATCGGCCATGCCAGGGGGGTTCTGCTTTTTGAAGACCCCGCGTCCTTCCGCAGGACCTGGCTCAGGGAATACGAGTTCCTGGCCCGCTGGCACGACCTGGATGCGGACAGGAATCAAAGATACGACCGGTTCGGCATGGTGCTGCTGGGAAAGGAACCTATCCTGCATACGGCGCAGCACATGGATTGAGCCGGGCAGGCGGGACCCTCCCCGCGCCCGGGAAAAGGGGCGCACGGTTCCGGGGGCGCCCCGCGGTCAGGCTGCCGCCTCATGGGCGATGCGGAACCCGAAGAAGTCGAGCCGGAAATCGGGTGCGCGCTTGATGCGATAGGCGGAGCGGCAGCACTCCGCGCAGTAGTTCCAACTGCCGCCGCGATGGACATGGATCGTCCCGTTGACCGGGCCGCGGGGATCCCTGACGGGACGGCCGGGATATTCCCCGTACCAGTCGGAGCACCACTCCCAGACGTTTCCGTGCATGTCGTAGAGACCCCAGGCGTTGGGCGGAAAGGAAGCCACGGAAACGGTGCAATGCCGGTACTTCCCCCCGCGGCATCCCCTGTAGGGATAGTTCCCGTTGTAGTTCGCCTGATCGGTGGAAAGACAGTCTCCCGTGTTGAACGGCGATGCCGTTCCCGCCCGGCAGGCATACTCCCACTCCGCCTCCGTCGGCAGGCGGTATCGGTCCGTTTCCTCCCGGCGGTTCAGCTTTTCGATGAACCTCCTGCAGTCCTCCCATGAAATCTGCTCCACGGGGAAGCTGTCTCCGCAACCGTTGAAATGCGACGGGTTGCCCTTCATCACGGCTTTCCATTGTCCCTGCGTCACGGCCGTCCTTTGCATGTAGAACGGTTTCGTCAGCTCCACGCGGTGCTGCGCCTCGTCGTCGAACCGTTGCGGTTCGGTCGGAGGGCTTCCCATCACAAAAATCCCGGGAGGGATGAGGACGAAGGTCATCCCTATGGAATTGGTGAACGTTTTCATGACACGTGCACCTCCCTGATTTACTTGCCTCTTTCCCCGGCGCGGGCCGTCCCGGGGCCATCGGGCGAAGGAAGGGATGGAATTCCCGTGAAGCGGTCGGAAAGCAACGGAGGCGTAAAGGAAAATTAGTGGAAGGGAAACAGCGCTCGTCTTGCCATCGCGATCCCGTGGATGAAGGGAACAGGGCTCCGGATGGGCAAATGGAAACGGCGTCGCCGGTTTCAGCACTTTGTCGGTTGAAATTCTAACACAGGGAACCGCCGATGTCAAAAAAAGATCGGCCTGTGAAAAGTAGAAACGAGAAGCGGGAAGACCCGGAGGCTGAATTCCGGATTTCCGGGGAATGGGGCACACCGTCGCGGCTCAGATTCCTTTTCGGTGACGATTTGTGCCGGTGTCCCCTCAAGATTGTAGGGATACGAGACGATAGATACATTGTGCGGTCATTTTCCAGAACGGTGAATTGCGGACAATGTCAAACCCGACGGTGCTCGTTGACGAGGTAGAAACGTGAAGGATCGTTTGCTGGAGAAGGATGTCGTTGACACCGAACGGAAATTCAGAGTGGACGTGCTTTACGAAAAAACGAATGACATCATTTACTCCCATGACCTGGAGTAGAAGATCCTGTCCCTGAATCCCGCGGTGGAGAGAATCCTCGGCTATACCGCCGGGGACCTCCTCGGCAAGGACATCCTTGAGGCCGTCCATCCCGATTCCGCTTCCCGGCTCAGGCAGCGCCTCGAGACGAGGCTTTGCCATCCGGACAGAAAGATGGGCCCCATGGAGCTGCTGATCTACGCGAAAGACGGCCGGGAGAAGTGGCTTGAAGTCAACGCGACCCTGTTGACAACGCCCGAAGGACTTCCCCATGCCGTTCAGGGGATCGCCCGGGACATCACCGACCGGAAGCAGGCCGAGCGGAAGCTGCTCATCAGCGAACAGACGTATCGCGCCATCTTTGAAAATACGAACGCCGCCATGAGTATTCTCGGGGAGGATAACGTCCTCACCCTCGTCAACGGAGAGTTCGAGAAAATGACGGGGTACTCCAGGGAGGAGGTCGAAGGCAAAAGGACATGGATGTCTTTTGTCGAACCCGGGGACATGGACCGTCTCATGGGGTATCACGCGGCCCGGATGCAAAGCCGGGAAGCCCCCAGGAACTACGAGTTCAGGCTCGTCAGCAAGGACGGCGGGATCAAGCACATCTACATCACCGTCGCGCTCATCGGGGGCACGAGGCAGTTCGTCCTTTCCATGACCGACCTGACGGAACTCAAAAGGGTCCAGTCCTCCCTGCAGGAGAGCGAGGCGCGGTACCGGACCTTCCTGGACGCGTCGTCCGACGGGGCCTTCATGAAGGATGAGGACTTTCGCTATATCCTCGCCAACCGGGCCTTTCTGGAAAAATTCGGTCTGGGGGAGGAGCGGGAGATCCTCGGAAAACGCGACGACGAAGTCCTCCCCCCCGACATCGCCCGGCTGGCCGGCCGGTCGGACCGGCGCGCCCTGGAGGCGGGCAGTCTCGTGGTGGTGGAAGAGCACGTGCGCAACCAGATCCTGGAAACCCGCAAGTTTCCCGTCGTCCTGCGCAACGGGAAAACGGGAATCGGCGCCCTGATCCGGGACATCACCGAGATCCGGCGGTCAGAAGAGGAAAAGAAGCGGCTGGAGGTCGCCCTCGAACGGGCGGGCAAGCTGGAGGCGCTGGGGATGCTCACCGGGAGCGTCGCCCATGATCTGAACAACGTCCTCGGCGGCATCGTGAGTCTTCCCGAACTGCTGATGATGAAGCTCGAAGACGGCAATCCCATGAAAAAACAGCTGGACATCATCAGGAGATCGGGGGAGAAAGCGGCCCGGATCGTGCAGGACATGCTGACGCTGACCCGGAGAAGTCTCGCAAACGCCACCGTCGTCAGTCTCAACGACATCGTCACCATGCACTTCGAAACGCCGGAGCACGACAAGCTGCAGTTCTACCACCCCGACGTCCGGTTCGAGATGCGGCTGGACGAGCAGTTGCCGAATATCGTCGGTTCCCCCCTCCACCTGTCCAAAACGGTCATGAACCTCCTGTCCAACGCCGCCGAGGCCATGCCGCAGGGGGGCATGGTCACCATCGCGACGGAGTACCGGTATATCGACCAGCCCATCCGGGGTTATGACGACATACGGGAGGGGGATTACGTGGTCGTCACCGTGACGGACACGGGTGTCGGGATCCCCCGGGAGGACATCGAAAGGATCTTCGAGCCCTTCTATACGAAGAAAGTCATGGGCAGAAGCGGAACAGGCCTGGGAATGACCGTGGTCTGGGGCACCGTCAAGGACCATAAAGGGTATATCGATGTCCGAAGCGAAGTGGACAAGGGAACGACCTTCAGCCTGTACTTCCCCGCCACGCGGAAGAAAGTGAAAAAAGAGAAGGACCGCGTTCCCATGGAACGATACATGGGAAACGGGCAGACGCTTCTCGTCGTCGACGACGTCCCGGATCAGCTGGAACTGGCGTCCTCCATGCTTTCCCGCGTGGGCTACCGGGTCGTCACCGCTTCCAGCGGAGAGAACGCGCTGGAATACCTGAAGGACCACTTCGTCGACCTTGTCGTGCTGGACATGATCATGGAGCCCGGCATCGACGGTCTCGAAACGTACAAAAGGATCCTGGAACTCCATCCGGGACAGAAGGCGATCATCACCAGCGGCTACGTCGAGAAGACGCGTATCCAGGAGGCCCAGAAGCTGGGTGTGGGAACGTTCATCAAAAAGCCTTACGTTCTGGAGGAGATCGGCATGGCCATCCGGAACGAATTGAACGTTCCCTCGAATCCGGAATCGAAGTGACGGGATCGGGCGGCCGTCTTCCCGGCCCGTCCCGCCACGGCAGGGCCGCGCGGACGCCCCATGCCCGGCATGCCGTCACGCAGGTTTCCGGCGTGTCCGTGGGAGTGCGGATGAAGGAAAAGGAAAAAAGGGCGGCGCCGTTCCGCCCTGGAACTTTCCTCGAATTCCCTCGTTGACAATGCCGGTGGGGTGAATCATAATTCATCGGCCGGTCCAGGTGCACCATTGTCCGGACCGGCGGAGGGATGTCTCCTCCGCGATCACGATTGCCGATCAAAAACTCGTTCCGGAGAGGATGAGGGAAGGGAAGGTTCGGTCCATGAAACGTTCTTGCGCATTTTTCGCACTGGGATTCCTGTTTTTCATGACGGCGTGCAGCGGCGGCGGAGGCGACGGCGGAGGGACCTCGCCCGCGGCAAAGCGTTCCTGGACCTTCATGGTTTATCTGGGGGCCGACAACAACCTCTCGTCGGCCGGGGTCAGCGACCTGAACGAAATGGCAAAGGTGGGGTCGGACGAGAATGTGAACATCGTCGTCCAGGCCGAATTCAGCTCGGAATACACGGACTTCACCGAGATTGACCAGGGATCCTACAACGGAGACACGATCCGCTATCTCGTCGGGAAGGCGGATGCCGGCAGCGGGTTCGACCTCGAATCGGGGACGTCCATCGGAAACGTGGACATGGCCTCCCCGGCGACCCTGGCGGCGTTCATCCAGTGGGCCGCCGCGCGGTACCCGGCGGACCATTACGCGCTCGTCATCTGGGACCATGGCGCGGGCTGGAAGCGGAAGGGCAGAGGGGCCGTGGAGGATGAAACCAGCGGCAATTTCATGACCCTTCCCGATCTGGCCAAGGGGGTCCGCGATTCGGGTGTCTTCGTGGACGTGATCGATTTCGACGCCTGCCTCATGGGGATGTACGAGGTCGCCTACGAGTTTCTCTCCCTGACGGACTACATGGTCTTTTCGGAGGAGACCGAACCGGGTTCCGGCAATCCCTACGACACGATCCTGGCCGCGCTGGCGGCGAACCCGCGGATGACGCCGGGGGAACTCTCCGTCGAGATCGTGGAACGCTATGACGCCTATTACGCTACCTCGGAGCGGTCCGAGGATGTCACGAAATCCGCCGTCGACATGTCGAAGATCGCGGCGCTTCATGAGGCCATGGTCACGGCCGCCGAGGCCATCGTCGCCGACTTCGCCACCGTCGGGGCCGTCATCGCCGCGGCCCAGCAGAACACCCAGAGTTATTACTACCGGACGAATCACGATCTGTACGATTTCTTCGACTACGTGGACACGAACCTGGTTCAGGGTTCCGTGAAGGCGGCGGCGCAGGCCGTCAAGTCGGCGGCGTCCGACGCCGTCGTCGCCAACCGGTTCAGGGGCGACAGTATGGCGGAATCCCACGGGATCGCCGTCTATGCGCCCGCCAGGAACCAGGTGTCCACGGACCAGGTCGTGAACGAACTCGCTTCGTACGCCGCCCTGGCCTGCAGCCAGTCCCGGGGAAACGGCTGGTACGACGCCGTGGTGGCCATGATGGAGAACCGGGTCCAGGATCTCTATCCCGGAGGGTTTGCCTTCAACGTCGAGTGGGACACCGACGCCGATGTCGATCTCTACGTGTGGGAACCGACGGCGCTCTATGCCCCCTGGATGGGACAGACCACTCCCAACGGAACGTTCTCGGCCGATTCCGTCGTCACCGGGACGTCCACCGAGTATTACGTGGCCGACGACTACGTGGAACCCGGCTACTACGACGTCATCATCAATTATTACGACAACGGTTCGACCGCGAATTACGCCAATGTTCTCTTCCATTACTACATCCCGGGGGATCCGGCGGGGTGGAGGTCCGCCGGTCCCGTGACGCTGGATCTCTCCAACCCGTACCCGGAAGAGGAGATCGCGTACCCCCCCGTCGCCCTGAACAGCTACAGCGACTACTGGTACGTCTATCAGCATTACGTGGGGGAGGAGGAAAACGGGGGCCTTTCCTGGGCCCAGGAGGGAACGAAGGTGAAGGTATCCTTTAAGGTGAAGAAGAAGAAACCGTCCTTCGGGGATGGAGGGAAGTGATCCATGGGCCGGTTCGGAATGTTCGCACTCATGGGGCTCGTCCTCCTGGTCGCCTGCGCGGGGGGGCCGCCGTCTTCCGCCGGCCCGGCGGTCGAGCGGATCGGCGCGGATCCCGGGGAACACGTGGACCGGGAGGTGACCCTCGCGGCGTCGTTCAAAGGCTGGAAGGGGGGCTGTCCCGGCCCCCCGCCGGTGTCCCGGAGCGACTGGATGGTGGACGACGGGACGGGGTGCCTCTACGTCCACGGGCCGCTCCCCCCGGGCCTGGATCCGGCGAGGCCGAAGGACGAGAGGGTCGTCTTGACCGGGGTTCTGAAACGGTCCGCGGACGGCGTTCTCTACCTGGACATCGCGGGGAGGAAACCCTTCTTTCCGGCCCCCCGGTGACGGCGGTGCGGTCCCGGTGCGGGGTCGGACCCCGCTCCGGGCGGTCACGGCGTCAGGGGGCCGACGCGGTTTCCGATGCCACGACCCCCCTGCGGACCATGACATTGTAGATGAATTGGGCTTTCTTCCGGATGTAGCGGGACGGCCGGTCGGCCTTGTACCGCGTCGGGTTGGGGAGCACGGCGACGAGGGTCGCTGCTTCCATGGGCGTCAGTTCCGACGACTGTTTCCCGTAATATCGCCGGGAAGCCGCCTCGATTCCGAAGATGCCGTCCCCCCACTCGGCGACGTTGAGATACAGTTCGAGGATCCGCCGCTTGCTCAGGTTCCGCTCGATCCTCCAGGTGAGGATGGCCTCCCGTATTTTCCTGATCGGATTCTTCGAGGGGGAGAGGTAGAGGTTTTTGACGAGCTGCTGGCTGATGGTGCTCCCCCCGAACTTCCATCTGCCCGCCTGGAGGTTTTTTTCGAGGGCTTTCTGCATCGCATCGAAATCGAATCCGTTGTGACGCCAGAACTTCCCGTCTTCCGAGATGACGACCGCCTGGACGGCGTACCGGGAGATCCGCCCGAGAGGCACCCATTTCTGCCGGATGCGCAGGTCCCTCCCGTCCCGGTTCCATTCCGCCTCCCGGTACTTCATGAAGGCCGTTTTGCCGGGATTTTCCACGGCGAGCCTGCCGATCCCGGGATGAAACAGGAAGAAGGCCGAAAAGATCGCGAGGGCCAGGGATAAGGCCGGGACCAGGAATTTCATGTTCTTCCGCATACCCGTTTCCGTCCGTCGGGGCACAGATGTATCACAGGGCGATGGAGAAGAAAACGGAAATTCCGATCAGGCCGCCGCCGTGGCCCGGGTGTTGAACGGGGGGGCCTTCGGCGGTTCCGGAACGGTCAGGACACCCATGTGACGAAGTCTTCCAGCTTCGCCCTTTCCCGGGGAAAGCGGTTCAGGGGGAAATCCGTGTCCGGATATCCCAGGGCGACGCCCATGATGATCCGCCGGTCCGCCGGCACGGGGAGGACTTCCCGGAGGAGATCGGGGTAGCCGACGGTTACCGCCATGATGCAGCTTCCGATTCCCCGGTCATAGGCGGTAAGACAGAGGGTCTGCAGAATGAGCCCGATGTCGAGCATGGCATATTCCAGGCGGGTGTCCTTCGGAACGGCGGCGATCACGAGGCAGGGGGCCCCGAAGAAGGCGTGCATCTCCTTGTAGAATTGAACCCGCGCCGCCTTGTCCTCCCGCGCGATGCCCTGGGCCGTGAGCACGACCCTACCCAGGCCGGCGTAGCGTTTCTTCATATGTTCCGGCCATTCTTCCGGCATCGGCACTTCCGGTGAAAAGACCGCGCCGCTTTCCATCTTCTCCGTGCTGGCCTTCCTGAACTTTTCCAGGGCCGGTCCGGTCAGCACGAACAGTTCCCAGGGCTGCGTGTTTCCCCAGGAGGGGCTCCACCGGCAGTCCTCCAGGATTTCCGTGAGGACTTTCTTTTCGATGGCGTCAGGTTTGAATTTGCGGATGCTCCGCCTTCCCGTGATGGCGTCTTTCAGTTCCATGAGTTCCTTCCTTGTCCGTGAAGCGTATTTTGATGGAGGTGCCTTCGATCGGGGAAAACCGGCGCGGGCCCGAAGCAGCCGGCCGGGCGGGGCACCTGTGTGCAGGTGTATCAGGATTCCGGACCGGGCGCCATGTTTTTTTCCATGCCGTCCGTGCGCCGGGGGGGAATCGCAACGCGGCACATGGTATTTACTTTGCCGTTCGAAAAAGTGTCGAATTGGCCTTCTTACGACTTCGTCAATTTTATCTTGACCGGTCATGGGCGCGACGATATATAAATCAGGGATTCATTCTTCCAGGGGCCAATCTCTCTGAATCTTTCCTTGAATTACTTTCCCACGGCCGGCGTTTTCCAACGAAAGGCACGCTCTTGCGCCGGAATGGGCGGGGCGCAAAGCGAAATCTACGAGGAGGGAATTCATGCTGACAACCTTCGGAGAAAAGAAAAAAACGTGTTTTCTCTGCGGTACCGAGAGCATGCACAAGGGACTCATTTCCACGGCGTCCCTGGGATCGACGGACCTCGATTCCCGGCCGCCGGAGCCGGAACGTTCCAGCCTTTCCTACTGGATCCATACCTGTCCTTCGTGCGGGTACTGCGCTCCCGATTTGTCCGACGGAGACCGGGCGTTCGAGGCGGTTGTGCGAAGCGAGGAATACCGGAACACCCTGGAGAACCCGTCCACGCCCAGGCTGGCCGGTCAGTTTCTCTGCTGGATGCTTCTCGAGGAAAGCCGGAAGGAATATGAAAAAGCGGGGTGGGGCGCCATTCACGCCGCCTGGGCCTGCGACGACGCGGGCGCCGGCGAATGGGCCGCCAGGTGCCGGGAGAGGGCCTCCGAACTCCTCATGCGGGCGCGGGAAATGGGCCAGTGGTTCGCCGAGGACGCGGGACTGGAGGAGGCGATCCTGGTGGATCTGCTGAGGAGGGCGGGGCGCTTCGAGGAGGCCCTACGCCTCTGCGAGGATCGGCTGAGCAAGGAACCGGATGAAACGGTGAAGGTCATTCTCCTGTACCAGAAGGCCCTGATCGGAAAATCCGACAACGGCCGGCACACCGTGGCGGAGGCGCACCGGCAGGTGCGGTCGTAGCGCGTGGAAGGACCGGGGGAAAGCCGTTTAACATGGCTGTTCCCGCGGTCGCGGACGGTTTTCCGGCTCAGGAACCGCTTTTCGACGGTTCCAATTTTCTCGCTCCACTGCAACACCGCAAACTCGCCCTCCGGGCTCGGACAAGCGGTGTTGCGGTCGTTCCGCTTCGAAAGGAACCGTGGGCGAAAAGGCGCTTATTCGCCTCCAAAACCGTCCCGCGCCCCCCGCCGGTTGTCCCCGGTATGGAAACGTTTCGCGGGACGGTGTTTCCGTAGTCCGACCCTTCAGGGTCGGGACTTTGGCGGTCGGGGCTTCAGCCCCGGTTGGAACGGGGAACGTCGGGTTGATGTGGCTGTTCCTGGAGGTCGCGGACGGTTTTCCGGCTCAGGAACCGCTTTTCGACGGTTCCATTTTTCTCGCTCCACTGCAACACCGCAAACTCGCCCTCCAGGCTCGGACAAGCGGTGTTGCGGGCGTTCCGCTTCGAAAGGAACCGTGGGCGAAAAGGCGCTTATTCGCCTCCAAAACCGTTCCGCGCACCCGGCCGGTGGTTGTTTTCGGGAAAGGATACCGAATGGCAGCACCACCGGCCCTGAAGGGCCGGACTACATGTGTAGTCCGGGGCTTCAGCCCCGGCGGGATGAAGGGGGCCCGAACGGCGAGGGAGGGGCAACGCAACATATGGACTTTTCACGAAGCCGTCACAATGTGCTTGACAACGGTTCCATAGTTTGATACCTCGGCTTTCGGACCGCCTGGATCCCGCGACGGACTGGGACGGAGAGAGTCGACGGATGAGTAATAGAGGCCTCCCGTCTCAAGCGGGAGGCTTTTCTTTTTTGAAAGGACGGGGTGGAGATGAAAGTAATCGAATCTACTGGCGAAATGCAGAAGTTTTCCGAGTCCATGCGGCTTGCGGGAAAGAAGATCGCTTTTGTTCCCACCATGGGCTATCTCCACGACGGGCATCTCATGCTCATGCGGGAAGGAAGGAAACAGGGGGATTGTCTTGTCACGAGCATCTACGTGAATCCCACCCAGTTCGGTCCCGGCGAGGACTTCGAGAAATACCCGAGGGACCTGGGGCGGGACCTGTCCCTGTGCGAAGAGACCGGGGTGGACGTGGTCTTTTATCCCTCCAACGAGGACATGTATCCCCGGGGGTATCAGACCTTCGTGAACGTGGAGAAGGTGACCCTGAACCTGTGCGGCGCGTCCAGGCCCGGCCATTTCAGGGGCGTGACGACGGTGTGCGCCAAGCTGTTCAACATCGTCAAGCCCCATGTCACCGTTTTCGGTAAAAAGGATTTTCAGCAGCTTGTCACCATCAAAAGGATGGTCGCCGATCTCAACATGGACCTCGAGGTGATGGGCATGCCCACCATGCGGGAACCCGACGGCCTGGCCATGAGTTCCCGGAACACCTACCTGAAGCCGGAGGAACGGGAATCGGCGCTCAGCCTGAGCCGCTCGCTGCGCCTGGCGAAGAATCTGTACGGGAAGGGCGAAAGGGACGCGGGGAAGATCCTCCAGGAGGTGCGGTCCTTCATCGAATCCCATCCCCACGCGAAAATCGATTACGCAAAAATCTGCGACACGGGAACGATGGACGACGTGGAACGAATGGACGGGGAAACCGTTCTTGCCCTGGCGGTCCGGGTGGGACTGCCGAGGCTCATCGACAACTACGTCTTCGGCGAGCCCCTTGACATACCGTAAACGAAAGAAAATCGACCTGGAAGGTGTGCCATGGACAGAATCATGTTGAAATCGAAACTCCATCGGGCGACGATCACCGAGGCCTGCCTGGATTACGAGGGAAGCATCGCCATCGACGAGACGTTGATGGAGGCGGCCGATTTCCTTCCTTACGAGCGGGTGGACATCTACAATGTCTCCAACGGAGAACGGTTTTCCACGTATGTCATCAAGGGGAAGAGGGATTCGGGGATCATCTGCCTGAACGGGGCGGCCGCCCGGAAAGGTTCGAAGGGAGACCTGATCATCATCGCGAGTTACGTGAACGTGGAGGACCGGGAGGCGCGGAACTGGAAGGCCCGTTGCGTGTTCCTGGACGAGAGGAACATAATCAAGAAAAAGAAGGTCGATTGATCCCCGGAATCAATCGTGCCCCCGTTTTTCGAAGGGGCGGACCGCGGAGGCGGCCGCCCCTTTTCAATTGTGCGGAAACAGCCGTTGATATTCGCTTTTCTTTCTGTTAAAAGACAGATCGCCGGGGTAAATCCTCTCGCCGCCGGCAAGGTGCCAGACCATGAAAAAAGCCATCAAGGGTATATTTCTCACGGGCATCGCCGCCACCGTTCCCCTCGGCGTCACCATCTACGTTCTCGTCATCATCGTCGGGATGATGGACAGCCTCATCCAATTCATCCCTCCCCGGTTCCACCCCGACCGGTTCCTCCCCTTCCACGTCCCCGGACTGGGGATCCTCTTCACCGTCCTGTTCATCTTCGTCGTCGGGCTCATCACCCGGAGCTACCTGGGGAACCGGTTCGTCGCCCTCGGCGAATGGTTGGTCAACCAGATCCCCTTTGTCCGGAGCATCTACAAGGCGGTGAAGAAGTTCATCGAGGCCCTTTTCGGAGACCGGAGCATGAGCTTCCGGAGGGTGGTCCTCATCGAGTATCCGAGGACGGGGCTCTACTGCATCGCCTTCGTAACCGGCGTCGCCCGGGGGGAAGTCCAGCAGAAGACGTCCGGAATGGTGCTGAACCTGTTCGTTCCCACGACGCCGAACCCGACGTCCGGTTTTTACCTGATGGTTCCGGAGTCGGACGTGGTCAATCTGAACATGACCGTGGAAGATGCGTTCACGCTCATCATTTCGGGAGGCATGATCTCGCCGCCCGAGGCGATGAGCGTGCCGCGGGCCCGGAAACAGCCGTCCGTGAAGGAGGGGGAGAACCATGGAAATCTCGTCTGAGGGAATCAAGCGGGGTCATCCCGACGTGCTGGCCGACACCATCGCCGCCCATGTCATCGCCGAGATCCTGGACCGGGAAGCCGAAATCGGACTGGACGTCTTCAACATGCCCCACTGCGGCCTCGAGGTGTTCCTCGGCAAGGGGTTCTGCCTCGTGGGCGGGGAAATCTCCACCCGGATCTACGTGGACATCGAGCGGATCGTCCGGCAGACCGTCCTCTCCCTCGGCTACGGCGACGCCGCCGTGGGATTGAACGGGCACTCCATGGGGGTGCTCACGGCGGTGATTCCCCAGTCGCCGGACATCAACATCGGGACGAGGGCCGACATGGGGAAGCACCGGGAAATCGGCGCGGGGGACCAGGGGATCATGTACGGTTTCGCCTGCGACGAGACCCCGGAACTGCTCCCGCTGCCGTACGTTCTCGTGAACCGCCTCATGCGGGCGTTCGAGGGGTGCGGCAATCCCGTCTTCGCCCCCGACGGCAAGGGGCAGGTCACGGTGGAATACGACGGCGGGAAGCCCCGCCGGGTGTCCAAGGTGCTCATGTCCAATCCCGTGGACTACCGGATGGTGACGGGAAGCCGGGAGGAGGTGGAGGCGGAGGCCCGGAAGATCGCCTTCGACTGCCTGAAGGACTGGGTGGACGGCGGGACGGAGTTCCTCTTCAATCCCACCGGGGAGTGGCAGGCCGTGCACTCCTGCAGCGCCGCCGATTCGGGCGTCACGGGAAGGAAGCTGGTCTGCCAGTTCTACGGGGCCTATCCGGGGGCCCAGCTCGGGGGAGGGTCGGTGGTGAACAAGTCCCCCGAAAAGGTGGACTGCAGCGCCGCCTTCGGGGCGCGGTACGCCGCGAAGAACGTCGTCGCCGCCGGGCTGGCGTCGAAGTGTTCCGTCCAGCTCGCCTACGCCATCGGCATCGCCCGTCCCCTGTCGGTGAACGTCAACACTTTCGGGACGGGATCGGTCCCCGACGAGAAGCTCGCCCGGATCGTGGCGAAGCTGTTCGATTTCACCCCGAAGGGACTCATCGAGTCCTTCGATCTTCTCAAAGGCGACCTGTACCGCCGCATCGCCGTAACCCTCTTCATGGACGACTTTCCCTGGGAGCGGGCGGACCGGGCGGCGGAGCTGAGAAAGGAAGCGGCGTCGGAATAAGCGTACCGTCCGTACGCCCCATATGACGGTATCGGGGTGCGCCGCCTGCGGGGTTTTTCCCTTTGCCGTCAACTCTGAAAGGAAAGGAGAATCATGGAATTTCATATCAAGGACATGGGGCTGGCCGACGATGGCGCCCTCAGGGTGGAGTGGGCGAACCGGAGCATGCCCGTGCTGAACAGCATCCGGGAACGATTCGGGAAGGAAGAGCCGCTGAAGGGGCTCGTTCTCGGCGCCTGCCTTCACGTGACCACGGAAACGGCCAGTCTCGTCGAGACCCTGAAAGCGGGGGGAGCGGATGTCTTCCTGTGCGCCTCCAACCCGCTGAGCACCCAGGATTCGGTGGCGGCCTACCTCGTCCGGGACGCGGGGATCCCCGTTTTCGCCATCCGGGGGGAGGACCGGGACACCTACTACAGCCACATCCATGCCGTCCTCGACCGGAACCCCGTTCTGACCATGGATGACGGGGCGGACCTCGTTTCCGCCATTCACCGGGAACGGAAGGCCCTGGCGGACCGCGTGATCGGGGGGACGGAGGAGACCACGACCGGCGTGATCCGGCTGCGGGCCATGGCGGAGGACCGGGTCCTGCGGTTCCCCATGATCGCCGTGAACGACGCCAACACGAAGCATCTTTTCGACAACCGCTACGGAACGGGCCAGAGCACCATCGACGGGATCGTCCGCGCGACGAACCGCCTCATCGCCGGTTCCGTGTTCGTGGTATGCGGCTACGGCTGGTGCTCCCGCGGGCTCGCCATGCGGGCCTCGGGCATGGGGGCGAACGTGGTGGTCACGGAAGTCGATCCCCTGCGGGCGCTGGAGGCGGTCATGGACGGCTACCGGGTGATGCCCATCGCCGACGCCGCGCGGATCGGCGATTTCTTCTGCACTCTCACGGGAGACATCAACGTGATCCGCAGGGAGCACTTCGTCACCATGAAGGACGGGGCCATCGTTTCCAATTCGGGCCACTTCAACGTGGAACTCGACCTCGAGGGCCTCGAGGCGCTTGCCGTGAAGACCCGCCCCATCCGGGAGCACATCCGGGAGTTCACCCTGGAAAGCGGCCGCCGGATCTACCTCCTCGGGGAGGGAAGGCTGGTGAACCTCGCCGCCGCCGAGGGACACCCCTCAAGCGTCATGGACATGAGTTTCGCCAACCAGGCCCTGTCGGCGGAGTACCTCGTGAAGGAAGGGGCGGGACTCGAAAAGAAGGTGTACACGGTGCCCGCCGCCATCGACGGGGAGATCGCCCGGCTGAAACTGGCCTCCATGGGGGTTTCCATCGACACCCTCACGGAGGAGCAGGAAAAGTACCTCAAATCCTGGGAAGTGGGAACCTGAGAGGAACGAACGGTCCGTGGGAGGGGACGCCCGTTCCCTCCCCGGCCCGTCACGTCCTGATTTTCAGAAAGAGGACAAGCGCCGCCGATCCGAAAAGAACGTTGGCCGCCCAGGCGGCCGCGAGGGGGGGCAGTGAGCCGGACCGCCCGAAGGAGAGGGCGACGGCGAACACGATCCAGTAGGAAAACCCGATGAGCACCCCCATGGCGATGGCCCCGGAAACCCCCCCGCTCCTTTCCGACCGGAGAAGGGAAAAGGAGATCCCCAGGACGGCCAGGATGAGGCTGATGAAGGGGAAGGCGATTTTTCCGTAAAGGTCGGCCCGGTAGTGGGCGGCGTTGTATCCCTGCGACTGGATCTTCTCGACGTACTGCTTCAACTCCCCGTAACCCATTTCCTCGGCGTCCTTCCGGACCACCAGGAAGTCCTCCGGCTTTTCCGGCAGGTCCGCCGCCATGGCGGGGATTCGTTCCAGCTCCGGTTCGCCCCCCAGGGGGAAGGTGGCGACCTGGAGATCGTGAAAGACCCATTCCTTTCCGTTCCATTCCGCCCGTTCCGCGTCGACCCGTTTTGAAACCGCCCCGTCCCAGGGGTTCAGGTAATGGATCGTGATGCCCCTCAGGGTCGAGGTCCGGGAGTCGAAGTGCCGGAAGTGGTAGATGCCGTCCCGCCCGCGGTACCAGATCTCGTTGTTGCCGAACACCTGAAACTCGGTGCCCCTTTTCTGGACTTCCACGAATTTGATGTGCTTGGCCTTCTGGTTCGTGAAGGGGGTGACATATTCGGTGAGAACGAAGGAAACCACGGAAATCCCGGCGGCGAAGAGCAGGACGGGCAGCGCCATGCGGTACAGGCTCACCCCGTTCGCCTTCATGGCGATGATCTCGCTGTTTCTCGAAAGGACGGAAAAGGTGACGAGCGTGCCGAGAAGGACGGAAACGGGAAGGAGCGTCGAGACGATCATGGGGATTTCATAGAGGAAATAAGCCCCGATCTGGGCCGCCGTGCCCTGGTTGCTGAGGAACATTCGGATCCGCTCGAAGAAATCCACGATGAGGTAGATTCCCGACAGCGAAAGGAGGACGAGGGTGAATTTCGCCGTGAATTCCCTGAGGACGTAGCGGTCGAGGACTTTCATCGGTTACGGTGTCCGAAAAGGCGGAGGATCCGCGCCCGGAGGGACGCCGGGAGAGACAGGAACCGGTCCGGCAGCAGGAAACGTTCCCTGGAGGCCGAGTAAAACAGGATTCCCCCGGCGACGGCGAAGACGGCATCGGGGAGCCAGGCACCGGCGACGGCGGGAAGGCGGCCCTCCTCGCCCAGGGACTCCACGCCGATCTGCAGGACGTAGTAGACGAGCACGACCATGATGGCCAGCGAGAACCCCCGGGCCTTGCCCGAGCGGTGCCGTCCCATGGAAAGGGGAATGCCCACGAGGGCGAACAGAAAACAGGACAGGGGCAGGGTGAACTTCTTGTGCAGTTCGATCCGAAGTTCCCTCCCCTCGGCGGTTCCGGGGGTTCTCTTCCCCATCTCGCGGATCAGTTCGGAAACCCCCATCTCGGTGCTTTTCCGGCGGTCCGGGGCCTCCTGCTCCAGGTCCCCGGAAAGATCCAGGTTCAGGTCATAGGTGCGGAAGTCCATTTTCTTGTACGACCCTTTTCCGGGGTCCGCCTGGTGGGAACTCCCGTCGACGAGGCGCAGCGACAGGGTCATCCGGTCGGGGTCCGATACGAGAAAGGCCTTCCGGGCGGTGATCACCGTCGGCTCCCGGAGAAGCCGGTTGTCGGAGATGAAGACGTTTTCCATGAAATCCCCGCGGGGATCGATCTTTTCCGCGTACAGGACGATGTCCCTGAACCGGTCGTTGAAGACCTTTTCCTTGATCCCGATGCCCGCCTTCTGCCGGGCGATCTCGAAAAGAAGGGACCTCATGGCGTGGCTGCTCGCCGGCGAGAAGAACACGGCCATGGAGGCCGTGAAAAGGGTCGCCGCGACGGCGAAGGCGAGGACGGGGCGGGCGATCCGGGAAAGGGGGATTCCCGACGCCTTCATGACGATGAGTTCGTTGTCCGCGGAAAGCCTCCCCAGGCCCATGAGGACCGCCGCGAGAAGGGAGATGGGGACCGTTCGGATGAGAAAGGAGGGCATGAGGTACGCAAGAAGGAGGAGGATCTGGGAGAACCCGACCCCCTTGTTCACAAGGAGGTCCATGATCTGGAGAATCCTGCCGATGAGGAGGACGAACGTGAGAATGAAAAGCACCATGAAGAAGGGGCCAAGGATTTCCCTGAGGAGATACCGATCGAGAATGTTGACGGCATCGTAAAAAGTCCATATGCTGTGTTGCCCTTCTTCCCTCGTCATTGCGGCGTACCATCAGTACGCCTCATTCCTCGGGATTCGGGCGCCTTGCCTATGGAGCTTTTTACTTTGCCGTTCGAAAAAGTGTTGGTTTTCCTTTTTACGATTTTGTCAATGTTCATCGTTCGTTCGGGTCCACCGCCGCCTTTCGCTGCCGGAAGGATATCCCACGGGGGAAAAGATTTCAATTCCCCGGGGACACACGCCGTTCATTGACCTTTTAATGGATATTTGTTAAAAGATCCAGGATCTTTCCTTGCATTCCCCTTGCGGGGGACCCATCGTTGCGTTTTAAGAGGACTTCCTTGATCGATCTCCACAGCCATTCCACCTTCAGCGACGGGGCGCTCATCCCCTCCGAACTGGCCCGCAGGGCCGAGGCGAAGGGATACGTGGCCCTCGCCATCACGGACCACGCCGATCATTCGACGCTGGACTGGATCGTCCCCCGGATGGTCCGCGTCTGCGAACGGATCTGCGCCGCCTTTTCGATCCGGGTGCTCCCCGGAGTCGAACTGACCCACGTCCACCCAGCCCACATCGCCGAACTGACCTGCGAAGCGAGAAGGATGGGGGCCCGGATCGTGGTCGTTCACGGCGAGACCCTCGTCGAACCCGTCCATCCGGGAACCAACCTCGCCGCCATCGAAGCCTCCGTGGACATTCTCGCCCACCCGGGCCTGATCTCCGACGACGAGGCGGCCCTTGCGGCGAAACAGGGCGTCTTCCTGGAGATCACGTCGCGGAAGGGACACAGCCTTACGAACGGCCACGTCCTGCACATGGCGCGGAAACACGGCACCGGACTGGTTCTCGACACGGACAGCCATGAACCGGGGGACCTTCTGGAACGGGGCTTCGCGGAAAAGATCGCCAGGGGCGCCGGGATGACGGAGGAGGAAGCGTCCAGGATGTTCCGGAACAGTCTTTCCCTCGTGGAAAAAGCCTGGAAAACGCCGTGAAGGCCGTCTTTCTCTCCGACGCCCACCTGCGGGCGTCGTCGGTGCAGTCGAGCAGGCTCCTCGCCTTCTTCCGGGATTTCGGAAAACGATACGACCACCTGTTCCTCGTGGGCGATTTCTTCGATTTCTGGTTCTGCCGGGACGGCCGGCTGTACCCCCCCTTCCGGCCCATGGCGGAGCGTCTCGCCGCCCTCCCCGAAGAGGGCGTGACCGTTTACTACTTCGAGGGGAACCATGATTTCTTTCTCGAGGATTATTTCGGGAGCCGCGGATTCCGGATCGTTCCCGAGGGCCTGACCCTCACCCTCGACGGGATGCGCTTTTACATCGCCCACGGGGACACCGTGGACAGGGAAAACCGGTCCTATCTCAGACTCAGGCGGTTTCTCCGGAGCCCTTTTTCCCGGTGGCTCCAGTCCGTCCTTCCTCCGGCGGTCCTCTGGAAGGCGGCCGGTTTCAGCTCCCGTTTCAGCAAGGATTACCTGAGCGATCCCCCGGAGCCCCTGGTACGGAAAATGCAATCCTTTGCCATGGAGAAATTCCGGGAGGGCTGCGACGCTGTCGTGGTCGGCCACTGCCATCTTCCCATCCACAGGGAGACGACCCTCCTGGGGCGGCCGCGGCACTTCGTCGCCCTGGGGGACTGGATCCGGCATTTTTCCTACCTGGAGTACGGAAACGGGAAATTCGATCTTCTGTCCTGGAGAGGGAAATAAGAACCGTTTGTCTTTTCGAAGACAAAAAAGGAGGAACAGGATGAAAACGAATGCGGGAAGAAAATGGATGCGGATTCTTGCCGTACTTTGCGCGTGGGTCCTTGCCGGATGCGCGGCGACGCAGCTGCACGATTACGGGAAGTTCGTCCCCGACCGGGCCGTGACGGAGCAGTTCGAGCGGTTCCGGGTCGATCCGGGCCTCGTCTACTACATCAGCGGTTCCGACGATCTCCCGAACGCCATCGTCGGGATCTCAAGGGAATTCACCCTTCAGTCCGAGCTTTGGAAAAAGAGGGATTTCGACGAGGAGACCCTGAAAGACCTGGTGGAGATGATGCAGCACCGGGTTCTGGCGACCCTTCTGAGCCTCCAGGGCTTCCGTCTCGAGGACCCTTCGGGGAAGCAGGTGGGCGTCTGGTTTTCCATCCAGCAGGCCGTCACCTCGGTGAGGGTCGAGGGGGACCGGGTCACCCTCGTTACCCCCCCCAGCAACACGTACGAGCGGTTTGAGACGAGAACGTCGGGTCCCAGGGCCTTCTGAGGCCCCCCGGAAAATGCTTGACGGGGGACGCCGCATTCTCTAAAGTGCGGCGTCCCATTTCAATGACAGGAGGTATTTCATGCGTATCGTGCTGCTCGGCGCCCCGGGAGCGGGGAAGGGTACGGTGGCGAAACTGCTCACCGAATTCGACGGTTCCGTTCAGATATCCACGGGGGACATCCTCCGTGCCGCCGTCCGGGAAGGATCGGACCTGGGAAAGGAGGCGAAGTCCTACATGGACCGGGGGGACCTCGTTCCGGACGAACTGATCATGAGAATCATGGAAAAACGGCTCGCCGGGGAAGACTGCCGGAAAGGCTTCATTCTCGACGGCTTTCCCCGGACCATCCCCCAGGCGGAGGCCCTGAAGAAGCTTCTCGAAAAACTGGGGATCCGTCTCGACTTCGTGGTGAACCTCGAGGTTCCCCGGGACGTCATCCTGGACCGTCTGACCACCCGGAGGACCTGCTCCAACCCGGACTGCCAGGCCATCTACAACGTGAAGAGCAATCCCCCCGCCCCCGGGGACCGCTGCAAGATCTGCGGGTCGCCCGTGATCCAGCGGAACGACGAGACGGAAGAAGCCATCATGAACCGCCTGGAGACGTACAACCTGAAAACGGCGCCCCTGATCGGCTTCTACGAGAAGGAGGGGCTGCTGAAGAACATCCTGTCGGTGAGCAGCGCCGAGGCCGTCAGGGCCATTACGGGGAAATAACGGGGTACGCCCTTGACGAACGACCAGACCCCTTCCCGCAAGAAGAGCCGGAAGCCGTCCGCGGAGGGGCGGGAAAGCGATCCCTCCCGTTCCGGGGCGGAGACGGGGGAAGGGGGGACGGCCGCCCAAACGGGCGCCGTCGATTACGGCAGGCTCCTCAACCGGGAACAGCAGGCCGTGGTTTTCGCCGGGGACGGGCCGATTCTCGTCATTGCCGGCGCCGGAAGCGGCAAGACGCGGGCGCTCACCTTCCGGGTGGCCCGCCTCCTCTCGGAGGGGGTGGACCCGGAGCGGATCCTCCTCGCCACGTTCACCAACAAGGCCGCCCGGGACATGCTTTCCCGGGTGGAAAGCCTCGTTCCCGGGGACTGCGGCCGGATCTGGGGGGGGACCTTCCATCACCTGGCGAACCGGATCCTCCGGTCCTGGGCCCACCGCCTCGGTTATGAGCGGAGCTTCACGATCCTCGACGAGGACGATTCGAGGCACCTCGTCCGCCGGTGCCTGGAAGACCTCGGGATCGCGGGGGAAGGGGGCGCCCGGACGGACCGGACGGTCCGGGACTGCATCAGCTACGCCCGGAACACGGGCGAGCCCCTCACCCGGGTGATCCGTCTTCGGACGGCGTCGCGGCGGGACCGGATCTCCCCGGAGATGCTGGAGCGGGTCATCGAACGGTACGAGGCCCGGAAGCGGGAGGGGAACGCCATGGATTTCGACGACCTCCTCGTCAACCTCCGGGATCTTCTCGCCACCGTACCGGAGGCCCTGGACCGATACTCGGAGCAGTTCCTCCACGTCCTTGTGGACGAGTACCAGGACACGAACGCCGTCCAGGCGGAAATCCTGGACCTCCTGGCCGGGAAGCACGGGAACCTCCTCGTCGTCGGGGACGATTCCCAGAGCATCTACTCCTTCCGGGGGGCGAACCACGAGAACATCCTGCGCTTCCCCCGGCGCTATCCCGGGGCGAAGGTCTTCAAGCTGGAGACGAACTACCGGAGCACCCCGGAAATCCTCCACATGGCCAACCTGTGCATCACCTGCGCAGACGAGCAGTTCCGGAAGGAACTGCGGCCCATGAAGGAAAGCGGGGTCAAGCCCGCCTTCGTCCCCCTCCGGAACCCCTTTCAGCAGGCCCTCTTCGTCGCCCAGCGGATCGAGGAACTGGCCGGCGCGGGAACGGCCCCCGGGGAAATGGCCGTCCTGTACCGGGCCCATCACCTCTCCACGGAACTCCAGATGGAAATGACGAAGCGGGGGATCCCCTTCGACCTCCGTTCGGGCATCCGTTTCACGGACCAGGCCCACGTCCGGGACGTGACGGCGTATCTCAGGATTCTCGAGAACCCCATGGACGAGCCGGCCTGGCGGAGGGTCCTCCTCCTGTACCGGGGAGTCGGAAAGGCGGTCGCTGAAAGGGTCTGGAAGCAGCTCGCGGCGGAGGGCCGCCCCCTGGACGCCCTCCTCGATCCCGGGTTTTCCGGGACCGTTCAGAAAAACGCCGCCGGCGCCCTTTCGGGGCTCCAGGCGCTCATGGCGGCCCTCATCGGGGGAAGGGAGGGCCCGCCCGGACCGGGAAGGTGCATTTCCCTCATTCTCGAAGGGGGGTACCGGGAATACCTGAAGGACGCCTTTTCAGACCCCGGGGCGCGGGAGGAGGACCTGGCGCGGCTCGCCCGGTACGCGTCCCGTTTTTCCGATCCCGGTTCGCTTCTGGGCGAACTGGCCCTCCTGGGCGGGAAGGACGAGGAAACGGAAACCCTGCGCCGGGAGCAGTCCCGGGACCGGGTCGTCCTCGGGACGATCCATCAGGCCAAGGGGCTGGAATGGTCCGTGGTTTTCCTGGTCTGGTGCACCGAGGGCATGATCCCCCTGTCCAGGGCCCTTCAGGAGGCCGGGGGGATCGAGGAGGAAAGGAGGCTCTTTTACGTCGCCGTCACCCGGGCGAAGGACCAGCTCTACCTGTGCCATCCCGCCGGCGATTCCTCGCGGGGCGGCTTCCGCCGTTCCCCCCTGGAGCCTTCCCGGTTCGTCCGGGAACTCGTGCCTTCCTCTTCGAGGCTGGAAACCCTTCCCTTCGAGGAGTGGTACGTGGAGGACGGGTACTGATCCTCCCGCCGGGGATCCGCCGGGTTCCCCCGTCCCGCGGAGGGGTAGGCGATCCGAGCCCCGTGTCAAAAAAAAGAGGGCACGCTCCGTGCCCTCTTTTTTTCGCTTCCTCGATGGGTTATTTCAGGGGGGGCAGAGCGTTTTCCGCCGGGGTGTAAGGCCTCGGCGCGCCCGCGGACCGCCTGGCTTCCTGGATTTCCCCCATGTCGAATCCCGTTCTCGGGATCTTCAGCTCCTGTCCCGGGTAGATCAGGTCGGGGTTCGCGATCTGGTCCTTGTTCGCCCCGTAAAGGAGGGGCCAGAGGAAGGGATCGTTATAGATGTCCTCGTATTCGGAGATCCACCAGAGGCATTCCCCCTTCTTCATGACGTGGCGGTCCGCCAGCGGGGCGGCCGTTTCCACCAGGGCGACCTCCTCCACTTCATCGAGCTGGACGGCCGGCACTTCCTCGGCCACGAGCGGCTGCTGGACGGCCGGTTCCGGCGCGGCCGTTTCCGCGGGTTTCTTTGCGCAGCAACCGGCAAGACCGAATGCGAAAATACAGGCGGATAGCAGGGCGACCCCCCAGAGGATCGATCTTTTTTCCATCATGTCAGTCCCTCCTTTTTTTAACGGATCTTTCCGGTCTCGGTCCAATCTTTCCGGTATGGTTTTCTATAACGTCTGTTCCGTTTCCTTGTCAAGTCCAATCGGCCGGGTGTTTCCCGGCGGTCAGACGGTTTTGATGGAAAGTTCCATGAGCTGTTCCACCGAAGCCTCCGACGGGGCGCCCGTGAGGAGGCAGGTCGCCTTCTGGGTCTTGGGGAAGGCGATGACGTCGCGGATGGATTCCGCTCCCGTCATGAGCATGATGATCCGGTCCAGTCCGAAGGCGATTCCCCCGTGAGGCGGCGTCCCGAATTCCAGGGCCTCCAGGAGGAAGCCGAACTTGGCCTGGGCCTCCGCCTTGGAGATCCCCAGGGCGTCGAAGACCCGGGACTGGACGTCCTGGCGGTGGATCCGGATGCTTCCCCCTCCGATCTCGGAACCGTTGAGGACGAGGTCGTAGGCCCGCGCCCGGACCTTGCCGGGGTCCTTCTCCAGAAGGGGGAGGTCCTCCGGCATGGGGGCCGTGAACGGGTGGTGGGTCGCCATGAACCGCTTCTCCGTGTCGCTGTATTCGAACATGGGAAACTCCACGATCCAGACGAAGGAAAAGGTGCCCGGCTTCACGAGGTTGAGCCGTTTCGACAGGTACAGCCTCAGGTTTCCCAGGACATCCTGGACCACTTTCGGGGTGTCGGCCACCATGAGGAGAAGATCCCCGGGGACAGCCCCCGTGGCGCGTTCGATCCCTTCGACCTCCTCCTTCCGGAGGAACTTGACGATGGGCGACGTCCACCCGTCGGGATTGACCCTGGCCCAGGCCAGTCCGGCGCTGCCGTGGGACCCCGCGAAATTCGTGAGTTCGTCCAGGTCCTTTCGGGAAAGCCGTTTCCCTTCCTCCACCCGGATGGCCCTGACGACCCCGCCCCTGCCGATCGTCTCGGCGAACACCTGGAATCCCGAGTTGGGCAGGCACCCGGTGATGTCGACGATCCGCATGTCGAACCGGACGTCCGGGCTGTCCTTCCCGTACGAGTCCATGGCCTCCCGGTAGGAGATCCTCGGGATGGGCAGGGGGATCTCGATGCCGAGCCCGGTCTTGAAGACGTGGTACATGAGGCCTTCCATGGTGGAAAGGATGTCGTTCTCGTCGATGAAGGACATCTCGATGTCGATCTGGGTGAATTCAGGCTGGCGGTCCGCCCGCAGGTCCTCGTCACGGAAACACTTAACGACCTGGAAATACCGGTCGAAGCCGGAAACCATGAGAAGCTGCTTGAAGATCTGCGGGGACTGGGGAAGGGCGTAGAACATCCCCTGGTTGATGCGGCTCGGCACGAGATAGTCCCGGGCGCCCTCGGGGGTGCTCTTGGTGAGGAACGGCGTCTCCACCTCGATGAATCCCTTGTCGAACAGATAGTTTCTCGTCTCCCGGGCGACCCCGCTCCTCAGGAAGAGATTCCGCTGGATCGGAGCGCGCCGGAGGTCCAGGTACCGGTACTTCAGCCGGACGTTCTCGGAGATGTCCTCGCCGCCCTCGATGAGGAAGGGGGGCGTCTTCGACTCGTTCAGGATCTCCAGCTCGTCCACCATGACTTCGATGTCGCCGCTTTCCAGGTTGGGGTTCAGCATTTCCGTCGGGCGTCGCCGCACCGTGCCGCGGACGGCGAGGACGAACTCGCTCCGGATCCTCTTTGCCTCCTGATGGGAGTCGGGGCTGACTTCGGGATTGAATACGACCTGGACGATGCCCTCCCGGTCACGAAGATCGACGAAAGTGACCCCGCCGTGGTCTCTCCGGCGGTGGGTCCATCCCATGAGAACGACCTCCTCCCCCTCGTGGGAGGCGCGGAGGCTGCCGCAGTAATGCGTCCTTTTCAACTGGGTGACGAAACGAGACAAGGTCGGTTACCTCACATGAAAGATTTCTTCGATTTTGACGACTGCATCGGGAATCGGCATCTTTTCCTGGACGCCGTTCTTCATGTCCCGGAGGACCAGCGCGCCCTCTGCGAGTTCGTCCCCCCCGACGATGAGCACATGGGACGCCCCGGAGCGGTTCGCCCGCTTCATCTGGGCCTTCAGGCTCTTTCCGGAGAAATCCGTTTCCGCCCGCAGGCCCTTCCCCCGGAGGTCGTTGAGGAGACGGAAGGCGGTGTCCTCCGCCTCTCTCCCCAGGGTGGCCACGAAAAGATCCGGCGCCGGGGCATAGTCCTCGTCCCTGCCCGGAAGCATGGAAACGAGCCGTTCGAACCCGATGGCGAAGCCGATCCCGGGGATGTCGGGGCCCCCGAGATCCCGGACCAGGCCGTCATACCGTCCCCCGCCGGCAACGGCGTTCTGGGCGCCCAGGCTGTGCCCGATCACCTCGAAGGCGGTTTTCTTGTAGTAGTCGAGACCCCGGACCATGCGGGGATTCACCCGGAAGGGAACCCCGATGGAGGAAAGCAGTTCCTTCACCTTTTCGAAGTGTTCCCGGCAGCCGTCGCACACCGAATCCAGGATGACCGGCGCCTCCCGTACCGCTTCCCGGCACTCGGCCACCTTGCAGTCGAAGATCCGGAGGGGGTTCGTCCGGAGCCTTCTTTGGCAGTCCGGGCACAGGGTGTCCTCCCGGTCTCCGAGGTAGCGGACCACCTTCTCCCGGAAGAGGGGGCGGCAGCCGGCGCAGCCCAGGGAATTGATCTCCAGGTCCAGGTCGCCGATGCCGAGGGACGTGAGGAAGGCCATGAGCATGCCGATCAGTTCCCCGTCGACCCGGGGGTCCTCGTAGCCGAGCATCTCCACGTTGATCTGGTGGAACTGGCGGTACCGGCCCTTCTGGGGCCGTTCCCTCCGGAACATGGGTCCGATGGTGTACAGCCTGGCCACGGGGTCCGTTTCGTAGAAGTGGTGCTCGATATAGGACCGGATGGCCCCCGCGGTCGCCTCCGGCCGCAGGGTCAGGGATTCCTCTCCCCGGTCCAGGAAGGTGTACATTTCCTTTTCGACGATGTCCGTGGTCTCTCCGATCCCCCGCCGGAACAGGTCGGTCTTTTCCAGGATCGGGATCCGAAGCTCGCGGACGCCGTAGGCTCCGAAGACTTCCCGGGCCTTCCGTTCCACGAACTGCCATTTTTCCGATTCGCCGGGAAGGATGTCCTTGAAGCCGCGGATGGATGTGATCGGTTCCATTTTACGTCACTCGGAGAAAGTTGATGAACCTGTAAAAGTCAAATCGACACTTTTTCGAACGGCGAAGGAAAAAGCTCCAGAGGCAGGGCTCCCGAAACCCGGGGACCGGGGCGTGCTTTCGGCACGCCGCAGGGACGGGGGAAGGAGGGCGACGCAGCATGGGAGCTTTTTACGAAGCCGTCAAAGTTCTTCAAATCGTGGATTCATATCACAATCCCGCCTGAAATACAATTGACGGCTTCGTAAAAAAAGTCCGGTTCCGCCGTCATCCCCCTTCGCACGGCCCGGAAGGGGTCCCGTCCATAAAGGGACGGACGCGGATGTTCTCCCCGTCCGTTTCGACCGTCACGGCCCCGTGGAGGTCGGTCCGGTACACGGCGGCGCCGGCTTCCCGGAGCCGGGCGAGGACCCCGGCGGAAGGAAAGCGGAAGGGATTGTTCCGGCCGAGGCTGATGACGGCGGCCGCCGGGTGGACCTCCGACAGGAAAGGGCCGGAACTGGAGAGGGAGGACCCGTGGTGGGGCACGAAAAGAACGTTGCTTTCGAGATCGGCTCCCATCCGGATGAGCCGTTCCTCGGAAGTCGCCGTGATGTCCCCGGGGAGGAGGAACGAGACTTTCCCGAAGGACAGTCGGAGAACCAGGGAGCGGTCGTTGGCCGTCGATTCCGCCGTGTCCGGGACGGGGCCGTCGAAGGGCACCTCCGGGCCGAGAAAGGACACCGTGACCCCTCCCCGGTTCACCGGTTCGTCGCCGGCGCTCCTTTTCCGGTGGGGGATCCCCATTTCCCGGAGGGTTTCCCGGAAAAGACGGTACGGCTCCGTTTCCGTCTCCTCGCCGTTCGTCCAGACCTCGCCGACGGGAAGATGCCGGGCGATGTAAAGAAGTCCGTTCAGGTGGTCGTGGTGGGGGTGGCTGAGAACGGCCGTGTCGAGGGCCCGGATCTTTTGGGTAAGAAGAAAGGGGACGACGACACGGCGGCCCGTGTCGAAGCGGTTTTCATGAAATCCCCCGCCGTCGACGAGCATGGTGCCTCCCCCGGGAAATTCGACGAGGATGGAGGAACCCTGTCCGACGTCGACGGCGGTGAGGCGCAGCGTCTCCCTGGCGGGGCGGGGAGGGAAGCACTGGACGGCGAGGAGGAAAAGGGCAAGAACGGCGCACAGGGCCGAGGACGGGGTAAGCCGCCGGGTCACCGTTTCCCGGCTGGTCCGGGACAGGACCGATCCCCCCAGGAGGAGCAGGCCGTAATAGGCGGCGACGGCCGGCAGGGAAGGGGGGACCGCAAGGAGGGACGCCCCGGGGACGGCGGACAGCCGCTCGACGAAAAGAATCACCGGACCGAGGGAAAGGAGGGCGGCTTTCAGGAGGGGAAGGGCGAAAAGGGGGCCCAGGGGGAGCAGGAGGACCATGGCGAGTCCGAGGGGCAGGGTGACGAACCCGATGACGGGGACCACGACGAGGTTGGCGAGGAGGGTGACCGTGGAAATACGGTGAAACCAGAAGGCGGCGACGGGGAGCGTCCCCAGGGTCGCCGTGAGGGAGACGGCGAGAAAAAGAAAGACCTTCCGGAGCGCCTTCCGCGTCCGGCCTCCCGGTCGGCCGCGGGCCCCCGCCGCTTCCGGCGGAAACAGGGCCGCCGCCGGCGGAAGGAGAATGAGGAGGGAGGCCACGGCGGTGAAGGAAAGCTGAAAGGACGGCTCGAACAGGGCCGACGGGCCGGCGAGGAGAACGAGAAAACCGGCGAGGGCCAGGAGATTGAGGGGGGACGTCCCCCTGCCCAGAAGGAGGGCGGCGAGGAAGGCGGACATCATGACCGCCGCCCGGACGACGGGAATGCCGAGACCGGCCAGGAAGGCGTAGGGGACGATCAGGAAAAGGGCGACGGCCGCCGATATCCTGGACAGGTCCCACCGGAGAAGGAGGGCCTCCGACCGCGCCAGGAGAAGCCTGGTGAGGAGGAAGGCGAAGAAGGCCACGAGACCGACGTGGAGTCCCGATACGGCCAGCACGTGGGACGCGCCCGTTTGGGCGAAGGCCTCCCGGACCGTGTCGGGGATTTCCCTGCCTTTCCCGATGAGGAGGGCCTTCAGGACGGCCCCCGTCCCGCCGTCCCCGCCGTCCCCGCCGGCGTCGATGAAGCTCCCGATCCGGGCCCGGGCCCGCTCCAGCGCCTGCAGGACCGGGTTTCCCAGGTTTCTCCGGACGAGGACCGCCGTTTCCCCGTCGGCGACGAAGCCCCGCAGGACGATCCCCCGGGAGCGGAGGTGCCGCCGGTAGTCGAAACCCCCGGGATTGTTGAAATTGACGGGAACCCGGAGGACGACCCGGGTCCGGACGGCGTCACCGCGGCGGAAATTCCCGCAGGGCTCCCGGACGGAGAGAAGGACGCGGCCCGGAACGGGCCGGGGACGGCCGTCGACGAGGACCGCCGGGGATTCGAGAACCAGCTCCTTCCGGTCGGGGAAAGGAACGGAATCTCCGGAAAGGATCCCTTCCACGACCCGGGGACCGCCGAGGGCATATGCAGGGGGAGGGGCGCATCCCGGTTCCGCCCGCGGGGCGGTCATCCCCGCCGCGAGAAAGGCGGGCAGGACGAAAAAGGGAAACCACCGGCTCCGGCGGGCCGCGGGGATCGCGAAAAGGAGAAGAATGGAGAGAACCGCCCCCAGGCCCGGAAGGACCACCGGTACGGCGAGGCGGGAACCGGCGGCGATTCCCGCGGCGAAAGCGCAGAAAATGGGAAGGAACGGCGTTCTCATGAACCCCCGAGCCGTTCCGGCCCCTGGCCGGAGCGGCGATGCATCCGGGGACCCCGGCGGCGGTCCCCGGTCTGCGAGCATACGGGGTTTATCGTCGGAATGTCAAGACGATTCGCACGGTTCCCCGTTCCGCGGTGCCGGCGAAGGGTTTCCCCGGGGGCATTTCTTCCTGTTGCCCCCGCGAGTCTTTTTCCTGTATAAGGAGAAGGTGGAAAAATTCGAGGGGGGCGGCTTCGTCATTCATGATACGGATTTCCTTTGACGGGAAGGAGAAGGAGGGGGACCTTCTCCGCAGGGAATGGCTCGATACCAACGGCCTGGGCGGCTACGGGTCGAGCACCGTTGTGAACTGCCACACCCGGAAATACCACGGGCTCCTCGTGGCGAACCTTGCCGAACCGCGGGGACGGTTCGTACTCCTTTCCAAGCTGGAGGACACGGTCACCCTCGGGGGGAGGACCCGTCTCCTTTCCCTCCACCGGTATCCGGGGACGGACCTGCCGCTGGAGGCGTTTTGCCTTTCCGAGGTGGTCCTCGACGGTTATCCCTCCTTCCGACACCGTTACGGCGAGGGAGGGGTCCGGAAGGAACTGCTCCTTCCGGAGGGGACGAACACCCTTCTCGTGCGTTACGCCTGCGAACCGGGCGGGGAGGGGGGGACCTTCCGCCTCCGGCCCTTTCTCGCCTTCCGGGAAATCCACGGACTGATGCGGGAAAATTCCTACGTCCGCGGCGACGTCCGGCTCCGGGAGGACGGCTTTACCATCGCGCCCTACGACGGGATGCCCGCCCTTCGCTTCCGCCTCGACCGTCCCTGTTCTTTCCGGGCCGAGCCCCTGTGGTACCGGAATTTCGAGTACGACGAGGAGCGGGAACGGGGCTACCCCTTCCTGGAGGATCTCTTCACCCCGGGCGTGCTGGCCTTTTCCCTCGAATCCGGGGAGGAGGCCGTCCTCTCCGTGTCCGCGGGGGGGGAGGAGGACTCCCCGGCGGCGCTCTGGAAGCGGGAGACGGCCCGGAGGAAAGGGACGTTCCGGAGAAGACGGGGCCGTCCCGGGAAGGAAAGCGCCCTTTCCGACGACTGGAGAAGGGCCGCCGGCCAGTTTCTCATCAGGGACCTGGAGGGCGGTCCCGCCATCGTCGCGGGATATCCCTGGTTTTACCTGTGGGGGCGGGACACCCTGATCAGCCTTCCCGGGCTCACCTTCTGCCTCGGCAGGACCGACCTGGGAAAGGAGATCCTGATTCACCTGGGAAACAAGAGAAGCAACGGCCTCATTCCCAACTGCCTTTCCGAGAAGGGGACGGCCGCCTACAACACCGCCGACGCCGCCCTCTGGTACTTCTGGTGCGTCCAGGAGTTCCTGAAGCGGACGGGGAACCTGGAAACGGTGGGGGAAGCCTTCTGGCCGGTCCTCGTCGACCTCGCGGCGGCGCACCTGGACGGGCGGACGGGCGCGGTCCGTTTCCTCGAGCGCTGGGGCCTTCTGTCGGCGGGGGATTCCATGACCCAGCTCACCTGGATGGACGCCATGACGGGGGGGAAGCCCGTGACCCCGAGAAACGGGTGCCCGGTGGAGATCAACGCCCTGTGGTACAACGCGCTGTCGTTTCTCGAATATCTGGGGAAGGCCCTGGGAAGGCATCCCGGTTTCGAATGCGCCCCCATCCTTTCCAGGATCGGGGAGTCCTTCCGGACCCTTTTCTGGGCCCCTGAACGGGGATATCTCGCCGACGTGGTCGACCCGGAGCGGGGGACCCGGGACCTGTCGCTGCGCCCCAATCAGGTCTTCGCCCTTTCCCTTCCCTTTCCCGCCTTCGCGGACAGGGAAATGGGGCGAAAGGCCATGGACCGGGTGACGGCGGATCTGCTCACGCCCTGCGGGCTTCGGACCCTGTCCCCGAGCGATCCCGCCTATCGTCCCGTCTACCGGGGGGGACCGGAGGAGCGGGACGGCGCCTACCACCAGGGGACGGTCTGGCCCTGGCTCATCGGCCATTACGGGGAAGCCCTGCTTCGCGTGTCCGGCGACCCGTACGCCGACCGGCAGCGGCTGAACGCGGTTCTCGAAAACCTCGCGGCCCATCTCCGGGACGCCGGGCTGGGGACCGTGTCGGAAATCTTCGACGGAAGCAGCCCTTTCCACCCCCGTGGATGCATCGCCCAGGCCTGGAGCGTCGCGGAGGCCATCCGCCTCGCCGTGCTTCTCGGCGGCCCTGAGGGCCGAATGAACGATTCTGGAGGACGCAAATGAAAGAAAACCAGGAGCCACGATTCCTCTTCGAGGTGAGCTGGGAGGTCTGCAACAAGGTGGGGGGCATCCACACGGTTCTCCGGACGAAGGTGCAAAGCGCCAAGGAACGGTTCGGGGACAACTACGTCCTCATCGGACCCGATTTCGGAAACAACGCCGAATTCGAGGAAACGAAGGAGGATCTCTGGCCGGGCGTCAAGGAAGACCTGAAGAAAAGAAACCTCACCTGCCGGTGCGGCCGCTGGACGATCGAAGGACATCCCCGGGTGATCCTCGTGGGAAACATCGGGAAATACCCCCAGAACGAGCTTCTCTTCCAGCTGTGGCAGGATTTCGGGGTCGATTCCATCCGAGGCGCCTGGGACTACATCGAACCCGTCCTGTACAGCACGGCCTTCGGCGAGGTGATCGCCGTCCTCTTCGACCGGATGGTCCGGGAGGACGAACCCGTCGTCGCCCAGTTCCATGAATGGATGATGGGGGCGGGGCTTCTCTACGTGAAGAAACACGTCCCCGAGATCGGGACGGTCTTCACCACCCACGCCACGGTCCTCGGCCGTTCCCTGTGCGGGAACCGGATCGACATCTACAGCTCCATGGAGTCCATCTCTCCCAAGGAGATGGCCTCGAAAATGAACGTCGAGGCGAAGCATTCCCTCGAGTCGGTCACCGCAAGGGAGTGCGACTGCTTCACCACGGTGAGCGAAATCACGGCGAAGGAGGCCTCCCACTTCCTCCAGAGGGTCCCCCAGGTGGTGCTCCCCAACGGGATCGACATCGGCACCATTCCGGACGTGACCGCGAAGCCCGGTCTCTTTGAAAAAGAGCGGGGCAGGCTCCTCGAATTCTTCTCGTCCTTCCTCCAGCGGAAGCTGGACGGCGGGCGGTGCAGGATATTTCTCATCTCGGGACGGTACGAGTTCTTCAACAAGGGGATCGACCTGTTCCTGGAGGCCCTGGGGGACCTGAACCGTTTCTTCAGGGAGAAGGGACGGAACGACGAGGTGGTCGCCCTTCTTTCCGTCATTGCCGGGCATTACGGGATTTCCCCGGAGACGCAGCAGATCATGAAGGGCCAGGCGGTCCAGAGGGGGGGGATCACCCGGGTGTCGACCCACCAGCTCCACGATCCCCAGCGCGACCCCATCTGGAACAAGTGCAACGACCAGGGCCTTCTCAACGGACCCGACGACCGGGTCTCCGTCGTCTTCATGCCCGGCTATCTCGACGGATACGACGGGCTTCTCAACAGGCCCTATTACGACGTCCTGTCCGGCTGCGATCTCGGCGTTTTCCCCTCCTATTACGAGCCCTGGGGATACACGCCCCTCGAATGCGCCGCCTACGGCGTTCCCACGGTGACGACCAACCTCGCCGGCTTCGGGCTGTGGGTGAAGCACAACTTCGAAAACGGGAACCAGGGGGTCCTCATCCTCCCCTACGAGGGGCAGTCCCACGGCGAGATCGTGGCGAACCTGAAGGAGCACATGCTCCGGGTGCTCGAGTGGCCCGACGAGGAGCGGTGGCGGCAGAAGAGGAAGGCGAGGGACATCGCCGAGCACGCCGACTGGAAGGAATTCTATCTCTTCTATATGGAGGCGTACCGCATCGCGGCGAAGGTGGTCACGGACCGCGGATACACCTACGACGCCAGCGCCTTCGCCCGGGAATTCGCATACGCCGGGACCGACTCCGTCTGGCCCCGTTTCCGAAGCTTCACCGTCATCGCCGAGCTTCCCAAGGAACTCCGGCGTCTGTGGGATCTCGCCCGCAACCTCTGGTGGATCTGGAATCCCGAGATCCGGAAGCTGTTCGAGTACGTCGACCCGAACCTCTGGTCCCGGGTGGAGGGAAACCCGGTGGAACTCCTGGAGCAGATCGACACGGAAAAGATCGAGGCCCTCCGGGAGGACGAAGCCTTCATGGACCTCTACGGGAAAACGGTGCAGTGCGTCGACCGGTTTCTCGGGAAGAAGCGGGAGGGGGACGACGGGGACCGCGTCATCGGGGAAAAGAACCCGGTGGCGTATTTCTCCACGGAATTCGGCCTCCATGAATGCATGCCCGTCTATTCGGGGGGGCTCGGAATCCTGTCGGGGGACCACCTCAAGGCGGCGAGCGACCTGGGCGTGCCCATGGTGGGCGTGGGACTGCTTTACAAGAGCGGGTATTTTCACCAGACCCTGGACCGGGACGGGAACCAGGTGGCCCTGTACCCGGAGAACGACTTTTCCCGGATGCCAATCCGGATCGTGGAAAAGAAGCCGGGAGAGCCGCTTCGGATCCACGTGGAACTCCCGGGGAGGAACCTGTTCGCCCAGGCATGGAAAGTCGAGGTGGGACGGGTCTGCCTGTACCTGCTCGACACCGCCGTGCCCGAGAACAGCAGCCAGGACCGGCAGATCACGTCCCGGCTCTACGGGGCGGACATGCGTCTCCGGATCGAGCAGGAGATCATGCTCGGGATCGGCGGGGCGAGGCTCCTTCGGGCCCTGGGGATCGAACCCGCCGTCTATCACCTGAACGAGGGGCACAGCGCCTTTCTCCTCCTGGAGAGGGTCCGGCGGCTCATGACGGAAAGAAAACTCAGCTATTACGAGGCCCGGGAAGTGGTCAAGGCCAGTTCCGTCTTCACCACCCACAGCCCCGTGGAGGCGGCGAACGAGCGGTTCGACGAGGGCCTCATGAAGCATTACTTCTCCGAGTCCGTCGCGGCGCTCGGGGCCTCCTGGGACATGTTCTGGGAACTGGGCCGGGACGTTCCCGGTGACAACCGCCCCTTTCTCATGACCATCCTCGCCTTCAAGCTCACTTCCTTCGCCAACGGCGTGAGCCGGCTCCACGGAGAAGTGGCGAGAAAGATGTGGAGGCATGCCTGGCCCGGTTTCGACGAAACGGAAATCCCGATCCAGAGCATCACCAACGGCATCCACGTTCCGTCCTGGATCGCCCCGTCCATGAGGTCCCTTTTCGAGACGCGCCTGGGGATCAATTTTCACGACCGGAACTGCGACGACCCCGGCCGCTGGAAGAAGGTGGGGGAGATTCCCGACGACCTCCTCTGGCGGACCCGGATGGAACTCAAGCGGGGGATGATCGAGTTCCTGAGGGAGCGGATGACGGAGAGCTTCGAACGGGAGGGGCTTTCCCCGAAACTCATCAAGAGGAAGATCGACAGCCTCGACCCGGACGCCCTCGTCATCGGGTTCGGGAGGCGTTTCGCCGCCTACAAGCGGGCGGCCCTCGCGTTCAACGATCCGGACCGGCTGAGCACGATTCTCCGAAACGAGGAAAGGCCGGTGCAGATCGTCTTCGCCGGAAAAGCCCATCCCAACGACGGCGAGGGAAACGGGATCCTGAAGCAGATTTATTCCTGGAGCATGGACGAGCGGTTCATCGACCGGGTGTTCTTCCTGGAGAATTACGACATCCGGACGGCCCGCGCCATGGTCCAGGGAGTGGACGTCTGGCTGAACAATCCCCTTCGGCCCATGGAGGCGAGCGGGACGAGCGGGATGAAGGTGGTGATCAACGGGGGCCTGAACTTCAGCGTTCTCGACGGCTGGTGGGACGAGGCCTACGACGGGGAGAACGGCTGGGCCATCGGCGGCGGAAAGGAGTACGCGAGCCGGGAAACCCAGGATCTGGCCGACAGCGGCGACCTCTACCGGGTCCTGGAAGAGGAGATCGTCCCGAAATTCTACACGCGGGCGGAAAACGGCGTTCCCGAGAGGTGGGTCCGGATGATCAAGAATTCCGTCGGGACGCTCCTGCCCCGGTTCAGCGCCCTGCGGATGGTCAGGGAGTACCTCGAAAAGATGTATGTTCCCGGGGCCAGGCGGTCCGTCCGCCTGAACGCCGAAGACTACGCAGGGGCAAAGGCCCTTGCGGACTGGAAGGCGAAAATCACGTCCCGGTTCGCCACGGTCCGCATCCTGTCGTTCCGGGCGAGGGGGCTGCGGGGCGATTCCATGAAGTCGGGCGAGGAATTCCACGTGGACGCTTCCCTGTCGGCGGGCAGGCTGACGAAGGATGAAATCCGCGTGGAACTGGTCGTCGCGACGATCGACGACGCCAACCGGCCCGTCAATCCGGAAATCATCCCCATGACGCGGGTCGCCGGGTCGAACGGCGGGGGCGTCGTCCGTTATTCCGGCTCCTACCGGGCGACCCGGGCCGGCCGGTTCATCTACGGGGTCCGGGTCCTGCCGAGCCATCCCGACCTGGTCCGCTATCAGGAACTGGGTCTCGTCCACTGGGGGTAAGCGAAACGGCCATGTCCGGAAACGAACGATCCAGGGACAAAGGCCGCCCCGCCGGCGGGGAGACCTCCAGGCGCCTGCGCCGTCTCGTCTACTACCGGATTCTCGGCGCCTTTTTCCTTCTCCTGTACACGCTGTACTACGACCTTTCCGGTTCGGACATCCTGCCGCCCGCGGCGTTCCGGATTCTCTACTGCGTCATCGGGGGGCTCTTTCTCCTGTCCACCCTGTATTATTTCCTGTTGCCGTTCATCCGGTCGCCGGAGTTCCACATCCGCGTCCAGTGCCTGGGGGACATTTTCCTCATCACGGTTCTCGTGTACGGCACGGGAGGGGCGGGAAGCGTCTACACCGTCCTGTATTCCCTGGTGATCATCTACGCCGTCCTTTTCCTCGGCCGCCAGGGCGGGCTCCTGACGGCGTCGATGAGCACGATCTTCTATGGCGTCGTCCTCAATCTGGAATATCACGGCGTTTTCCTTCCCCCCGCCGGTCCCGGGGGGGGGCTGGACCACTCGGGGGATTTCATTTTCTCCCGGCTCATCATCCACGGGGTTTCCTTTTTCGTCATCGCCTTTCTCGCGAGCTTCGTGGTGGAGCAGGAAAAACGGACCCGGACCCTGCTTTCGGAAAAGGAGGACGCCTTCGGGAGACTCGATCTCCTGTACCGGAGCATCGTCGAGTCGGTGGAAACGGGGATCATGACGGTGGACCGGGAAGGGCGGATCAAGTCGTTCAACTCGTCGGCGGAGCGGATCACGGGGTACGCCTTTTCCACGATCCGGGACCTCCCGGTGGAGCGTCTTTTCCCCGGCATGACGGGATTCTTCGGCGAGATGGGGGCCGCCCCCCGGGGAAGGCCCCGCAACCGTTTCGAGAAACGGTTCGTCCTCGGCGCAAAAGGGGAGGTCATCCTGGGGTTTTCCCTTTCCCCCCTTGTGGAGCCGGGGGGGACGCACATCGGGCGGATCGTCATCTTTCAGGACTTGACATCCATCAAGGAGATGGAAAAGGAGGTCGAGCGGACCCGAAGGCTCGCCCTCATCGGCGAAATGGCCGCCGTTCTCGCCCATGAGATCCGAAACCCCCTTTCCTCCATCAGCGGTTCCGTCCAGATCCTGAAAAGGGATTTCCACCCCGACGGCAGCACGGGGAAACTCATGGACATCATGACCCGGGGAAGGGACCAGCTGGAGGCGCTCCTTCGGGACTTCCTCCTCCTCGCCCGCCCCGGCACGGGGGAGATCACCGCCGTGGACCCGGAGGTTCTCCTGGAGACGGTGATCGATTCCCTCCGGTACGGCCCGGACTGGAACGAACGGATCGCAATCACGGCCCGCCACGAGGGGAAGGGCGTCATCGCCGGCCGGGCCTCCGAACTCAGGCAGTGCTTCACGAACATTCTCCAGAACGCCCTTCAGTCCATGCCGGAGGGGGGGACCCTCACCGTGGCGACGAGGAACATCGACGGCGACCGGCCCGGCGGGGGCCTGGAAATCGCCGTCAGCGACACCGGGGGCGGCATCGAGGAAGAGCGGATGGAAAAGATCTTCGAGCCCTTTTACACCACCAAGGAACGAGGGACGGGGCTCGGTCTCGCCATCGTGAGCCGGATCGTCACCGGCCACGGGGGCCGGGTACGGATCTCCAGCAGGCCCGGGGAAGGCACGACGGTGACCGTCCGGCTTCCCCTCCGAGAGGAGGATGCCCGTTGAAGGAAGGTGGAGACATGGAAACGATCCTGGTCGTGGACGATGACCAAGGAATGCGGGAACTGATCGAGATCCTCCTCACCCGGGAGGGGTACGGGGTGAGGACCGCCGCCGACGGGAGGGAGGCGTCGGAACTCCTGGGACGGGAACGATTCGATCTCGTGGTGACGGACCTGAAGATGCCCAGGGTGGACGGCATCGATCTGCTCAAACAGGTCAAGGAAATTTCCCCGGAAACGCCGGTGATCATCGTCACCGCCTTTGCGTCGGGGGAGACGGCCCTCACGGCGATGAAGGAGGGCGCTTACGATTATCTCGAGAAGAATTTCGACGTGAACGACCTCCTCGGCCTGGTCCGGGACGCCCTCCGCAAGAAAACGGTGGAACAGCCTGCGTTGGCGCCGCCGCCGGGGGAGGTGCCCTCTCCCATTCTCTTCGGCAGGATGGTGGGCCGGAGCAGGGCCATGAACCGGGTCTACGACACGGTGCGGAAGGTGGCGGACACGACGGCCAATGTCCTCATCCTGGGGGAGAGCGGAACGGGGAAGGAACTGGTGGCCCGGGCCGTCCACGACACGAGTTCCCGCCGGGACCGCCCCTTCGTGGTCATCAACTGCGGCGGCATCCCCGACAATCTCCTGGAGAGCGAGCTTTTCGGCTACATGAAGGGGTCCTTCAGCGGGGCCTACGCCGACAAGCCCGGGCTCTTCGAGGTGGCCCACGGCGGCACGGTGTTCCTCGACGAAATCGGGGAACTTCCCCCCTTCCTCCAGGTGAAGCTCCTCCGCGTGGTCCAGGAAAAGACCTTCCTCCGGATCGGGGGATCGAAGGAAATCACCGTGGACGTCCGGATCATCTCGGCGACGAACCAGGACCTGGAGGCGAGGGTCCGGGAGAAGAAGTTCCGGGAGGACCTCTTTTACCGCCTCAACGTGATCCCGCTGCGGATCCCTCCCCTTCGGGAACGGAAGGAGGACATCCCCCTTCTCGTGGACCACTTCATCCGCAAATACGCCCGGGAGTTCGGAAAGGAGGTCCGGAAGATCTCCCCCTTCGCCCTCGATCTCCTCGCCGGCTACCCCTTTCCGGGAAACGTCCGGGAGCTTGAAAACATCATCGAACGGAGCGTCGCCCTCGAAATGACGAACATCATCCTTCCCGAGAACCTGATCCTGAAGGGAAACGGGCAGGAGGCCGCCGTACCGGGCGGACAGCCCGCGCCGGACATCCCCGACGGGGGCATCGACCTGAACGCGGAACTGGCATTCTACGAGGGTGAACTCATCGGAAAGGCGATGAAAAAGGCGGGCGGCTCGAAAACGGCGGCGGCCAAACTCCTTTCCGTGAGTTTCGATTCCCTCCGATACCGGATGGAGAAGCTCGGCCTCGACTGAATCGGTGAAAATCCCTTGGGGGTGGTGAAAGTCACCACCTCCCTCCCTTCCCCGGCGCATTCCCGAGGCATTCCCGCTCCCGCAGGCAAAGTGTAACGGTTCAATAATACTTATTATAATTTGGAAGCAACTGTTTTTTTCCTTTTTCGCCGAACTGGCACGGCAGTTGCTTATAGAGGGGACAAAGAGTCGAATCCAAAAAATAACGATGCCAGGAGGAGAAAAGACATGTTGACGAAAATGCGGAAAAAAAGAGGCGAAAAGGGTTTCACCCTCATCGAACTCATGATCGTCATCGCCATCATCGGTATTCTGGCGGCGATCGCCATTCCCCAGTTCGCCCAGTACCGGGCGAGAGGGTACATGTCCGCCGTCCGGTCGGATGTGAAGAACTGCTACACCGCGGCCATGGCCTACTTTGCCGATCATCCCGACGCGACGGCTCTTACCATTACAAACTGCACGGACAACGGGTACCAGGCGACGACGGGCGTAACGATCACGGTGACCTCGGGAGCGGCCGACGCGTTCAGCCTGAGCGGTGCCCATGCCCAACTTGGCGGAACGTATGTGATGGCAGCGGACGGAACCGTAACGGACAGCCTTACGGCATCATAATCGGAAAACAACCATTCGGAACCGGTTTGAAAGAGGTGGCTTCGCCACCTCTTTTTTTTTCTCTTCGAAAAGGAAGTTCCCGGCCGGCATTTTGCAGTAAATGGAAGGAACCGGCAGGGCCGCCGGCCCCGCGAGGGCCGCCGGACCTTTGCGAAATGCTGTCGACGGGAGGAATGTGACTGTGAAGAAGAAGGAATTCATCAGGAGGGTCGCGGAAGTCGCGGGAACGGGCAGAACGGAAGCCAGGCGCGCGGCGGAGGCCGTGTTCTCTACGATTGCCGAAGCGCTCAAACAGGACGGACGGATCGTCCTGACGGGATTCGGGACGTTCTCCATCACGGACCGCAAGGAAAGGTCCTGGAGGAACCCGTTGACGGGAAATGTGTACCGCGTCCAGGCGAAGCGGTTTCCGAAATTCCGGCCGTCGGACCGGCTGAAGGACACCGTCGCGGAAGGCTAGACTTTGTTTCCGAGGCCAGAGCCCCGGCCCGCAGGGTCCCCGGGGTTTCCGTAGTCCGGCCCTTCAGGGCCGGCGGACCCGCCATCCCGGGAGGGGCGGCAAGTGTCAAATAATGCACAGAAGGCGAAAAACGAACGGTATTCCCGATCGTAAACCCGTCGGTGGTGCGGCACGTGGTTCCCTGTCCGGCAGAGCGGTGGATGAAAAAACGGGAAGAGGCGGGGGCGCCGTTCGCGGCCTGAGAATGGGTGAAAATCATTGAGAGACGATCGATTGGACATTCTGTTCGAACCGCTGGAAACGGCGACCCTGAGGCTGAAAAATCGATTCTTCATGGCCCCCATGGGCACGACGTTTTCCATGGACCGGCTGATTCCTTATTTCGTCGCCCGGGCGCGGGGGGAAGCGGCGCTCATCACGACGGGGGAAATCTCGGTCCATGAAAGCGGGCGGGCCGTGGGAGGGGGCCCGGGAGACAGGGAACTTTCCCTGGAGACCGACGGGGACATCAGGATTCTGGAACCGCTCGTGAAGGCGGTTCGGGAAAACGGCGCGAAGTTCGTCGCCCAGCTCAATCACATGGGCCGTTATTCCTTCATGCCGAAAACGGCGGGAAGAGCGTCGGTGGCCCCGTCCGCCGTCGCCTCCCGGTACACGGGGTACACCCCCCGGGAGCTTACGACCGGGGAAGCGGACGATCTGGTCGTGGCCTTTGCCGAGGCCGCCGTCCGCGCCCGGAAAGCCGGGTTCGACGGAATCGAGATCTGCGCGAACTCGGGATATCTCATCAGCCAGTTTCTGTCCGCCGTGACGAATCATCGTACCGACCGGTACGGGGGAGACAACGTCATCGAGCGGGCCGCCTTCCTCTTCGACGTCCTCGCGGAAACGCGCAGGCGGGTGGGGACGGACTATGACATCTGCGTGAAATTCGACGCCGAGGACGGCATCAGGGGCGGGAAAACCCTCGAGGATTCCCTCGGGCTCGCCCCCCGGATCGTGGAGGCCGGCGCCGACAGGCTCCACGTATGGGCGGGATGGCACGAGGCGGCAAGACCCATGCTTCCCATGTTCGTTCCCCGGGGCGCCTTCGCCGGCCTCGCCGGGGAGATCCGGGGGGTGGTCCGCGTCCCCGTTTCGACGGTGGGACGGATCAACGATCCCTTCACGGCCGCGGACATCCTGAGAAAGGGCGAGGCCGATCTCATCGGTCTCGGGCGGGCCCTCCTGTGCGATCCCGATTTCGTCCGGAAGACCATGGAGGGAAAAACCGGCGAGATCCGCCGGTGCATCGCCTGCTGCAACTGCTTCGACGACATCTCGGAAGGCCTGAGGGGTCGTTTCCATGTCGACCTTCGCTGTGCCCTGAATCCGGAACTCGGCCGCGAAGGGAAGCCGCTCGGGGCCGCCGGGCGAAAACGCAAGGTGGTCGTCGCGGGCGGGGGGCCCGCCGGGCTCGAGGCGGCGCGAACGGCCGCCCTTCGGGGGCACCGGGTCGTCCTTTTCGAAACGGCCGGCGCGCTGGGCGGGCTGATCCGGGAGGCCCGGCTCCCGCCGCACAAGGAGGAACTGGGGAACATCATCACGTACTATGAAGCCCAGATGGCGAAACTCGGCGTGGACGTCCGGCTGAACGAGGAATTCACGGCGGACACGCTGGACGCCCTTTCCCCCGATGTTGTGGTCGTCGCGACGGGATCGGTCGAATGGGTCCCCGATCTGCCCGGCATCCGGGGAAAAAATGTGGTTACGTTCCTCGACGTGCTGAAAGGCCGTGTTCCCGACGGGGAACAGGTGATCGTCGTGGGCGGCGGCATGATCGGCCTGGAGGTTTCCGAAATGCTGGCCGACGGGGGCATGAAGGTGACCGTCGTCGAGATGCTCGACAGCGTCGCCGGCGACATGGGGCCGACGGTGCGATGGGGTTATCTGTCGCGGGTGAAGAAGAAAGTGTCCATCCGGACCTCGACGAAGGTCGTCGGGATCGAGGAGGACGGCGTCGTCGTTCTCGACGGAGACGGCCGCGAGGAGAAGCTCCCCGCGTCGTTCGTCGTCATCGCCGCCGGCATGAAGCCCCTGCAGGGGCTGGGCGCTGTCCTGGAACGCCGCGGCGTGGAATGCCACGTCATCGGTTCGGGCCTGAAAACGGGGAAAATCATCGATGCGATCTCGGACGGGAACAGTATCGGGTCCGTCCTGTAACCGCCGCCGGGCGCGGTTCCCGGTCCGGCGCCCTCAGGTCTGCTGGATCGTGTTCCTGACGAGGGAGATCCCGTATTTTTTCATCCGGTAGATGAGGGTCGTCCGGTTGAGGCCGAGGAACGCCGCCGCGCCGTCCCTGCCGCCGATTTTCCCGCTGCTCTTTTCAAGCGCACGCATGATCTGCCTTTTTTCCATGCCGGCCAGGTCCACGAAATCCTGATCGGGCCCGTCCGCCGGCGGCCGGGTGTCCAGCTCGGGAAACCGGATTCTGTGGCTCTCGAGAATGACCGCCCGTTCGATCATGTTGGAAAGCTCCCTCACGTTGCCCGGCCACGAATAGGCCATGAGCTTGTTCATTTCCGACTCGGGGATGCCGGAAAATTCCTTGTTGTACTGGGACGAGAACAGCCTGAGGAAATGTACGGCCAGCAGCGGGATGTCCTCCTTCCTGTCCCTCAGGGGCGCCACCCGGATGGGGAAAACGTTCAGCCTGTAGAACAGGTCCGCCCGGAACCGGCCCCGTTCGACCTCCTTTTCGAGATCCCTGTTCGTCGCCGAGACCAGCCGGAAATCGGACCGCAGGGTCGCCGTTCCCCCCACCCGCTGGAATTCCTTTTCCTGGAGAATCCGCAGCAGCCGGCTTTGCGTCGGCAGGGGGAGTTCCGAGATTTCGTCGAGGAAGATCGTGCCCTCGTGGGCGAGCTCGAACCTGCCCGCCTTGGTCTTGACCGCTCCGGTGAAGGCGCCTTTTTCATGCCCGAACAGTTCGCTGTCGATGAGCGTGTCGGGGAGGGCGGCGCAGTTGACGCGGATGAAGGGCCGGTTCCGCCGCGGGCTTTCCCGGTGGATGGCCCGGGCGACGATTTCCTTGCCGACCCCCGTTTCCCCGAGGATCAGGACGGTGGACGACGTGGGCGCCACCTTGGCGATGAGCTGGTGCACGCTGAGGATGGACGCGCTCGCGCCGATGATTTCGCCGAACGGCCTGAATTCCTCCGTGTAGTAGTAGCGGTTTTCCTGGATCAGCCTTTCATTGAGCTTCGCGATTTCGTCGTAGGCCTGCGCCCTGTCGATGGAAATGGCGATCTGCGAGGCCAGGGCCGAGAGGAAATCGACCCGGTCGCGGTCGATGGAAAAAAAGCGGCTGTCCTGGTAGAGAACGCCGATCGTCCTCGAACCGAGCATGAGCGGGGTGATGATGACTTTTCTCGAATCGCCGTGGTTTTCACCGACCGATCCGTATTGAACGATTCTGCCGTCGTTGCCGTCCACCACGTCCTGTATCTTTCTGCAGGCGGGAGCGAAAAGGTCGTCGTCGAGGTCCTCCTTCACGATGTTTCTGGAGGCGACGAGTTCGATTTCCGACGACGAGGGATTCCTGATGAAGATGGCCGTCCGCTCCGCGCCGGTCATCCTGGAAATGGACGTGATGATGTTCGTGAGCAGATGTTCGATCTTGTCCTGGCTGATGAGGGCGTTGCCCATTTCGATGATGAGGTCGTAGAGCCGGTCCTCCCGGGCGGGGGCCTCGTGGGAGACGATCATTCTCAATTTCGGCGGATAGAGGTCCCTGGCGACGGGCTTCAGGAAATCCCACGCTTTTTTCGCGTAATGCTCGACCTGCCGCCATTCGTTGATCTCCATGGAGAGCAGCGCGATTTCGATCCTCAGCTTCGCCAGTTCCAGCGTCTCCCCTGCCGGCGCGAGATATTTTTCGAGGTCCGTGAGCTGCAGGATTTTTTCCTTGGGCGGGCAGTCTTTCTGCAGGTAGGTGATCTGGAGCCGGTTGATCCAGCTGTAGGTGACGGGATTGACGTCCTCCTTTTTCCGCGCTCCCAGGAACTCGAAGACCGGATGCAGGTCGATGGGGGAGATCCCCTTGGAATGGAGCAGGTAGCCGATCTCCACGAGGTGGTACTGGTTCAGGAAGTGGTACCAGTTCGATTTGCGGATGCTCGAGAGGATCTTGTAGCGTATCGACGCGGACTCGTAGTTGCCTTCCAGGAAGTCGATGTTGGCGAGGCCCATGCCGGCCATGACCTGCGCCGTCAGGATGTTTTCCTTTTCCGCAAGCTCGAAGGCCTGCGTGAAGAAGGGCCTGCTGTCCTTCAACTGCCGGATTTCCAGGAGGATCATCCCCGCAATGACGAGGGCGTGCACGTAGACCGGCCAGTTTTTCGCCCGCTGGGCGTGTTTCTGGATGGTGTCGGAAATGCCCAGCCCTCTCTGGGGGAGTCCGATCTGCGTGTAGGCCAGGGCCAGGTTGAGCGCGGCGACAAGGGAGAAGTCGTCGCCGTCGATGGACTCGATTTCGCCGAGGGATTTTTCGTAATACTGAATGGCCTCGAACAGGTTGCCCTTGATCCAGAGGGAAAGACCCTGCGTTTTCATGCCCCTGCTGAACAGGGCCTCGTCGTCGAGTCCCGTGATGATTTCCCAGCCGAGATTGAAATGAGCGACCGCGTCCTCGTACTTGAACAGCATCCAGCAGTTCTGGCCCGAAATGAGGTGGAGGGACGCCGTTGCCCTCGCGTCTCCGATCCTGACGGCGATTTCGAGGGCCCTGGCAAGGAAGCGGTCGATTTTTTTCAGATCCGGATTGAACAGGGACAGGGGGGCCCGTTTCTCCACCGCCCGAATGTAAGTGCAAAGCAGTTCGCGGGAGGGGGTCCGGGAGTCCCCGAGGATGCAGCGGTCCATGTAGTCGAGCAGGTGATCGTACAGCCGGATCGCGGAGGATATCCGGTGGTTTTTTTCCTCGGAGACGGCCGCCTTGAGAAGGATGCCCAGGTCTTCCGGTTCGAGGCCTGCAAGAATGCACTGATCGGCCGCCAGGGCGGACTCTTCGTCGCCGCCGTCCGGGACTTCGCGGAGAATATCGACGGAATTTCTGTAGTAGCGGGACATGGCTTCCTCGCCGTAGCCGGCAAGGATCTCGTCGCGGGGGAACCGTTCCGTCCATTCGTAATATCCCCGCCTGTCCATGACGGGAGATATCCAATCGTTTTCCTTTAGCAAAAGCATAACCGTCAGAAGTGCCGACGGCGGGAGGTCCGATGTTTTCCCGAACCAGTCGACGGAAAAACGGTTCGGGAAGGCGACGAGGCTGTACAAGGCATGCCGCTCTTCATCGGACAGGTTCGAAAGGATTGTATCGATTTTTTTCATGACCCTGCCCCCTGTGCTGCAGCAGACAGACTATACAGGGACTGTCCGAAAGTGTCAACAGGAGTTCAAAATTTGACATGTGATGAGTATTTACCTTTTTCCAGCGCCGTGCGATTCTGCCCTTTTAAAAAGTAACTGTTTGTTATATCTTCATATCATGACGACATTCCTCCTGGCACGGGGTGTGCAATCAGGAAAGCGGTACCCGAGAGGCAACAGGATGACCCGTTGATCGCGTGGGGTTGGCCATGGGTGGGCAAGGGGCCTGGATTTCCATGGAGGGTTGCCGGATGGGGTATGCGACTACCTCCTTTCTCCTGTGTCCGTGGACGGCATCTCAAAGATGCCGTCCACGGAAGGGGGAGTCATCCCCGGGGAGAGAAGAGGTTCACGAGGCTTCAACGACACCGCATCGCTGGGAGCGGCGTCGGTTCGGCGGGTAGTGGGCGGTTTTGCTCCCTCCTTTCCGCCCACTATTCGCTTCCTCTCCCCCGGCTGGTGCGTTAGGCGGAACCAGGGCGGAACGACAACAGGAATAGGAGTGAATCATGGCCTCATGGCTGGAGAAAGAAGAGATCCTGACCCGGAAAGGTCAGATCGCGATGCCTTATGCATGGTCCGTCGGGGAGGTCGGAAGCCGCTTCCTGGTCGGCCTGAGGGACGAAAAACGGATTTTAGGGAACCGATGCGACAAGTGCGGTACGGTGTACGTCCCGCCGAGGAGGAACTGCGGCGTCTGTTTCCAGGATCTGCCCGGCGACGGATGGCGGGAAGTGGGGCCGGAAGGGGTCGTGACGTCCTGCACCGTCGTTCGCGACGACAGTCCCCTGGCCCCGGCGAAGGCGCCCTTTGCCTACGTGATCGTGAAACTGGACGGGGCGGACGTGGGATTCATGCACGTGGTCCGGGACAATCTGGAAAAGCTGGCCGTCGGTGTCCGGGTGGCCGCCCGGTTCAGGGAGGCCCGAGAGGGGAACATTCTGGACATCGATTCCTTTGTCATTCTTTGACGGCTTCGTAAAAAGTTCCCGTGCCGCGCGGTCCTTCATTCCTTCCTGACGGGGCTTACGAGAAGATGCGTCCCGGTCGCCGGGATTGAAGGCCCTGCCTGCGGGGCTTTTCGCGGTGCCGCTCAAGGAGCGTTTTTCAGGCTTGTTACACGTTCATTATTCTTTGATCGGGGAAGGCGGGAGATCATGGAAAAGGCGGCAATCGTCGGCGTCGGCCAGACGAAGTACGAACGGAGAAAGAGCGGGGAGATTTATTACGACCTTGTGTACGAAGTGACCACCAGGGCGATGGAGGACGCGGGCTACACCCTGGACGACATCGGCGACGTGATCACCGTGTCCAATGATTTCTGGGACGGCCGGACGATATCGTGCATGGCCGTCCAGGAGGCGGCGGGAGCACACGACAAGAACGTCTCCACGGTGGAAGGCGACGGGACCCTGGGCGCCCTGTACGGGCTGATGCGGGTTCTCGGGGGCTCCGGGACGACACTCATCGTCGCCCATTCGAAGGGAAGCGAGGGGGATCCCCGGGTGATCACCAACGCCATGTTCGATCCCGTGTATCACCGGTCCCTCGGGCTGGACGCCGTCAGTTCCTCGGCCCTCCAGGCGAGCGCGTACATGAGCCGGTACGGCGTTACGGAGGAACAGTGCGCCCTCGTTTCCGTGAAAAACCATGGAAACGCGAAAAACAATCCCTTTGCCCAGCTGCCCATGGACATCACGGTGGCCGACGTCATGAAGTCCCGGAAGATCGCCGACCCCCTGAAACGGCTCGACTGCAGTCCCGTCAGCGACGGGGCCGCCGCCATCATCATCGCCGATGAAAAGCATGCCAGGAAGGCAAGGAAAAAACCCGTCTGGATCAAAGGGGCGGCCCATTGCGCCGACGCTTACTTCCTCGGCGACCGGAACCTGGCGGAGGCGGCGTCCCTGCGGGAGGCCGCGAAAAAAGCGTACGCCATGGCGGGAATCGGAAATCCGGCAAAGGAAATCGACGTGGCCGAACTGTACGACGCGTTCGGCTTCATGGAACTCATGTGGCTTGAAGGCCTGGGATTCTGCGATCCCGGCGGCGGCGCCGGAATGACGGAAAGCGGAAAAACGGCCATGGGCGGCCCCATCCCGGTCAATCCCTCGGGAGGGGTTCTTTCGGCGCACGCCGTTCTTGCCGCGGGCCTTGCCCGGATCGCCGAGGCGGTGCTGCAGGTCCGGGGGGAAGCGGGTCCCCGCCAGGTGGACGGTGCGAGGACCTCCCTGGCCCACGGGATCAACGGTCCCTGCGGTCAGAGCCACTGCGTCTGGATTCTGGGAAAAGACTGAGGAGGAGGCGGACCATGGCAAGACGGGTAGCGATTGTCGGAACCGGCCAGACGCACCACAAGAGCCATCGACTGGACGTGAACGGGCGGGAGATGATCCATGAAGCGGTGACGCGGGCCCTCGAGGACTGCGAGCTGACGATTTCCGACGTGGATGCCGTCGTCATCGGCAACATGGATCATTTCGAATCGATCAACTGTGTCGATACCTGGAGCGTGGAAGGGTCCGGCGGCGTCATGAAGCCGATCCTGAAAGTCTCCACGGGGGGGACGACGGGGACGTCCGTCGCCATCGCGGCATACTACCACGTGGCATCGGGCCTGTTCGACAGGGTGCTCGCCATCGGGTGGGAAAAGAATTCGGAAAGCGACACCACCGGCGCCATCATCACCTGCAGCGATCCCATCTGGGACCGGTTCTCCTATTCCGGGGCGATCCCGAGCCTGGCCACGGAAGCCTCGGCCTACATGGAGCAGTTCGGGGCGACCCAGCGGGACGCCGCGCGGGTCGCCGTGCGCGACAGGACGCACGCGCTGAACAACCCGTACGCCCAGATGTACAACCGGCCCATCAGCATCGAGGACGTCATGGAATCGGCCATGCTGGCCTATCCCATCAAGCTGCTCGACGTCTGTCCCAGGTCCGACGGGGCGTGCGCCGTCGTGTTCGCGGCGGAGGAAATCGCCGGGAAGATCTCGCCCCGGCCCGCCTGGTTCAAGTCGTGCGCCGCGCGGCACACGACGACCTGGTTCGGAGACGTCGATTACGACACGGGGCTCCTCTCTCTGCAGCGGGCGGCCCGCGAGGCTTTCGACAAGGCGGGCATCCGGAACCCCGCCGACGACCTGGACGTGGCGGAACTGTACCTGCCCTATTCCTATGCCGGTCTGAAGTGGATCGAGGCACTGGGATTCTGCGGACCCGGCGAAGGCCCCCGGTTCATCTGGGACGGCAACACCGACATGGGGGGCAGGATCCCCATGAATCCCTCCGGCGGCGTGATCAGCACGAACTGCATCGGGGCGACGGCCCTCCTGAGGGTCGCCGAAGCGGCCCTGCAGGTCATGGGAAAAGGGGGAAAAAGGCAGGTCCCCGGCGTGAAGACCGCGTTGGCGACGGGATTCGGCGGGTGCTGGTGGTCCGATGTGGTCGTCCTCTCGAAGGACAGGCCCTCTTGATGGACGGCTTCGTAAAAGTTCCCATGCGGCGCCGCCCTTCTTCCCTCCTCCCTGCGGCGTACCGGAAGTGCGCCCCGGTCGTCGGGATTCGGGCGCCTTGGCTGCGGAGCTTTTTCCTTTGCCGTTCGAAGAAGTGTTGACAGGCATTTTTACGAGTTCGTCTTGATTGGAACGGGAGAGCGTGGCATGAAGAACACAGAGTTGCTGACAATACGGTCCGGGGATACGGGAATGCCCTACGAGTGGTCGATCGGCAAATACGGAAGCAGATTTTTCAGGGAGATCCGGGAGCATCAGCGGTTCCTGGGGATCCGCTGTCCCGGGTGCGGAAAGGTGCGGGTGCCCCCCCGGAGGCTCTGCGGCCCCTGCTTCCGGGAACTGGATGAACTCGTCGAGCTGTCCGACACGGGAATCCTCACCGCCTTTTCCGTGGTCAACTATCCTTTCATCGATCCCGACACGGGTCTTCAGCGCCCCATCCCGTACACATACGGGTACATCCGGATCGACGGCTCCGACAACATTTTTTCGCACCTCATCAACGAAACGGACGAAAGCCGGATCAAGGTGGGGATGAAGGTCAAGGCCGTGTTCCGGAAGCCCGAGGAGATGGAGGGGAACATCCGGGACATCCGTTATTTCGAAATCATCCGTTGACGGGAGCGTTTGAAGTCCGCCCCGCCGACCGGTGAAGGCCGGTGCGGCGGGGCGCGTGCCGGTCCGCCCGGCGGCGGTCCATGGAGGGAGAAAATGAAAAACAAGGTCATCATCACGGCCGCCCTGGCCGGATCGGCCACGATGAAACAGCAGAACGAGGCCGTGCCCTACACGCCCGAGGAATTCGCCGGGGAGGCCCTGAAATGCCAGCGGGCGGGAGCCGCCATCGTTCATGTCCATGCCAGGGATGTCGCCGGGGGCGGGCTTCCGACGGCGGATATTCCGAAGATCCGGGCCACGGTGGAGGCCATCCGTGACCGGTGTCCCGGTCTCATCGTCAATATGACTTCCGCCATTGCCGCCGGAATCCCCGCGGAAAAGCGCATCGCCCCCATCGTCGCGCTGAAGCCCGAAATGGCCTCGCTGAACACGAACAGCATGAATTTCGCCCTCATCGACCGCAGGAGCGGGACGGTCCTCGCGGAGACGATATTCGAGAACGCCTTTTCCATGATCGTGGATTTCGCCTCGAAAATGAAGGCGAACGGCGTGAAACCGGAGTGCGAGATTTACGATCTCGGGGGCATCTACAACATCCTGGCCCTCAGGAATCAGAAGGGGCTTTTCGAGGAGCCCATGCATTTCCAGTTCGTCATGGGCGTGGCCGGCGGGTGTCCCTTCGATATCGGCATTCTTCACGAGTTCATCGACACCGTCCCGAAGGACGCCACATGGTCCATCTGCGGCGTCGGCCCGAACCAGTACGCCACGACCCTCGTCGGGGCGGCGCTGGGGGGGCACATCCGGGTGGGCCTCGAAGACAACGTCCGGAACGTGGACGGGTCCCTCTCACGGGGAAGCTACGAACAGGTGGAGTGGGCGGTGAAGGCGGCCAGGCTCGCCGGGCGCGAAATCGCCACGCCGGCGGAGGCGAGGGAAATTCTGAATCTGCGTCGTCGCGACTGAAAGGCGGCGGGAACGTCCGGACGGCCGGGGGGAGGGAAGGAAGCGCTTGGGCCGCGGGGTTCCCCTGCCTCTGTTTTTTCCGGAATCACATCAGGAGAGAGAATTCGCAGCCGTCGGGTTCCCCGTTCGGATCGCACACGATGAACCCCAGGTCGTCCCGCTCGCTGCGGGAAGTCCCCCGGATCTCCCTCGCGAGACCGGAACAGATGCTTTCCACCGAACGCATGTCCACGATGTTCAGGAGGGCCTCCTCGGAACTCGAGTACGGCCTGCTCCGGGCGGACCGGGCGATGTCGTAGATCCCGTCGGTAAAGAGCAGGAACAGGGAATCCTCTTGGAAGTCGAAGAGAAGGGTCTGGTACAGGCGGCCCACCCTTCCCACGAAGCAGTGGTTGGTCTCGGTCATTTTCTCCAGGGTGCCCGTTTCCGTCCTCGCGTGGTACAGGAGGCTGTCGCCGCAGTGGACGAGAAGGGATTTCCGGAGGTCCTCCGAGGGAAAAACGAAGAGTCCCGTGAACGTGGTGTTGCAGTCGTAGTCGATCGTTTTCATGAGGGCGTTCGTGCGCTCTACGATGGTTGCCGCATCCGCCGCGACGTCCCCTTCGCCGAAATCCCGGTGAAACGTCCTGAGCGGAAGCCCCCCGAGCATGGCGGCATATTTCCTCAGAAAAAGAAACGAGGCGTCCGGGTTTCTTTCCGGACTGTCGGCGACCGCGAAAAAACGGTGGGCCGGATCGATGAGAAGGGCGTCGCCGCAGGACTTCCCCGTCCGGAACGGTTTCACCGCGGGCAGCACGGCGGCCCCCACGCGGCCCGAATGGGAGAAATACCTTTCCCCGATCGAACGGGGGAACTCGAAAGCCGCCACCGGGGCGCCTCCTTTCCCGCTTTCGCGAAGGGTTTCGTCTGCACGGTGGTTCATCGCCCGGGCCGGAGCACTGGAAGGGATCGTTTCACGGTGCGACTTCTCAATCACATTCCCCGGGGGGCGTCAAGCAAAAAATCGTGCGGCCTGGGCGGCGGAGCGCGCGGGGATCACGAAACTGGGGAATTTCTTCCGGAGACGGCCTCACGGGGCGAACGCCTCTTGACAGAACCGGGGAGGTGCAATAGGGGGATCGTGGCAGTGAAAAAAGGCGGGCGGCGCGTCGCCGGGCGAACCGCCGGCGCCGCGGGACGGTAAGAGATGATTCTGGACATGCACATCCACACGAACCGGTATTCGGGCTGCAGCAACATCGAGCCCGGTCTTGTCATCCGCAGGGCGAAGGAGGCCGGCCTCGACGGCATCCTGCTCACGGAACACGGGATCCGGTGGCCCGACGGGGAAGTCGATGCCCTCGTGAGAGACAGCGGCGTAGCGGATTTCCCGGTCTTCCCGGCCGAGGAGGTCGCCTGCTATTCCCCGGGCGGTGCGTTCCAGGGGGAATTTCTCGTTCTCGGGTATCCGGCGAGCCTCGGTTCGAACAAGACGGCGGACCGGCTCATCGAGATGGTTCACGAGGCGGGCGGCGTCGTCCTGGCGGCCCATCCGTTCAAGAGACTGAAAACGGGCGACGGCTACTACGGGAGCGGCCTTTCCGCGCTGAAACTGAAGATCGACGGCCTGGAAACGGAGCACCCGTCATACGGCGACGAGGAACGGGCGCTGGCGCGGACGGTTATGGAGACCATGGGGATCGCGGGCGTCGGGTCCAGCGACGCCCACGACCTTGCGAGCATCGGGAAATGCCGGACGGTGTTCGAGCGCGACGTGAGGGACATGAGGACCCTGTGCGAAGAGATCCGCGCGGGCCGTCTGAAGGCGGTGGGCGCCGGCTCGCGCCGTTGATCGATGGCTTGAATGGCCTGACCGATATTTTACCCGGCGGACGCTGTAAAAGAACTCCCCGACCACCTGTTCGGTTTACCCACGAGTCCACAATTTTCGGTTTAGGATGAATGTGTGCATTTCTATTTGTAATCATGCACGCCTCCAGCGGATCACCAGAGAGCCGGCAGTGATTGTCAATCGCAACAGTAGGATCATTCAAAACTCATTTCAACGAGGATTATGGCTGATTTATTTTTATCCGGCACTGGAGGCGCGGCCGATTGGAGAATACAAAATGACGGAACTCTGACCCTGAAAGTGGTACACTGTCTGCGGGCGGGTCATAGTGACCATGAATCGGAGCTGAACAGCCCGGGGGACACAACGGGGGAGACCGGGCCGGGCTCTTCCCGCCGGGTCTTTCGCCGGCGTACCGGGGAGGCCGCCGAACGGGGACTGAGCGCCCTGACAGGCTATTTCGGCGTTCACCTCCGTGGTTTGACGGATCTTTTCCTGAAAAGACTGCCGGAGTTCACACAATAAGGAGGGTTGCGATGAACGGGAAAACGGATGTCGTCATCATCGGCGGGGGGCCGGGGGGAACGCCGGCGGCGATGCACCTGGCTTCCAGGGGGAAGCGGGTGCTGCTGGTCGAAAAATCGGGCAAGCTGGGCGGGGCATGCCTGTTCGTCGGCTGCGTCCCTTCCAAAATCATCAAGCATGCCGCCGACGAATACGCCGCTCTCCGGCGAGGTGATGCAGGCGATCGGCCTTTTTCGGAGGATGCCGGCGTTTTCTGGCACGAGATTCGTGCGCGGATGGACCGTATCTTGACCATGCGGTCCGCGGGCGCGATGCAGCGCCTCGGGCGGATCCCCACGGCGACCCTGGAGGCGGGCACGGCGAAATTCCTCTCCGCTCATGAGATGGAAATCGAGGGCGAAGACGGGAAACGGTCTGAGTATGGATTCGACCATGCCATCATTGCCACCGGTTCCATCCCCCTGGTACCGCCTTTCAAAGGCGATGCCGTTCGGGACGTGCTGACCAGCGAGCTTTTTTTCAGGCAGGAGACCCTTCCCCGCTCGCTCGTGATTGTCGGCGGCGGCCCCATCGGGGTTGAATTGGCCCAGATGCTGACGAAGCTGACGGTCAAATGCACGATCATCGAAATGCTGGGGTCCATCCTGACCGGCGTGGTCGAACCGGAATTCGCCGAGGTGGTTGCAAGGAATCTGAAGGCCTCGGGCGTCGATGTCTTCACCTCGGCCAAGGTGCTGGAGGTGAACCGGTCCGGGGAGGGTTTTACGACGGCCTTTCTCGACGACTCGGGTGTTCAACGGACGGTTCACTCTGAAAAAGTGCTCGCAGCGGCAGGCAGGGCCGCCAATCTGCAGGGCCTCAACCTGGAGGCGGCCGGGGTTCCCTTTGACCGCCAGGGCGTCGTGGTCGATAACTTCCTGCAGACGGGCGTTCCCGGGATCTATGCGGTGGGAGACGCCATCCGCGGGCCGAAATTCGCCCATACGGCCACCTATGAATCCCATATCGCCGCCGTCAACATCCTTGCGGGCCGAAATGTGCAGCAGGCCGATTTCTCCAAGAATTCATGGGTGCTCTTCTCCGATCCGGAAATCGCCTCGGCAGGCTATACGACCGCGGAGGCTCTCAAAAGCCATTCCGAGATCCTCACCGGCACCTATGACTACAAAACCGATGCAATGGCGCAGATCAACGGCACAACCGTGGGCTATCTGAAATTCGTTGTGGACAAGAAGAGCCAGACGATTGTGGGGATCCACATCCTCGCCCCCGGCGCCTCGGCCATTGCCGGGGAAGCGGCCCTGATCCTGGCGAAAAACCTGACGATCCGGGACGTGGCGCAGGCCATCCATCCCCATCCGACCATGACGGAGGCCTTTGGCGCTTTGGCGATGAACATGCTGATGGGCGGATGACCCGTGCCAGAAGAGGTCCCCGTGGAATAATAATCCCTGCATGAATCGTCCACCGAGTCCATGACCGAGAGCCGCCATGAACACGGACATGAAATCTTCTGATTCGGCCGTTTCGCGGAATCACCTCCGCTTCCGTGTTCCCCTGACCGCACCTGCCATTTTTGATGAAGTCGTAAAAAAGGCCGCTTCAACACTTTTTCGAACGGCAAAGGAAAAAACTCCATAGGCAAGGCGCCCGAATCCCGAGGAATGAGGCGTACTTTTGGTACGCCGCAGGGACGAGGGAAGAAGGGGAACGCAGCATATGGGCTTTTTACGAAGCCGTCATGTTTCGATCATTGCGAATTGCGGTACTCGGCCGTTTATATCCGTGAGCGCCGGCGGCAGGGGTTGCCCTTGCCACCCCCGCTGCCCGGGAGGACGGTATCCGGGTCGGCGTATTGATCATGAAGAACAGGTGATCGTTCGGTCGAAGGAAGGAGGAACGATGTTTCACTGGTTATCCGAACACCGCCGCAAACAACTCACCGGCATTCCCTTTCCCGCTGACTGGGAGGGCATCCTCCGCCGCAACGTGATCCACTACTGCATGCTCGATGTCGCCGAGCGGACCCACCTTCATGCCCTCATCCAGGTTTTCATCGCCGAGAAACACTGGGAAGGATTCGGCGGACTTGAACTGAACGACGAAATCCGCGTCACGATCTCCGGGCAGGCATGTCTCCTGCTGCTCGGCATCCCGCACGACTTCTATCGGAACGTCTTGTCCATTTTCGTCTATCCCTCGACGGTCCTTCCTCCGCAACGGAGACCGGGCCATTTTGAAATCGTCACTTCCCCTCTCGAAACGGTCCACCCCATTATCGGCCAGGCATTCCAACAAGGACCGGTCATTCTGATATGGGATGCGGTCCTCAGGGGCAGCCGCCACCCGGAACAGGGCCATAACGTTGTCTATCATGAATTCGCCCATAAACTCGACATGCTCGACGGTGCCGCCGATGGCACGCCCCCCTTGCGGGATCGCAGGGAATATCGCGATTGGGTCACCGTTTGCTCACGCGAGTATCTTCGTCTGAAAGCGGATGTTCGAGCCGGGAGAAAATCTTTCCTGAATGACTACGCAGCAACCAATGAAGCGGAATTCTTCGCTGTGGCCACGGAACAGTTTTTCGACAAGCCACTCCAACTGAAGGAACATTCCCATGAACTCTATCGTGTCCTGAACGAATACTACCGCCAGGATCCGGCTCAACGTACGGGAAGAATGACCTGCGTGTCGTCATAACTCTTCGTGAATGTTCGTTTTGGTCATGAAAGCCGGCGGACGGAGCGAACCGGCCCCCGAGTCCGGTCGGAAGGATGATCTGTATGCCTCCCATGGCCAAGTGTGATGGTTGGCGAATGACCTGACTTTTTCACCTGATATGCGTTTTGGCTCACACAGAAGAGGATGTCTTTCCCGCCCTTGCCGTCACGGACAAAGATCCCGTGTCGCTTCAGGGCCGGATCCCGAAGGTGTCGCATCTAAAAAAGCGGCGGATCTTTTCTACTCCAGAAAGTAGATTCCATACCCGTTCACGCTTCCATCAAAGGCTGTTCGGGTGAGTCGGTCAAACTTTCCCTTATGATCGGGCGCCATGACTTCGTCATCGCTGACGTTGATGATCACATGGATGGTCTTGTCTTGAAAGTTCCTTCGTATGATCAGCAACCTTTTGTCGGAATCGACGACTTCTCTTGTACCGGCCGGATGGAAGGAGACGATTTGTTTTCGCACATTCAGCAAATGTAAAAAATGATTCAAAACCTGAGATCTGATGGACTGGGGATCCGAAATGGCTGCATCGAGTTCGTCTGCCTGAAGCTTTTCGCGATTTATCATTCGGTTCAGTCCTGATTCTGTCACCCCTTTGCAGTAGTTTCTCGAGCCTAAGAGACTGTGGACATAGATTCCCGGAACCCCTTTGAGCGAGAGCATGATGGCTTGGGCCGCCATGAATCTTTTGACCGCCTGAGTGTCATCCGGGATACGAGGATCATTGATGATGTCGAAATAGCTGATATTCAGCTCATAAGGTTCCTTGTCTCCATTTGATGATTTGTACGAAACCAGTCCGCCGTGGTCTTTGGCAATGCGCAGCAGATTGTCGAATTCCACCTTGTTGAGAATTTCCTTTGCGGCCGGCAGAGCAATGCCGTCATGGGATGCGAGAAAATCAAAGAAAAGCAGGTCTCCCCTTTTTCTATTGGTGATTTTCTTAATATATGTGGTGTCCCTTCTTGCAAATGCATCAGCAACGAGAGGCGGCAGTGAGAACCGGTACACCATGTTGGCCTCATGGCTCTCTCCGAAATATGCTATATTTTCCTTATAAGGAAAATTTGCCTCGGTCAAAATGAGGGCGTATGGCGCAACATACTCCATGATGCTTCGAAGGAGCCTCACGATCTGATGCGTTTTGGATAGATTGACGCAAGAGGTGTGAGGCTCTTTCCATACATACCCGATGGCATCGAGGCGTATGATCTCGGCTCCCTGGGAAAGGTAATACAGGAAGACGTCGATGATCTTCAGAAGCACCTCTGGGTTCCTGTAATTCAGATCGATCTGATCGGGGCCGAAAGTGGTCCATACATATTTTTCGCCGGAAGCCGTATGGAACCTGGTGAACAACGGGGTTTCCCGCGGCCGGAAGACCTCCGGCATTTCAACCCGCTGATCGCTCCAGATGAAAAAGTCCCGATAACGCTTCTTGCCCTCCCGGAACCCCAGAAACCACTTGGACCTGCTTGATACATGATTCAAAACAAGATCGACCATGAGTCGATATTCCTTCGATATTCTGCGTAAATCATCCCACGTGCCGAGGACCGGATCCACTTTCTCATAGTCGATTACCGCATATCCCGCATCCGAGCTGCTTGGAAAAAACGGGAGGACGTGGACGCTGGACGTCGCATTTTTCACATGCTTTTTCAAAAATTCAAAAAGTGTGAACAGGGGTTTCTCTCCCTGTCTGTATATGCTGTCCGCATAGGTCATCAGTATGGAGTCACTTTCGTCCAGCACAACGCAGTCGTTGTATTTCTTCCTTCTTGTCAGAATCTCTTCATTCCCGCGATAAACATCCATGAGGTTCTTCAACGCCGGGAAGATAAAATCAGACTCCGGTTTGGAATAAATAAGCCTTAGAAGATTTTTTATCCGTTTCAGAAGACCTGTTGATGCCATATGACTTTCGTTCGCCTATGAGTTTGCCCCCAAAAAGGTCTGCTGCCCCTGGGATCCCGTGATGACATTTTCATGGCCTGCCCCGAAAAATGTACCATATTTGGAATTGGAGTTCAGTCAGTTTGAGTTCTTCAATCAACCGGACCTCCATTTTCGGGGGACGATAGCCGTGCGAACCGTGGGGCTGAATCTGCCGGACCCCAAAGGGCCGGGGCGTCAGCGTCGGCGGGTTAAAGAAGGTTAAAGTCCGGTTGATTGAAATGATGTATTCGTGGACTGATGCGGCCGGAATCACCGTTTGCGCCCGATCACGACGTAATCGCCGTCGAGCTGCATGCACTCGATGACGGACAGCTCGAAGTACCCGAACAGTTCCTTCAGGACGTTCAGATCGAAAACGTGCTGATGGAGGCATCGGTTCTCGAAGTTTCTCAGGCTTCTTTCCCTGAACTGCGCCATGGTGCCCGCGCGGGGGTCCCTTTTCAGATCGTGGAGCGCCAGGATCTCCTCCAGGTGCGTCAGATCGTCTTCCGCCGTGTTGTTCTCGTAATCCGCGAGCAGATGGCCGAACGTCACGGTTTCGCGGTTGTGGTCGAAATTCGCTTCCTTTCTCGGCGCGACGACGACCAGGACCCCGCCCTTCCTCAGGACCGACAGCCATTGTTCCATCGCCTTCATCGGGTTGGCGATGTGTTCGATGTTGTTGCAGGACAAAACGAAATCGTAGGCGTCTTTCCCTATGGGCGACAGATCGACGGCGTCCAGGATGTACTGCCGGCCGACCCGCCTGCCGTCCACCACGAAACCTCGATCGGCATCGATGGCGCCGGTCCATATCGTCGATGTCGAGAAATTCACGCCGTCCAGCGTTTTGATCTTATCGTAGACGGGCATGCGGCCTTTGAAAAACCAGCTGGGTCCGCCGATCTCCAGGCCGGTTTTGTCGAGAAAGAACTGTTCCATCTCCCGGAAGCCCGGGAGGGGCTTCACGAAGTATCTTTTTTTCAGTTCCAGGATGAGCCCTTTGAACCCGTGCCGTTTCAGAATCAAAACGGCCGTTTTCATTCTTGCCGTCATCGATCGCTTTCCCATGTTCCCGTATGAATCCCCATTACAGGATTCCCGCAAAGACGGCAAGACAGGCCGTTGATTCCCGTCCGGAAATCCGTAAGCATCCGCAGGACGTCTTCAAATGAAACGGGCGAAGCGGAGTTGCTAGACTTTCTTCCCCGCGGCGGCCCGTGCCGCCATCTTCAGCATGCCCAGAACCCCGAATTTCTGCCTTGCAATGTTCAGGTAAAGGGCCTCATGAGAGCGGGGTGGTACGCGGCGCCCGGCAAGGGGGGCCAGTTTGACGGCATCCACGGGACAGACCGTCATGCAGTTTCCGCATCCGATGCACCTGTCGGGATTCACGGAAGCCCGCCCTGACGCATCGACGGACAGGGCCTCCATCTGGCAGCGGGGCACGCAGGCTTCGCAGCCGGTGCAGGAGGAGACATCCACGATCGCCTGATAGCTGGAGTGGAAATACTCCGCGGGCCGGGGAAATTTCTTGAACCCCTGAAGAATGTTGCAGCAGCACCCGCAGCATGCGCAAATATAGCTTGGATCCCGGGTGTTCGCCGGCTGGAGTACGAGCCCCGCGTTCCTGAACTGCTCGAGAAGCGAAAGAAGTTCCTTGCGGGTGACGCTGCGGGCCGACGGGACTTCCCTTTCCATGACGAACTCCGCACCGCTTCCGAACAGCATGCAGTTGTTCCGGATGTCCGACAGCCTGCACGGTTCCTTCAGCAGGTCCTTCGACTGCTTGCAGACGCAGTCGACGACCACGATCGGCTCCGGCGCCCTGCGGACGAGTTCCAGGATATCGTCGTAAGGGCTGACCCGGTATTCGGGGGCGATGCTTGCCGCCACCGGAATGGTTCGCATCTGGAGAGGCCGGTCCTTCCGGAAGAATTCACGGTAGAAGGTCCCATGCATGTATTTCTCCGCCTTTTCGGCCATTTCCCGGGTCTGCCGGTCCACCTGGAATTCGTACATGCCCACGGCGAACTGTCCGAGGCTGTAATGCTTCGGCTTGGGGAACATCTTCCCCCCGAAAATGACGCCTTTCCCGACCATGCCGTCCAGCATCCGTTCCAGCCGCTCCTCCGGGAGGTCCATGCCGGCTTTTTTCAGCCTCTTGTGCAGTTTCTTCAGGGGTTCGGGGAGGACGCTCAGGTGCACCGCCAGGGCGGCCTCCTCGGGCGTGAACAACCGTTTCAGAAGATCGATCTCCGAATGATCTTCCGAAGCGGGCATGCCCACGGGCATGCGCGTATCGATCTCCCTTCGGAGTTGGTGGTAGACGTGATCCTCTTCCATGACCGTGCTCCTTTTTCTGACCGGCTTCCCGCGGGCCGATCAAACGGAAAACCCCGTTTCCTTTCAGAAACAGGGTTTCAATCAGCGGTTCATGACGGCCCCCGCGAAAAAGGGTTGCATCGAATTTCAACCTGTCGACGATGACCGGTTCCTGTTCTTTCTTATGATCCCATCGCGGCGGATAAGTCAACAGGATATCACGGACCGGAGCTTGAAAGGGGAAACGGGGAATTCGAAACCCGGTGGCCGGCGCGATGCGAACCGCCGTTCGGGCACGACCGCAACGGGTGCCCGAACGGCGTCGTCGAACCTCGGGCTTATTTTGCCAGGCGATAATAGGGAACCCGTTTTTTTTCTTCGAAGCCCAGCTTCAGGGCCAGTTTCACCGACCCCGCGTTTCCCGAGAGGCATGACCAGACGGGTTCGTAACCGTTCGCCAGGCAGTGATCGATCAACGCGGAACAGACCGACGCGCCGAAGTTTTTTCCATGAAAACGCTTCACGGTTTCGACGCCGATTTCGAATTTCTTCCCGATCACGAAAGATGCAAAGGCGGTTGAAGCGACGGACCCGTCCTCCAGGATCAGACTGCGGCCGGTCCCGTGTCTGAAAAAATCCGCCGCGTTGTTCCAGAACCGCCTGGGAATCACGGTCCCTTCCGATTCGTTGAACATCCGTTCCGTCGTCGTCACGATTTCATGCCCGTCGTTTTTCAGGCCGTCCTTCAGCAGGCGGTATTTCGCATCGTTGAAAACGAAGTTGATCCGCCGGTACTCCAGGACGTCCTTGTCCTCCGACTGCGAAAACGTCTGTTCGTAGGGCACATCCGGATTCTTTTTGATCAGCCGGCCGCCCAGCAGGTCCTCGATCCCGGCGTACAGGGGTGCGGGGCAGGCCTGGAGCCATTCGAAGCGGTCCCTGGTTTTCCCCGAATTCAACAGATGCCCGCGGAGCCACCCGTTGAATTCCCCGTTTTTCATCTCGCCGAAGAGAAGGGACATTCCGTAAGGGTGCTGGATGTAAATCGAGGAAGGCGATCCCGTTTCATCCGCGAAAACGTTTCCGTCCACCTTCCCTTCGAGCACGGACAGCGCGAAGAAGGTGTTCATGTCCGCGGCCCGGATTTTTTCAACGACCCGTCGATAGTCCGTCTTGTCCAGTAATTTCATGCGCCCTCCCGCCCCGTGCGATATCGAACCGGTTTCATTGTCCGAGACAAAGGCTACATACCATATCCGGATCGAAGGAACAAATCCGCCGGCGGGCCGTTGGTCACCTTCCGCCTGGGTTGATGACAATGACGGGAGATGCCGCCGGGTCCAGCCATGCGAGAATTTTCAGGATGTTCGCCTCGGACACGGCGACGCACCCCGCCGTGTTCGACCGCGCGCCCCTCCAGACGTGAAGAAAGATCGCGCTGCCGCGGCCCCTGACAACCGGGTCGGTATTGTAATCGATGACGACGCCGTACCGGTACAGATCGTCGTCCCGTTTCATCCTTTCGCACGAGGCGGCGGAGGTCTCCCGGCGCCTGACCCAGCGGTTGTAATCGGGGGCGTCCGGGTCGTCGACCCACAGATCGTCCTCGAGGGCCTGACGGTAGGGCATTTTCGTGGAGACCGATCCGGCGTAGCCGAAGGCATACGCCAGCCGGTACGTTCCCGAGGGCGTCCGTCCGTCCCCCTCTCTTTTTTCGCCGGGCGGCGCAAAGCCGTTTCTGCCGATGGCCGCCGGGAAGGGCCCGAAAGCCCTCACCCACCGGTCTCCCTGTCTGTGCACGGCGCATACCCGATCCTCCCTGAAAAGCCAGGACCCCTCCCCGGCGACGAGAAGCGCCTGGGTGCACCCGTCGGGAAGGCCTTCCGGCATCGGCAACGGGGACTCCCCGCCGCAGCGGGACGCCTGGAGGGGAAGGGTGCAGGCGGCGAGAAACACGAGCAATGCGGGCAACCACAGCAAACGAACGACATGAAACATTCTATTCAGGTTCATCTTTTCCCCTCGTCCCGTTCGTCGTTCCGCCCGCGGGGCGGCGGGCCGCCCCGATGCCCGCCAGGGCGAGCAGGGTACAGGCCGCCGAAACGGGCCACATGACACCGAAACCCCAGTGCAGGCTCACCACGCCCATCGGGATGGTGCCGATGATGAAGCCCATGTCGATCCCAGTGAAATAGGTGCTCATGGCGAGTCCGCGCTTTTCCGGCCGGACCCGGTCGATGAGGAGCGCCATGGACGCGGGCTGCGCCGAGCCGAAGCCGATGCCGAGGAGCACCGCCGAGATCACGAAATGCGGCAGGCTGTGGGCCAGCGGCAGCATGGCCAGCGCCGCGGCCATGAGGAGAATCCCCGGCACGATGGCGACGGCGCGGCCGTACACGTCGGCCACGCGGCCGGCGAAGGTCCTGGAAATCAGCAATGCGACGGCCTGGATCATGAAGAAGAAGCCGGGGTTCCCGATGCCGTGCGATTGGGCGAAGATGGAGATAAAGGCGTTGATCGCCCCGAAGCCGATGCCCATGCAAAGGGCCATCCAGGCGGCGGGCAGCGCGTCGGCCGACACGATGTCCGTGCGCGGCGACCAGCGCCGGCGCGCCGTTTCCCGCGGCCGCTTCCGCTCCCGCGTGAGGAGGGAGACGGACAGGGCGACGACGGACAGCGCTCCCGTGAAATAGAACAGGCAGTGGAACCCCATCGTTCCAACGAGCATGAATCCGGCCACCGGTCCGACGATGAGACCGGCATCCAGTGCCGCGGCGAAAAATCCCACGGCCTCGGCACGCCGTCCGATCGGCGCGATGTCGGCCACGTAGGCATTGGCGGCGGTGGTGTAGCAGCCCAGTCCGAAACCCTGGACGAGCCGGCCGAAAATGAGGAGGGGGATCGAACCGGCCAGGAGGTAGACCACGCTCGCCAGGCCGTAGAAGGAGGTGCCGATGAGGATCAGGGGGCGGCGCCTCCAGTTGTCGGCAAGCCAGCCCATCAACGGACGGAAGAGCAGGGCCGTCAACGCGAGGGCGCCGGTCACCAGGCCGGCGTCGGCGTTGCTTCCCCCCTGGGTGACGACGTAAACGGGGAGCGTTGCGACCAGCATCTGGACGCTGAAGGCGTTGACGAAGTTGGCCAGGGTCGCCAGGACGAAGTTCGAGGTGAAAAGGCGGTCCTTCCCGTGTCCCCTCAGCGCCTCATCCCGCAAATCAGCCCCGTAACCCGCATCGCCGCCGTCGAATCCCGACACCTTCGCTCCGTTCGTCACAGCCCAGTTCCCAGCCGGTCCCTGATGAGACATCGTTTTCGCGCGGCCACTGTATGGCAGGTTCGATTGGCCTGTCAACAGATGTTTTGCGTAGGAACATTCCCTCCCTCAGTGCGACAGGAGAAGCCGGGGCAGGAAGGTGCTCAGCGCTGGCACGAAGGTGACGGCCATCAGCACCGCCACGGCGATCAGGAAGGGGATCCAGATGCCGCGGGACAATCTCTCCAGCGACAATCCGGTAATGCCGCAGACGGAAAACAGCACGCCCCCCACCGGCGGTGTGATGAGGCCCAGCACCAGGTTGAAGCAGACGATGACGCCGAAATGCACGGGATCGATGCCCATCCTTTCCGCCAGGGGCACGAGTATGGGCGTCACGATGGTGAGGGCGGGCGCCGTTTCCAGGGCTATGCCGACGAGGAGCAGGAAGACGTTCGCGAGAGCGAGGAATACCAGAGGGGACGACGACAGGGAGGCGAGGGCGTCCATGGCCTTCAGCGGCACCTGTTCCACCGCCACGACCCAGGCGAAGGGCTCGGACAGTCCGAGCAGCAGCATCACCACGGAGGACTCCACTCCCGATTTCAGGAAAAGGGCGAAAAGCCGGTTGAGTTTCAGTCGGCGGTAGACCGGGAAGCCCACGATGAAGGCGTACACGACGGCGATGCCCGCCGCCTCCGTGGGCGTGAAGATGCCGCCCCAGATGCCCCCGAGGATGATCACCGGCATCGCCAGGGACGGCAATGCCCGGACGGTCCCCGCGAGAATGCTCCCGATCGGGGCGCGGGGCTCCCTCGGATACCCCCGGCGGCGTGCCACGACGACCATGTAAATCATGAGACACAGGCCGAGCAGAAGCCCGGGGATGATCCCCGCGATGAACAGCGCGCCGATGGAGACCTGAGCGAGCACCCCGTAGATGATGAAGGGAATGCTGGGGGGGATGATCGGGCCCACGCAGGAGGCGGTGGCCGTCAGCGCGGAGGACGTCTCGTCGTCGTAACCCGCCCGGCGCATGGCCGGAAGCATGACCGTCCCGATGGCCACCGCGGTGGCCACGGCGGATCCGGAGATGGAGGCGAAAATGGCGCAGGCCACGATGGTCGTCAGTCCCAGGCCCCCGGGGATGTGCCCGACGAGCTGGCGGGAAAAGTTGACGAGGTCGTCGGTGATGCCCCCCTCGTTCATCAGGTTGCCGGCGAGAATGAAAAGGGGTATGGCCAGAAGCGGAAAGGACGCCATGCCGGCGAAGGTCGTCTGAACGAGAAGGGTGGGGGAAATGCCGCTGCTCAGAAACGCATAGGCCAGCGCCGCTCCGCCCATGGCGAAGGCGACGGGGACGCCCATGGCCAGGAAGACAAGAAAGGAAATCAGGAACGGGGCGAGCAACTTCAGCTCCTCTTCGATCGGGGACGGAAAAACGTCCAGCACTGCTCGACGGTTACGAGAAGCATGATCATGAATCCGGCGGGAAGGGCGAGATAGGGCAGGCTCATGGGAATGCCCATGGCCGTGGAATACTGGCACATGTTGACGATGGTCTGATCCATGCCGAACCAGGTCATCCACCCGAGGAAGGCCAGCATGACGGCGTACATGCATCCCGTCACGATCAGGGAAGGGATTCCCGGGAGTCTGTCCTTCAGAAGATTCAGGCTGACCTGGTACCCCTTCTCCAGCCCGACGGCGCTTCCCATCATGGACGCCCAGACCAGGGCGAACGTGGCCGCCTCGCCCGACCAGACGGGCACGTCACCGAGGACGTAGCGTCCGAAAACCTCGTAGGGGACGACCACGGCGATCACCGCCAGGGCCACCGCGGTCATCCCCGAGGCAATCTTGATGAGGGTCGAGTTCAGTCTCGAAAGCGCCCCCATGGGCATCAGTCCGTTCCCAGGATCGCGTCGATTTTTTCCTTGCCGTACTCACCGGCGACACGGTTGATGACGGGCTGCATGGCGGACCGCCACGCCGCCTTGTCGATGTTTTTCTCGATCTTCATTCCCCTGCCGGCAAGCTCGGCAAGCTGCTTCTCCTCCATGTCCCTTCCCAGCCTGCGCTGGTACCCGGCGACTTCCCTGGCCGTTTGGAGCAGCATCTCCCGGTCTTTCCCGGGGATGGACTGCCATGTCTTCAGGCTCACGATGAGGACTGCCGGGGAATACACGTGCTGGGTCATGGACAGGTATTGCTGCACCTCATCGAGTTTCACCGAATAGATGACGGCGACGGGGTTTTCCTGACCGTCGAGGACCTTCTGCTGGAGCGCCCCGTAAACCTCCCCGAAGGCCATGGGAACGGGATTGGCGCCCACCGCCTCCCAGGCCTCCATGTGCACCTTGTTTTCCATCGTGCGGATCTTCAGGCCCCTGGCGTCGTCGGGCACCCTGACCGGCCGCCGGGAATTGGTCAGGTTGCGGAACCCGTTTTCCCAGAAGGCCAGGGCCTTGAACTGCGCTTTTTCCAGGTCGTCCAGAAGCTGCTGTCCCAGGGGACCGTCGAGGACCTTGTCCACGTGTCCGTAATCGTTGAAGAGGAACGGGATGTCCAGAATCCCGATGGCGGGATTGAATCCGCCGATGGGTCCCGTCGAGCCGGCATAGACATCGATGGTTCCCTGCTGCACGGCTTCGAGCAGCTCCCGTTCGCCCTTGCCGAGCTGTCCGTCGGGGTACACGGTCACCTGGATCCGGCCGTTGCTTCGCTCCTTGACGAGGTCCGCGAATTTCAGGGCCCCCTGGTTGTAGGTATGGCTCATGGGGGTCAGGGAGGCGAGCTTCAGCTGGGCCTTGTACCCCCCTGTGCCGGCCTTGTCCGAGCTTCCGCCGCAGCCGCCGAAAACCAGAAACGCACAACAGGCAAGACCAACGAGACCGATTCGCTTCATCATGGTTTCTCCTCCCTTGAGGTTGATAGGGCATGGTACCGCTTCACGGTTCGAATGCAATGTTTTTTTGGAGGATCGTGCGACCGCAGCCGTTTGCCCCTGAAATTTCTTAACAGAATCCGCCGTCGAAAAAAAGGACATCGGGACGGCCCCATGGACGTCCGTCCCGGCGTCGTCCCACTGCGCCCGGGGGGCCGTCCGGCTTGGGGACCGTCACGGATCGCCGGATCTGTAAACGATGAATTGAAGGAATGTCCGGACAAGGCGGGTCAGGTATTTGTCCTTTCGACAGGCAAAATAGAAATTGCGACAAAGATCGACTTCCGACAGGGGAATCGACCGGATCGATCCCAGTTTTTCTTCATTCGCGATCGTCGACCGGGACAGGATCGAAACGCCGAGACCCGCTTCCACGGCCTTCTTGACCGCTTCCGTGTGGCCGAACTCGATCGTGTTCGTCAGGACGACGCCCGCCTGCCGCAGGCGTTCCTCGACGATGCTCCTGGTCCCGGAACCCTGCTGGGAGAAGATGAACCGCTCGCCGAGAAGGTCGAGGGGCCGGATCGTGTCCCTGGCGGCCCAGGCCCGGCCGGCGGGCACGATCACGACCAGTTCGTCCTTGAAGAAAGGGGTGACCGCCAGTCGCTCGTCCGTTTCGGGGGCGCCGAGCAGGCCGATATCCACGGCGTTGTCCAGAATCTTTTCCACGATCTGCCGGTTGAGATCGATGTCCAGGGACACCCGGATGCCGGGATGAAGCTTCTGAAATTCGCGCAGGATGCCGGGCAGGAAATAGATGCCGATGGTGACGCTGGCGCCGAGCCGCAAGTCCCCCGATTTCATCCCTTTCAGATCGTCGATTTCCTTTTCCGACCGGTCGAGGAGATGGAACATCCGGTCAATGGCCGGAAACAGGGTTTCCCCCGCCTGCGTGAGGACCACTTTTTTCCCCAGCCGGTCGAACAGGCGGGTTCCGTAATAGTCTTCCAGGGTTTTTACGTGCTTGCTGATGCCCGGCTGGGTCAGGAAAAGGGCTTCCGCGGCCCGGGTGAAACTCCGGAGGCGCGCCACCGTGTGAAATATCCGCAGGAGGTTCAGATTCAACATATTCATGATTGATGAACTCGTAAAAAAGCCAATCAACACTTTTTCGAACGGCAAAGTAAAAAGCTCCGCAGCCAAGGCGCCCGAATCCCGAGGAATGAAGCGTACGGATGGTACGCTAAAGGGTCGAGGGAAGAAGGGCAACGCAGCATGGGAACTTTTTCGAAGCCGTCATGATTGAAAATTATCATATACAGAAATATTTTTCATTTGAATTATGAGTCATTTCCATTCAGCATGCGGTAAAAAATCTGGAGGTTTGATGATGCCTAAGGAAGAAACGGAAAAGAAGGCCTTCGATCTCTTCGACGGCGGCTTCTGCTGTTCGGAGGCGATATCGAGAACGATCGTCGACCGATTCGCCGAGCATCCGGAGGGCTATCCGGTCAAGGTGGCCTCGGGTTTCTGCGGCGGGCTCGGCAGAACCCATGAGGACGTCTGCGGCGCCCTGACGGGGGGCATCCTCGCGGCGGGGTACCTGCTGGGGAGGACGGAGCCGGGCGGGGACATCGGCGAGGCGAGCCGGGTCATCTCCGAATTCCGCCGGCGGTTTCTGGAGACCTTCGGATCGACGAACTGCGCCGTCCTTCTGCAGCGGCTGGGAGAACAGGAGAAAGGCATCCAGTGCAAGCGGATGACGGCGCAGGCGGCGGGAATGCTCTCGGACATCCTCGAGAAAACGATCGGACGGCGGGAAGGGTAGGGGGACGGGGCCGATCCCTCCTTCGCGCTGCGGATCGGCTGCCGCGGCAGGATCATCGGCTATTCCGGCAACACCCAGTGGACGGACGCCCTTCTGGACGTCGCCCGGGGGGCGGATCTTTTCATCTCCGAGGCGTATGGTTACGGGAAACAGGCGAGGGGCCACATGGACTACGTCACCCGGATGAACCGTTACGGCGAAACCGGGGCGAAACGTCTCGTCCTGACCCATATGGGCCGCGAAATGCTTTCCATGTGCGGTAAAGCGGATTGCGAGTGCGCCGAGGACGGAAAAAGGATCCTCCTGTAGCCGCGCAGGAAGGAGCGGCATGCCTTCCGCGGCCGGGACGGCCGGTGTCCGTGCCGGACCCCCTATCCCTTGGACAGGCAGGTGACGAGCCGGACCATGCTCCGGTAGAAGCACTGCTTGTGGCCGATGTCTCCCCGGATCAGCTTCGTGAAGATGCTGTTGATGTGGGTGTTCCGCACGATATGGCTGAAACTCAGCCGCAGGTTGTAGTAGAAGAACCTGGCCATGAGGTACGAATAGTCCAGATCCCTCCCGAGTTTCTCATTGATGTCTTTCGTGTAGGTCTTGATGCTGCCGTATTCGACGAGACGGTCGATGATGGATTTCGCGGCGATCTTGGCGCTTTCGATGGCGAAATAGATCCCCTCGCCGAAAAAGGGATCGGTGATGCCTCCGGCGTCTCCGACCAGGTAGATCCGGTTCGAACCATAGCTTTTTCTGGATCTTCCGAGCGGGATGGGATGTCCGTGAACGCTGATTTTCTCATAATCCCGGAGGATCGGGTTCTTTTCAATGTAGTCGAAAAGCCGTTTCCTGATGTCCGGCATGCTCCAGAGCATGCTGTACATGCCGATCGACAGGTGGTCGCTCTTGGGGAAGATCCATGCGTACCCCTTGGGGACGACGCCGAAATCGAAGGTGCTGTAAGGCCCCTGCTTCTCGAACTTTTTGTCGGGAACGTAGATTTCGGCGGAAATGGCGATCCCTTTCCGTATCGATCTGGAATGATCGATGATCTTCGCGACCGTGCTGTTCGCCCCGTCCGCGCCGACCACGAACGACGCGTGAAACGACCCGTGGTTCGTCCTCACCGTGCACCGCGAGGGCGTCTCCTCGATGCCCCGCATCTCCGTGCCTTCCAGGACCGTGACGCCCTTTTTCCCGGCCTCGTTCACGATCAGGGAGTCGAACCTGTCCCGCATCACCATCCAGCCGACGCTGTTCTCGGGGGCGATGGTGATGAAGTCGTCGATGTCGTAGGCGATGTAGGCCCCCTCCGTCCTGACTTCCAGGGCTTCTGAAACGTCGAATTCGATGTTGCTCACCACCTTGGACGGTATGCCGCCGCCGCAGGCCTTGTATCTCGTCAGCCTGTCCTTCTCCAGGAGGAGAACGGACAGCCCTTTCCTGGCGAGCAGGTATGCGCAATACCCTCCCGCGGGTCCCGCACCCACAACGGCTACATCGAAATGATCCATCATGATATCTTACAGACCTTCCTCGAGAAAATTCCTTCCGCCCGCGCCGGTGAACGCCCCGCAGCACGTCGCGAAACCGACGCACAGATACCGACCTATCAGCTTTTTGTGCCTGTGTCCAAAAGTATTTTGAGGGAAAGCCCCGTGGAGCGCTTCCCCCTCCGGCCCGGGACGGACCGGCGGGTTCGACGATCCCGGAAGGCTGCCCGTATTTGAACATTGACGATTTGATTTTGACTTGACAACCGCGGGGAGAAAGGGTATGGGTTCAATCATATGATTGAATCAAACGGTTGAATCCAGGCAATGGGATTTTGCTCCCCTGGGGCAAGGTCTTCCTGAAAGGAGAAGGGGGATCATGAAAGTGGAAAGAATGGCTGTCATCGGATCGGGGACGATGGGTCACGGGATCGCCCAGGCCGCCATATTCGCGGGCTACGAGGTCCGCCTGTACGACGTCGCCCGGGAGATGCTCGACAGGGCCCTGGGGATCATCAAGGGGAACATCGACAAGCGGTTTGTCGAGAAGGGGAAGATCTCCCGGGAGGAGGGGGACCGGATATTCGGCCGGCTCGCCGCCGTGACGGATCTGGAGAAGGCGGCGGGGGATGCGGACTTCGTCATCGAGGCCGTTCCGGAGAACCTGGAACTGAAAAAGAAGATCTTCGCCCAGCTCGACAAGGCCTGTCCCGGCCACACGATCCTGGCCTCGAACACCTCGGTCCTGCCGGTGACGGCGATCGCCGGTGCGACGGAGAGGAAAAGCCGGTGCATCGGGACCCATTTCTTCAATCCCGCGGCGGTCATGAAGCTTGTGGAAGTCGTTCTGCCCGTCGGCGTGGCCGGGGAGACGGTGGAAACGACGCTGGCCGTGTGCAGGAAAATGGGAAAGACGCCCGTCAGGGCCAAGGACATCCCGGGATTCATCGTGAACCGCCTTCTCGCGGGGCTGTACATGGAAGCGGCCCAGATGGTCCTGGAGGGCGCGGCCACGGCGGAGGAAATCGACACGGCGATGAAACTCGGGGCGGGCCATCCCATGGGTCCCTGCGAGCTTGCCGATTTCGGCGGATTCGACGTCATCCAGATGGCGACCGACGCCATTTTCGATTACACGCACAGGGAATCGGACCGGCTCAACATCCTTTACCGGAAAATGCTGGAAGCGGGCCGTCTGGGCCGGAAAAACGGCAAGGGATTTTATGATTATCTCCCCGACGGGACGAAAAAGCCTTTCAAAATCTTCTGACGGGACGGATCGTCGCCGGAGGTCCTCTCCGGGGGACGGGAACGAACGCGCCGGGCGCGGCGCCATGGAGAAACAGGGGGAACAACATGGATTATCAGGATATCCGTCTGGAAATCAAGAACAGGGTGGCCACCATCACCATCGACAGGCCGAAGGTGCTCAACGCCATCCGCCTGGAAACGATGCTGGAAATCGAGGACGTCCTCAAAACCCATGAGAACGACCCCGAGGTCTGCGTCATCGTCATTACCGGCGCCGGGGACAAGGCGTTCGTGTCCGGCGGCGACATCTCCATCATGGGGGCCTCGGAGGGATACATCGACATCCTCAAGAGCCTCCCCAGGGGACAGGCCATCACGTCGATGATCGAGAACTACCCCAAGCCGGTGATCGCGCGGGTCAACGGCATCGCCCTCGGCGGCGGCACGGAGCTCGCCCTTTCCTGCGACATCCGGATCGCCTCGGACAAGGCGATCATGGGCGTCCCCGAGATCAGGCTGGGGATCATCCCCGGATACGGCGGAACACAGCGGCTGCCGCGGCTCGTCGGCGCGGGAATGGCGAAGAGGCTGGTTCTCACGGGGGACCACATCAGCGCCCAGGAGGCGTTGCGGATCGGGCTGGTGGAGGAGGTGGTTCCCGCCGCCGAGCTGGACAACGCCGTGAGGAAGCTCGCATTCAAACTCGCCGAGCGGCCGCCCGTCGCCCTTCACATGGGCAAGGTCGCCATCAACAGCGGCATCCAGGCGGATCTCAAGACGGGCCTGGAAATCGAGGCGCGGTGCTTCGCCCTGTGCTTCGGCACGAAGGACAAGACGGAAGGGATGAACGCGTTTCTGCAGAAAAGGAAACCCGAGTTCCAGGGACGGTAGCCCCGGAGCGTTTCCCCATGGAACATCAATCCCCGGCGGAGCGAACCGCCGGATTCGAGAGGACGGGATCATGAGAGAGGTAGTGATTGCAGACGGCGTGAGAACGCCCATCGGGCGGATGGGAGGATCCCTTTCCGCGTTCCGGCCGGAGGAGCTTGCGGCGTTCGCGCTCCGGGGGCTCCTGGACAAGACGAAGATCGACCCGGCCATCGTTGAGGACGTCCTGGTCGGCCATGCGTGCACGAACCACGCGGCGGTGAACATTGGCCGCTGGGCGGTCCTGAAGGCGGGGTTTCCCCTGTCGGTGCCGGCGCAGACGGTGGAGCGGCAGTGCGGCTCCTCCCTGCAGGCGATCAACAGCGCAGCGGCGTTCATCGGGGCGGAATTCGGGGATGTCTGCATCGCCGGCGGTTGCGAGAGCTGGAGCAACCAGCCCTATCTCATGGAGCGGCCCAGGCAGCCCTTTTCGCTCGCGCCCCCCGCGTGGATCGTCCGGCAGACCGGTCCGGACGAGGAGACGAACGTGGCCATGGGGATCATCGCCGAGACCCTGGCGTCGGAATACGGGATCTCCCGGGAGGAGCAGGACCGGTTCGCGCTGCGGAGCCAGGATCGTGCGATCCGGGCCATCGAGTCGGGATATTTCAAGGAGGAGATCGTAGCGGTGAAGGTTCCCCAGAGAAAAGGGGATCCGGTGGTCTTCGACCGGGACGAGCACCCCCGGGCGACGACCCTGGAGAAGCTCGCCGGTCTCAAGCCGGCCTTCAGGAAGGGCGGGACGGTGACGGCGGGAAATTCGTCGGGGCTGAACGACGGCGGCGTGGCGGTTCTCGTGATGTCCGGGGACCGGTGCGCCGGGCTGGGGTTGAAGCCGCTCGGACGGTTCGTCGGCTGCGCCCTCGGGGCCCGGGAGCCGAAATACATGGGCATCGCGCCGGTCATCGCCGTCAGGAAGGTCCTGGAGCGGACGGGACTCACGCTGAAGGACATGGACGTGGTCGAGTGCAACGAGGCGTTCGCGTCGCAGACCCTGGCGGTGATGAAGATTCTCGAAAGGGAGGGGCACGGGGTCGATCCGGAGAAATGGAACCCCAACGGGGGAGCCATCGCCTTCGGCCATCCCAACGGCATGTCCGGCGGCCGCCTGGCCCTGGCGGTTCTCCGCCAGCTTCAAAGGACGAACGGCCGGTACGGGCTGGCGACGCTGTGCATAGGCGGGGGCCAGGGCGTCGCGACCATTTTCGAGCGGCTTTAGGAGGATGACATGTCTGACCGGGTAGCGATCGTCGGAATCGCCCAGACCGCGTTTTCCCCGAAACGGGCGGAAGCGAACTACGCCGAACTCGCGTACGAGGTGATCGAGCGGGTGCTGAAGGACACAGGCCTCGACATGGCGCGGGACATCGACAACAGCATCAGCTGCTCCCACGACATCTGGGACGGGCAGACCATCTCGGACATCGGGATCACCGACGTGATCGGCGGCCATCTCCGGAACGAGGAGAAGATGGCCATGGACGGGTCGACGGCCGTGTACTACGGCGCCATCGGGATCCTGTCGGGGGAGTTCCGGTGCACCCTGCTGCTGGCCCACACGAAGATGTCCCAGACCAACCGGAACATCGTGAACAACGACGCCTTCGACCCCATCTACACGCGGCTCCTCGGGTTCGACTACACGTCCGCCGCGGCGCTTCAGGCGCGGCGGTACATGCACGCGTACGGGATCACGGAGGAACACACCGCCGCGGTGGTGAGGAAGAATCTCGGAAACGCCGTGGACAACCCGCGCGCCCACAACAGGGGCCGTCTTTCCATGGACGAGATTCTCCGGTCTCCCTTCGTATCCGACCCGATCCGGTCCATGGACGTGGCGCCGGACACGGACGGCGCCGTCGCCGTGGTGCTTGCCTCCGGGGAGCGGGCGGCGGACATCACGGACACGCCCGTGTGGATCCGGGGGATGGGCACGTGCTACGACGCCCATTATCTCGGGGACCGGGACCTGGCGGGGTGCATGGCCCTGGAGCGGGCGGCCGCCCGGGCCTACGGGATGGCGGGAATCACGGATCCCCGCCGGGAGATCGACGTCGTTGAGCTGGGAGAGGAATTTTCCTACCAGGAACTGCTGTGGACGGAAGGTCTCGGGATCTGCGGCCGGGGCGAGGGCGGAAAGCTCGTCGCGTCGGGGGTCACCGGGAGGAACGGGGAATTGCCCGTCAATCCTTCCGGCGGCCTTCTGTCGGGCGTTCCCGCCAACGTCATGGGCCTGAACCGCGTCGCCGAGGCGGCACTGCAGGTCATGGGAAAAGCGGGGGGCTGCCAGGTACCCGGCGTGAAATGCGCCGTCGCCCAGGGCCACAGCGGATTCTGCGGGCAGCACCATTGCGTCGTTGTACTGGGCGCGGACGGACGGAGGTCGCGATGAAACGAAAGGTTGCAATCATCGGCGGGGGCCAGACCCGTCACGCCGCGCGCCGGCACGACGTGAACCAGGTGGAGCTGGTGAACGAGGCGGTCCGGGCGGCGCTGGCCGACGCGAAGATGACCATCGACGAGATCGATGCCGTCCTGCTCGGCAACATGGAGTTCTTCGAGGGATGCCACATGACCGACTGCTGGCTCGCAGACGGCATCGGCGCCTACGGGAAGCCCGGTCTCAAGATCACGACCGGGGGGACCGTGGGGGCGACGATCGTGTGCGCCGGCGCCCACCACGTCGCTTCCGGCCTGTTCGACAAGGTGCTGTGCATCGGCTTCGAGAAGCAGGAGGAGGGCGACACGGGCGCCATCCTGAGCGGCGTCGCCCATCCGCTCTTCGGCCGGTCCATGGCCGGGGCTGCGGTGGGGTATTTCGCCATGATGGGTTCTTCCTACATGGCCGCCTGGGGAGCGAAAGAGGAACATTCGGCCATGGTGGCGGTCAAGGCGCGGCAGAACGCGCGGAAGAACCGGTACGCCCACCTGAAGCTGGACATCGGGATCCAGGACGTGCTGAATTCGCGGATGCTGGCGTATCCCATCCGGATGCTGGACATGTGCCCCGCGTCCAACGGCGCCTGCGCGATGATCCTCTCGGACGAAAAGACCGCCAGGGACCGGTGCGCCAGGCCCGTCTGGATCCGGGCCATGGACACGGCCCACAACGAACAGTTCGAAATCTCCTGGAGGGACGTTCTGGACAGGAGGCCGAAATTTTCCACGACCTGCGCGTCCCGGATATACCGGAAGCTGGGGGTCGCGGACCCGGCCGCTTACTTCGACGTGTTCGAAGTCTACGAGCCGGCCACCTGGGCGGAACTCCAGTGGTATGAGGATCTGGGCCTGTGCGCGCCGGGGCAGGGCTTCCGGCTCGTCGAGGAGGGGAAGACCGGCATCGACGGCCCCATGCCGGTCAATCCCTCGGGCGGCGTGCTGTCGACGAACTGCATCGGCGCCTCGGCCATGCTCCGCGTCTGGGAGGCGGCCCTCCAGATCCGGGGGGACGCCGGAGGCCACCAGGTTCCGAAGGAAGTCCGCCGGGCCCTGACGACCGGTTACGGCGGCACCAACTGGACGGTGATGACGGCGCTGTCCCGGGATCCCGAAGACTGACGGCTGCGAGAGAGGAGAACGAAATGTCGCATGAATCCGCGGAACAGGAACTGATCCGCATTCCCATCACGGTGGATGTTCCCTACCGGTTCGCGGCGGGGAACTATATGTCGCGGTTCCTCATCGAACTTCGGGACAACGGAAAATTCTTCGGCATCCGGTGCCCGTCCTGCGGGAGGGTGCAGCTGCCGCCGAGGATCGTCTGCGCCCCCTGTCATGTCAGGAACGAGGAATGGGTGGAACTGGGGCTGGAGGGGACGCTGACGGCCTTCACGGTCATGTACCTGCCGCTTACCGACCCGACGACGGGGGAACCCCACGAACCGCCCTTCACGTACGGCTCGGTGCGGCTGGACGGGGCGGATTCGAACCTGGATCACATCGTCCACCTGGGAGACGAGTACGACAGTGCCTGGGTGGGCATGCGGGTGCGCGTCGTCCTGCGGCCCCGGGAGGAACGGATCGGCGACCTGAGCGACATCATCCATTTCGAGCCCCTGAAAGGGCAGGAAAAACCGGGGAAGTGAGGAGAGGAGTCATGGAGGAAGAAAAAGTGTACGGTCCGTTCGAGGTGGACCAGCGCATCCGCGCGCACAGCACGTACTATGCGGGAAGGATCGGCAGCAGGTTCTACACGGAACTCCGGGACCGGAAAAGAATCCTCGGCAGCCGGTGCGAAGAATGCGGCAAGGTGTACTGGCCGCCCAGGCAGACCTGCGGGAGGTGCTTTTCCCTTCTCGGCGAGGACCGCCTCGTGGAAATCGGTCCCCTGGGAACGCTGGAAACCTACACGACGGTCCGCTATTCCGAGCCTGTGCATCCGCGGAAAGCGCCCTTCGTGTACGGCATCGTCCGCCTGGACGGCGCGGACACGGGAACGGCCCACTTCATCGGGGAAGCCGATCCCGGGGAACTGCGGATCGGGATGCGGCTCGAACCGGTATTCGAGGAGGACAGAAAGGGAAACATCCTGGACATCCGGCACTTCCGGCCGGTGCGGTAAGGACGAAACGGGGGAGAAAAATGGAAAAGGAGTACTTCGAGGATTATCGGCCCGGCGAGAAGATGGTTTCCCCGGCAAGGACCATGACCGAGGCGGACATCGTCGGTTTTGCGGGTCTGACGGGAGACTGGCACCCGCTGCACACCGACGTCGAGTACGCGAAAAAGACGCCGTTCAAGGAAAGGATCGCCCACGGCATGCTGACGCTGTGCATCGGGAGCGCCCTCCCGTTCCGCCTCGGTCCGTACGTGGCGATTCCGAAATCCTTCATCGCTTTCTACGGCATGGATTCGGTGCGCTTCGTCGGCCCCTGCAGGATCGGGGACACGATCCACTGCGAGACGGAAGTCATCGGCCTGGAGGAAAAGGACGCCGCCCGGGGGGTGATCGTCTGCCGGAACAGCATCAGGAACCAGCGGGGCGAGGACGTGGTCGTATACACGACCAGGGCCCTCGTGGGGCGGCGGCCGGCATGAAAGACAACCGGCCCCGGCGGAGCCCGGCGGAACCGATTTCACCGCGGGCGAGGATCGCCGTTTTCTCCGACACCCACGGCCACCGGAACGCGATGCGGAGCGCCGTCCGGAACGAGGGGCCTTTCGATGTGCTGTTCCATCTGGGGGACGGCGTCCGCGACGGGATGAACATTTCGGAGGAATTCGAGATCCCTTTTTACGGCGTCACGGGGAACGAGGATTACGGGATGGCGTTGCCCGATCGGCGGCTGGTCGCCTCGGAGGGATGGTCGTTTCTCCTGTTCCACGGGCACCAGATGGAGATCAACCCCTATCATTCCGAGGAGGAGTGGGACAGGCACTTTCGCGACATGGCGGGGATGGCGGCGAGGGAAAATGTTTCCTTCGTCCTTTTCGGCCACACCCACCGGGCGGTTCTGAGATGCTTCGACGGCGTCGTCCTGTGCAACCCGGGAAACCAGTACAGGGGGTCGAGCACGCCGGCCACCTTCGCAGCGCTGGATCTCGACGGGGCCCGGCTGGATATCCGTATCATGGAGGAAGCGGAAGAGGACCGGTGGTCCGTTCTGGCGGAGGGGACGGCGAATGCCGCATTCCTGACTGGGGAAGAGGCCGGCGCCTGCCGTGCGGCGGCGGCCGTTGCGTTTTCGAAAAGGTGATCAGGATCGGGGGATCGGAATGGGCGTCAATTTCTACAAACGTGATGACAGGGACGTGCGGTTCGTTCTGAAGGAACATCTCGGAATCGACCGGCTTCTTCAATACGACCGGTACCGGCACTTCACCATGTCCGACATCGACATGATCCTGGAGTATGCCGACGACATTGCGAAAAACGAGATCGCCCCGACGTTTCAGGACTCGGACCGCGGGGGCGCGCGGTTCGAGAACGGCAAGGTGTACGCCCCCGAAGGATTTCACCGCCTGTGGAGCCTTTTCCGGGAAGGGAGTTGGTTCGCCCTGGTGAACAGCCCCGAATACGGCGGGCAGGGGCTTCCGGTGATCGTGTCCGAGGCCGTGCAGGAATTCTTCATGAGCGCGAACTTCTCCTTCGGCTGCTATTCGGGGATGGGCGCCGGAAACGGCGTCATGATCGAGAAGTTCGGCACCCGGAAGCTGCGGGATCTCTTCGTCAGGAAGCTGTACGGCGGGGAGTGGGGGGCCTGCATGTGCCTGACCGAACCGGACGCCGGTTCGGACGCCCACATGATCGTGACGAAGGCCCGGCCCGACGGCGACGACTACGTCATCGAGGGCACGAAGATCTTCATCACCTCGGGGGATCACGACCTGACGGAGAACATCGTCCACATGGTCCTCGCCCGTATCGAGGGGGCGCCCGAGGGCGCGAAGGGGGTGTCCCTCTTCGCGGTGCCCAAGATCCGGGTCAACGACGACGGGACCCTGGGAGAGGAGAACGACGTCCAGTGCACGGGCATCGAACACAAGATGGGCCTGAACGGCTCGGCGACCTGCGTCATCCAGTACGGCGAGAACGGCCGGTGCCGGGGCCATCTGATCGGGAAGCCCGGCATGGGACTGGCCTACATGTTCGACATGGTCAACCTGGCGCGGATGGCCGTGGGGCTGGAATCGGTGGCCTTCGGCGCGAACATTTACGCCAACGCGCTCGAGTACGCGAAGAACCGCGTCCAGGGAACGCCCTTCGGCAGAAGGGGGGGCGGCCGCGTGAGGATCATCGAACACGCCGACGTCAGGAGGATGCTGATGAACATCAAGGCCCTGACGGAGGGGATGCGGGCGCTCGTGTACAAGGCGTATTTCATGGAGGATCTGGCGCGGGCGTGCCCGGATGCGGAGGAAAGGAAGAAGGCCTCCGAGAGGCAGGAGCTGCTCACACCGATCGTGAAGGCGTACTGTTCGGACAGGATTTTCGACATCTGCAGGGACGGCATCCAGATCCTGGGCGGCTACGGGTTCTGCAGGGAGTATCCCGTGGAGCAGTACGCCCGGGATTGCAAGATCCTGTCCATCTGGGACGGCACGAATTACGTCCAGTCCATCGATCTCGTGGGAAGAAAGCTGTCCATGGACGGCGGCAGGGTCTTCAGGGACTGGGTCCACGAGATCAGGAGCTTCATCGACCGATGCAGGGAAATCGAGGGCCTTTCCGATGACGCGGCGCTTCTGGAGAAAGCGGTCGGCGTGATCTCCCGGTTGAGCGGGCGTCTCGGCGAATACGTCAGGGAAGGCAAGAACGACCTGGTTCCCCTCCTGTCGACGCGGTTTCTCGACTGCTGCGGCGAGGTCGCCGTCTCGCATCTTCTCCTGGAACAGGCGGAGATCGCGATGCGCATGGGGGCCTCGACGGAATGCGGCGGGGCGGACCGCGATTTTTACGCCGGGAAGGTCGCCACGGCCCGTTACTATCTGCGAAATTACCTCCCCAATGTTTCAGGGAGGGAATCCTTTTTCGAAATCGAAGACCTGACCGCCGCAAGCGTGCCCGAAGCCTTCTTCTAACTTCCGGTGCGGTCAGGCGGACGAGGGTCCCGGCCGGCGGGGGGTGCCGGGCGGGCGGATTTTTCTGTCAATAAGTGTCAATTATTGAACGGATGTCGAGATTCGAACGGGAAATCCCGAAATGAAAGGGAGTTGCCGTGTTCAAATTCGCCTGAATGCTGGATTTCGTGAGTTGCCATACGGCACGAAATATGCTCTATGAATTCCCTGTCACGGGAGTTCTCCCCATGCGAACAATTCTGCCAAGGGGGGACGGAGGGACCGTCGACAGGGGCTGACACCATCGAAAGGGGGCTACTTCTTGGAACGACTGCCAAAAGAGAACTATCTGGCCATCTGGAACGGCCGGTGGGGCGCCGAGCGGAACCCGAAGAACTATCGGCGCGAGGACGACGGGGCCCATCCGGACAACGGAGAGGACGCCTACGAGTGGTGGTATTTCGACGCCTCCTTCGACAACGGCTATCATGCGGTGGTCACCTTCCATTACAGGAACACCTTCCTGAGGCCCATGATTCCCACGGTTCAATTCATGATCTACAGGCCCGACGGAACCCAGGTGGCCCGTTATGAAGCCTGCGGCAACGACGAAATCAGCGCCGGAAGAGAATTCTGCGACGTACGGATGGGAAGGAACTGGGTGAGGGACTGCGGGGACGGCTACGAACTGTTCATGGCCATCAAGGACGCTTCCGTCAGTCTCCGCTTTACGAACCGTGTGCCGGGCTGGAAGGCCGCCACGGGATACCTTTACCGGGATGAGGCGTCGGGCCGGGTTTCGGGCTGGGTCGTCCCGGTGCCCCACGGGGAGGTGGAAGGCGAACTGCGGATCGGGGACGAGACGATTCCCGTGAAGGGGACGGGCTACCACGACCACAACTGGGGGAATTACCGTTTTCACGAGACATTCCACAGCTGGTACTGGGGCCGGATTCACAACGAGGCCTGGACCCTCGTGTACGGCTGGGTCATTCCCCGGGATCCCGCGGCCCCCGTCGTTTCCCCCCTGCTCATTGCCAGGAAAGGCGAAATCGTCCTCTCGACGAACATGCTCCGGGCGGAACTCGCGGACCCCGAGACGGACACGAGGACGGGAAAGCAGTACATGAAGTCGCTCAAGCTCGATTGCGACGCGAAAGGCGTCGTCCTGTCGCTCGACGTGCGGACGACCCGCACCATCGAGTTCATGAGGATGCCGAAGGCCCATCCCTGGGACCAGTACTACTATCGTTTTCTGGCGGATTATCACCTGAAGCTGGAAGTCGACGGCGTGCCGTCATCGGCTTCCGGCGAGTTTCTCCACGAGCTGATGATCCTGTGAAAACGCCGTGAAGCGGAGATGTAACGGAGCTGATTTTGCACTTGACAGACAGTACGGCAGATGGTATGGATTCAATCAATTGATTGAATCATCTGGTTGAATCCAATTATTGAGAGCCTCGCCGGGCTTCATGACGCACTCCAAAGGGGGAATCCCGCATGAACGTTGCTTTCGCATCCTCCGACCGACAGTTCGGGAAAAAGTTCACCGTCGTCGCCCTGTCACTCCTCATGGCGATCATCATTTTTTCCACCTACCTTCACCATTTCCGGCCGGACGTCCTCAAGGTACCGAGCAATACCGACGTCTCCACCTGGAAAATGACCCCGCTCGAGAAAACGTGGATCTACGACCGGATGACGGAAGGGGAGCGGGAGACGATCCGGAAGAACGGCGTTCCGGGAACCGACGCCTTCCACCTTCTGCTCTATGAACTCCTGTCGCTCTTCGGCGCGTGGATGTGCTTCGTGCACGCCCGGAAGCACTACAGCCTCTGGATGGCGACGGCCTTTCTCGTGGGATCCTTCGTCTTTACCGGCGTTCAGGAGACGCTCATGATCCTGAGCGGCAGGTTCTGGATGGGGGGCGGCCTTCTGGATCCCAACGTGTGGGGGTCCTACTGGTTTCCCCAGGGAATCCTGTGGTTCCTGGAAACCCCCGTGTGGGTCTGCCTGTGCTGGTTCCTGATCGCGTACAGCTGCGTCACCGTGGCGGGCAAGGTTTTCCCCCGCGCCGGCCTGTGGAGCCGGGCGTTCGCAGGGGGGATGATCGCCATGGTGATCGACCTCTGGGAGGACCCGGTGCTCACGTCGCCGGAACACATGAAGTGGATCTGGGCGAAAGGGGATCATGTAGGCATCCTGGGCATCCCTCACGGCAATTTCATCGGGTGGTTCTTCCTCATCTTCGTATTCGCCATTCTCTGGGAGAAATACCTCCCTGTTTTCGAAAAGCGGCTGGGGGGGTGGGGAGGCATGACGGCGTTCATGGTGCTTCTCCTCTGCTGCAACGTCATCATCCTCACCATACTGATCACCTGGGGCGGGATCGCGAACCAGCTGTTCCCGCTGCCGGAGGGGCTCCATATCCCGCCCGCAAGCTGGGGCTGGTAAGCGGGTCTGAAGGAGGGACAGATGCAATCTCATTCTCTGTATGTTTCCGCCGATCCTTCGTTCGACAGAAAATTCGCTTTCATTACATACGGGCTTCTGATCCTGCTCATCGTGTTTTTCACTTACCTTCACCATGGCAGGCCGGACGTCCTTCAGGTTCCCGGCAACGCCAATGTTTCCGCCTGGAAGAACCCGTCCCTGGAGCAGACGAACATCTATGACCGGATGACCGAGGCGGAGCGGGCGCAGGTGAGGGAGAAGGGGGTCCCCGGCACCGGCATCCTTCCGGTCCTGTTTGATTCCCAGGGAGACCTGACCGCCTTCATCTTTGCGATCCTCTGTTTCATTCATGCCCGAAAGCATTACGGTTTCTGGATGGCTTCGTGCTTCCTCATCGGGTCCTTCGTGTTCACCGGGTTGCAGGAATCCATCGCCATCCTTCTGGGGAGATTCACCGCCGGCCAGGCCTATGCCGCGGCCGAGCAGGTTACCCACGGCACGTACTTTTTCACGAAGGGAGTCCTGTGGTTCATCGAAACGCCGGTGGCCGTGTGTCTTTCATGGTTCTGGATCGCCTACGCCTGCGTGTTCACGGCGGGCAAGGTCTTTCCGCGGATGGGGGTCCTCGGCAGGGCCACCATCGGCGGTCTCACGGCCATGATCATCGACCTGTGGCTCGACCCGGTCGCCACGTCCCCGGAATTCATGATGTGGCTGTGGGCGAAGGGCGACCTGATCCGGGTCCTGGGAATCAATCACAGCAATTTCGTCGGATGGTTCCTCCTGATCTTCCTCTTCGCCATCCTCTGGGAATGGATGCCTGCGCTGGTTAGAAAATGGGGGCGCGCGAAGGCGACGATCGCGTTCTTCGGGATCGTGCTCATCACCGACGTGGCCATGCTGATCTTCCTGGTCGTCTACAACACGTATTTCGTGAGAAACGTCCTGCATCTTTTCGGTGTGTCGGAACTTCAGATTCCACCGGGATGGTAGGAGGAGACCATGGAACATGAGATGAAATTCCCACCCCCGGAGATTCCGGGATACGACAACAAGTTCGTTCTGTGGGCTTCCGTCATCCTGATCATCGTGGTCCTGTATTCCACCTATCTGCACCATTTCAGGCCCCAGATCCTGAGGGTGCCTTCCAATACGGACGTTTCGACGTGGACGAATCCCAGATTCGAGGAGACCTGCGTCTATGACCGCATGAGCGAGGCGGAGCGGGCAAAGGTCCGCGCGGAGGGTGTTCCCGGAAACACCCTGGGCGATATCCTATTTCTGGACATCTCGAGCATCCTCGTCGCCCTGCTCTGTTTCCTCCACGCCCGGAAGCACTACGGAAAATGGATGGCCTTCTGCTTCCTCATCGGTTCCTTCGTTTTCACGGGCCTTCAGGAATCCATGTGGATCCTCTACGGGAGGTTCACAGGAACCTCCGCCATGGTGGGCCTGGGAGAGCAGGTGTACGGGACGTACTGGTTCACGAAGGGCGGCCTGTGGTTCTTCGAGACCCCCGTGGCCATGTGCCTCGGATGGTTTTACGTCGCCTACGGGTGCGTCTGGATGGCCGCGAAAGCGTTGCCGAAATCCGGCCTCGTGAAGCGGGCGGTGCTGGGCGGGCTGTTGGCCATGACGGTCGACCTCTGGATGGATCCGGTGGCGACGTCGCCCGAACTGATGAGCTGGGTCTGGGCGACGGGCGACATCATTCGCATTTTCGGAATTCCCCAGACCAACTTCCTGGGGTGGTTTCTGCTGATCTTCGTGTTCGCCATCCTCTGGGAGACACTTCCTCTGTGGGAAAAACGCCTGGGGCGGGCGAAGGCGACGGGGTATTTCTTCATCGTCGTCATCGCCGCGGACCTGGCCGTTCTTGCGTTTCAGTATCCCTGGTGCCGGGTCCTGAGAGGCATCCTGGTGGCGATGGGATTTCAGCATGGGCTGCAGATACCGCCCGGGTGGTAGTCCCGGGGGCGGCATAACGAATAAGGAGACAAACATGTGGCGTAAAATCTGGAAGCACAAAGTGGAATTCTATCCGTATTTCTCCATCTATCTTTTCTGGTTCGTCGGATCGTTCCTGAGTTCGCTCCGCGTGCAGAACAGGCCCGGGATCGTCACCCTCGGGCTCATCACGATTCCGTCCATCCTGCTCATCACGATCGCGTTCGTAAAGACATACAAAGAATTGCCCGCAGATTGAAAAAAACGGTCGTTTGAAAGGGCGGGGGCGATGGCAGACGACAGTAAGAGCCGTATGGGGAAAAGCAACGCCGGCAGGGCGTTCATGCTGTGGGCGTATGTCTTCCTGTACCTGATCATCGGAATATCGACCTATATCCACCACGCCCATCCCTGGATTCTTTCGGTGCCGGACAACAGGGACGTGGCGTCATGGCAGCATCCCGCGTTTGAGGAAACGGCAATCTACGACCGGATGACGGAAGCGGAGCGAAGGCAGGTCCTGAAAGAGGGCGTTCCCCAGGGAAGTGATCTCACGGCCCAGTTCGCCACGGATCTGTTCATGATCATTGTCTCCTGGTTCTGCTTCATCCATGCCCGAGCGAATTTCGGGTCCTGGATGGCTTCCTGCTTCTTCATCGGATCGTTCATCTTCACGGGTCTCGAGGAGAGCATCTGGATCCTGACCGGCCGTTATGTCGGCGGCCTGCTGGAACACAACCCGGGAGGCACCTTCTTCGGCACCTACTGGTTCTCGAAGGGCGGCTTCTGGTTCTTCGAGACCCCGCTCGTCGCCTGTCTCGGATGGTTCGCCATCGCCTACAGCTGCGTCTGGGTTGCGGGCAGGGTGTTTCCGCGGATGGGGTTGTGGGGCCGTGCCGTCGTGGGCGGGCTCATCGCCATGGGCACCGACCTGTGGGCCGACCCGGTGGCGACGTCGCCGGAACTGATGAACTGGGTGTGGGCGAAAGGGGACTTTTTCCTCTTCTTCGGAATTCCTTTCTACAATTTCATCGGCTGGTTTCTCCTGATCTTCCTGTTCGCCGTGATCTGGGAGAAATTGCCTGATATGGAAAGGAAATGGGGCCGGACGGGCGCGTCGGCGCTTTTTCTCACGGTCTGCACGGGCGGGACGGTGCTGGTGGCCCTTTTCATTTACGTCGTCTGGTTTCTCGTGTCGGGCGGCATTCTCCATCAATTCGGACTGGAAACGGTCGTGCAGATTCCAAAGGGGTGGTAGGCATGAAGTCGTGGAGAAGGTTCTGGAGGAATCGCATCGAGTTCTATCCCGCGTTTTCGATATTCATCTGGTACGCCGTGGGTTCGGTCCTGAGTTCGCTCAGGGTGCAGAACCGGCCGGGGATCGTCACACTCGGGCTCATCACGATTCCCGTCGTCGTGGTGTTCATCATGGCCGTCCGGCGCACCTGGCGGGAGCTTCCCGCGGGATCGTAGGAAGACACCGGACGGAATCGGACCCTGAGGCGGTCCGGATCGCTCTCTTGCACTTTTTGGTGAAATACCGGAGAAAGACGGCATGGATGCAGCGTCTTTATCCCGTTGACCGCTGCGGGGAAACCATTGGAATCATGACGGATCGGCCCGCCGATCCGACAGGAGGAGTTCATGACTGGACAGTCGATCGGAAAAGGTTCATTCAAGTACCTGCTGTTTCTCATCGTAATGAATGCCGCCGTTCTCCTTGCCCTCTACACGGTCATCGACACGAACGCCCTGCTGGCCACGGAACATGGGAACAATCTCCTCAGAATCGGGGTCCTGCTGTTCGTCGTTGAACTCCTGATATTCATCGGCTGGAGTTCGGTACTGGTCTGCGGGTGGAAAACCAGCATCGCGGCCTTCGTCCTGACGTTTCTCATCGCCTTTACCGCCGAGGCCCTGGGGGTGAATACCGGCATCATCTTCGGAAATTACTACTACCCTGACATCCTGGGGCCCCAGGTCGTCGGCGTCCCCATTCTCGTCGCCCTGGCGTGGGAGCCGATCCTCTTCGCGTCCTTTTACATGACCGACATCCTTGTCCCGGTCAAAGAAAAGGATTCTTTCTGGAAGAAGATGCTCCTGTGGCTGGGGCTGGCGGTCATCGGGGCCGTGGCGACGACGGCCTGGGACATGATGATGGATCCCTTCGCCGTGAGCAAGGGGTGGTGGGTCTGGCGGGACGGCGGGCCCTATACCCCGTACATCGCGGGGGGCGTGCCGATCAGCAATTTCGTCGGATGGTTCATCACGGCCTTCGTCTGCCAGCTGGTCTGCCGGTTCATCAAGATCCGCGGCCCCAGGACGAATCATTCCCCCTATCTGACCCTGTACGGCCCCGTCGGATTGTATTTCCTGCTTTTTCTCATGCTCTTCAGCGTTTCCGTCATCATCCTGAAGCGTCCCGATGTCGCCATGATCGGAACGATGTGCATGGGACCCTTTCTCGTGGTGGGCCTTCTCAGGATCCTCAACATGCACGAGAACATTCTTGCGGGCCTGGCATTCAGGGGCAAAAGCGGCGTCATTGCGGACTCGTCCATGAAAGAGTCCGGACAGGAGGAATAGAAGAAATCCGGGATCGCATCCTTCCCCCAGGAAGCATCCGTGGCAGGGTGTGTTTCGGTTTTTGAAGGATCATCGGGAAGTTTCATCCATACAGGAAACGATCATGGAGAAAAAAACGATGTCCCCGGAAAAGGAAGGGAACTTCGAACTGCTCGGAAAGGCGCTTGCCGAGATGGCCAAGAGCCCGGCGATGAACGAAATCGCCGCGGAGGCCATGAGGAACATCCTGTCCGGCTGGTCGGGGGACAGCTTCCTGAAACAGAAAATCGCCGACCGGATTGTCGCCATGGCGGGGGACCTGCAGGGCCCCCCCGTGGGGGATGCGGATATCTGGTCGGACGAGAAAACGATGCCCGCCCTGATCTCGGGCCTCTCGATGGCGGTGAACGCCGTGACGGTCTGCCTCCTGAAGATGGAATCGGCCATGAGCCGGATGTCTCCCAGGGAGCAGCTCGACGTGATCCGCGACGCCGTGGAGCAGGTGGATTTCGGACAGATGGGCCGCCTGCTGACGCAGGTCGCCAGGAACGTTTCCGCCCTGGAGGCGGAGGAACCGGCGGCGTTCGCAGCCATGCTGGAAAAACCCTTCGCCGAATTTCTCCGGAACACCGACTTCGGAGAACTCAAGGAAACGCTGGACCATTCGGCGGACGGCATCGTCGCGCTGGCCGGAATGGCGGGACAGACCCTGTGGGACTTCCCGGGAAAGCTGGCCTGCCTCGAAATCATGAGCATGACCCTCACGAACATCGGCGTCAGGGCCGTGAGGGCAATGCTGAAACCGATGGAGAACGCCTCCCCCGAATCCATGGCCGATCTGATCTTCGCCGTTGTGGATTCCTTCGACGGCAGGCAGGCCGGCGCGGTCGTGAACGCCCTCGCGGAGCTGCTGAGAAAGATCCACACGGGAAGCGTCATTCTCGGCGAAGGGGGAAAATCGGTCTTTCAGGCCGTTGTCGCGAACAAGTGGAAGGAGATCCTCTCCGAACTCGATCCGGTCCTCATGCGGAAGGCAGCAATCGCCCTGGCGCAGAACCGGGAAGCGGCCGCGGCGGCCAAGGCGGAGGCCGTCCGGGAGCATCCGGAAGCGTTCCTGGAGACCCTGTCCGCGTACTCGGCGCTTCGCAACCCCGCGCTTCGGGCCGCCGGCAGGCGGATGCGCCTCCTGGAGGACCTTCCCGAGGAGGAACTCGACGAGCGTGTTTCCGAGGGTCTCGCCGACCTGGACGTTCAGGAAATGGGAGAGATGATCAATTCCGTCGTCCGGCTCGCGAACCGGATCCGGGCTTCCCGCCCCGGCATCACCGCCCGGCACCTGGCGGCGCTTTCCGCCACCCTGGACGGTGAGGAAATCGAAAAGGCCGCGGACTGGATCGCCGGGGATGTCGTCGCGGGCCTGAAGCCCGTCATCCGCGGGGCGATGCCCGCCCTGCTGAGGGGACTCTCCGAGATCCTGACGCCCGATCCCGGGGAGGACAACTCCGAAATCGATGAAGCGCTGTCCCTGCTGACAAGCCGCATGACGAAGAAAGGAGGCCGGTGATGAGAGAGGAAATTCGAGAAGCCGTCGCCGTTCTGGCCAACCGCTACGTCATGAAGTGGAAAGGCGGGGGGGGCAGGATCGTCGGATATCCCTGTTCCTATATGCCCGTGGAAGTCATCGCCGCCGCGGGAATGCTTCCTTTCAGGCTGAGGGCCATGGAGGTCGTATCGACTTCCATAGGAAGCAGTTACTACGGTCCCGTCGTGTGCAGTTTCCCGAAGTGCATCCTGCAGATCGCCGGGGAGCGGAAATACGCGTTTCTCGACGGCGCAGTCGTGTGCAACGGCTGCGACACGATGCGGAGACTCGATGACTGCTGGAGGAAGGCCGGCGACGACATGCCCGGGATCCTTCCCTCCTATTTCGCGCATTTCGCGGTCCCCCACAAGGTGACGGACTACAGCGTCAAGTGGTTCGCCGGGGAAATCCGGAAACTGATCGACAGCCTTGAAAAACACTTCGGCGTAACCATCTCCGACGACAAGCTCAAAAAGGCCATCACGGAGTACAACCGCAGCCGGACCCTCCTGGGAGACATCGACGCCATGCGGAGCGGGCCCGATGCTTTCCTGTCCGGAACGGACGCCATGGCGATTTTCATCGCCGGCACGGCCATGCCGGCGGCCGATTTCAACGCGCTCATGGAGGACATCCTGGGCGGCCTGAAAAAGAAAAAAAAGAAAGATGCCCTTCCCGGCAGGAGGCTTCTCCTCGCAGGAAGCGTCATCGACGACATCGACCTCTTCAGAACCATCGAGGAAGCCGGTGCGGTCATCGTGGCCGACACGGTGTGTTTCGGATCGAAGGACCGCACGGATCTGGTGCGTGAGGACGGCGACCCGGTGACCGCCCTCGCCGGGAGATATCTCGGCTCCGTCAAGTGTCCCCGCATGTTCGGGGATTACAAGAGAAGGTTCGCCTTTCTGAAGGAATTGGCGGAGAAGACCGGGGCGGAAGGCGTCATTCTGCAGAACATCCGTTTCTGCGACCTTCACGGTTCGGAAAACGGGATCTTCGAGAGAGACCTCGAGGCGGCGGGAATTCCCTGTCTCCGGATGGAACGGGAATACGGACCCCTCGGAGACGAGGGACGGGTCCGGATGAGAATCGATGCACTTCTCGAAAGGATCGGCGCCGCCGGCGGCGGTTCGAGACGTGCCCTTTCGGCCGATCGAAGCCGCTGACGAGGTGCGACCATGAGAAACGAACTGACGGAATATCACTACGACTGGAGGTTCTGGAGCATCCTGGACAACGCCAACAAGTTGTTCGATGCGACGGAAAAGGAATTCAAATCCACCATGGCGTACACGCCCACCTTTCGGGCGACCACGGAGAAACTCAGCACGACCGGCAAGGCCGGCCAGAGGCTCGTGAAGGCGACGGCCCGGTATTTCGAGAACATCCTCACCGCAAGAAGCCGGGGGAAGAAAATCGGCCTCATCACCTACAATTTCTCGCCGGCGGTCCTGTTCGCCTTCGACGTCGTGCCCTATTGCCTGGAGGGGATGTCGGCGTTCTACGCCGCCGCCTGGAACCGGGGCATCTACGAAAGCCTCGATTACTGCTGCGAGGTCGGCTTTACGGAGACCTCCTGCTCGGGGCAGCGGGTCGCCCTGGGGCCGGTCCTGGCCGGACTCGCGGAGCGGCCGGATTTCATCGTCTGCAGCACCCCCGGGGTCTGCGACTCCAACGCGAACGCCTTCGCCTTCGCGTCGGCGTACCTGGACGTGCCCTTCTGCCAGCTCAACTACCCGCCGACGCTGACGGACGAGCGGGCCGTGGAGTACCACCGGGCGGACTTCCGGAACATGCTTTCCTTCCTGGAGGAACAGACGGGAAAGAAAGTCGACGTGGACAAGATGCGGGAAGTCTGCGAGGAGATCGTCAAGCAGGACGAGATCATCTGCGAGATCCAGGACTATCAGAGACTGGTGCCCTGCCCCGTGCCGGGGATTTTCAACCTCTTCATCTACGACATCAAGGTCCTCTTCAGCGGGATCAAGGACGGGACGGATATCCTGGAGGCCATGCTGGAGATCGTGAAGGACAACGCCGAAAGAGGCGTGGCCGGAGACGGGGTGGAGCGGTTGAGAGGGTTTTTCTACTACATCGACCACTACTGCATCCAGATGAAATACTGGAGATGGCTCGAGAAGAACGGAATCAGCCACATCGGGACGATGATGACGGATTTCTGGCAGGCCAACGCTCCTTACGCCCGCGGCCGGGAGGAGGAAGGGTACAGGATGGATCTCTCCTCCCTGGATTCCATGATCGATTCGCTGGCCGCCCAGTCCTCCCGCATGCCCATGGTCAAGCAGATCCGGGGGCCCTACGACGCCCCGCACATGTGGCTGGACGACACCGTCGGCGTTGCCAACCTGATGAAGGCGGATTTCCTCGCCTTCATGGGCACCATGGGCTGCCGCAACACCTGGAGCATGGTGAAGCTGATCACAAGGGACATGGAGAAACTGGGATATCCCGCGCTCATCCTCTACGCGGATTCCTTCGACAACCGGATCGAACCGGTGGATACGTTCCTTGGAAAGATCGACGAGTTCCTGCGGGTGCGGGACATTCGGGGATGGAAAGGAGCCGTCTGGAAATGATCGTCGCGGGATGTGATGTTGGATCGTTGACAGCGAAGGCCGTGATCCTGGGAGACGACAGGGTCCTGGCGGTGCGGATCGGGAAAGTGAAATCCAGGCCGGAAATCTCGGCCAGGGAGATCATGGAGGAAGCGTTGAAGGACGCGGGCCTCCGGATGAAGGACATCGAATGCAGCATCGGGACGGGATACGGGGGGAAGCAGGTTCCCTTCGCCGGGGAAGCCGTCTCCGAAATCGCGTGCCACGCCAGGGGGGCCCTGTGGCTTCTCCCCTCGGTCAGGACCGTCATCGACATCGGCGGTCAGGACTGCAAGGTCATGAAACTCGATCGGGACGGCAGGATCGTCAGGTTCGCCACCAACGACAAGTGCGCCGCCGGGACGGGCCGGTTCATGGAGGTCATGGCTAGAGTCCTGAACGTGGGCCTCGATGAACTGGGGGATCTTTCCGGGCGGGCGAAAAAACAGCTGAACCTCGCTTCGACGTGCACCGTGTGGGCCCAGGCGGAGGTCATTCAGAAGATCAACGAGGGCGAGCGCGTGGAGGACATCGGCGGCGCCGTCAACAATGCCATGGCGAACCGCATCGTGATCCTGGCGAACACGGTGGGCGTGGAGAACGACGTCTGCATGACCGGGGGTGTCAGCAAGAACAAGGGGGTCGTGAAGGGCCTCGAAAGGCTGCTGGACATCCGGGTGAAGAAACTCCGGCTCGACCCGCAGGCCGTGGGAGCGCTGGGGGCCGCCGTCATCGCCGGCGAAAGACGGAAAGGGGGCGGTGAACAATGATCGTTGCAGGCTGCGATATAGGATCCCTCACCGCGAAGGCGGTGATTTTCAAGGACGGTGAAATGCTGTCGAGCCACCTCATGAAAGTCCGGTCCAGGCCGGACGAGGCGGCCGTGGAAGTGATGAACGAGGCCCTTTCCAAGGCGAATCTCACCCTCAAGGACGTGGTGTACAGCGTCGGGACGGGCTACGGGCGGAAACGAATCCCCTTCGCCGACGAAACCTTTTCGGAAATCGTCTGTCACGGGAAGGGCGCCCACTGGGTCCTGCCCTCGGTCAGGACCGTCATCGACGTCGGCGGGCAGGACGCAAAGGCGATCCGGCTGGATGCCGGCGGCAACGTGGTGAAGTACGAGTACAACGACAAGTGCGCCTCCGGCACGGGCCGGTTTCTGGAAATCATGGCGGACGCCCTGGAGATCGAACTGGAGGAGATGGGAGACCTCTCGCTTAAGTCCGACGCGCCGGTACGGATCTCCAGCCAGTGCGTGGTGTTCGCCGAGACGGAGGTGATTTCCCTCGTCAACGGCGGGAAGGAAATCCGGGACGTCGTGAGCGGGCTTCACAAGGCGATGGCGGGCCGGATCGCGTCCCTCGTCAGGGGAATCGGCATGCTGGAAAAGGAAGTCATGATGGCGGGCGGGGTGGCCAAGAACAAGGGCATCCGTTCCGCCATGGAGGATGTTCTCGGCGTGGAGCTGGCGGCGGTGAAATGCGACCCCCAGCTCAACGGGGCCATCGGCGCCGCGCTTCTTGCCGGAGAAGCGGCGGGAAAGAAGCAGCCGGCCGGGTGAGGAAGAAACGTCATGGGCATGTTCGAGGAGGTTCTTCACGAGGTCAGGGAATTCGTGAAGACCTTTCCGGGTGAAGGGAAAAGGGAGTTCCAAAGCCGGGACATCCCGGACCGCTGGCCGTCCGGCGGCAGCGGGAACCTGGTCCTGGCGGCCGATACCGGCGTCGAGCTTGGGAGCCCCCGTGAGGAATCGGTGTCATTCGCCCTGTGGTCCGAGTCCGACCATGCGGTACGGGACGGCGCCATCACGCTGATCGGTCCGGACCTGGGCGAAGCCGGAGGCAGGGACCTCCCGTACGGCAAGGTGGTCCTGGTCGCCGGCGGGGGATTCGACGGGAAGAACGGCTACGACCGTTACCGGGAACTTGAGAGGGCCCGGTACGACGTGGATCTCGAGGGATACATGATCCGGGCCGCGTCCCTGTACCAGAGGGAATGGATTCGCATCAGCCGGAAGGCCCTGCAGAAGGGCCTGACCTTCCGGACGCTCGGAGGGGCGCTGATCGGCCGCCTGAAGAAGATCGAATACGTCCGGAAAGCCGAGGTGCTGTTCGTCACCTCGTCCACGGAAGACGTCCGGAAGCTGAAGGCGATCGCCGGGAAGGCGGCCATTCTGGTCGGGGCGATGTCGAAAATTTTCGAGGAACCGCGGATGGACTGCGATGAATGCGAATACCGGCCCGTGTGCGACGAGGTCACCGCATTGAAGAAGATGCGGGAAAGCCTCGGGAAGGAGCGGAGAAAGAGATGAAGATCGGCGGCAAAACGAGGCGGATCGCCGTGTGCGGCAAAGGCGGGGTGGGGAAGACCTCCATGACGGCGCTCATGCTGAAACACCTCTCAGGAAGGAAGGACCTGAAGATCCTGGCCGTGGACGCCGACCCGGCCGTCGGGCTCGCCTGGGTGCTCGACGTGAACGTGAAGAAGACGGTCAACGACCTGAGGAACGAGATTATCGAGAAGTCGCGGGACAGGGAGAAAATCGCGAGGCAGGAGCTTGCGGAAGCGGTCGATTACAAGCTGTTCGACGCGCTGACGGAAGGGAACAACTTCGCCTTCCTCGCCATCGGGAGACCGGAAAGCGAGGGGTGCTACTGCCGGGTGAACGACCTTTTGAAGGAAATCATCGAGTCGCTGTCGGCGGACTTCGACGTCGTCCTCATCGACGGGGAGGCGGGGATCGAGCAGGTCAACCGGCGGGTCATGAAGGAAGTGGACGACCTCGTCCTCGTTTCCGATCCGTCGGCCAAGGGCGTCCGGGTCGCGGAGGCCCTCTGGAATCTTGTCCGGGAACAGAACGCCGTGGCCTGCAGCCGGGCGGGTCTCGTGCTGAACCGGGTCCGCGACGGCGAAGAGGCAAAAGGGGTCATGGAAAGAACGTCCCTGGAACTCTTCGGGTGGATTCCCGAGGACGAGCGGCTCCGCCGGCAGGACGTTGAGGGAAAGTCCTTCCTGGATCTTCCCGACGACTTTCCCGCGGGCGCGGCCGTTGCGGGAATCATGAGGAAACTGGGATTCTGAAAGGGCTCCGTCAGGGCCCATGACTTTGACAAAACGGGATGCTCCCGATTGGATAACAAGGAGACACCATGCGCACAGTGAAGAAGATGAAAGCGGACGTCGTCGTCGTCGGGTCCGGCCCGGGCGGTTCCACGGTGGCCAGGGATCTGACGCTCAAGGGGAAGAAAGTGATCCTGGTCGAATGGGGGAAGGACAACAAGCCCACCGGAACGGTGATCGCGGCAAGCAAGTACATGGGCGGGCTGAGCGGCTTCGGCAAGGGCATGATGATGACCCCTGAGCTCGTGATGATGATCCGCTGCATCACCCTCGGCGGGACGACTCTCATGTATCTCGGGAGCGCCTTCGACCCCCCCTATGACACCTTCGCGAAGTACGGCATCGACCTGGACCCGGAGGAGACGGCCGGGATCAAGCGGGAGCTGAAGATTCAGCCTTTCCCCGACGAGTTTTTCGGCGACGGCGCCAAGGCCATCATGGCGTCCGCCCGGGATCTCGGGTACGACTGGAACAAGCTGAACAAGTTCGTGGACCCGGCCAAGGGCAAGCCGACCGTCAAGGAATTCTATTTCGGCTGCAAGAGCGGGGCGAAGTGGCAGGCCCGGGACTGGGCCCTGGAAGCGGTGCGGAAGGGGGCCGTCCTCCTGACGGGCACCCTCTGCGACGAAGTGATCGTCGAGAACAAGGTCGCGACGGGCATCCGGGCCACCGGGCCCGGCGGGCAGCCGTACGAGATCAGCGCCGACAAGGTGGTCGTCTCGTCGGGAGGCGTGGGCTCCCCGACGATCCTCCAGCGGTCGGGCATTTATGATGCGGGGAAGAAATTCTTCTTCGATCCCTTCGTCATTACATACGGCTACCTGGACCGCCGCCTTCCCGAGGAGATTCCCATGGCCGGGGGCGTTCATCTCAAGAGCGACGGTCTTTTCATCACCGACATGTCCACTCCCTGGTCCATGTACGCGTATTACGCCGCCTCCAGGATGAAACTGCTGAAGATGTTCAAGACCCGCGGGCTCGTCAGTCTCATGACCAAGGTGAGCGACGATCTCGACGGGTTGATCAGTGTTACCGGGGGAATCACGAAACCCCTCACGTTCAACGACAAGCACAAACTCAACATGGGAAGGGCGATTTCAAGAAAGATCCTCATGAACGCGGGCGCGAAGGACATCTGGTACAGCCTGAACGCCGCCGCCCATCCCGGGGGAACCTGCCGGATCGGCGACATCGTGAATTCCGATCTGGAGACGCAGTTCAAGAACCTGTTCGTCGTGGACGGCAGCGTCATCCCGGAACCCTGGGGCCTTCCCCCGGTTCTGACGATCATCAGCCTGGCCCGGCGTTTGTCCAAGCACCTGGCGGCTTCGTGAGAAGTCCAAAGCCGGGAGGAAAAGAGGAGAACTTCGATGACGAAAAATTACAAATGCTGGCCCGACGGCTGGCCGAAAACGCTGAATTATCCGGAAATGCCCGTCTACGGGTTTCTGGACCAGACAGCGGCCCGTGTGCCTGACCGGATCGCCGTTATTTTCGGAGGAATGGAACTGACCTACGGCGAACTCAGGGAACTGAGCAACCGGTTCGCGGCCGCACTCCAGTCCCTCGGCGTGTCGAAAGGGGACCGGGTGGCCGTCTACCTGCCCAACGCGCCCCAGTTCGCCGTCGCATACTACGGTCTTCTGAAGGCCGGAGCGGTGTTCACCCCGGTGAGCCCCCTCCTGTCGGCGGAGGAGGTAAAGAAACAGCTTTGCGACTCGGGCGCCGAGACGCTCGTCGTTCTCGATCTGCTTTACCCGAATGTCATGGACATTCTTTCGTCCACGCCCGTTACCCGGGTGATCACCACGAGCATCGCCGACTGTTACAGCGCCGTGATCTCCGCGCTGAAGCCCCTGGGGAAATTCGAACTCCCGGGAACGCTGGACATGGCGGCCCTTCTGAAGGAACACGAACCCCTGGCGGAGCCGGTCGCCATCGACGCCGCAAAGGACCTCGCCCACATCGCCTACACGGGGGGAACGACGGGCGTTTCGAAAGGGGTGATGCTGACCCACCGCTCCGTCGTCGCCAGCGTCCTCCAGTTTGCCTGCTGGATGGGGGGCACCTCGGTGGAATTTGCGGACGGCGTCCTCCGTTTCCTGTATCCAGGGGACATCGATCCTGCCAGGGACAGGCTCCTCGTCCTGGACAAGGAAACGGCCCTGGTGGTGGTCCCCTGGTTCCACTCCATGGGAACCATCGCCTACCTGAACGGCAACGTGGTTTCCGGAATCACCATGGTCCTCTATCCCCGGTTCGATGCGCGGGAGTACGTCGGCGGCGTGGAGAAATACCGGGCGACCGTCCTGGGGGGTGCTCCCCAGCTCTTCGTGCCCATCGTCAATCTTCCCGATTTTCATTCATACGATCTTTCCGGCGTCCGGGTCGTCGGGTCGGGTTCGGCGCCGCTGCCCGTCGTCATCCTGGAAGAGATGCTCAATGCCATTTCGGGGGTTGTGTGCGAAGCGTACGGCTTGAGCGAGTGCACCCTCGCCGCGACCATGAACCCGCCCTTCCGTTCCGGCATCAAGGTAGGCTCGGTGGGGCTTCCGCTTTTCGACACGGAGTGCAAGGTGGTGGATGTCTCCACCGGCGAGGATCTCCCGGCGGGCATGGAGGGGGAGATCTGCATCCGCGGCCCCCAGGTCATGCTCGGCTACTGGCGGAAACCGGAGGAATCGGAGGGGGTCCTCGAAAACGGCTGGCTTCACACGGGGGACATCGGCAGGGAGGATGAGGACGGGTATTTCTTCATCACCGACCGGAAAAAGGACATGATCATCTACAAGGGCTACAACGTCTATCCCAGGGAAGTCGAAGAGATCCTCCACAGGCATCCGGCGGTGCGCCAGTGCGCCGTCGTGGGAAAGGCCGACCCGAAGGGGGGCGAGGTGCCGGTGGCGTTCGTGGAGCTGAAGGAGGGGGAAACGGCCGGCGCCGCGGAGGTCATGGACTTCGTGAACAAGCAGATGGCCTATTACAAGAAAGTCCGCGAGGTGATCTTCCTCGAACAGATTCCCATGAGCGGCATAGGAAAAATCCTGAAGAAGGATCTGAGGAAAATGCTGGAAAACAACGAGGCGTGACCCCTGCCGGCAACGGGCCGCGCCGACCAAACGAAAGGAGAGTCCGGACATGGACATGGAATTCCTGAAAACTTCCCTCATCGAAACGATCCCCTGGGTGAAGATGAGCGACATCCGGGTCGACGTTTTCGAAAAACGCCGGGTCAGGCTGTCTGTTCCCGTGAGGGAAAAACATCTCAACCACGTGGGGATCGTCTATGCGGGAACGCATTTCATGCTGATGGAGGTGGCGGGAGCCGCCCTGTTCGTAACGACCTACGGGATCGAACGGTTCGTCCCGATCAACAAGGGGATGTCGATCCGCTACCTGAAACCTTCCTCCACGGATCTGACCTGCGAGCTGACCCTGACCGAGGAGGAGGCCGCCGCCCGGATCCGGCCCGTCGAGGAAAAGGGCAGGGGGGACTGGATCCTGGACATGGCCGTGACGGATGAGACGGGAAACACGGTATCGACGTCGCAGTGCAACTACTACCTCATCTCGACAGAGGGCGGGTTGACGGCGCGGTGAGGAGAAGCGACATGGGGAAAACGGTCTCGATTTACGGTGCGGGCCTTGCAGGGCTGGTGGCGGGGATCCATCTCGCCAGGAGCGGGTTCAAGGCGGTTGTGTACGACAGGGAGGACGGCATCGGCGGATCGAAGCAGATCCATCCGTCGATCCATACGACGCCGCTGCAGCCGGCGGAAACCTGGGACTATATCGGAATGGACCTGTCCTCGTGCTTCAAGAGGACGGACAAGTATCCGGATTTCTGGTACAACACGAAACGGCTCACCCTGCCTCCCTATGTGAAGAACAATACCGCCTGGAACGCCGAAAGGGGCGCCCGGGAAGGGTCGCTCGACAGGAAACTGTACGAGATCGCCCTGCGCGAGGGCGTGGCGTTCATCTTCAACAGGAACCTGACCCTGGACGAACTCAGGGCGGCCCCGGCGGGAAGCATCATCGCCACGGGCCTGTACCGGGAGATTTACGACCTCGTGGGCGTGAAGTGCGGGACGACTTACGGATACATGGCCTCGGCGCCCTGTCATCCCGGGGAGTCGACGGGCGCCCTCTACATGGGCGACTACAGCGTGGATTACGGCTACTCGGCGTCGATGAACGGCCTCATGTACGTCCTTCTTTTTTCAAGAACGCCGCTGAAGAAGAACAAGATCGAGGAGTTCAAGGAAGTCCTCAAGAAAACGGAGCATCTGACCTTCGACAACTGGCATTCCTTCAACGGATTCTTCCCCCGGGAGACGAAGCTCCGCTGGGAGGACAAGATCCTTGCCGGCACCCTGAGCGGGATGATCGAGCCCTTCTGGGGCTACGGGGTCGTCGGGGCGCTTCTGTCGGGAAAGGTGGCGGGCCTGCTTCACACGGACACCGAAAAGGCGGAAAAGGATTTCCGGAAGTTCACGGCGGGCTTCAAGGCGAAACTGGCCAGGAAGGAAAAAATGGACAAGCTCCCCTTCAGCAAGATGTTCCTGCGGCTGTCCATATTGAAGGCCCGTTACGACTGCTGGAGGAACCCGGCGTTGAAAAACGCCGTTCGGGAGCCCGTGAGGTGGTTTTAAAGGACGGTCCCGCCGTACGGATGGGTGGGGTGATGAACGGCAAGTATGATATTTTCGTTGACAATTTCGATTTTTTGTTGGAAGGTATCCATCAATTGATTGAATCTTGTTGTCGAATAACGCGATTGACCCACATTTTAGGCGGATTATAACCACGGGGGAACCATTTTTTCAATACCGAAAAACGGGGCCGGCATTCCGGCGCCAAGGAGTGAACGATGCGTGCCTTATTGAGACGGATATTGCGGGAAAGGGCGGCCGGAAAGGCGCTGTTGTTGCTGTTTCCCTTTTTCTTTCTGCTTTGCGGCGGCACCGCCGCGGGGGAGGATCTGCCGGCGCCGGAAGCCTGCGGTCCGGCAGTGCTCGCTTTCGATAGATTGTTCGATGTCTGCCTGTGCGAGGACGGAAATGCCTGGGCGGTGGAATACGGCGGAAAGATCATCCATTCCGGAAATTACGGCCGGGACTGGGAAGTGCAGAAAAGCGGGACGGCGGTAAGCCTCTTTTCCGTTTTCTTCACCGATTCGCGGAAGGGATGGATCACGGGGGAAATGGGGACGGTTCTCCACACGTGCAACGGCGGCCGGGACTGGGTCCCCCAGAGCAGCGGGATTTCGGACAGGCACCTCCTGAAGAGCTTTTTCATCGGTGCCAGGGGATGGGCCGTGGGGACGCAGGGTACGATCATCACCACCGCCGACGAGGGCGCGACGTGGCGAAAGCTTCCCTATGCGGAGGACGTCACCCTCAATGACGTTTATTTCATCGACGAACGGGAGGGCTGGGTCGCCGGAGAATTCTGCACCGTTCTTCACACGCTGGACGGCGGGGAGACCTGGACGACGCAGCACAGGACGGAGGCGGGAAACCTCTTCGGCATCTGCTTCACCGGCGGGTCGACGGGAACGGCCGTCGGCACGGAAGGAGTGATCCTGAGAACAACGGACGGCGGCAAAACGTGGACAAGCGCCGAAAACAAGCTGCCCAGAAAGAAAACGCTCCTCAAGGTGGCCTTCTTCAACCCGTCGAGCGGCATGGCCGTTGGGTTGAACGGTTGCATTCTTCGTACCGATGATGGCGGGGCGACATGGGATGCGGCCCCGGATCTTGCCTATTACTGCTGGTTTTGCGGAATATCCCTGCGCGAAGACGGACACGGCCTGATCGTCGGGAACGGTGGGACGATTCTGGTCACGGAGGATGGAGGAAAGAAATGGCAATAATCGGGCGGATCATCGGCTTCGTTCTGACGCTGTTCGGGCGCAAGAAAACAAAAAAGGAAATCGTCAAGGCGGAGAGGCTTCTCGACGACCCTCTTTCCATCATCGACCCGAAAGACAAATTTCAGCACTACCTGGACCGCAGGATCATCGGGTTCGTGATGCGTTTCCGGCCGTTCGTGCTTGCTTGCATGCTCCTGTTGACACTTTTCTTCGCCTTCGGCATCAGCCAGATGGACTTCTTCACCCAGTTCATGGATCTTTTTCCATACAAGCACCAGCACGTGGTCATCCATAAGAAATTCATGAACAATTTCGGAGGGGCCCACGTCGCGACGGTCGTCCTCGAGGTCAAGGACGGGAATGTCTTCAACAAGGAGACCCTTGAAAAGATTTCCCGCATCCAGGAAGCGGTCAACCTCATCCCGGGCGTGAATCCCTTCCAGATATTCTCCCTTGCGAGCCCCCGCGTTCAGGACGTCAGGGAAATCCCCGGAGGGTTCGCCATGGAACGGCTCATGCCGGAGATCCCGGCGACGCCCGAGGAAATGGAAGCGTTCCGTGAAAAGGTGTTTTCCAATGCCGTTTTCGGCAACCTGATTTCCAGGGATTGCAAGGCACTCAGCGTTTCCGCGACGTTCATCGAGGAAAGAATCGATTTCGAGGATCTCTACAACCACTTCATGGCCATCAAGCAGGCGGAAGAGGATCAGAACCATCGCATCTATCTCACCGGCGAACCGATTCTCTATGGATGGATCTACCATTACGTTCCAAAAATGACGCTCATCTTCGTGATCAGCACGGTTCTGATCATTCTTCTGCTGTATTTCTACATCGGGCGCCAGCCCTATTGGTGGATCCCCCTGGTGTGCGCCGCCATCAGCGCAATCTGGGGGCTGGGATTCGCGTCCTATCTCGGTTACCAGTTCGACCCGCTGATCATCGTCATCCCGTTCCTCCTCTCGGCGCGGGTGATGAGTCACGGCGTGCAGTGGATCAACCGGTTCACCGAGGAATACAAGGGACCGGAAACCTTCAAGCAGGTCTGCGCCAAGGTGGGCGAATCGCTTTTCAATCCCGCCCTCATCGGGATCATGACAGGCGCGGCGGGGGTCCTGATCGTCGCCTTCATCCCCATCCCGACGCTGAAACACCTGGCGTTCATCGGGGCCTTCTGGGACATGACGGCCATCTTCACCGTCGTGATCTTTCTGCCCGCCGCCGTGTCCTGTCTGCCCGCCCCCAAGCGGGTCAACGGCGAACTGCGGCACCGGCCGTCCATTACAAAAATGATGGTGGCCATGGCGCGGTTCGGACTGGGCCGGGGCAAGGCGCCGCTGATTCTTCTTGCGATCATCCTGTTCGTCATCGGCACCTACGGGCTTGTAACCGTCAAGATCGGGGACGCCAATCCCGGCTCTCCCATCCTCTGGCCCGATTCCGAGTACAACCGGAGCGTCGAAGCCATCGGCAAGCGGTTTCCCGGCGTCGACCAGATGTATATCGTCGTCGCGGCGAAGAAATACGGCGCCCTTCTCATGCCCGACACCCTTCGCCAGATGGAGAACCTGCAGAACGATCTCATGTCGAAGGGACTGGTTCCGTTCGGAACGTCCTCGGCGGATTTCGTGAAGAGCTTCAACAGCCTTCTTCACGGGAACGATCCGAAGTTCGGGATCATCCCCACGACCATCAACGATATCGTCATGCTCTTCGCCGTGTACCAGATGGGCACGGCCCCGGAGGACATGGACAAATGGATGGACTACACCTGGTGGAACGGGAACGTACGCCTCTTTCTCCCCGACCATAAGAGCGAGACCCTGGAAAACGTCATCGACGGCGTCTACGCATTCAAGAGCGATCCGAAAAATCAGAGCGAACTCATCGAATTCCAGCCAGCCGGCGGCCTCGGCGGAATCCTGTACGCGGCCAACGAACTCCTGAAAAAGGCCCACTACCCGCTTCTGTTCGGGATCCTGGGCTTCACGTTCCTGTGCTGCGCCATTATCTACCGGTCCATCAGCGCGGGATTCATTTTCACGGTGTCGCTCATACAGGCCAATTTCCTCGCCTTTTTCTACATGTCGTGGTCTGGGATCGGCCTCGACATCAATACGATTCCCGTCGTGTGTCTCGGGGTCGGCCTGGGCGTCGATTACGGCCTGTACATCGTGAGCCGCATCCGGGAACTGATCGTTTCGGGAATGGACTGGGAGGAAGCGATCGTCGAGGGGGTGAAGACGACGGGGAGATCCGTCTTCTACCAGGCGACGATGATGAGTTCGAGTGTCTTTTTCTGGTGGTTTTCACCGCTCCGGTTTCAGGCGGACACGGGTTTCCTTCTCGCGATCCTGATGATGGTGAACATGCTCATGGGTGTTCTCCTGCTGCCGACGGTGCTGATCCTGTTGAAACCTGCATTTATATCGAGAGGGGCAAAAAGGAAGAAGAAGGAGGTGGGGGAAAAGCCGTTAAAGGAATCCTATGCGTGATGTCCAAGGGGGTTTTTGAGAGGTGTTTGTAAACAAACAGAAACGATAGGAAAGGGGGATCATGTGCGCAGCTCAAGGTCAACAGCCATTTGCAGCCTTTGTTTTTGCCTGCTGGCCCTCGGATGGATTCTGGCGGGTGTCCCGGGTCCGTCCTTCGCGGTGCAGTTGAGCGAAAACACGGAGCTTTCCGGATTCCTGAGAAACAACACGGGGATATTCACCGGGAATCAGGATTTTACGGAGAACAACGACAAGCTGGCCACGTGCCGGAACTGGGTGCGGCTGAAGCTCGACACGACGCTGGATCCGGCGTTCAGCTTCCGTCTCGTCACCCAGGGGATCTATGAGCCGAAATACCGCATCGAGGAAGGCAGCACGGCCAACTGGAACGAATATGACGAACTGGACGTCCGGGAAGTGTTCTTCACCTGGAAGCCGACGCCGTCGAACATCATCCGCGTGGGAAGGCAGATCGTGACGTGGGGCGAGTCCCTTGCATTTCGGGTGGGGGACGTCATCAACCCCCAGGACGCGCGTTTCGCCTTCAGTTTCGCCAATCTCGAAGACACGAGAATTCCCCAGTGGATGGCCCGGGGCGTGCATCATCTGACCGGGATCCGGAGTTCCTTCGAGTGGATCGTGAATCCGCCGATCACGCAGGACAAATATCGCGTGGATACGATTTTTTCGGAGCCGACGTCGGCGTATGCGACGACGACCGGCTGGAAGCCGGGATGGCGGTTCGCGATTTATCCCGAAACAAGGCTGGAGTACCCCTACTCGGTGACCCCGAGCGGATACGCCGACGGCGTGATCGTCGGTCCGTCCCTTGCGAGATCGTTCGCCTATTACAATCCGCTGCCGTTCATCCCGGGATTTCCGGCGGGGTTTTATCCCGTGGACATTCCCAGCCTGACATACAAGTATCCCGAAAACGATGATGTCCGTTACGGGTTCCGCACCTCTACCACCATCAGCGGATACAATTTCGGCGTTTTCTTCTGGCACACCCAGGAGTACACGCCTCTCCTCGAACGTTCCACCACCACCCACGGCACGACCGATCTCGGTCTCGCCATCCTGGGTGTGCCCGGTCTGTGGGTCGTTCCCAACCGGGATTACTACGCCGTCTTCCCGGACGTGAACATCCTCGGCGCATACGTGAACAAGGAGATGCCCCTGGGCGTGCTGAGGGGTGAATTCACCTACAGACCGAGAAGGTCCTACAACACGCTGGACCCGTCCGACGAGGACGCCCTTGTCAAAAGGGACAACATCCAGTATCTGATCGCATGGGACATCCAGACCA
>Ga0209604_1000036_pt1 | contig 114200 bp, 84 predicted proteins | sample AD_UKC097_MetaG_FD_184405 | JGI IMG/M metagenome (GOLD analysis project Ga0209604, IMG submission 184405) | Active sludge microbial communities of municipal wastewater-treating anaerobic digesters from USA - AD_UKC097_MetaG (SPAdes) (version 2) | ecosystem: Engineered > Bioreactor > Anaerobic >...
CCTGAGATTTTCGAGGCGATAATGGGTTTCCCCTCTCCAAAAATAAGTCTCCGGAGCCTCCAGTCTGAGCTGGGTGCTCAACTGAATCGAAGAGTTAAAATAAGTCAAAGCTTCTCCGTAGGCTGCGTTGTTGAATCTATCCATACCCATCAAAAAAAGCAACTTGCTTTTGGTTTCCAGCAAATCCTTGCCGGGATCGGCAATTTTGTTCAACACATCAAAAGAAGCCTGATAATTTTTGGTACTTAAGAAAGCATCAACCAAATGCCCGTAAACACGGTCGGCATAACGGGAATTGGGGAATTCCGTCAGGATGCGTTCGAAAGCCCTTACCTGTTCATTAAAAGGCGAAAAAGAAGTTTGATAGCAGAGCAGGGCGTAATTGTAAAGAGCGCTCTCTTTTACCTCCTTGTCCTGGTCGCTCAACGAAGCTTGCTCGAAACTCATGCGGGCCTGGTCAAACTTTTGCTGTTGCAGATAACACAAACCCAGGTGGTATTCGGCATTTTGCGCCAGCGCATCGCCTTCCTGACTCACTTGCAGGAAATACTTCGCCGCTTGTTCGTATTCTTTGGCCACATAATGGTTGATACCAATGCGGTAAGCGTCCGAACGCAAAAGCTCCGGATTGTACCTGAGGTACTTACCGTAGTATTCCTGCGAAAGGGCGTGATCGTTGAGTTCATAATAACCGGCGGCCGAAAGACGGTATAGCTCAATACGCTCCGATTCATTGGGATCTTCCTGCAGAAGTTTCTCGGCAATCTCGAGCATTTCTTTGTTTTTGCCCTGATCGAAATAAAGCTGCATGATATAGAAGGGCACAATGCGTTCGTATTCGGGATGGGCGGCAATTTTGCCGAATCCTTCGAGGGCTTGCTCTGTCCGGCCCTGACGATAATCTATAAAGGCCAGGTAATAGGTCGAAGCGGAGACATAGCGTTGATCTTCTTGCAATAAACCTTCGAACAAAGCCCGTGCCTGGTCCAATTCATCGAGTTGCAGATAAGTAAAAGCCAGGTAAAAACGATAACCGGCTTCCTCCTTTTTAGAAAAATCCTTGCTGCGGCAAGAAAGAAAAAAAGCCAGGGCATCCTGGTACTGACGGGCGTTCATAGCATTGATCCCTAGCATATAATAAGCTCTGGAAGCCTGAACGGACAAGGGGAATTCTCCGATAAATTCTTTGAGCAGCAAGCTGCTTTCCATGCGATTCAATTCATACGAGCTGGCAGCGTACATAAACCGGGCATTTTCTCTGAGATTTTCAGGCAAAACCTGCTCTTGTTCAAACCAGGTGTCGAGAGTCCGTAAACAATAAGCGTATTCCCCGGCATTGAATTGTTCGCTCGCCAAGCGGTATAACCAGGTGGGGCCTTTTTTTTGACTGTTCTCCTGCGCAAAGACAAAACTGCCGGCAGAAAAAGCCATTAATATCAAAAAAATCAGGCTTTTCCTTTTTATGTAACTGAGCATATATTATCGAATTTGTGGGGTTTCATTTAAAAATGCAATAATACCTTTTTTAATTGAATCCAGCCCGAAATCAGCCGGATAAATTTTGTTAAGCGGGCGGAAAAAGGCCTCTCCCACATCGTCGTTGGCCTGAATTGAATCAAACTCGCTAACAAGGCATAGAAAGAAAAAATCGAGGGTATGAATTTCCATGCCGGAATACTTATAGATATTGGGCAGCGAAAACAAGTACCGCGTGGTATCCACTTTGAGCGACAATTCTTCGTAGATTTCGCGCCTTAGCGCTTCTTCGATGTTTTCGCCCATATCCACAAAACCTCCCGGTAAGTCAAGGCTGCCCAAAGCCGGCTCTTTGGCCCTGCGACAAAGCAAAAGTTCCCCTGCCGGGTTTAGAATAAACGCAGCCACCGCAGCCGCAATATTTAAATAATACACAAAGCCGCAGTCCATGCAACGCTTTGATTTAAAATTATTTTCGACAAAACGGCCGGAGCCGCAAACGGGACAAAACGAAAAAAGATTGAGGGGATGTTGTTTCATAGCAGCCGGTTATTTCATAGCAGCCGGTTATTTAGAAGCTGCCGGTTATTAGAAAAAAAGCCCGAACGGTATGGACGGTTCGGACTCTTTAGCTCTTCAGGTAGGACTTGAACCTACGACCCTCTGATTAACAGTCAGATGCTCTAACCGACTGAGCTACTGAAGAATGTTTAGCTTACATTTAAAAAAGCGCGACAAAAATACGGCATATTGTCGAATATTGCAATATCTTTGCCAAAAAATTTACAGAATGAAGAATTTATTAGCCCTCGGCAACGCTCTGGTGGATGTGTTAATCCGCCTCGATTCGGAAGAAATCCTTACAGAACTCGGTATAGCTAAAGGTAGCATGCAATTGATCGACAAGGAACGTTTCGATCTGATTCAACAATCGCTCAAGCCTTATAAAAAACAATATGCTTCGGGGGGATCCGCCGCCAATACCATCATCGGCACCGCCACTTTGGGCTTGCCTTCAGCTTTTATAGGCAAGATTGCCAACGACGGCAACGGAGCCTATTTCGAAAAAGACATGAAGCGGGCAGGTGTGGAAACCCGTCTGCTCAAAGGACAATCCTCCTCGGGAACGGCTTTTACTTTTGTCAGCCCCGACGGAGAACGCAGTTTTGCCACCTACCTGGGAGCTGCCGCCGAATTGCAGGCCGAAGATTTAACACCACAGATGTTCAAAGGTTATGCCAATATATATATAGAGGGTTATTTACTGCAAAATTACGATTTGATACTCCGTATCATGGAACTGGCCAAAGCAGCCGAAATGAACATCATCTGGGATCTGGCCAGTTACAATATTGTAGAAGAACACAAGACTTTTTTAACTGAAAAGGTACTTCCTCAGGTAGATTACCTGTTTTCGAACGAAATGGAAGCTGAAGCGCTTACCGGCGCCAAAGCCGACGAAGCCCTCGATTTGTTGGCGGCCGGAACCAAAGTTGCCGTCGTCAAAATGGGAGCCAAAGGAGCCATGGCCAAAAGAGGTCAGGAAATAGCCCGAGTCCCGGCCCTCAAAGTAAACGCTCTCGACACTACCGGAGCCGGCGATTTATTCGCAGCCGGCTTTTTATACGGCCTGTTCATCGGCCTGCCCCTGAACGAAGCCGCCAGCATCGGCAACATCACCGCCGGCAATGTGGTAGAAGTTCTGGGAGCCAAAATGGACCAAACCAGATGGGCCGCCATCAAAAAACAAATCAAATCCTTACTTTGACTCCGAATAAGATCGCGGCGAAAACAAGTTTCCGGCGGCCTTGCATCCGGATAAAAAAAAGCATATATCCAAGAAAAACCGATGAACAAAACCAAGAAAAATAAACTCCGCTTTATAATCCTGTCTGCTGCGCTGGTGTGCTGCCTGGGAGTTTTTTATGCTTTTAAGGCTCAGGATAGAAATTTTTTGATCAGTAAAAATTTCGACATTTTCCACTCCCTCTTCAGAGATCTCAATTTGTTCTACGTAGACAGTGTCGATGTGGATCAAGCGTTTTCCAACGCCATAGACGGGCTGTTGAGTTCCTACGATCCCTACACCAGCTACATCCCCGAATCGCAAATGTCGGAACTGAAATACATGACCACCGGCGAGTACGGAGGCATAGGAGCCGTCATCAGCAAAAGGGGTGAAGCCATCATCGTTGCGGAACCTTACGAAAACATGCCCGCTCAGGAAGCCGGACTGCTTTTTGGAGATGAGTTGGTCGAGATCGACGGTATCAGCATGGAAGGCAAAACCGTATCCTTTGCCAGCGACTGCCTCAAAGGCCAGCCCAACACGAGCGTAGAATTGCTGATAAGACGCGAGGGCGAAAAGAAGCTGATAAAAAAAACGCTGCAACGTAAACTCATACAAATGAATCCCGTAGAATACGCCTGCTTGCTGAGACCGGGCGTGGGCTACGTATATCTGAGCAGCTTCACCGACAAATCCTATCAGGAACTCAGACAAACCTTGATCAATCTCAACAAACAAGGCGCTCAAAGTCTCATCCTCGATTTACGCGACAACGGAGGGGGCTTACTAAGCGAAGCGGTTTCCATCTGCAACTTATTTGTAGACAAAGGCGAAGTCATCGTCACCACCAAAGGCAAAGCGCCTCAATGGGACAAGACCTACAGAACGCTTATGGAGCCGCTTTTCGAGGATATGCCGGTGGTCGTGCTTACAAATACGCTTTCGGCTTCTTCTTCGGAAATTGTGGCCGGAGCTTTGCAAGATTTGGACAGGGCCGTTATTTTGGGCAGCCGTACGTTTGGCAAGGGCCTGGTACAAACCACCAGAGAATTGGCCTATAACGGAGTGCTCAAAGTGACCACCGCCAAGTATTACATCCCCAGCGGACGTTGCATCCAGGCCGTCAATTACGCCAATGGGCGCAGCGGAAGGCTGCCCGACAGCCTGACCACGCAATTTTCCACTCGCAACGGCCGGCCGGTCAGAGACGGAGGTGGCATCAGTCCCGATGTGAGTTGCGTCCAAAAAGAATATTCCGACTTTTGTTGGCAACTGGTAAACAATCTGTACTTTTTCGATTTTGCCAACGACTACTACCGCAAACACCCCAAAATAACTTCGGTCGAAAACTTCAAGCTCAGCGAGCAGGATTTCAACGACTTCAAAAACCACATACGCAACAGCGATTTCAGGTATGAATTACATAGTAAGAGCAAATTGAACGAACTCAAAAAAACGTTGGAATCCGAAGGTTATTGGGAAGACGTCAGCGACGACTTCAAATCGCTCGAGTCCAAGCTGGTCCACGATCTGGACAAAGACCTCGAAACCTTCAGACCCGACATTGAGCGCATCTTGAGCCTCGAAATCATCAGGCGCTACTATTATCAAAAAGGAGAAATTCAGGAATCGCTCAAAACAGATGAATGCGTATCGAAGGCTCTCGATTTGCTGATGAACAGAGAAAGCTACGAAGCAATTCTGCAAGCTTCGAAACAGCAAGCAGCTCTTTGACGGCACCTGCGCTCCCGAACGCGTAATGACAACCCCACGCAAAACCGATAATCGGTCGATTTCAAAATTATATGCGCTCCGATAAAATTTTTCCTGAAAAACTTTTGCCGGAAAATAAAATCGTCTTATCTTTGCAGCCGCAAAATTAGCGCCGGCAATGGCCGAACCGCTTTTTTGCCACAGGCTGGCCCATTCGTCTATCGGTTAGGACGCAAGATTTTCATTCTTGAAAGAGCGGTTCGATTCCGCTATGGGCTACAAAAACACTAAAGAAAAAAACAATGGCAAACCACAAATCAGCCCTCAAAAGAATACGCCAGGCACAGGCCAGACGCCTGCGCAACCGTTACTACGCCAAAACCACCCGTAACGCTGTTCGCGACCTGCGTGCCACCACCGACAAAGCCGAAGCGGAAAAAATGTTTCCCGGCGTTGTGTCCATGTTGGATCGTTTGGCTCAAAAAGGAATTATCCACAAGAACAAAGCTGCCAATTTAAAATCTAAGCTGGCAAAAAGCGTGGCCAAGCTCTAAAAAGCTTCTCCACTTGCCGTCTTCATAAGTCAGACCACAGATTTCCTGTGGTCTTTTTTTGTGCTCTCCGCTTGCCAAACCACAAGAAAATCTTACTTTTGCAAAATTCTCAGCAAGGACGTAAGCTTTACATTTACAGCTTGCCTCCTACCCTTAACCAAATAATACGATTATGAAATTATTAGAAGGAAAAACCGCTTTAATAACCGGCGCTGCCAGAGGAATAGGCAAAGCAGTCGCATTGCGTTTTGCACAGGAAGGCGCCAACATTGCTTTTACCGATTTGGTTTTGAATGAACAAGTTCTAGAAACCGAAGCCGAAATAGCAGCCTACGGAGTCAAAGTGAAAGCCTACGCTTCCGACGCTTCCAATTTTGAAGAAACCCACCGGGTAGTCGACGAGATAGTGAAGGAATTTGGGAAAGTAGATATCCTGGTCAACAACGCCGGTATCACCAAAGACGGCTTAATAATGCGCATGAGCGAAGCCCAATGGGATGCCGTAATCAATATCAACCTGAAATCGGCCTTTAATTTTATCCATGCCCTTGCCCCGGTAATGATGAAACAACGCGGAGGCAGCATTATCAATATGAGTTCCGTGGTAGGTGTATCGGGCAACGCCGGACAAGCCAACTATTCGGCCTCCAAAGCCGGCATGATCGGCCTGGCCAAATCGGTGGCTGCCGAGCTTGGTTCCAGGGGCATACGTGCCAATGCGGTTGCTCCCGGCTTTATTATCACCGAAATGACAGGCCAATTACCCGAAGACGTACGCAAAGCCTGGTGCGAAGGTATTCCGCTTCGCCGCGGGGGCAGCCCCGAAGAGGTGGCCAATGTTTGTGTTTTCCTGGGCTCAGAGCTTTCTTCGTATGTAAGCGGACAGGTAATCCATTGTTGCGGGGGAATGAACCGCTAAACGCTTTATGACTATCCTCTACGAAGACAATCACCTGATTATTGTCAATAAGTCTTGTTCTGAAATTGTTCAGGGCGACAAAACAGGCGACCCCTCGCTGGAGGAAGAGCTCAAGCAATGGATTAAGCAAACCTACCACAAGCCCGGCAATGTCTTTTTGGGCGTGACCCATAGATTGGATCGGCCGGTTACGGGGGTTGTGATCTTTGCCAAAACCGGCAAAGCGCTGGCCCGTATAAACGAAATGTTTCGCAAGGGGGAAATTCAGAAGACTTATTTTGCCCTGGTCAAAAACAGCCCTCCCGCTATTGAGGGCCGGTTGGAGCATTTTTTATGGCGTAACGAAAAACAAAATAAAAGTTATCCCTGCAAGCAGGAAAAACCCGGATCGAAAAAAGCGATTTTAGATTATAAGCTCCTGGGCCGCTCCGATCGCTATTTCTTACTCGAAATCGATCTTAAAACCGGCCGGCATCATCAGATTCGCAGCCAATTGGCCGGCATTGGCTGCCCTATCAAAGGCGATCTTAAATACGGCTACCCGCGCTCCAATCCCAACAAGGGCATTTCGCTGCATGCTGCAAGTGTACGTTTTATACACCCGGTAAGCAAAATTGAACTCAACATTAAGGCGCCTTTCCCCGAAGACGAGGCACTTTGGGCGGTTTTTAAACAACAAGGATGCCTGGAATAGAACGACCTTCACTCTTCTTGATTTATTTGTTTTTTACGCTGAAACACAGCGAATTACAACTGCCAGGAAATAAAAAAATGCACTCTTTCGGCTTGATTTTTTAATATTTTGACTCCTTACGAAAGAGAAAAAGTATTGAAATTTCTCAATAATAAGTGTAGAAATGACACTTAGAGTTAATTCGCGTTAAACCTATGTAGAATTACGCAAAAACATTTGCAAGGAATAAATCTGAGCGCTACATTTGCAACGTGTTTTTCATGGTATTAGATTTAAGGTTAATGAAGATTGGTTGTCGCGAGACAACCTTCTTTTTTTAAAACAAGTGTTCGGGCTTCCGGGCACTTGTTTTTCTTTTGTCAAAGCCCTCACCCTCAGGTTTATTTATCGGAAATCATCTCTGCTGCTTCTCGGTAAGCAATCGCTGCTGCTTCTTTGGGAGGCGCTTTCTTGGCGGCGCTCCCCACATCGAAAGGCCAACCCGCTCAGCCTCCCGATATCCACGGCTGGTCAGCGCTGGACGCCGGCGTTGCCTGTTTGTCTCTGCGAGCCTGCACAGGCAAAGGATGCCGGCCTCTGCGCGCTTCGGGCGCCGTGTCTATATATCGGCTGCGGGGCTGGCCTTTCGCTGCGGTACGCTTTCGTTGTGGTCAGATTCGGTATTGCACCTCTCCTTTTAGCCCAAGTCTGTCTGGTATGTTTATAGAGTAGAGCAAAGCATTGAGAAATTTGTCCATTTTCGGGGGTCTTAAAATACTCTTTTCAAAAAAACGCGGTTTTATCGTGCTTTTTTAGAATTGCCGATGAAATGACACTTTTTTGCACTAAACTGTGCTAAAAAGAAACGATTCTGTTCAAAAAGAGCGAAACTTTTAATACCTATCCAGCAGATTTTCAAACACATACAGCGAAACTTTTCGAGCAACCAAAAAACTCTTATGTTTTTTGTTGCACCTTTAGAAAGCAAAAAATCTTGTTTAAGATTTTATTTGCTGCAAACAAATTAGATGAATAACACAAACCCAAAATTAACATCGTAACTAACACCATAATAAAGACACTCAAATGAAAAAGCCTTTGTTTCTATTTATCTTCTTTTGTTTACTCGGTGATATCAGTGTGAAATTTAAAGTCATTAAACAATAAACAAAACACCACGAACATGAAAACCAACAAATTAAAGAACCTACTCCTTTTTTTAGTCGTGTTATGCAATTTATACGTTGTATCCGGAAAAACACAAGGAGAAAAGGCCGCACAAGCTGTCCAAAGATGGGATAAGGAGGTATCTCTGTCTGAAACACAAAAAAACCAGGTTGAAGCCTTAGCACTACAGTTTATACAGCAATTAGATAGTATAAATGCTCTGCCACTGGATTTTTTCGAAAGACAATTGATGAAAAAAGAGACACACACAAGGCACCTGTCCGACATTTTAAGTCTGCTGACGGAACAACAAAGAAAACAATTCGACAGGGCTACGGCAGAAAGGAAAAAGCTTATTGATAACAAGAAAAAGAAATAAAAACAGAAGCCATGAAAACAAATTTAATAAAACATCTTATTGCGGGAGTCTTGTTTTTTGGCCTGCACTTGCAACTGTCTGCAGCCACATACAACATAACGAACACTAGTGGAGAAATTGACGTCGAATATTATAATTATATCAATAATATTCAGGATGTATATATTTTCAACACAAACACATTTTCAACAATTTCTTTTTATTTGATTATCAACTCGGAAGAAGATTATGATTATGTTGAAATCTGGGATGTAGATAATTCCGGAAATGAAACTTTGTTATACGAATTTAGCGGTGAATACTCAGGTATAGTAACAACCACATCGCCCAGCGGCAGAGCTAAAGTTTATATTAGAACAGACCATTCGTATTGTTATTACGATGGTGACTATGATTTGACCGGTTTTTATATTGGATATTCTGCAGTTGGTAACTACACTAGCACACAAAGTAGTATAAATGAGAACAATCTTTCTATTGTGGGGAAATTGGGCGTTGGAATCAGAACTCCACAGGAAAAACTGCATGTTGATGGCGCCATAAGGGGGAATGTGGGAAATACGGGAGCTTTAAGAGTGAAAACTACGCAGGGTTATATTGATATTGGTCCCAGTACACCTAATTACGCTAATTTTAGAACCAATCAATCTCGATTTTTATTCGATAGATCCCTTTTTATTGAAAATGGAACACTTAGTGCGTATAATACAAGCAATCTGTCTTTACAAACGAATGGCACCGCCCGAATGACCATTTTATCTGCTAACGGAAATGTTGGAATCGGATACGCGATTCCTATGGAAAAGTTGCATATTAATGGTTCTATAAGGGGGAATGGAAGTAAAGGAGCCTTAAGAGTGAAAACCATGCAAGGTTACATTGATATTGGCCCCAGCATTACTAATTACGCCAATTTTAACACCAATCAATCTCGTTTTTTGTTCGACAGACCCCTCTTTATCGGTAATGGAGAACTTAGTGCGTATGATACAAGCAACTTATCTTTACAAACGAATGGCACTACTCGAATGACTATTTTATCTGCTAGCGGTAATGTTGGAATCGGCATCCCGACTCCCCAAGAAAAACTACATATAAACGGTCCAATTCGCGGAAGCGCAAGTAGTACCGGGGCATTAAGGGTGCAAACTACAGGGGGTTATATAGACATCGGCCCACAAAACACTTACGATGCCCATTTTTCAACCGATAAAGGATCCTTTGTTTTTAACCAGACGATCTATTCGGGTACAGGAGTTTTTGGCACTTTGAACGACAAAAATTTAGTTTTCAAAACCAACTCCAACTCAACACGAATGACGATTCTGCAGAGCAATGGCAATGTGGGCATTGGGACAACATCTCCGGATTATAAATTAGATGTGGCCGGTGTTATTCGTTGTTCTGAAGTGTTGGTACAGGGTATTGATCAAATTGCCGACTTTGTTTTTCATCCCGACTACTCTTTGCCCAGTCTGCAGCAAGTGGATAAGTTTATATCGTCCAACGGGCATTTGCCGGGCATTCCTTCCGAGGCCGAAGTAAAAGAAAAGGGCTTAGGATTGGTGGAAATGCAGATAAAATTATTACAGAAAGTGGAAGAACTAACCCTGTATGTTATTGAGCAGGAAAAGCGAGCTCTTGAACAAGAGAAAAGAGTCCTTGAACAAGAGAGAAGAATCAAAGAACTGGAAGCCGAATTAATGAACAAATAATTCCCCGCCTTATGAAACGTTATATATTTTGGAGTGTTTGTGTAAAACAAACCGTTTCATCATTGTCTATCTTGTTGTTGTTGAGTGTTGTATGTCAACAAACACAGGCGCAAGATGATTTTGGTACCGTAACACCACAGACCTCTGATTTTATGGAATATGGAGAAACGCCGGTCTCACTGTTCAATGGAAGAATCAACCTTGATATTCCTATTTATACCATCAAGGACCGCGATTTTACTATCCCGATTTCTTTAACTTATACTTCTGATGGTTTTAAGCCAAAGAAAAGATCCGGATTTGTGGGTCACGACTGGATTCTGAATGCAGGAGGATGTATTACACGCGAGGTGTATGGAGAAGCCGATGATCTCTTTATAGATGAACCAAATGTTGGATACGGTCGTTTGCTAGGCTATTGGTGGGCAATTGAAGATCCTAATTATCAATTTGATCCTGAGAATGTTTGGAATCATGATGGCAGCCTTATATCTTATTTGCTTTTGGGGGTTGATTACAGGCAGGATTTGTTTCTTTTTAATTTTTGCGGTCATAAGGGGCAGTTTATGATTGATAATAATCGTGAACTACAATCCAATATAAAGTCTTATAGGGTGAATTTCTCCGGATTCAATAAACAATATATGTCCGATATCATTCCGAGAGAATCGACAATTACCATTACCACCCCGGACGGGTATCGATATGAATTCGGAGGATCACGTGGAGCTTTGGAATTTACCTTGCGCTACTATCCGGGAACGACTGTCTCTAACGAAATTGCCCATCCCACCATCTTAGCCTGGCATCTAAAAAAGATTACTGCGCCAAATGGCCGGACTGTTAAGTTTAATTATGTGGAAATAGATATGACTCAGTCCAATGTGAATTCATTTTCACCTATTTGGCAATCAAATAAAATATCAAAAACCAGCTCTTTACACTCTGCACAAAAAACAGTGATATTAGAGTCCCTGGAACTGGATGGAACTTTAGTAGAGTTTGTTCGTTCCACAGAGCAAAATGCCGATCAATTTTGTAATACCGGTTATTCAGAATTTAATGGAAATTGTTTTCAGTTGGATGCCATCCGAGTTAAACAAAACAATCAATTGGTTTATGAATACACTTTCCAATATGAAACACGCAATAAAAGACGCTTTTTAAGCTCTGTGGAATTGCCCGACGAGAATAAATATCTGTTTTATTATAATCATTCATCTGCTTATCCTGTTCCGGAAACAATGAGTGAAGATTTGTACGGATATTGGAAAAACAATGATGCACAAAATTCCTATGGATTAATCAATAAAGTTATCTATCCCACCGGCGGTTATACGACCTTTGTCTACGAAAAAAATTTTTATGGTAAAAGGGTGGAAACGCGAACTTCGGGAAATCTTGTACACCCTTTGTATGGGGAAGTCGAGGTCTTTCTGACTACAGAGAGTGCAGAGACGGGTGGGGCAAGGATCCGAAAAATCACACATTATTCTCAGCCCGGCCATGAAGCGTCGAGTAAGGAATATTTCTATCAACCACCGGGGTATCCTTTGTTGGGAAATGCGATTCATTACGATACCACAATCATAGTTCGCCCGGATTTTTTTGATGAGTCATGTCTTTGTTGGAGAAGAGTTCCCGACAGTATCGTTATATCCGTTGATTCCAGCCTATCGACTTTATCCAGCAGTGGCATCTTATATAAATATCCCCCATACGTACTCTCTCCTAATGGGAGCCGTAGTTTCATTGAAAATATCTGGTTTCAAAACTATAATATTGGCGAGCCACACATTGGTTACTCTCACGTGGTTGAGTTGAATTCGGACAGTTCCATGACGGCCTATACTTTTACCGATTATTCGAAATGTCCGGATTATTACGACAATAATATTTCAGCCCCTTTCCCAGCCGATCGCCTATTGGCTTTTAACATCGACAGAAGCTCCAGTTCAGCTGCCAAAAGAGGTCATTTGATAAAGAAAGATACCTATGATGCCGATAAATTGAAAATCAGATCGGAAGAATATTTTTACGATCATATTAATGCATCCCATCCAAAACCAAGTCAAGATTCGATAATTTATTACGATAGAGGTATCATTACCCTACTTCTTACCGGAAATACTTCGCATACAGATATCATAATAATTAGTAAAGGAATTAAACTGCTACATTTTCCGTTGGTTTGCTACAAAGATTCCATAAATGGTGTTGTAAGAAAAGAAATCTATCAATACAATAGTGAAGATTTATTGCATAAAAAATCCCTGGCGCTTCATGCAGGAGATTCCTTAAAAACCTTCTACAAATATCCCTCAGATTTTGCCGCCCTCGGAAATACTTACGATCAAATGGTAAATCGTAACATAGTAAATATCCCTGTTGAAGAACAAACATACCGTAATAACAACTTGCTTCAGACCACAAGATATGTTCATAAACTCCACAACGGATCGCCAGTGGTCGATACCCTAAAAGTCGGTTACAATAATAACCCTCCCGAACCACGCATTGTGTATCACAATTATGATCAATACGGCAATCCTGTCTATACCACAGAAAACAACGACATACACAAAGTGTTCCTATGGAGCTACATGGGCAAATATCTTGTGGCTGAGATTCAAAATGCCAGCTATAACGATCTGACAACTGTGATGCCAAACCTGCTGGCTTTAAATCCCAACCCATCGGCTTCCGACTTGTCGGCCGTTAATGCACTGCGCTCTTCGCTCGAAAATGCCCTGGTAACAACCTATACTTACAAACCTCTGGTTGGAGTCACATCCATTACAGATCCCCGGGGTGTGAAAAGCACTTACGAATACGATCCGTTTAATCGCTTGAAATGCATCAAGGATCATTTTGGGAATACGATTAAACAATTTGAATATCACTACTATTCCGAAGAATAGTTGAAGCCGAAACACCAAAATCAATCTTTTATGAAACAAAAGTACATTCTACCCCCATTAATAATAGCCTGCGGTTTCTTTTCTGCCTTGAGTAGTATTCGTTACGATTTGAATCATTTCAGGGCAGGAGATCACTATACCCGGCAGGAAATGGAATATGTTCAACCGGGAGATACCGGGATAAACGTTCTTTGGAACTTTCAACAGTTGGATGTTATCAACGAAAAAAATCCTGTTTACACCTTTTTGAAAACCAGAGAAGATACCTGTCGATTTGTAGTGATGGAGCATCTCACACGTTTTCACTATTTATATAGGGAAGATACCTTGTGGTTAACAGGCTTTGAAAATAAGACCGTAAAAATGGACTTTTTCGGTCACGAAGCCCGCTTAAGATTTCCTTTTCACTATGGAGATAGTCTTTGCTCTCCTTTTTACGGTACGGGGATATACTGCCAAAAAATACCTTTAGTCGCCAAAGGCAGAACCAGCGTAAAAGCCGATGCCACAGGGACATTGATAACCCCCGACAACGACACCCTGCATCATGTAATAAGAGTAAAACAGCAACGCTCTTATACAGAGACAGGCCACGACAGCGTGAATCTTAAAATGGAAACCTATAGTTGGTATGCGCGGGGATATCGTTATCCCATTTTCGAGACGGTCACTATAACCGAACGCCATATTGACAGTACAGAAGTGGGATTTAAAAACTCGTTTTATTATCCTTTGCCGGATATGGAATTAATTCCCGAAGACATCCTTAACGAACAACTGAGACAAGAAGATGTGCCGGCAGACAGCACAGAGCAAGTTATCTTGAATTGCGTCACCTTTCCCAATCCTGTCAGAAACACACTCGGCATACGTTATTACCTATCAAAAGAAGTCTCAGTTTCGTATCGTATCTGCGATATGAACGGCTTCCCGGTTATTTTCCTTTCCGAAGGAAGGCTATCCCAGGGAGATCATCAACACATAATTTCAATGAGCCAATGTCTCCCCGGGGATTACATTCTGTATATTCTTGTTGATCAAAAAGTTTTTACAAAAACGATCATAAAACAATAAGCCAGATGAACACAAAGATAAATATAATACTACTTTGCTGTCTTTTAATTTTGTCGGTTAAAGGCAAGGCCCAAATAGGCACGATTGTTCTCGACAGCGTCATGCCACCGGTAACAATGTTGGTGGTTGCCACCGAAAGTGTTGTCTTAAAGCCCGGGTTTCATTACAAAGGAAATCAGGGAGAGTTCCGTGCCAAAATAGATAATTATAACGCCCTGACCCCTTTGGTCAACCTGGGGGAAGGAAGCACCGTCAACACAGAATTAAGTGGAGAGAACAAGAATTACATTGTCACAAAAACAAGCTTGTCGTCCGGAAACAATCCCCCAACCTTAAACACGGTTAATTATTTTGATGGACTGGGCAGAAAAGAGGAGCAAGTACAAATGGGAATAAGTCCTCTGGGGGCCGATATGATCTCTTTAATTGAATATGACCAAGCAAGTCGTGAGCAAAAGCAATGGCTGCCTGCGGCAATAGCGGGAGGTTTTGGGCAGTTCATAGCATCGCCGGAGCTACAAAACCATGCTGCCAATTTCTACGACGATGCCTATTGTTACACAGAAACCCTGTATGAGCCTTCGGCTCTCAACAGAGTTGCCACTCAATGGGGGCCCGGAGCAGCTTGGAGAACAGCAAACAGAGCGACACATATAGAGTATCTGAGCAATAATTCCAGTAATCCTGTTGTGCATTTCAAGGTCAACACCAACAAGGATTTGGTCAGAGAGGGTTTTTATGATCCGTCCAAACTGTATCTAACCAAAACAACGAACGAAGAAAATCAAGAGGTTTACGAATACAAAGACAAACAAGGTCTACTTCTTCTCAGCAGGCTTGTTGCAAATGCCACCAACTACGATACTTATTATGTCTACGATCAATCGGACCTACTCTGTTATGTCCTTTCTCCCGAGGCCTCTTCAAGAATAACCGGTGACGGCACGTACAGTTCTCAGGGTATCAACACCATTGGAAATGCTTTGGATCAATATGCCTTTCAGTACCGATACGACAACCGTAACAGATGCACAAAAAAGAAATTGCCCGGATCAGACTGGATTTATATGATATATGACCAATGTGACCGTCTGGTGCTCAGTCAAGACGGAAGTCAGCGGCAGTTGCCTTACCCGCAAAGCAATTGGTCGTATATAAAATACGACCCCCTGGGAAGAGTGATCGAATCAGGTGTGACCCTACTGTCTCAGAGTTTTAATGCCTTACAGCAATATTACAAGAATATTTCCGTGGTCGAGACCTACAATACCGAAACCTCCGGCTATTCTTGCAATCATTCATTTGGCCTCAACGATACGGCATTGATCCGGTATTATTACGACGGCTATCAATTGCCATCGTCCTTCCCCGCGCAGTTGGTGTATCAAGAAACAAACGGAGCGCTGTCCTCTTTTGATGCCCGGTATGATGTAGGGCCCAGTCCTGCCGCGGGATTGTTGACCGGCAGCGAAGTGTCTATGCTGAAAGATCCTAACAAGAAGCTGTATTCGGTCATCTATTACGACTATAAAGCTCGTCCCGTCCAACAGTTGTCGACCAATCATACCGGAGGCATCGATTACGATTTTTTTGCTTATAATTTCACGGATCAGGTATTGCGTCAACGCCATGTACATACCGCCTTTGAAGAGGATGCCGACTATAGCTCCGGCCCTTTTTACGAAGATTACCATTTCACTTACGATCACGCCGGACGCCAATTGTCTTGCCGCTATACCCTGAGTAATAACGACAGTATATTGTCCTCGGTAAACTTAAACACCATGACCTACGATGAATTGGGGCGGATGCAACAAAAGACGATACATCAGAGTGTTCTGTCGGGTAGTTTCACCTACAACATTCGAGGCTGGCTGACGTCCATTGCCTCTCCGGTGTTTAATGAACAGATTTACTATCAGGAGGCACAAAGCGGTCAAACTCCTTATTATAACGGAAATATTTCATCCATCAGTTGGGGTTTCTGCGGCCGCACAGACAAAGCATACAGCTTCTCGTACGATCAGCTCAACCGGCTTACCGAGGCCGTTTACTCTCCCGACAATCGCTATAACGAGAAAGTGGAGGAATACGATTTGAACGGGAATATTAAATCTTTGTCACGCAGCGGCTATGTGCACGACGGTATATCGATGGATCCCATAAAAGGCTTGATTGACGACCTGACTTTGGAGTACCGGGGAAACCGTCTCGTCAAGGTGTCCGACAATGTTGGCGAAGAAACCGTGCTCACTTCGAACGATTTTAAAGATGTGAGCAATGTCAATATCTCCGACGAATATCTTTACGATGCCTGCGGCAATGCAACAGCCGATTTGAACCGGGGTATTGCCTGGGTAAAATATAATTGTTTACATTTGCCCACTACGATACAATTCAGTAACGGGAACAAAAGTAGTTATGCTTACGATGCCAGAGGAATGAAACGTTCGGTGCAACATGCTTTTTCGCTGTCGGGGATTCAGATTCCCTTTGGGGCCGATACCGTTGAAAACACGCAATCCATCCAGTCGTTTAGTCAAACGGATTATTGCGGAAATTTCATCTACGAAGACGGCCAACTGAGCCGTATCCTGACTCCCGAAGGTTACATCGAAACCACCGACTACTACCCCTTCGGCCTCGAAATCTCCACCCCCGAAGGCCTCCTCACCTCCGGCAACAACCCCTACCTCTACAACGGCAAAGAACTCGACCGGATGCATGGGTTGAATATGTATGATTATGGGGCGAGGTTTTATGATGCGGCGTTAGGACGATTTACAACCGTTGACCCGCTGGCGGGAAACCATTATAATTTTTCTCCATTTCATTATGTACTAAATAACCCCATTCTATTTATCGACCTATTTGGGATGGATACTACAGTTTATATATTAGACCAACAGAATAAACCTGATAACAAACGGATTTATACAGCAGACGTTTATGTAGTTGTTGACGGGGAAATAAGTGGTCCTTATGAAAGAAGCTCATTCCCAAATAACGACACTAGACATAATACGCTAAATACGGGAGAATACAGCTATAATAACAAATATGGTCATAATGCAGGAGCTCAAAAAGGATTAAATATTGTAGATGAAAAAGGAGAAAGAGTAGCACCTGGGACGGCCCCTGACGGAAGCGAAGTTGAGATGACCGAAGTTAATGTTCACTCTGGTGTTTCTTCTGATGATGACCCTACCGGTCTTGGAAGGGAAAATAGAGGTTCCGCAGGTTGCCCTACAATCAAGCCGTGCGACTCGGAAAATTTCTTTTCGAATTTTGATTGGAGTGGATCCAATCAAACTACTGGAACTTCAAGAGGAACAATCTCAATACAAAGAGGCGGCAGAGCTCATGGGACCAAATCATATTTACATACTATGCAATCAATGCAAAGAGTATTCAAAAAGCCTGGAGCCAAAACAAAAATACCCCAAAGGAACTAATATAACAAAGATGAAAATTTTACATGTCGTTTTAGTATATGGTGTTACGTTATTAAGCGTTTGTGGCTGCCGTGGTACAAGCACAAAAAACACGGAAATAGATCCAAATAAAATAATTACAGAAAAAGAACAGCTGATTGATCCCGAGCAAAACCTGTCAGATAGTTTGAAGTGCAATATCACAGTAGTTCGCAAAACGGGCAATAAGATAGATGAGCTTACAACTTCTGAAATAAAAATGTTCCTATTTACTTTTTCCAAGGGATGCTCAAGGAATATCGAATATTCAGAATATAGCAATGAGATATTATTCAAGGTACTAATAAACTATCCTTCTCAATTTATAGATTGTATTGATTTGAATCCTGATATTGAATTTGAATATATCCTTTCGGAACTTGCGAATCCATTACTTGACATTGATAGAAAGAAACTGATAACGGTTATTAAAGAGGCAAACGGAAAACCTGATATTAAATTAAAAATTATTGAATCAATAGAGAAAGCGATGGAGTGAAATATTAAGCGACACTTGTGACTCGCTGTTTTTTAGCTACTATTCAAGATTTTGTGATATCCGATTCACACACTTTTTGGTACAGTATCAATTTTAAATCGACAAAAAATAAACTGTAATGAAACATGTCTTGCTCATTAGTCTGTTCTTTTGTTCTTTGGTGCAATTTCCACTAACAGCAGGCGAAATAAAATCTGACATCAACCAAAGGACTGTCGCGGTTTGCGACAATACAAAATTAATATCCAAGCGTCCGGAAATCAGAAAGAGACTTTTCCGGTCGGATGCTGTTGAGAAAAAAATAGCATGGGTGGTGAATCAATTAAAAAATCCCTATTTGGCCTGGATGTTTCAAAACTGCTATCCCAACACACTGGACACAACGGTACACCCCAACGGCGACGACGATACTTTTGTTTACACCGGCGATATTCACGCCATGTGGCTGCGGGACTCTGCGGCACAAGTATATCCCTATGTACAATTGGCAAATGAAGACCCGGAATTGAAAAAAATGTTGCGAGGCGTCATCCTGCGCCAATTTCGTTGCATTATCCTCGACCCTTATGCCAATGCTTTCTACAAGGAAGCCAACAAAGTGGGCGAATGGGCGGCCGACCAAACAGATATGAAACCCGGCGTTCATGAAAGAAAGTGGGAAATCGATTCACATTGTTATCCCATCCGGCTGGCCTATGAATATTGGAAAGTAACGGGCGATGCTTCGATTTTTGGGAAGGAATGGCTGCAAAGCATTGGGCTGACCATCAAAACTTTCCGCGAACAACAAAGAAAATCGGGAGTGGGTTCATATACCTTTTTGCGTAACACGACTCGTTCGTTCGATACCCTTAGTAACAACGGTAATGGGACCCCTGTAAATCCGGTGGGACTGATTGTTTCTTCTTTCCGCCCATCGGATGACGCAACGACTTTTCAGTTTTTGATCCCATCAAACTTCTTTGCCGTGACTTCGCTCAGAAAAGCAGCAGAGATTTTAACGGAAGTCAACAACGAAACTGCCCTGGCGCAAGAATGTCTTAGCTTAGCTGATGAAGTGGAAGCGTCACTTAGAGAATACGCTATTTACAACCACCCGAAATACGGAAAAATATACGCATACGAAGTGGATGGATTCGGCAATCAGTTGCTGATGGACGATGCCAATGTACCCAGCCTCCTGGCTATGGCTTATCTGGGTGATGTAGATATCGATGACCCTATTTATCAAAACACCAGAAGTTTTGTTTGGAGTAAAGACAATCCCTACTTTTTTAGCGGAAAAGCAGGCGAAGGAATCGGCGGACCGCATATCGGGTACGATATGGTTTGGCCTATGAGTATTATGATGAAAGCATTTACCGCTACCGACGACACTGAAATAAAAAAATGTATCGAAATGCTTATGGCAACCGACGCCGGTACCGGATTTATACATGAATCGTTTCACAAAGATGACCCTGCTCATTTTACGCGGGAATGGTTTGCCTGGCAAAACACGCTTTTTGGCGAGTTGATATTGAAGTTGATTGATGAGGGGAAATTGGATTTATTAAATAGTATTACAGTAAATAACGAGTAGATGAGAAAATCTCGGTGTCTCCTAACTGTCCTATTGCTGTCTTTGCTTTTCTGGCGACTCCTTTGATATATTTAACATCGAAATCCTGTGTTGGTTAACAAAATTTGATTATCATTGTAGAATTCTTTATTCACGGATAATTTTGATATCTTGTATACCTTATTTAATAACCATTTTTAATGTTGTCGTATGAATAAATTAAAATCTTTACTTGCTGTATTCTCTATTTCGGCAATGGCTTTATTTACTTTCACCCATTGCACTAAAGAGGAACAATCGGAGTTGAGTCTCGACTCATTTGAGCAATTTGTTACGATTTCCGGTAAAGTAGTTTATAGCACCGGAGTGGACACCACCTCTACGGATTATACCATAGAGGTCATGAAACCGGCGGCAGGTCGAAAAGTCTTTGTAGAAGTCACCTACGCAAGTTACGATCCGGGTGCGGCAGGAAATAAAATCTTCGAAACCGAAACCGATGAGGTTGGAGAATTTTCTATTGAAGTTCCGACCACTCCTTTGGGCATAAACGCTACCATTAGGATGGAAGAATTTACAGATTTTTACAGCGAATATGTAAAAATGGAGAACGGGAGGCCCGTCTTCAAGACGCGTCTCAGACGATATCAATTGCAATTCCCTGCTCTCCCCAGTTCGTTGAAGACGGGAGCATTTTCTTTCCCGGAAGCCTTGACTTACGGCTCGACGGAAATCGACATGGAAGGCTACGACGAAAAGATTACTTTAACGGGGAATGTACAGCTTGCTTATGAATCCTCATACCGTACCGGAGCGTACAAACCTGCTTCTTCGGGAACGGTTGAGCTGGAAATAGTGTATGACCCGGCGGGTGCGAACCCTTTGACCGTTGTTTATGGTGCAGCCACCGATGCAAACGGCAATTATTCGGTCACCCTGCCTCTGAAATCGTATAAAGACGGCTTCCAAATCAAAGAAGTGTCCATTAAGGGTATTGGACAGGCAGCGTATACTCACTATTACGAACCCAACAAAACAAAAAGTTTGTCCGGTGCCTATGCTACCAATAAACTTGCGGGTTTCCCTATCAACTTTACCAATATCACTAAGGATATACCCCATTCGTTAGGTCAGCAGTTTTTAAAATTTACACCCGGTCATAACGATGGATTGCCCCAGGCTGATTTTGCACCCGAATCGTGGACTGACGACCTGGCAGGCTGGGAAAAATATCCCGGTTTTAATGAAACGCTTACCGTCACGGGTACTTGCTATATGGCGGCTGAAACAGGCTTTGCCGTAGGCTCCTACAAAACAGGCGTTCAGACCGTAAAGTTAAATGTAAACTATGGTGGTGTTTTGGGAGCTAAAACCCTGTTTGCTGCAACTAATCCCGATGGATCGTTCAGTATAGATTTACCGGCCGAAAAATCGACAGACGTATATGCGGTTGCGCTGCTTGCTCCGGAAGAAAAGGAATTCTTACACTATAAGTCTGCTGCCGAATCTATCAAATTGAGCGGCGCATACAACCTGTACGCTAATATCAAAAAAGAGGCACCCAAATGGTATGAATTGGGAGATCATTATTATAAATTTACACCCGATGCTCCTCAGCCCGCAACATGGCACGGTGACCTGGCCGGATGGGTAAAGAAAAAAGACCATAATCTGAAAGCTACCGTTTCGGGCAAAGTTTATTTAGCTAAGGAAAGTGCTTTTGCTACCGGAAGGTATGTGCCTGCAGCCAATAAGGTTATTCAGATTGATGTCGGGACAGATTCTTATCAGGGGATGGTAAGCAGTGACGGCACCTTGAGTATCGATGTGCTGATAGAAAACAGCAGCGACGAGTTGGCTGTTGCGCTTGGTACAGGCACAATCAACGATGTTAAAGATTTCGAACACTATACAAAAGGTGGAACAACCAATATCAGGACCCTGAAAGGAGACTACACGGCCACACAACTGAAATCTGCTTCGGCAAAATGGAACGAATTGGGAGATATTTATTATACATTTACACCCGATGCTCCCCCGGCAACATGGCAACAAGATTTAGCCGGATGGCAGGTACGCTTAGATCATAAGTTTTCTGCCAACATAACCGGCACTTTGAGACTTCCAGTAGAAGAATCATTCCGTGTCGGAGCTTACCGGGGCGCAGCTTATCAGATTGTTAAACTCGTAAGTAACGGGTTTACTCTGGTTGGCGCCACCAATGCGGAGGGGAATTTTTCAATACCTGTTCCTCTGCAGTATGCCGATGATGAGCCCGGAGCCGCTTGGCACGGGGATATGGCCACATTGAAAACCACCTCGTTCTCACACTTCCGAAAACCCGCAAGTGGCAGTACTGAAATTTTAGAGGGTAATTACACTTTCAAACTTACGAATCTTCCTGCCGGCTCGCCTTGGAATGTACTTGGTACACGCTATTATGATTTTGCTCCCGACGGAGCACCCACCAATTGGTCGAACAATCTGCCCGGCTGGGTTGTAGTCCCCAATTATTCTGCCGTCATAATGGTAAAAGGCAAGGTTAAAAAAGCCGTTCAGAAAAGAGAAGGCGTTTTATGGATAGCAGGTTGGGAAGTTGATAGAAACCGCATGGTAACCGTTACTGTTGCAGGAACCCCATTTGATGTGGTTACCAGTTCTAACGGAGATATTGTATTCGTATATCCTGCTAATAACGCTCCGGATAACCTGACTATCACCATTACTCCCGATAACGACGACACCGATGTTCCTTTTGTACATCATCCGGACGTTACAAAGACTAATTATGTCTCAATTTATGGAAAGTTTGTAAGTGCAAACAACATAGCTGCCAAAAGTATAGCCAGAGATCCAAGTTCCAGCTTATACAATGTGACAGAGTCTGCGAAAATGCTATACTCTCCTGTGGGATCACCGGATGGATGGGGATCTTATGACTGGGCATCCATTCTCGACCAAGAATAAAAGTAAATTGTAATCGTATGAAAAATATAAAAATTAAAACAACACTTGTACTCGCGATCTGTTGTTTAGCGTGGATGTCGCAAGCACAAAATGTGGAGCAAAAGCAAAAACCTATCCTACCGAAGGCAGGAGACATCGGGTTAGGTATCGACTTGGTCCCCGTTTTGCGTTATGCAGGTAATATCTTTAATGGTACTGCAAATAATGCCTTGAATATCTTCGGGGGTGAACCCGCACTTCCTATTGGTGTACCGGCTGCGCCGAACGTATCCATCAGCGGAAGGTATATGCTTACCGACGAGTTTTCTGTACGTGCCAATGTGGGATTGATCGGGCGTAATTTATCGCAACAACTGTATGTCAGAGATGATGTCGCTTTTTTCAATAATCCTTTGTCGGAAGCTAAAATCACAGACACCTATAAACAAAGCCGTTCAGGAATGATCTTGTCTTTCGGCCCTGAATATAGAAGAGGCTATCATCGAATTCAAGGCTATGCAGGTTTGAATTTGCTTTACGGCTTTGAAGCACAAAGGGATGTATATCTGTATGGTAATGCCGTTACGGAAATCAACCAAACACCTTCCAGAAACAATGCTGCTTTTGCCGTACCTCCGGCTCTTACTCCTGCAGTTCCTGCCTACTGGACACGAACTTACGTAACAGGTAAGTATCAGGATGGGAACACGCATTATGTAGGATTGGAGGCGGTTGTAGGTGTAGAGTATTATATTGCATCTCATTTGTCGCTGGGAGGCGAAGTCTCCTTGTATGCATTGCAAGCGTTTATGAGTGATTCGTACCAGGAACAGGAAGGATTTAATTTCTTGACCAACAAAGTAGAGCAAAGAACAGAATTGCTGTCTCCAAGCTCCAGAGAATTTAATTATGGAACAGACAACTTAGGAGCTAAACTCTATATGATGTTCTATTTCTGATTAAGGAATAGGCTGATTTAAGAAAAGGGGCTGTCTTTAGTTTTGAGACGGCCCCTTTCTTGTTTAATCGGTTGACAAGTGATTTTATTTATTTACCACCAATTTCAACGCTGCGTTATTATCGATTTTCACAATATAAACACCTGTGCTTAATCTGCTGATGTTAAGACTGTTGTTTGGATATACCGTCTGTCGAAACACCAGTGAGCCGATACTGTTGAAGATTTGCACGTTTGAGGGCCGGGTTAGCCCCCTGATATACAGAATTTCGCCGGCGGGATTGGGATAGAGTGCAACGGCCTTATCCTCTTCTATTGAAATGATTGATGAACCCGGTTCAAACTCCGCAGTTACCGTAACATCATACGCGGGCATGGTGAAGGTCAAGCCGTTGAGCGTTAGCTCTTGGGTTTCATCACCGGTTTTGTAGACGCGTAGGGAGTTGTTTTTCAATTTATAGCCGGCATTTGGATTAACGGTGATGGTGATAACGGTGCCGGCGTATGCCACTGCCGGCGCGACGTTTACCGTGCCATTGGGAGCAGGCGCCACATTAACGTTATACGTTGGTACTACAAGCTCTACTTCCCAGCCGTACCACAGGTTATCCGTGGTGTTGCCGTCGTCCACGGCCTTGTAGGCGGCGCGGGCGGCGCTTAACGGGTCTCCCTCGAGCGGTGTGCCGTTGCTATTCACAAACACCAGCTTTCTATTTGCTGCACCTGCACCAAAAGCGTCTGTACCAACAGTTGGAGGTGTGGCACCCACTTGCAACGTAGAGAGTGCGGCGCATGCGTAGAACGCATCGTTTTGTATTTCACTCACCACAGGCAAACCAATGCTCGCAAGCTTTGTGCAATTGTAAAAGGCGGAACCACCAATAATTGTAGCTTTAGGGAGTAAAATACTCTCCAAGAGTGTACAACCATTGAAAGTGTTATCCTCCACCATAGGTAACTGTGGAAGACTTGCAGTTTTTAATGCTGTACAAGCGTTGAATGCCGAGATTTTTACGGTGGTTGCTTTTGGCAGTTCTATACTAACCAAAGCGACACACCTATCAAATGCATTTTCCTCAATTGTTGCGGCTTCGGGCAGAGTTACACTGTTAAGAGCAGAACAACAACTAAAAGCCTGAGCACCCACTTCGGTAACTTGCGGAAAACCGGCCGATATAAGAGCAGTATGGTAGAATGCCAGCTCCCCGATGCGCTGCAACTTGGCAACACTTATGCTCTGAAGCGAATCGCCAAAGTAGCTCTGCGTGCTGTAGGGTATATTATCCACATTGCTTACGCCGCCGGTAATGGTGAAGCAGGCGATGGCATTCAGTTGGTCGCGATTGCTCCGAAGCCATAGCCAATCGTCTACGTTAAAACTGCCGCCCGTAATTTCTAAAGAAGTTACTGTACTTAGTTCCACGTCCTTAAGCGCATCTTCAAGGGACACACCGTTTTTGGGCGTGCTGCCGTTGAGCATGAGCTGCAGGTTGTTTGCTTCAAACTGCGCTGTGAGGGTTACCGCATAGGCGGGCATGGTAAAGCTGTTCGCGCTTATCTCCACCGTTTTAGTGGGCTGCCCCGTTTTATGCGCTTTCAGAGTTCCCGCCACCATTCTGTAACCCGCATCGGAGTTCACGATAATGTTCACCGTAGTTCCTTCGGGGCAGAAGTTATAACTTGGTACTAAACGGCCACTGCTTACTGCCGGGTCCGGGTTCACCTCGTAAAGGTCCTTATCCACCTGCCAGCCGAACCAGAGTGCGTCACTCGTGTCACCGTCATCATCTGCTTTATAGGCTGTACGGGCTGCGAAGAGCTCTGAACCCGTGAGCGGCATGCCGTTGTCATCTACAGGTTGCAGGAAGCGAGGAGTGAGACAAGCGGTGAAAGAACTGGTGTACGCGCTGGGCGGGGTTGCACCCAAGCGCAGGTTGCCCAACCTTATACAACCTTCGAAAGCCGCATCATCGATAGAGGTAAGCTTAGGGGTTGTAATGTCATTGAGGGCGGTGCAAGCTTTGAAGGCGTCGTTCTGTATCTCTGTAACCTTGGGTATTGAAATAGTACTGAGGGCAATGCAACCGCTGAAAGCGCTACTCTCAATTATTTCCGCCAAGGGCAGTTCCACACACTGCAACGCTGTGCAACCACTAAAAGCCCTACTCCCGACACTGGTGAGCTTAGGAAAATTTGCATTGGTCAGAGAGCTGCAGTCGATAAAGGTTTCGTAACCCAAGGTTGTCAAGACGGGCATATCCACGGATGTCAGGTTGACACATTCCTTAAAGTCGTGGTAGCCGGTGCTGACCAACGAAGGTAGCGAGATGGTGGTAAGGGCTTTACACTCCAAAAAGCTGTATTCTTTTAATACTGTCACCAGGGGGAGACTCACATTGGCCAACTGCTTGCACTCGCGGAATACCCACCCTTCTAGATCGGTGACGTGGGGAAAGGACACATCTGTAAATCCTCCACCACAAAAAGCCTTATAGCCAATGCGTTTCAATTTCGCTACACGGATGTTTTTCACCGAGTGGGAAAAGTAGGAAGAAAAGTACTCAGGATTGTTGGGAATGTCAGCCACGCTGTTTATATCGTCGGTAATACTGAAGCTGGTCATTTTGTCCAGGTTAAAACGGTTATGGAGCAGCCAGAACCAGTCTGCCTCCAAAAAGTCGCCCCCGGTTATCTCCAACGAAATTACGCTATCCAATGGCACACTGCTCAGAATGTTCTCGAGCGAGGTACCTGTCTTGGTTTCGCTCCCGTTGAGGGTAAGTGTAAGGCTGTTCGGCTCAAACTCCACTCCCACCATCACATCGTAGTTTGGCATGGTGAATGTAGCTCCGCTTAAGGTTATCGTAGTGCTCAGGTCGCCCTTTTTATAGGCTTTAAGGCTTTTTAGCTTATATTCCCGGTCGGGAATGGCGCTGATGGTTACTGTTGTGCCTGTTGTGCAAAAAATGGGGCTTAGGTTTGCCCGCCCGTTCTGAATGCCGGCCTCCACCTCCACACTGTGGAGATTTGCGCTCAGCGTCCAGCCATACCATTCGTCATCGGCTGTGTTGCCGTCGTCCACTATCTTGTATGCCGCTAAGGCGTTGCTCAGCTCTGTGCCGGTTAAACGCTCCCCGCCGGTGCTCACGGGCACTATGAAACGCGCCTCCGGGCAGCCCTCGAAGGCAACAGTTCCCGCAGTGGGAGGGGTTGCCCCAAGCAACAGGGTGCCTAAGGAGCTGCAGTCTTTGAAAATATCACTTGCAGAAATATCTTCAACAATTGGAGCTTTTACTGAGACGAGACTTTTGCATCCATCAAACGCATTGCTACCCAACTCCTTTACCTTCGGAAGGCTGGCAGTAACTAAAGAAGTAGCGCCGCTGAAGACGTTCTCAATACGACTTGTTGCATTAGGCAGCTCAATGTATGTGAGGGCAGTACAATCACCGAACGCCCCTTCGCCCAGCTCTTCAACTTTTGGCAGGTTCACGGTCTCTAAGCTACTGCAGGAGTAGAAACCATAATTGCCTATCCGCTTTAGTCGCTGAAGATCAATCACCTTCAGAGATTCGCAAGTGCAAAATACGTTACTACCAATTGATTCCACAAGTGGAATATTGAGCGTGGCGAGCGATTGAGCATCACAAAAAGCCAGGTTGCCAATGAATTTAACATGGGGAAAGTCGGCCGAAGCGAGCCGGCTTTCGTAGAATGCTCGGTTGCCAATGTTAACCAAACCTGCAACGCTTATGCTCTTAAGAGAATTGCCAAAGTAGCTCTGCGTAGCACCGGGGATATCGCTCACATGGTCGGCTTCGCTTGTGATAGTGAAGTGAGTCACGTTATCTAAACCCGACTTATTGTCACGCAGCCATAGCCAGTCGGTAGTATTGAAGCTGCCGCCCGTAATTTCTAAAGAGGTTATGGAACTTAGCTCCACGTCTTTAAGCGCATCTTCGAGGGATACTCCGTTTTTTGATACGCTGCCGTTGAGCGTGAGCTGTAGATTGTTTGTCTCAAACTGCGCTGTCAGGGTTACGGCATAAGCCGGCATGGTAAAGCTGTAACCGTCTAACGCTACGGTGGTGCCGGGTGAACCCGTTTTATAAACCTTTAGCGAGCCGGCCTTTAGGCGATAGCCGGCTTCGGGGTATACGGTTATGCTTACCACTGTTTCAACGGAACAAAAGTTATAGTTTGGTTCTAAACGCCCACCGCTTACTGCGGGGTCTTGACTCAGTTCGTAAAGGTCCTTGTCCACCTGCCAGCCGAACCAGAGCGCGTCACCCGTGTCACCGTCGTCTTCTGCTTTATAGGCCGTGCGGGCTGCGAAGAGCTCTGAACCCGTGAGCGGTATGCCGTTGTCATCTACAGGTTGCAGGAAGCGAGGGCTGAGACAACCGGCGAAGGAACTGGTGTACGCGCCGGGCGGAGTTGCGCCCAAACGCAGGTTACCTAACCTTATACAACCTTCGAAAGCCGCATCACCGACAAAAGTAAGCCTGGGGGCTGTGATGCCGGTAAGGGCGGTGCAACCACCGAAAGCATAACTCTCGATTGTTTCTGCCAAAGGTAGGTCTGCACTCTGCAACGCAATACAACCACTGAAGCTACGCACATTTTTCAACTTAGGGAAGCTGATGCTCGAGAGTGCTACGCAGCCACTAAAAGCATTATTCCCGATATCGGTGAGCTCAGGTAGGTTTACATCGGTCAGGGAACTGCAGTCGATAAAGGTTTCATAGCCCAAGGTTGTTAAGACGGGCATGTCCACGGAAGTCAGGTTGATGCAATCCTTAAAGTCGTAGTTTCCGGTGCTGACCAACGAGGGTAATGAAATGGTGGTAAGGGCTTTACACTCCAAAAAGGTGTATTCTTTTAATTCCGTCAGCATGGGGAGACTCACATTAGCAAGCTGTCTGCACTCACGGAATACCCGTTCTCCAACATCGGTAGCATGGGGGAAGCTTACGGAGGTAAGACTCGTTCCCTCAAAAGCGTAATTGCCAATGCGCTTCACCTTCGCCACACTAAGGGTCTCCACTGAATGGGAAAAGTAGGGGGCAAGGTAGCTTGTGTTGGGAATGTCAGCCACGCTATTCACCTCGTTGGTAATACAGAAGCTAGTCATTTTGTCCAGCCTGTACCCCTGTTCGAGCAGCCAGAGCCAGTCTGCCGCCACAAAGTCGCCGCCCCTTATCTCTAACGAGGCCACACTATCCGGCGGCACACCGCTAAGAGCGGCTTCAAGACTTCCCTGAGCGGTTAGTATTTCCTCGCTGTTGTCAGTTTTAGTGATTTTTACCGTCAAATTCTGCGCTGTGGCAGAGTACCAGCCTCCTGCAGTAATAAGCAGCAGAACAATGGATTTGCGAATTATGGACTTCATGATATGTGAGAATTAATTGTTGACCACAAGGTACACTACCTGTCTTTTACCAGAGACACATCGTCGACCAGACAAAAGGCTCCGGCCTGACCATCGGCGAAGAAACCGATTTCGACCGCATTGTTTTTTACTTTTAACTTTTCAATGCCAATGCTTGTCCATGTTTCGTTTTCTTCTTTCACTCTTACGGAGTATCGTTTGCCGCCCGATTCGGCATACATTTCGAGCTTGTTGAAGCCCCCACTGTTTTTAATTTTGGCTGTCAGCGTATAGCTGGCGTTGGGGAATGTTACGTAGGGAGAGGAAGTGATTTTCTGAGATACTTTCCGGACAAAATCTACTCTGTCGCTCATGTTCAGACTGCGTTCGCCAACAACTATTTTACGTTCTTCTTCGGTGTTTTCATGGTTTAGAATGGGCGAAAGCGAGTCGAGCGAAATCTCGGTTCCTTTGATGACCTCGGTTTCCCAACCCAGCAGTCTGGTTTGTACCGGTTTCACCGGGCTGGGCATTTGTTTCCTGTCGGCTTCAAAACTGGCGTTTTTTACCCAGTTGTTGTCGCCGGCCACTTCCCATTCGCCGGTTTCTACATTTAAATTCCAAGAATTGAGCGAGTTAAAATAGGGAACATAGCCATCGAACGACAAGGGGCACCATTGGTTGTATCCCAGACCGTTTCCGGCAAAATTGGCCCAGCGGTCGCCGCAGAAAATAACCGTCTCCTGTTTGCTGCCCCGGACCGTAACAAAAAATCCGGTTTGAGAAATATGACCGTAATCATCTTCAACGCCGGGAATCACTTGCATCTCGTTTTCGGGGAGGTACGGCCCCATAATGTCGTCCGCCACCAGATAATAGGCCAGTGAACCATCCCATCCGTACAATTGCGAGGCTGCAATGTAGTATTTGCCCCGGTACTTGAACATACAGTTGCCTTCGCGCCCTGCTCCACGAAATACCTGTTTAAAGTCCAACAAGGTAATGGTATCGTTTTTCAAGCCTATTTCGGACAAATAGATTTTATTGCGTCCCTGACCGTAACTGTACACCAGGTAAGATTTGCCGCTGTCTTCGTCGGTAAATACGGTTTGGTCGCCGGTATTTGGAGTGCCGATCCAGCTGGTCATATCTTTTCGGTGCTGTTTTTTGAATGGGCCTAAAGGAGAATCGGCGGTAGCAAAAAGCACGCTCGAATTGTATTGAATGATCAGTACATATTGCTTTGCTTCTTTTACATAGGCCACGCCCATGCGTCCCAGCCAACCCCATCTTCGCCCCGAATCACCGAATACCTCCTCGGGTGTCAGCACATTTGCTTCAAATTCCCAATTCACCAGGTCGGTGGACGAATAACAGGTTACGCCTTCGAAAGTATTGCCTTGCATAGTCGATGATGGATCCTCCCGGTAGGTTTCAGCTTGTTTATAATGTACCCCATACCAAAAGTATTTTTCTTCGCCGGTTTCGGGATGTGTGAATTTAAAAATGCCACCTCCCTGGCTATAAATGGCTTTGCCGTCTTTGGTGTCCCAAAAGCTGTCGTTTTTGATGTTGTTCGACCGGACAAAATCTAAACTGCAGGAAGCTAAAGTCGTGCAGAACAGGATTCCAATAAATTTCAAAAAAAGTAAATCGCGATTGTTTTTCATTTGCAAGAATTTATAAAATGTTATTGTTCGCTGGTCAAAGAAGTCTTTGCAGGTTTCAAGCCTTCCGCACTCGCTTCAACAGTGATTTTACCGGGTTTATTTGCTGTCGTTCTTACGATCAGCATGGCTTTTCCGTTGAATAGCTTTCGGTAGGGTGCCACAAACGGTTCATGCGATTGCGGATTACCATTACCGACACCGGCAATTTCGCCCGGACCTTTTAGTTCGAAGTTTATCATATAATCGGCCAGCGGACAAAGATTTCCGTTTTTATCGCAAGCTTCGACCAGAATAAAACTTAAATCCTCGCCGCTTGCTTTCAGCCGGCTTCTATCGGGGGTGAGTTTTAATGTATAGGCTTCGCCGGCCGTACGCAATACTTTTTCTCCAATCACTTTCCCCGCCCGGTAAGCCACTGCTTTCAGTTCGCCGGCTTCGTAAACCACATCGTGCCACATCAAACGATATCTTTCGGTGGAAATCTCCGATTTGGGTTTTTTGGATTGTTTCCCCAACGATTTTCCGTTCAGGAATAATTCCGCTTCGTCGCCATTGGTATAAACAAATACGGGCACTTTTTCACCCTCATGTCCTGGCCAATTCCAGTGCGGCAAAATATGTATCAGATCTTTTTCGGGCCGCCAATAGCTTTGGTACAGGTAATACCGGTCTTTGGGAATGCCGCACAAATCGACAATACCAAAATAGGAACTGCGCGAGCTATAATAAGGAGTGGGTTCACCCAAATAATCGAAACCGGTCCATACGAATTCACCGGCAATGTATTTATCGTTTTCCTGCCACATAAAATCATCGTCGCAGACTTCGGCCCAGGAGGGTGCGTGCAGATCGTAAGAACTTACCTGGTTTGATTGGCTGAAATCGGTCGGTTTTTCGGGAAGAGGCAGCTCATAAAAGCCCCTTGTACTGACTGTTGATGCCGACTCACTTATGATTACCGATTTGGAAGGATCGAGTTTTCGGGCTGTTTCCCAACGTTGGCCGTAATTCCAGGCATGAACATCGTAGTAATCGAAATGACGCCAATGTGCGTTGCTTTCCTGGTCACAAGCCATGGTTACCGGGCGCGTAATATCGTATTTCCTGACAAAACCCACCATAGCGGCCAACCTCTGTAAGCCAAAATTGGAATTGCTCTGTATATCGCCCATTTCATTTCCGACACTCCAAATAAACACCGAAGGATTATTCCTATCGCGCAGCACGAAATTCTTGATTACCCGTTCTCCAAATTCATAAAAATCGGTAGCCTCAAAAATATCCGCTTTTTTGTCGTATTTGTCGAAGGCTTCGTTAAAAACCAGCAGTCCCATTTTGTCGCATAATTCAATCAACTCGGGAGCGCAAATATTATGACTGGTGCGAACAGCATTACAACCCATCTCTTTCAGGATTTCCAGTTTACGTTCCATGGAACGTTTATTAAAAGCAGCTCCCAGGGGACCGTGATCGTGGTGAAGGTTTACGCCCCTGAGTTGTAATCGTCTTCCATTGAGATGAAAACCATCGTCGGAAGTAAATTCAAAGCTTCTGAAACCAAAAGGCGTTTCGTTGGAATCCACCACTTTACCATCGACTATCACCTTGGTTTTTATGCTGTACAAAACCGGATGGTCCACATCCCAGATTTGCGGCCGGACAACAGTCATCCAGTTGTCAAATTGAAAAAGACTTCCGGCGGGTAGGGTTCTTTGTCTCGAAGCGACGGTTTTAATTTCAAATCCTTCGGGACTGACAAGCACGGCTTCCACCGTAACTTTTTTGTCTTCGGAATCCTTGTTCCAGACATTCGACAAAATACGCATTTCCGCATAAGACCGGCTTACAACAGGTGTTGTGATATACGTCCCCCAGATTTCTTCATGTACTTTTTCGGTTGTCATCATTTCCACCTTACGGTAAATGCCGGCTCCGGGATACCAGCGACTATCGTGCTTCCTGTTGTCAACATACACGGCAATGCCGTTTTCCTGCCCGTATTTTACAAAGTCTGAAATATCGAGGTAAAAGCTGCTGTAGCCATAATCCCATTTCCCGGCAGGTTCCCCGTTCACAAATATCTGCGGAGACGACATAACTCCGTCGAATTTTATATATACCACTTTGCCCTGGTCTTCGGAACTCAGAGTAAATGTGTTGCGATACCAGCCTTCGCCTCTCCAGGGCAATTTCCCGGTGCTACCGTTTTCCTGTTCGTTAAAAGGGCCCTTTATAGCCCAGTCGTGGGGCAGATTAACCTTTTCCCACGAAGAATCATCAAAGTTTATCGATTGGGCATTTTCGGGATTGCCCTTGGTGAATTTCCAGTTGTTATTAAAATGGTTCCAATTGCCGGAATACACGGGGCCGGACGCCATTATGCTCAAAAGGAGAGTAAAGAAGAGAGTTCTGCAGGTTGGTTTCATAAACATGTGTTTTAACGCTTATTTCGTTGTTTTATAGAATTTACTTGGTGTAGCTGCTGTGCAATTCCGGATAAATATCTATGCTGTCGTTGCTTGCCCCCGTGTGGTCAAAATGATTGTCAGCTCCTATACTGTGTTTGCAACCAACCAGGGCTAAAGAGCATACAAGCCCGAAGGTTAGGCCCGGTATTATTCCTGATATTCCTGATATTCCTGATATTCCTTTTATTGTATTCATAATCAATCTGGCTGTGAAGTAAACACTTTTTATTTTTATCGCAAAATTCTACTCCATTTCGAATGAGTTTCGGCCTGTTTTTGAGGAAGGCACCAACCGCAAACTTTAACGGTTCTTGTACAACAAGATGGGTTTCGGTTTGTTTTTGAAGAAGGCATCAACACCTGGATTTTACCGGAGAAAGCGACATAAAGAATAATTGCCCCAAAACAAATTTAGGAGAAAACCGCCTCGGTTTTCTCCTAAATTGTAAAAGTGCGGCTGAAGGGACTCGAACCCCCACGCCTTTCGGCATCAGATCCTAAGTCTGACGTGACTGCCAATTCCACCACAGCCGCCTAAAAATCAGCGCAAAGGTAGCTGAATAATTTTATTAGTCAAAAAGAGTCATTTGTCCGGTAATTTCGTCGATCAGCTTGCCGGGATTGTTGTCCTCTTCAGATTCATCGGACTCAGAAACAATTACGGCTTCTGGTTCGGAATTGTTGTCGTCTTCCTTGGGAGGCGGAAAACGTAAAGGCTCTATTTCCTTGATTTCGGCAACTTCGTAGGTGGTTATGCGTTTCCCTTTGGCTTTGAAACTCTTGGTTCCTATGAATTCATCGCAATCCAGTACCAGTTTTTCCCGATGACTGTCGTCGCCTCCAAAGCTGACTTCGATGCGCGGGTAATAAGTATCGCTGAGCAGTATTAGCCGGGATTCGGGATTCTCTCCGGTAAAACTCAGTTTGCGTTGCGAAAACTCGAGTGGGAAACGTTTCAGATAAGGATAGTTCTGTTGCTCTGCATCAAAAAGCGCCGCCGTCCAGATTTTGTCCTCCTCAAACTTTTCTATGCGCAAAATATTGTCTTCGTAATGATTACTCAGGTCAATATTCGTCATATAGTATTCTCCGCTTTTTGTCATAACCAAAATGCTGTCTTCGGCGTGGAACTCACCCAGGTATTCGCCGCGTCCGTCGTAATTCAGTCTCAGCACATCGGGATCGAACCACACTTCGCGGCCGCCCAATGTGGAGCCGCCCTTTTGCTTCAGCGCAATTTTGAAGACATCGTTTTTGGTCAGAATATTTCCCATGGATTGACGGCCTTTGATGGCTATCTCTCCAAAATCTTTTTCGAATTGCAATTTCCTGATTCTGGGAGCCGGCTTGAGGGTAACACGGACAATTTCGGCCTCACCATTCGGATTGGCGCTGAAATACTGAATACGCGAACCCGGGCTGCCTTTGGTCAGATCGTATTCCTTATCTCTAGTTACGCCGCTCACGGCAAAACGCTTGATATAAGAAACGCCCCCTCCCTTGTTGTCGAATTTGCCGTCCCGGTAAATAACATTGTAAATGGTGCGGGTATCGTTTTTCTTAAAGACATTCAGGTAAAGCACGTTTTTGCCGACAAACATCTTGTCGCTTACCTTGACCACCTTGTACTTGCCGTCTTTGTAAAAAAGAATGACATCATCCAAATTGGAACAGGGACAAACCAATTCGTCTTTTTTGAGGGAAGTACCAATAAAACCTTCTTCGCGGTTGATGTATAATTTTTCGGTGGCTTCCACTACTTCGGCCGCTTCGATGGTATCGAAACTCCGGATCTCGGTTTTGCGGGGGAAAGCGGCACCGTATTTCTTTTTCAGGCTTTCGAACCAGGCAATGGTGTATTCGACCAGAGTGGCCAAGTGATGATCGATCTCCTTGATCTGTTCCTGCATCGCTACTATGGCTTCTTCGGCTTTGTCGATGTTGAATTTCAGGATACGGGCCATTTTAATTTCCGTCAATCGCAGCAAATCATCGCGTTTGACCTCGCGTACAAAATCCTTTTTGAAGGGCTCCAGCCTTTTGTCGATATGCGACAGGGCCTTGTCCATGCTGGTACTTTCTTCGAAAGCTTTGTCCTTGTAGATCCTTTCTTCGATAAAAATCTTTTCAAGGGACGCAAACAAGAGGCTTTCGAGCAATTCACCCTTGCGGATAAGCAACTCCTTTTTGAGCAATTCCTTGGTGTTGTCGGCTGAATACCTCAACACATCGCTTACCGTCAGGAATTGGGGCTTTTCGTCTGCAATCACACAGCAATTGGGAGAAATGCTTACCTCGCAATCGCTGAAAGCATACAGTGCATCAATGGTTTTATCCGAAGATGTGCCCGAAGCCAGGTGTATCAAAATCTCGGCATTTTGAGCGGTATTATCGTCTACTTTCCGGATCTTGATTTTATTTTTTTCGTTGGCTTTTAAAATGGAGTCTATAATGCCCGAGGTGGTTTTGCCAAAAGGAATCTCGGTAATAACCAATGTTTTATTGTCGAGTTTGCTGATTTTGGCCCGTACTTTAACGCTACCGCCGCGTTCTCCGTCGTTATAGCGACTGACATCTATGTAACCACCGGTTTGAAAATCCGGATAAAGTTTAAACGGCTCATTGCGCAAGTAAGCAATGGAGGCGTCTATCAACTCGTTGAAATTGTGAGGGAGAATTTTAGAGGAAAGGCCTACCGCAATCCCTTCGGCACCCTGTGCCAGTAATAAAGGGAATTTTACCGGCAGACAAACCGGTTCCTGGTTTCTGCCGTCGTACGAGGGTTTCCATTCGGTAATTTTAGGGTTGAACAGCACCTCCAGTGCAAATTTGGACAGCCTGGCTTCTATGTAACGCGGAGCCGCAGCTCCGTCTCCGGTAAGCAGGTTGCCCCAGTTTCCCTGGCAATCGATCAACAACTCCTTTTGCCCCAACTGCACCAAAGCATCGCCTATGGAGGCATCGCCGTGAGGATGAAACTGCATGGTATGGCCAATAATGTTCGCCACTTTGTTGTAACGGGCATCGTCCAAACGTTTCATGGAGTGCAGAATTCTACGCTGCACAGGCTTCAGACCATCGTCGATATGGGGAACGGCACGCTCAAGGATCACATACGAAGCATAATCCAGGAACCAATTGCGGTACATTCCTGTTAATTGTTGCTTTGTGTGGGCAGGGTTGAGCGAGTCAGGCGAGAGCGTATTTTTGTCTTTATCTTTATCTGCTCTGGTCCGACCATCTAAATTGTCCGGAACATCAGTCTCATTCAGCAAATGTTCTTCCTCCATATAAGGGTATAGTGTTGAGTTGTTTTAAGCCGCAAAGATACGATTTTTTTCGTCCGATGTGCATAAAAACAAATTAAACCCTACCTTTGCAAACTAAAAAAAGGCAGCTATGGCACAACAAGAAGATGTTTTTAAGAAACTGATTTCACATTGCAAAGAATACGGTTTTGTTTTCCCTTCCAGCGAAATTTACGACGGATTGTCGGCCGTTTACGATTACGGTCAAATGGGAGTTGAACTCAAAAACAACCTGAAAAAATATTGGTGGGACTCTATGGTGCTGATGCACGAAAACATTGTCGGTATCGATTCGGCCATCTTTATGCATCCGACTATCTGGAAAGCTTCGGGTCACGTAGACGCATTCAACGACCCACTCATCGACAACAGGGATTCCAAAAAGCGCTACCGCGCCGATGTGCTCATCGAAGAACAACTGGCTAAGTACGACGATAAAATCGATAAAGAAGTAGCCAAAGCTGCCAAACGTTTTGGAGAAGCCTTTGACGAAGCCCTGTTTAGAGTTACCAATCCCAGAGTTGTCGAAAACCTGCAAAAGAAAGAAGTTCTACATCAGCGCTTTGCCGAAGCTCTCAACCAAAACGACCTGGAGGCACTGCGTCAGATAATATTGGACGAAGAAATTGTATGTCCTGTTAGCGGCAGCAAAAACTGGACGGAGGTGCGTCAGTTTAACCTGATGTTTTCCACCGAAATGGGTTCCACTGCCGACGGCGCCATGAAGGTCTATTTAAGGCCCGAAACTGCTCAGGGTATTTTTGTCAATTACCTCAACGTTCAAAAAACCGGAAGGATGAAAATACCTTTTGGCATCGCTCAGATCGGTAAAGCTTTTCGCAACGAAATTGTTGCCCGCCAGTTTATTTTCAGAATGCGGGAGTTTGAACAAATGGAAATGCAGTTTTTTGTCAAACCCGGCACCGAACTCGAGTGGTTTGAAAAGTGGAAGGAAATCCGCCTGAAATGGCACAAAGCCCTGGGCCTGGGCGATCATAAATATCGCTTTCACGACCACGAGAAACTGGCACATTACGCCAACGCCGCCACCGATATTGAATTCCAGTTGCCTTTCGGCTTCAAGGAAGTGGAGGGTATCCACTCCAGAACCGATTTCGACCTGAGCAACCACGAAAAATATTCCGGCAAAAGCATCAAGTATTTCGACCCGGAACTCAACGAATCCTATGTGCCCTATGTCGTAGAAACTTCTATCGGACTCGACCGTACCTTCCTAAGCATTCTGGCCGGTTCTTACGAAGAAGAAATGCTGCCCGGAGGCGAAAGCCGGGTGTTGCTCCACCTGCCTCCGGCCCTGGCGCCCGTCAAACTGGCCATACTGCCCCTGGTCAAAAAAGACGGCCTGCCCGAAAAAGCCCGTCAGATCATCGATGAGCTTCGCTTCGATTTTAAATGCCAATACGACGAAAAAGACTCCATCGGCAGGCGCTACCGCAGACAAGATGCCATCGGAACGCCTTTTTGCGCCACGGTTGACCACGACACACTACAAGACAATGCCGTTACGGTGCGCGATCGCGACAGCATGGAACAAATTCGGGTTCCCATCGAAGAGCTGAGATCGCTGATTTCCGACAAAGTCGATCTGAAACAATTACTCAAAAAACAAGCTTAAACCAACCTACCATGAAAAAACTAGTATTTCTGATAGCTGTCAGCCTGCTTTTCGCTTGCAATCAGGCCGACAAAAGCAAACGGGATTTCGGAACCGCTCAAGGAGACCTGGGCAATGGGTATTTTCTCAATCCCATATTGGGCGGAGATTACCCCGATCCGACCATTATGAGGGAGGGTAAGGATTATTACATGACCCATTCTTCGTTTGACTACGTTCCCGGCCTGGTTGTATTTCATTCCACCGACCTGGTCAACTGGCAACCAATCAGTTACGCCTTGAAGCGCTATCTGGGCTCAGTCTGGGCTCCGGATATCTGCAAACACGAAGATCGCTATTACATCTATTTTACTGTGGCCCATCCTTCGGGCAGAATGAATTTTGTCACTTACGCCGATTCTCCCTACGGTCCCTGGAGCGATCCCATCGATTTAAAAGTGGGGAATATCGATCCCGGACATGCCGTCGGCGAAGACGGATCGCGCTGGATCTTCCTGAGCGGAGGGCAAAGGGCCAGACTCAACGACGATGGTCTTTCGATTGTTCCCGGCAGTCTGGAAAAAGTGTACGAGGGTTGGATTTATCCATCCGATTGGGTCACCGAAGGCATGTGCCTGGAGGGCCCCAAGATTCGTAAAATCGGGGATTATTTTTATTATCTCAACGCCGAGGGTGGCACTGCCGGCCCGCCTACCAGCCACATGGTGGTTGCCGCACGCTCAAAATCGATCAACGGCCCTTGGGAAAACTCTCCCTACAACCCCATTGTCCGCACCTGGCAAGCCTCCGAACGCTGGTGGTCCAAAGGACACGGATCGATCATAGATTCCCCCAAAGGCGATTGGTGGATTGTTTACCATGCCTACGAAAATGGTTTCACCTCCCTGGGACGGCAAACCCTGCTTGAACCGATCAAATGGACCAGTGACGGATGGTTTGTAGCCCCAAGCGGCACGGCTATTGAGCGTCCGCTTAAAAAACCCCTGTCTTCCGGAGAGAAAATCGATCGCCGCAGCAGACTGGGAGAATTCAGAGTTGGTCTGGACTGGAAGTTTTACAAGGATTTCGATACTTCTCGTTTTGAAGTGAACCAAGGGGAGCTGACACTCCAGGCTCAAGGCGACAGCCCCGGAAACTCCTCGCCCATCATGTGCGTGGCAGGCGAGCGCGCTTACGAAATTGAAGTTGAAATAGAAAAAGACGAACACGCCACAGCCGGGCTGGTTCTGTATTACAACAGCAATTTCTATGCCGGTATAGGTTTTGACCAACAGCGAACCTTGCGCTTTCGCCAGGGCATACTGCGAACAGCCTCGCGCCACGAGGGAGGCAACCACCTGTGGCTGCGTCTCAGAAACGACCATCAGGTATTGACCGGCGCCTACAGTTACGACGGGATCAACTGGATTAAAGAAACTTGGGGCATGGAGATTTCCGGTTACAACCACAACACGCTCTACGAATTCCAAAGCATGTTGCCCGCTCTTTATGCTGCCGGCGGAGGCAAAGTCAAATTTAGAAATTTCAAGTATACTTCGCTCTGATCAGCATTTTGAGCAACAGCAACCCCGATGGGGATTCTTGTTAAATGAGGTATTGCGAAGAGATGGAACGATTGTCGTAAACACGTTGAATGGTGTCGGCGAACATATCGGCGATGCTCAGTATTTTTACCTTGGACGAAACTTTGTCGTAAGGAATGCTGTCGGTAAAAATCACTTCTGTGAGTTCTGAATTTTCGACCAACTCGGTGGCTTTGCCCGACATAACACAATGACTTGCCACTGCCCGCACAGACAGGGCACCTTCGCTTGATATCAGATTGGCCGCCTTGGTAAGAGTACCTGCGGTATCGACCATATCGTCTACCAAAAGGACATTTTTGCCCGCGACATCTCCCACAATACGCATCTCGGCCACTTCGTTGGGTTTATTGCGCGATTTGTGACAAAGTACCATAGGTACACCCAAATACTTGGAATAAGAATTGGCTCTTTTGGAACCCCCCACGTCCGGAGTGGCAATAACCAAATTATCCAGATTGAGAGAGCGGATATAGGGAAGAAAAATGGTAGAGGCGTATAAATGGTCTACGGGCACATCGAAAAAGCCCTGAATCTGATCGGCATGAAGATCCATAGTGATCAGGCGGTCTATACCGGCCACAGACAGGATATCCGCAATCAGTTTAGCAGCAATCGACACCCTGGGTTTATCCTTGCGATCTTGCCTGGCCCAGCCAAAATAGGGTACTACAGCAATAATTTTCCCGGCCGAAGCCCGCTTGGCTGCATCAATCATCAGCAGCAACTCCATCAGATTATCGGAATTAGGAAAGGTAGACTGCACCAAAAAGACGTAATCCCCTCGTATGGATTCTTCGTAAGAGACGGAAAATTCCCCGTCGGCAAAATGCTGGATATTCATTCTCCCCAGCGGACATTCCAGGGCCGCACATATTTTTTCGGCCAGATAATGTGATTTGGTTCCTGAAAAGATTTTGATAGGCCCCTTTAAACGCATAGATCTTAAGCTTGAGAAGTGGTGAGGTTGTAAATTGAGCACAAAGATAGACATTTGCTTTCAAGTATCTGAGTAATGTCCGAAAAAAATCTCCCCCGGCTATTTTTCAGTCCCCAATCCTATATTTCCATATTCTTCCGTATTGAGCCGGCAACATCATGGGTAGAGGATCTTGTGTATTCAATTCAAACGGTAGCTCTTCTCCACTCAGCAAATCCCGGCCCAGCCATTGCTTTTGAGGTTTAATCCGTAAATATTCAAAGGCATGTTCGGGTATGCGGAGCCGGATATGCTTGCTCTCGGCATCGAAATTAACCACTATCAGCAGGAGTTCCCGGTCTGCTTTGCGCAGAAAAGCAAACTGTCTGGAGAAATCAAAATAGGGATTGTCCATGTTCACATACATCAGGTCAAAAAACAAACCTCTGTACAAAGCCGGCTCTTGCGAGCATAAATTCAAAATTTTAGCGTAATTGCTGCGCAACTCTTTTTGTTCTGCACTCAACAAAGCACCGTCGAATCGTCCCCTATTGTTCCAATCAGCCAGACTGTCTATACACCAATAGTCAAAAATACTGCTGCGTCCGTCCAATCCGCTGAAACCTTCCTGATACATGCCTTTTTCGCCCAGTTCCTGCCCCGAATAAAGCATGAAAGGATTGTTCCGCATGCAGGCAGACACGATCAGAGCCGGCAAGGCTTTGCGGGGATCTTGGGCAAAAAAATCGGAGGCTATACGCTGTTCGTCGTGATTTTCCAGAAAATTCAACATACGATCCTGCAAGGGGCCGACTCGCTTCCAGCAATCCGATATGGCGCTGGTCGGAGCGTATTCGCAAATAACATTGCGTAAGGTATCGTAAAGCCCCACCTTGTCGTACAAATAATCAAAACCGCCTCTTCGTATAAAAGACTCATACAATCCCGGATTGTACACTTCGCCTACGAAAAGGACTTCTTTGATTTTTTTTATCTGCGGAATTACCCAGGCCCAAAACTCCAAAGGCACCATTTCGGCCATATCGCAACGAAAACCGTCTACACCGAGCTTTACCCAGTATTCCAATACGGCTTTCATTTTGTGCCAGGTGTCGGGGACCGGATCAAAATATGTTAGATTCCCTCCCTGATAATCAACACCGTAATTCAATTTTATGGTTTCATACCAATCGTTGACCGAGGGTTGAGCCTTAAAACAATCGTTGCCTGTTACTTTGGCAGGTTTTTCGGTGTATTGCACCTTTCTACCGGAAATCAGCGCTTCCAGGGGAGGCCGAAAACTTTGTCCGGGTAAGTAATAAAAATTGTTGTCGGGCGAAAAGGCTTTGTCCGTACGATCTCTGGAGCCGAAATCTTCTACGCCACTGGGAGCCATATCGGAACAATAAGTACGGGCCAGGTGATTGGGGACGAAATCGATAATAGTTTTCAAGCCGGCCTGACGGGTTCGCCTAAGCAGGTTTTTAAACTCTTTGATTCTGTCGGGTACCGATACGGCCAGATCGGGACTTACATCATAATAATCCTTTACGGCATAGGGCGAGCCGGCCTTACCCTTTACCAGTTCGGGAGGATCGGACTTTATGCCGTAGCTTGAATAATCGGTTTGAGTAGCATGTTCCAGGACCCCGGTGTACCAAATATGGGTCACTCCCAATTCTTTGATAGCATTTAAGGCTTTGGCGCTAAAGTCATTAAATTTCCCCGTTCCGTTGACTTCGATGTCTCCGTTGCTTACAGGGTTTCTGCGGTTGTTTCCAAAATAGCGGGGAAATACCTGATAAATAATTAGTTTAGCCATATTACTGATTGGCTCTGATTTTAGCAATCAATCCCTGTAACACAGTGCCCGGGCCCAGTTCGATAAATTCTTCGGCTCCGTCTTTTAGCATTGCTACCACGCTTTGTGTCCAACGCACGGGAGAAGTTAATTGAGCAATCAGATTTTTTTGTATGGCGACGGGATCTGTATATGGTTTGGCATCGACGTTTTGATACACCGGACAACAAGGCCGGCTGAATTTTGTTTGGCTGATGGCTGCCTGCAATTCCGCTGCAGCACTCTCCATCAATGGGGAATGAAAAGCCCCGCCGACTTTGAGAGGCAGCACGCGCTTTACACCGGCGGCTTTTAACTGCTCTGAGGCCAGCTCCACACCTTTGAAGCTGCCCGAAATTACTATTTGTCCGGGGCAATTGTAATTGGCAGGAACAACTATCTCCGATTCTATGGATGCACAGACCTGTTCTACCAATTCGTCCGTGGCGCCCAACACGGCAGCCATGGTAGAAGGATTTTTTTCGCAAGCGGCCTGCATGGCCATGGCTCTTTTGTAAACCAATCTCAAACCGTCTTCAAAAGCCAAAGCTCCGGCTGCCGTCAGTGCTGAAAATTCTCCCAAAGAATGTCCGGCCACCATATCGGGTTTGAAATCGGGCAAACACTTGGCCGCCACTACCGAATGCAAAAAGATGGCAGGCTGAGTCACCTTAGTCTGCTTCAACTCATCGTCCGAACCTTCGAACATAATTTGCACCAGATCAAAACCCAGGGTTTTGTTGGCCAATTCAAAGTACGCTTTTGCTTCTTTGAAACTGTCGTACAGGTCTTTGCCCATACCGGTAAATTGAGCTCCCTGTCCGGGAAATACGTATGCTTTCATAATTTGGTCGTAATAATTCGGGGCAAAAATACATAATTTTAAAGGAATGCAGATTTTTTCGTATTTTTACTGCCCGGTAGAATTGCTTGCTTGTATGTTGAATCATCCAATTTATGACCGGGCTTAGAGGCAAACAAAAATATTAACTACGTAGATTTCAATCATTACACACTTTTAGAATGAAGCATATTATGAAGTATTTCTTTCCCCTTTTATTTTTTGTCCTGATTGCCTGCAGCGGAAGTTCAAACCGTCCCTATTCGCAAAAAATGGTCGAATCGCTTAGTCTGCGCACATTCAACAACAACAGGAACACCAGTACATTACAACAAGCTGATTTCAGCTATGTTCCCGGCTTAGTCGCAAAAAGTGTATTGAAAACCTTTGAATTATATCCCGATAAAAGACAATACTACGAGAGCGTCAAAGCCTATGCCGACCGCCAACTCCGGGACGATCCTGCTGCTCCGCTAAAAATCAGCGACGACGACATTGATGCCATCAACGCCGGCAAAATCTTTTTTGACCTGTATAAACAGTCCGTCAAAGACGGCGATACGGAAAGCGCCGATAAATACAAAGCGGCTGCTACGTTTATGTACAATAAACTAAAAAACGAACATACGCGGATTCTGGCCCCAAAACCGGGAGCCGGAGGCTTTATACACAAAGGACGTTATCCCGACCAGATGTGGTTGGACGGATTGTATATGGGAGCCGCCTTTTATGCCGAGTGGGAAGCCACTTTCGGGGAGTCCGGAAATACTGAGTCCTGGTCCGACATCGCCTACCAGTTCAAGACCATACACCAATACACCTGGGACAGCGAAAAGCAGTTGAATTACCATGCCTGGTCTGCTTCTCCCACCGACTCCAATTCTTTCTGGGCCAATCAGCAGGAGCCTTTCAAGGGAGCCTCGAAGGAATTCTGGGGCAGAGGTTCCGGCTGGTATTTTGCTGCACTGGTCGACGTGCTCGAACTAATGCCCAAAGAACATGTCGACTACAAGGCCTTACAAGATATTTATACGCAGGTGGCTTTGGGGCTACAACGCTGGCAGGATAAAAAATCCGGCTGTTGGTTTCAACTGCTGCAATACGACGAAACTACCACAGCCGACGGCCTGGGCGACCTGGTAAACGGGCGACGTTACAATATCGGAGACTTACCTAATTATCTGGAATCATCGGCTTCTGCTATGTTTTGTTACGGCATGGCCAAAGGTGTACGGCTGGGCTTGCTCGACAAAGAGAGCTTTATGCCCACGGTCGAAAAAGCCTATCAAGGCTTAATTGATCAGTTTATCACCCTCAATCCGGACCAAAGCATCAATATCATTCAGAGTTGTGCCTCCGCAGGGCTTGGGCCGGCCCGTAATCCCTCACGCACCGGTACCATAAATTATTACCTTTGCGGAAGCGATGTTACCATCACCCAGAACGAAGGCAAGGCCATAGGTTCGTTCACCATGGCTTCCTGTGAGTACGAACGTTTGAAAAACTAATATGCAAGGGCTGGTTTTCGACATCAAGCGTTTTGCCGTCCACGACGGACCGGGCATCAGAACAACCTTGTTTTTGAAAGGTTGCCCCCTTAGTTGCGCCTGGTGTCACAATCCGGAGGGCACCAGCCCTGAACCTCAAACCGTCACTAAAAGCATCAGCCTAGACGGGCAAGTGTTTCAAGAAGAAGAGAAGGTGGGGTTAAGTATGTCTGTCGAACAGGTTATGCAGGAATTACTCAAAGAAAAGGTCTTTATGGACTGTTCAGAAGGGGGTGTAACTTTTTCCGGAGGCGAACCCCTGATGCAGCCTGCCTTTTTAAAAAGTTTGCTTGTCGCTTGCAAAAAAGAAGGATTGCACACGGCCGTAGACACTTCGGGATACGCAAAGCTATCTGTTATTCAAGATATTGCGCCTTATACCGATCTTTTTTTATACGATCTGAAACTAATGGACGACCAAGCCCATCATCATTTCACGACTGTCTCCAACAAGCTTATTCTCGACAATCTGATTTATTTGCTCGAGAAGCGGCATCCTCTAAGAATACGCATTCCTGTGATTCCCGAAATTAATTTCAATCAGGAAAACACCAACGAATGCTTGCGTTTTTTAGTAGCCCATCCCGGCAATATTCAGGGAGTGGATCTGCTACCTTACCATAATATGGCCAACCACAAATACCTGCGATTTAAAAAAGAGAATTCGCTGAGCTCCTTGCAAAGTCTGCCAAAATCGAGTTTAATAGCGATGAAGGAGCAATTTGAGCAAGCCGGATACGAAACAAAAATCGGAGGTTGACATTTATCCATTTAACATTTATGATGACCGAACGTATTAAACAACTTCGCCGGGAAAGCCTGGAAGCTATAAACACCATCAATGCCGAAAGAGCCTTGCTGATCACCGAATTCTACAGCAAGCACCTCGCATTTGGCGACTCAGTACCGGTTCAGCGGGCTAAGTCTCTGCAATATATTTTGAGAAACAAAAGCATCTGCATCAACGACAACGAACTGATTGTAGGCGAACGCGGGCCGGCTCCCAAAGCTACTCCCACCTACCCCGAAATCAATGTTCATTCGCTGAAGGATCTCGATATCCTTAATTCCAGAGAAAAGGTCTGGTTCCGTGTGGATAAGGAAACCCGGAAAGCTTACGAAGACATTATCATTCCATTCTGGAAAGGACGTTGTAACCGCGACCGCATTATGGAGAGCATGAGCCCTGAATGGCTAAATGCTTATCGGGCCGGCATATTTACGGAATTTATGGAACAACGGGCTCCTGGACACACGGTGGCAGGCTATAAGTTGTTTCAAAAAGGCATGCTCGACATCCTCGAAGACATAAAACAAAGCCGTTCTAACATCGATCCCCTGAACGATCCGGCAGCCTACGACAAGCTGGAAGAACTCAAGGCCATGGAAATTGCGGCCCATGCCATTATGGAGTACGCCGAGCGCCATGCCCAAAAACTGGAAGAGCTGGCAACCGTCGAAAAGAACGATCAGCGCCGCCGGGAACTGCAACAAATGGCAAAAATCTGCCGTCGTGTTCCGGCCCATGCTCCCTCGTGCTTTCACGAAGTGCTGCAACATTACTGGTTCATCCATCTAGGAGTCATTACCGAGCTCAATCCCTGGGATTCTTTCAATCCCGGGCGACTGGACCAGCACCTTTATCCTTTTTACAAAGCAGAAACAGCAGCCGGAAGCCTTACTAAAGAACAAGCCGTCGAGATCCTGCAGTCTTTCTGGATCAAGTTCAACAACCATCCGGCTCCTCCCAAAGTGGGCATTACCGCTCAGGAGAGTAACACCTATACCGATTTCTCGCTCATCAATCACGGAGGCCTTACCACCGACGGTAAAGATGCGGTGAACGAAATGAGTTTTATCCTGCTCGATGTTATCGAAGAAATGAGGTTGCTGCAGCCCAGTTCTATGGTGCAGCTGAGCGAAAAAAATCCCGATGCTTTTATTGAACGTGCCTTAAAAATCACCAAAACCGGTTTTGGGCAGCCTTCCATTTTCAATACCGAAGCCATAGTACAAGAGCTCTTAAATCAGGGAAAAAGCCTGGAAGACGCCCGTAACGGAGGTTGTAGCGGCTGCGTCGAAGTGGGGGCTTTCGGCACCGAAAGCTATATCCTGACCGGCTATTTCAACCTGCCAAAAATCCTGGAAATAACCCTGCACGACGGCTTCGATCCCCGCACCGGTAAACAGATTGGCCTGCATACCGGCAAAGTGGACTCTTTTGGTTCATTTGACTCTTTTCTGGTAGCTTATAAATCTCAGGTTGAACACTTTGTCAGGATCAAGCTGGCCGGAAGCAATCTGATCGAAAGCATTTTTATGAGGCATATTCCCACCCCATTCCTTTCGTTATTCATAGACGATTGTGTTGCAAAAGGCATGGATTACGTGGGAGGAGGAACCCGCTACAATACCAATTATCTTCAGGGTGTAGGCCTGGGGACCATCACCGATTCTCTGACCGCCATCAAGCTGCATGTTTTCGACAACAAAAGCATAGCTTTCAGCGAGTTTGTACAAGCCCTTGAAAACAACTTCAAAGGGGCAGAGGAACTTCGCTATCAGTTGCTGTATAAAACCCCTAAATACGGTAACGACGACGATGTGGCCGATGTTCACCTAGCCGAAGTCTTCGATATTTATTATCGTGCCGTCAGCGGACACGTCAGTCCCAGAGGGGCACAGTATCGCATCAATCTTTTACCTACTACCTGTCACGTGTATTTCGGCAGCGTTATGCATGCCAGCCCCGACGGACGTAAATCGGGCCTGCCGGTTTCCGAAGGCATTTCCCCTGTGCAGGGAGCCGACAAAAAAGGCCCTACTTCCGTGCTGAAATCGGCGGCAAAAATCGATCACTTGCATACCGGTGGCACCCTGCTTAACCAGAAATTCAGCCCCGCTTTCTTCGAAAGCGAAGATGCCATACGCAAACTGGGTCAATTGATCCGGTCCTATTTCAAAATGAATGGCCACCATATTCAATTCAACGTGGTAGATGCAGAAACGCTGAGAGACGCTCAAAAAAATCCCGAACGGCATCAGGGCCTGATAGTAAGGGTGGCCGGGTACAGCGATTACTTCAACGACCTGGGTGTTGAACTCCAAAACGAAATTATCCAGCGGACCGAACACGAATCAATCTAAGCCGGAAACCAATTTTAGCATTAAGACTGTTTTTCTATCCTGATTCTGGCGTCCACTGCAAAGATTCCTTTGTCTGTGGCTATCAGGGGATTTATGTCCATCTCTTTGATTTCTTTGGCAAAACGCAAAAGTGTGGACAAGCGAACGATAATATCGGCGTACTGCTGTTCGCCCAGGCCTTTTTGCCCCCGGACTCCTCTGATAATGGGATAACTGCGTAGAGAACGTATCATCGAAAAAGTTTCCTCGTACGATAGAGGAGCCAGCCCACAGGAAACGTCTTTAAGAATTTCTACAAAAATGCCGCCCAGACCGCAAAAAACCACATGCCCGAAACGATCCTCGTAATTGGCGCCGATATAGAGCTCCTGTCCTTTTAACATGGGCTGAATCAACAGAGCAGTCACTTCGGGAATTTTCATCATGCGCTCGTATTCCACTTGCAAATGCTCGCTGGTGCGCACATTCAGGGCCACACCGCCAATGTCGGTTTTATGAACAGGACCCACCACTTTTAAAACCACCGGATAGCCTGTTTTTTGGGCAAAAGCCTTCAGAGCATCTAAATCACCGGTAACCAATTCGTTGACCAAAGGAATTCTGGCCAGGCTCAGCAGGGAACGCACATCTTGCGGCGATAAAAAACCGCTGTAATTGAGGTGATCAATTTTTTTACGGACTTCGGGCACATCCACACCATAGAGCTGGACGTCACTGCTTGCAGGTGTCGGAGTATTCAATACCCTCGAGAGAGCAGTCCCCAGGGTCACTTCGTCCGAAAAATTGACGTGTCCCTTCCTGACAAAGCTTTTAACTTCGGGGCCGGCCGTTACAATCGAAGGCAGGACGGGAAAAATCGGTTTGGAACATTCTTCCATTTTTTTGTGCAACACTTCGTAGGCGTCGTAAACCTTTACCAGACCGGGACTGCCGAAAATAACCATCATCAGGTTGATGTTGTCAAAATGCTTTTCACAATAATCGATAGCCGTTGCCAGATGCTCGGGAGTGCCCGTTCCAATAAGGTCAATGGGGTTGCCTACGGCCGCTCCGGGCAGTAATTTGGTTTTCAATTCCTCTACCCTTTCCCCCTCTAGCAAGGGTACATTGATCTGCCCCTTGGACAAGGCATCGGCCAACATCACGGCCGGACCTCCGGCCTGAGTAATGATGGCGCAATTTTTTCCTTTTGCTTCTTTGAGGGTAAAAATACCGGCTACTGTCGTCAATTCTTCGCGGCTATAGCAGCGAACAATACCGGCTTTACGCAACAGGGCCTCCACCGCCGAATCGCTGCTGGCGATGGCTGCCGTATGTGAAGAAGCCGCTCTTTTTCCGGAATCGCTACTGCCGGCCTTAATAGCGGCTATTTTGCAACCTTTCTTGATAAGTGAGGAAGCATGATACAACATTTTGTCGGGATCCTTGATTTGCTCCACATACAGCATTTTAATTTTAGAATCGCGCAAGGGATCAAAATTCAGATCCATGTATTCCAACACGTCTTCCACTCCGTTTTGCTTACTGTTTCCCACCGACCAAACCGAAGAAAAACGCAAACCTTTCATCAATGCAGACTCAATGATAAAAAGGGCCGTACCTCCCGAACTGGAAATAAAATCTACACCCTCGCTATGAAATTCAGGAACCGGTTGGGTAAACACGCCATGATAATTCATATTCATAATACCTATGCAATTCGGGCCAATCAGTGCTGTTTCAGTTTCCTCCACGATTTTGAGCAATTGTTCCTCCAAAACAGCTCCTGCCTTGGTTTCTTCGCCAAAGCCGGCCGATATCACAATAAAGGCTTTGACCTTTTTTTCTTTGGCAAGTATTTCAACCATAGCAGGGCAGGCAGCGGCGGGAATAGAGAGAATGGCCAGCTCCACCTCCGGTATATCCCTCGCGTCTTTGAAGTTTTTTACTCCTTGAATATCGCCTTCCCCTTTTTGGTTTACGGTGTAGAGTTCTCCCCGATATTTGCCTTCGATCAGGTTACGCACAATACGACCACCCGGCTTGTGTACATTGTTTGAGCCCCCAACAACAACTATGCTTTGAGGATTGATAAGTTCTTGGTTAATCATAGATTCAAGGTTTACTGAACTTTCCGGACAAAGGACAAATATAATTTTTTTAGCTGTATAAATTGTCTGTCAGAAATTTTTATCGGATATTTATCCGAAACATATGCTATGTTCTCTTCTCATACTTACATTCAACGACGAAACCTGCTTTGTCGCATATTGGACAAAGGTCTGGTAGTATTAATGGGCAATAATGAAAGCCCTATGAATTATGCCGATAATACTTATCCTTTTCGGCAGGACAGCTGTTTTCTTTATTACATCGGGCTGGACCAGCCCGGATTAATTGCGCTCATTGATGTCGACGAAAATCAAACCCTCCTGTTTGGCAAAGAGGCGAGCATCGACGATATTGTATGGATGGGGCCTCAAAGCAGTCTTGCCGAAAAAGCGCTTAAATCGGGCATTACAAAAAGCTTTGATATCGATGCTATTTACGACATTCTTAACAAAGCAAAAGCTCAGGACAGAACCATCCATTTTCTTCCTCCTTACCGTGCCGATAATAAACTTTGGCTATCCAAGGCTTTAAATTTGCCGGATGAAGTATTGAACGACCTAGCCTCCCTGAGTTTAATCAAAGCCATAGTTCAACAACGCGAAATCAAATCTGAAGAGGAAATTGAAGAGATAGAAAAAGCAGTGGACACTTCGGTGGATATGCACGTTGCTGCTATGAAAACAGCCAGGCCAGGAATGAGCGAAGCCCAGGTGGCTGCCGAAGTACACCGGATTGCACTTGCACAGGGCGGGAATATTTCTTTCCCTATCATTGCCACCATAAACGGCCAGACTTTACATAACCATTACCACGGCAATATCCTAAAGGAAGGCGACTTGTTTTTGCTCGATGCAGGCGCTGAAACGGCCAGGCATTATTCGGGAGATCTTTCCAGCACTTTTCCAGCCGGCAAAACGTTCACACCTCTCCAAAAGACGATCTATGAAGCCGGTTTGAAAGCTCACCGTGCTGCCGTGAACAGCCTGGCTCCCGGCAGGAGATTTCGGGACGTTCACCGGGCTGCTTGCTTGTCGATCATTGACAGCATGATCGCTTTGGGCTTAATGAAGGGAAATCCTGCAGATGCCTTTGAGCAGGGAGCTCATGCCTTGTTTTTCCCCTGCGGCACCGGGCATCAGATGGGCCTGGATGTGCACGATATGGAAGATTTGGGCGAATTATGGGTGGGTTACGACGGCGAACCCAAAAGTACTCAGTTTGGCCTAAAATCGCTGCGTTTTGCCAAGGAACTAAAACCAGGACACGTTTTTACCATCGAACCCGGCATCTACTTTATTCCCGAGCTCATTGACTTGTGGAAAGCAGAAAAAAAACACCCCGATTTTTTATGCTGGCACGAAATTGAGAAATTTAGAAACTTCGGTGGCATCCGCAATGAAGAAGATTTTCTTATAACCGAAAACGGCTATCGCTTGCTGGGTAATAAGAAAAAACCAATGACCGTCGGCGAAGTAGAGGCTTACCGCTCCGCCCGCTGAGGAGTCTTAGGCATTCCGGAACCTTGAACATTCCAGTGTACGGAACTCAAAATAAGCCTTGCAAATTAGCATGTTTTAATTTACCTTTGCCGGCGCAAAAAAGGACCGGTAGCTCAGCTGGATAGAGCAACAGCCTTCTAAGCTGTAGGTCTTGGGTTCGAATCCCAACCGGTTCACTTTTGATTGATACATGTCAAAACCACTCAGCAAACGTTTTACATTAATTAGTTAAGTCTCTCTTCTTTAGAGCTATGTCTGCCTGACCTCCGCTTGCGAAATACTACACTCTTTGCAACAAAACACCTCCTTCGCGCCTTTTGAGTGTCCTGAATCCAAGTTCTCCATACGCTTATTCAGTGCTAAAACAGTGTAATTGTACAAAAACCGGCTGTTTTTATATAATTACCTGACATGCAGAAAAATGAACAAAAAAAACACTGCTTTTGAAAATTATTAAATTTTAGTCCTTATCTTTCGCAGTCAAAATTTTTAAACAGTATGTACAACGGAAAAGTAAAGTTTTTTAACGAGGCCAAAGGTTTCGGGTTTATCAAAGAAACGGAAACTTCAAAAGAGTATTTCGTGCACGCCAGTGGTCTTATTGACCGCGTCAAAGAGAATGATGAAGTCACTTTCGAACTGGAAGAAGGCAGAAAAGGATTAAATGCAGTAAATGTTAAATTGGTATAACATCTTAACATACACCATTTAGTATAATTGAGAAAAGCTGTGTTTCCCTGGGAACACAGCTTTTTTTATACACAACTTCTAGAAAGGATAGCCTATGGCCAAGTGTAGAGCAAAGTCGTCCCATCGATCGATATGCTTAATTCTCCATCGATCATCTACGGTAAGCCCCGAAGGATCAAACACTTTTATGCCCGCATCCACACGAACCAAAAAGAAATTAAAATCGAAACGCAGGCCCAGACCCGCACTGCAAGCCAATTGTTTATAAAACTCATCGAATTGGAACTGACCACCCGGTTGATTGTCGTAGTTGCGTAAAGTCCAGATGTTGCCGACATCCACAAACAAACCGCCCTCAAGTACCCAAAATAATTTACTGCGCAATTCCGCATTAATGTCCAGCTTAAGGTCTCCGGACTGATTCATGAAATCGATCGTATTAAGGCTGTTTTTATAGGTTCCCGGCCCCAGGGTTCTGACAGACCATCCACGTACGGAGTTGGCTCCTCCGGAAAAATAACGTTTTTCAAACGGCAAGACCTTTGAATTACCATAAGGGTAAGCCACCCCCATACCCGCACGATAAGCAAAACGGTTACGGGGATTCAAAACCACGCTTCTCGCATATTCAAATTCTCCTTTCAGGTATTGTGAAAAGGGAATTTTTCCTATCGTATAAGCTTGATTTTCGCCTTTTTCTGCCTCCAGCAAGGAGTAAGCCAGTCTTAATACATTGCCTGCCGATTCAATATTGGCACGTATGGTAAAAAAGGTCCGGTTAGAGACCCCGAAAGGGACGCTGGAATAAAGAATTCCATATTGGGTTCGCAATATAAAATGATCTTCGTAACTGTATTTTAAATACGAATTATCGGTGAGGTAGGTCGCTTTGAAAGCAGAGTCCACCCGGGGCATGTAAACATAGGCCAGATCGAGCAAACTCAAATTCTGACGCAAACGTTGATTTCTCCAGACATATTCGACGGCGCTGGAAGCCATGGTTCTTAAAAATTCCGGACGGGACAGGTTATCGTAACTGATTTTGAAATTAGTGTTGGCGTCCACTCTCTTTCTGAAATCACTGGACAAAAAGGGAATTTTGAAGTCCGGAAACTGCAGGCCGATTTCGCCCCCAAACTCTGTATAGTCGTTCTGAAAAGAACTCGACAAAGCCTCATAGGCTCCGCGTAAACTTGTACTAAAAGTTTCTCCGCCTCTAAGCAAATTAAGGTGTGAATAAGTTAGTGTTCCCGCAACACCCAGATCGCCCGCTGTGTTGGTGCCTTCCACATCCATAGAAATTATATTGTTCTTGCCGGGAGTCAATACCACATAACAATCCAGTTGAGCTTCACCACCTGAACTTGAATCTTGTGCGGTAATTTCTTCAAAACGAATATTGACATATTTCATATTCTGCATGGAGTTGAAGCGGGCGTAAGTTCTGTTCACAGCTCGTGCATCGTAATAATCGCCGGGATTAATCATGCAATTATCTACCAACACTTTAGGTTTAATAAAGGGCTTGTCGCGGTATACGACGGCGTAATTCTCGTAGGGTATGGAATCGTAATCCGATAGCGCCATGAAAAAATTGGAAGTTCCCTGGATACCTAAGTTTCGCAAATAGACCGAACTGGGCACATCCAACATGAAATAAACCCGGTAAATACGGTATTGTTTGTGGGGCACATATTGAGAAACGCCCTCTCGGCTGCGCCGCAAATAAGGCTTGATTATCAGCCTTATATCAACAAGGTTCTTGTTGAGGCTGCTGTCTGCTTCAAAACTGAAATGATCTTTATTGACAGCAAAATAGCCATAGTTTCTGGCCCAGGAAACCAGCCGGGAACGCTCTTCGTCGAGCAGGTTGGTATCGAACTTGTCTCCTATTTGCACCGCAGACTGAGGCAAAGCATCGTAAATAAGCATATGGAAAGGATCCCGGGGATCGACTTCTACCGTGTAGCTGTTGATTCGGTAGGCCTGATTGGGACGAATGCTGTAAATAGTTTTGATCTTCCTTCCTTTGCTCATTGTCCGGGTTTCTACTTCTGAATCAAAGTAACCCTTGCTGAACAAATAGCGCTCCAAAGCCATAGCGGAACGTTGAGTGAGCAATTCTTCGTAAACCACCGGGGCTTCTCCGATCTTTCTCAGGCTACGATTGATCCATCTGCTTGTGTCCTGACCGGATATGTTGTATAATCCCAGATTGATTCTGAACAAGCCCCAGAAACGCGAGTTTGGCTGTTGTCGCAGGTAATTCTTTAACTCTTTTTTTGGAAGCTTCTCGTCTTTGAGCTCTATGCTTGTTCCTGTAAGCAATTGCCTGTCTTCCGGCACATATTTGAGTGTATTGCAGGAAAAAAACAACAGGGAAATCAGCACATAAAACAGACTTTTTGCTCGCATTCCGGATTTTCTTATTGCGGCAAATGTACATCATTCCAAGCAATGTTCACAAATTCACATAGATAAATTTCTGCAGGCTGAATTTCTTTTGTAGTTTTGTTTTTCTAAAAAAAACTTATGCTGAGTAAAGCCAAAATCAAGTGGATACATTCGTTGAATCTTAAAAAAAACAGAAAAGAACTCCATTTGTTTGTAGCCGAAGGCCATAAATTGGTAACAGAACTACTGCCTCTTATGTCCTGCCGCTTTTTGACAGCCACAGCAGAATGGCTGCAAAAATATCCGGACATTCGGGCTGCTGAAATAGCGGAAGCCTCTTTACAGGAACTCAACAAAGCCAGTAATCAACAACACCCTCAAGAAGTACTGGCCGTTTTCGAAATACCCGACAGAAAACCGGATTTAAATTATTTAAAAAATAACCTAACGCTCGCCCTCGACAATATTCAGGACCCGGGCAACCTGGGTACCATCGTTCGCACTGCCGACTGGTTTGGCATCAATACGCTGCTTTGTTCCGTAGGATGCGCAGATGCTTATAACCCGAAATCCGTACAGGCCAGCATGGGCTCCATAGCCAGGGTTGCGGTTCATTATGTTAAACTCGAAGAATTTATCCCCACATTGAACGTTCCTGTTTTCGGTACCTTCCTCGAAGGAAAAAATCTTTATGAGTTCCCGCATCTGCCACAAGCGGCCGTAATACTGATGGGGAACGAAAGCAAAGGAATTTCCGGCAAACTCAAACCTCTTGTAAACGAAAAACTGTATATCCCTAAATTCCCGCCGGGCAGCAAAAGGGCAGAATCGCTCAATGTCTCCATTGCTACAGGAATCATTTGTGCTGCTTTCAGAAGATCGCAAACTAATTCTTGACTTCCCTAATCGTTCTTTTCAAATCTACCGTAACTGGATTTCTATCCTCCCGGAGTACTTTTCCCGACTCCATACCGGGCGTAAAATCTGCCATTGTCCACTCGTTTCTGTCCCGGACAACAGGTTTCGGCCAAAAAGAAATAGTATATAAAATTGAATCGTTCAAGGGGGATAAAAGCACATCACCTGTTTGTGAAACCAGGGTATCCAATAAAACCGCCGAGTCTGTTTGCAAGCCCAAAGTATCCGATAAGACAACCGAGTCTGCCTGCAAGCCCAGTGTATCTGATAGGACAATTGTGTCTAATGCCCAAATCTCAAACCACTTGATATAAGAAGCCGTGTCGAGAGCTTCGACAAGAGCTGCCTGTTGTTGGGCCAACTCTCGTAATTTTGTCTCTAACTTGTCGCGCCGGTCCACCTCATCCCGAATAGCCTGCAAATTAAGTTCAACCTGTTCATATATCTTTGCATAAACCTTGTACTGCTGGCTGTAATGCGCCACAGAATTATAAAAAACCTCTTCGGTTATACGGTGTTTCTCTAATACCCTTCCATAGGCCAGATCCTGAAAAAAAACATCCTCGAGCCCCCGGGACCATTCTGTCTTTTTCTTCCTGTCTACGTTCTGCAACACGGCTTCCGTGAGATAAATATCCGTCAGTACGGCAGCCATCTTTTTTTGTGAAAGGACTTTGCCCTCTTCTTGTCTGCAAGCCGTCAGCACCAGAACAGACAATCCAAGAAGTAATACTTTGGTCAGTATGTCTTTAATGCTATTCATAAGAGGGTGGTCAGGTCGTGAGAGGAGAACCTGCCTTATCGCTCTTGCTTTTTTTCCCTTTTGTATCCTCGGCGAGGCATGAGCGGTAAAAGATCAACAGTATCAGGATACCTGTAGTGATTGAGGTATCGGCAATATTGAAAACAGGCCTGAAAAACAAAAAGTCCCGGCCACCCCAAATGGGCAGCCAATCGGGCAAAGTGGTGTTTATCAACGGGAAAAACAGCATATCAACCACCTTGCCGTAAAAAATCGGAGCGTAACCACCGCCTTCGGGGAAAAATCCGGCTACCTGTCCATAACTGTGATCAAAAATCAAACCATAAAACACACAATCGATCACATTGCCCAAGGCTCCCGCTATAATAAGTGCTATACTCAAAACATAGCCTGTGGGGAATTGTTTTTTACGGCTTATGTACACCATGTACCATATCAGCAAGCCGGCGGCAATTATTCGAAACAAGGTCAGGAATATTTTGTCAAAAAACTCCCAGCCAAAGGCCATTCCACTGTTTTCGGTAAAGTAGATATAAAACCAATTCGTCACACGAAAACTTTCGTGCAACTGGAAATGCGTTTTTATATATATCTTAACCGCTTGATCTACAACCAGTATGATGGCAATTAGAACAAACGCTTTCCATACTTTGGAAGGTTTGGCCATCCTTTAAGACTTGACGTTTTTAGCTTCAATACTCAGCGTTGCGTGAGGGACCGCACGTAAACGCCCTTTAGGGATGAGTTTTCCGGTTTCCCTGCAAATGCCGTAAGTTTTGTTATCTATACGAACCAAAGCTGCTTCCAGATTTTCGATGAATTTCATCTGACGTTGGGCCAGACGTCCGGTTTCTTCTTTCAACAAAGTATTGGCGCCTTCTTCAAAAACCTTGAAAATGGGAGAAGTGTCCATTACGTCGTTGCCATCTATGTTGTTGATGCTCGCTTTTAATTGTTCATACTCATTCCTGGCCTTGTCTAATTTTTTCTGAATTAGCTGACGAAACTCTTCCAATTCTGCATCTGAATAACGAATAATTTCTGACATGGTATTTTGTATTATATGGTTAGATTTTTAATCTGCGAATATAGCAAAAATAAACATCGACAGCAATAGAAAAACGATCTCTGCTGTTTTAAAAAAATCAGGCTTTTAAAATTTTGATATTTAATGATATATCGTCCATATCCAAAATCGTTCCTCCTTCAAGCACGTCCACTTGTTGCAGACTTAAAGCCAAAGTCTGAGTAGAGATGTATTCTCCCCAATCTTCCAAGGTTCCGGCAAAGGAAGGATTCTTTTCAATAAGGATATGAATGCGGTCGGTTATCTCGAAATTTTGAGTTTTGCGCAAGTTCTGAATACGGTTCACCAATTCACGAGCCAAACCTTCCCTTCTCAATTCCTCGGTGATTTTAACATCAAGGGCCACGGTAAACCGCCCTTCGTTAGCTACCAGCCAACCGGGGATATCTTCAGAAAGAATTTCCACATCGCCTGCCTCAATACGCAGGTCCATGCCTTCAAGTTTTATTGTGCAATAGCCCTTTTGTTCAAATTCTGCAATGGCGTCTTGTTGCATTTCTCCCAACATGTTTGCCACCTGCTTCATGTTTTTCCCACATCTGGGCCCAAGTTTCTTAAAATCGGGTTTAATGCGCTTGATCAGCAGTCCGCCGGCAGTATCTATAAACTTCAATTCTTTAACGTTTACTTCGTTTAGAATAAGCTCCCGGACAGCTTCGATGGCTGCTTTCTGGGCTGCGTCCAAAGCAGGGATCATAATGGTTTGCAGCGGTTGCCTTACCCTGGTATTTACCTTGCGTCTAAGGGCCAGCACCATGGACGAAATTTGTTGAGCCATTTGCATCCGGTTCTCCAGGGCACTGTCTATTGCGTCGTAATTGCATTGCGGATAGTCGGCCAGATGAACAGATTCACATCTCTCTCCCTTTGCAACGACATTTAGATCCAAAAACAGCCGGTCTGCGTAAAAAGGAGCAATGGGAGCCATCAGCCGGGATACGGTTTCCAGACAAGTGTACAAGGTCTGGTAAGCCGAAAGTTTGTCTTTGGAATATCCTCCGCCCCAGAAGCGCTTGCGGTTGAGGCGGACATACCAGTTACTTAAATTTTCACCCACGAAGTCTGCTATTGCGCGTCCCGATCTGGTGGCTTCGTAGTCGTTATAGTACTGATCTGTATCGCGAATCAAGCTATTCAACTGCGAAAGTATCCAACGATCTATTTCGGGCCTTTCTTGCAGCGGAATTTGTGCTGCCTGATTGTCGAAACCATCTACATTAGCGTATAAAACAAAGAAAGAATACGTATTGTAGAGAGTGCCGAAAAATTTCCGTCTGACTTCTTCTATGCCTTCTTCATCGAATTTTAAATTATCCCAGGGAGAAGCATTAGTAATCATATACCAACGCAAAGGATCGGAACCGTATTTTTCGATGGTAACGAAAGGATCCACGGCATTACCCAGACGTTTTGACATTTTGTTGCCGTTCTTATCCAGAACCAAACCATTGGAAACCACGCTTTTAAAAGCAACAGAATCAAAGAGCATAGCCGCAAGGGCGTGCAGGGTGAAAAACCATCCGCGAGTCTGATCTACTCCCTCGGCAATAAAATCGGCAGGATAACATTGACCCGAGTCGAAGGCTTCTTTGTTTTCGAAGGGATAATGAATCTGGGCGTAAGGCATGGCTCCGGAATCGAACCAGACGTCAATCAGGTCAGGCTCACGCTTCATGGCTTTGCCCGAGGGAGAAACCAACACTATTTCATCCACATAAGGACGATGCAGGTCTATTTTTTCGACCGAATAATTTTCGGCCGTGTACAGACCGGGAACAAAATCCTTGTAGGGATTTTCTTTCATAAATCCACGGGCCACTGCCTTCTCTATCTCTTCGTACAGCTCGGCCACCGAACCGACACAAAGTTCTTCGCTACCGTCTTCGGTACGCCATATGGGCAGAGGTGTACCCCAGAAGCGACTGCGTGACAGGTTCCAATCCTGCAGATTCTCAAGCCACTTGCCAAAGCGGCCGGTACCGGTAGAGGCCGGTTTCCACAAGATGGTCCGATTGAGGGCAATCATTTGATCGCGGCAGGCGGTCGTCTTTATAAACCAGCTGTCCATGGGATAATACAGGATTGGCTTGTCGGTACGCCAGCAGTGAGGATAATTGTGCACCTGCTTTTCGATTTTAAAAACACGGTTCTCCTGTTTGAGCATCACACAGAGGTCCACATCCAGATTATCCTCGGTTTCGGAGCCTTCCGGCATGTATTCGTTCTTAACATAACGGCCTGCGTATGGCGCGTATTTTTCTACATTAACATTGCTCTCGATAAAGGCCGGATCAAGATCTTCCAACCTGAAAAATTTCCCGCCGGTGTCTACCATGGGACGTGTATTGCCCTCTTTATCGACCAGCAAAAGAGGACTTATATTGAATTTTTTGGCAACAAACTGGTCGTCTGCTCCAAAAGTAGGAGCAATGTGTACAATACCTGTACCGTCGTCGGTGGAGACAAAGTCACCGCTGATTACTTCAAAAGCCTTCCCTCCCGGATTGACCCAGGGAATTAACTGCTCGTATTGTATACCCAGTAATTCTTCTCCTTTGTAATCCTGTTCCAGCACCTTGTAAGGAATGTTCTTTTCTCCCGCCTTATATTGGTCCAAAGGCAATTCGGCTGCTTTTGGGCTGAAATGGGCAGTCAGCAAATCTCTGGCCAGAATATAGGTGGCCGGCTGTCCGGTATAAAAATTATAGCTCTGCACAGCCGCATAGCTGATAGCCGGGCCCACACAAAGAGCCGTATTGGAGGGCAAAGTCCAGGGAGTGGTGGTCCAGGCCAGGAAAAAGGCTTCTCCGTGTTGGCTCCATTCCGGACGTGGGTTTTTTATCTTGAACTGGGCCACACAGGTTGTGTCTTTGACGTCCCTGTAGCAGCCCGGCTGATTCAATTCATGGGTGCTCAGGCCCGAACCGGCAGCAGGAGAGTAAGGCTGGATGGTATAACCCTTGTAGAGCAAACCCTTTTGGTATAATTGCTTGAGCAAGTACCACAAAGTTTCGATATAGCGATTGTCGTAGGTGATGTAAGGATCAGACATATCAACCCAATAACCCATCTTACGGGTAAGGTCTTCCCACTCGCGGGTGTATTTCATCACATCCTTACGGCAAGCGGCATTGTAGTCGATGACGGAAATTTTTTTGCCTATATCTTCTTTGGTAATTCCCAGGGCTTTTTCTACTCCCAATTCCACAGGGAGGCCGTGAGTATCCCAACCGGCTTTGCGCTTAACCTCAAAGCCCTTCATGGTTCTGTAACGGCAAAATATATCTTTGATGGTCCTGGCCATTACATGGTGTATTCCGGGCATGCCATTGGCCGAGGGAGGTCCTTCGTAAAAAACAAAAGACGGCCCTCCTTCTCTCAAAGCCGTACTTTTCTGGAAAAGATCGGTTGATTCCCATTTTTCTAACATCGATTTGTTGATGGCCGACAAATCGAATTCTGTATACTCAGCAAATTTTTTTGACATCTTGCTATCGTTATCCTAATTAAGGGCGCAAAGGTACATTAAAAAAATATACTATGAAAAAGGATTTAAAGGTAAAAATCCGAGGTTAAGGCCTTGAATTCAGCAGTATATTCACCTTTATTGTCTTCGATTTGCAGTTCCTGACGACAAATATCCGCCCGGAACCTGGAAAAGGCCATCAGGGAACGCTTGGGTTCTTTGCCCTGACGGTGTGAAATCCGGCAGATAGCTGTTGGGTAAAGCCTCTGCCCCCAGCAGAGTTCTTCTATCAATTCTGCAGCTTCGGCTGGTACAATAAGAGAAAAAACTCCTTTCTCGCTCAACAAGCCGGCAGCACTTATAGTCAATTGTTCAAAACTCAATTTGTCGCCGTGGCGGGCTAAATTACGCGTATAAGCTTTGGCCTTTAGGGCATTTCTATGATAAGGAGGATTGGAAACGATCAGATCGAACTGTTGCTCTTCGGGACTAAAATTGTCGTTGATGCTTTCGGGGAAAGAGCCCTGAATGATATGTATTCTTTCGGGCCAGGGACTACGGGCAACATTTTCCTGTGCCTGCAATGCCGCCTGAATGTCTTTTTCGATACCAAAAACCAAGGAAGAGGGAAAACGTTGAGCCAACATCAGCGCAATCAAGCCGGAACCGCTGCCCACATCCAGTATCCTCAATCTTGCCGCTTCGGACAAATCGGCGGGGGGTTTAGCCCATGCACCCAACAACACCCCGTCCAGACCCACCTTCATGGCGCAACGGTCGTGAAAAACCTCAAATTGCTTAAAACGGAAAGAGGAAGAGGACATGCTATTGCTCGTTTTCTTTCTGATAAGAAGCTGAACGAAAAGCCGTGTACAATTCGATCACAGCCACTATCAGCAAGATCGCCACCCAGGAATTGCTGTTTCTGAACATCAGGTAGACGGCAAGTATAAGAACTATGCCATTGAAAGCAAACATTCGGTTAAGTCGCTTTAGTCTGAAATCGTCGCCTTTGTAGGCCGTGAGGGCACGATGTGCAATATAGAGGACTACTCCGGTTGCAAAACTAAATCTGGCCCAAGCCTGATGTTCCATTACCAAAACGGACGAAATCAGGATCAGCACCGCGGCCAGTGTAAACAGTAGATTATTTAGAGTGTCTTTGGACATTTTATTCCAGCAAAAAAATTTCTTCATCGTCTTTTTTCATCAAATAGCGTTCACGGGCAATTTTCTCCAGTTCTTCACTGCCGGTTCTCAAATCCTCAAGCTGTTCCAGAGCCCGGTCTCTTTCCCTTTCGTATCGTCGTATTTCTTTACGCAAAGAGCGTATTTTACTGTCGTATCGCATACGTCTGATCAGATTGTGTTCATCGATGAACACAATCAGCACACCAAACAAAATCAACACGATCACGTATTTATTAAAATACGGCTTAATCTTTTCGTAAAACGCCAAAATCTTGCGCATAGGCGGATTTATGAACAGAACAAAATTACGAGAATAATCCGGATGCCCAAGTGTTTTCCAAATCAAAAATCGTTGCCGGAACTTCCTTTTTAAAAAAGCCTTATGTATCTTTGTCCACCTAAGCCAGTAGCGTAATTAGTATGGAAAATTATTTGGTTTCAGCACGGAAATACCGTCCGGACAACTTTAAATCGGTCGTTGGACAAAGCGCTCTCACAACAACTCTCCAGAATGCCATCAAGAACAAGCAACTGGCTCATGCCTATCTATTTTGCGGCCCCAGAGGAGTAGGCAAAACCACCTGTGCCAGGATTTTTGCCAAATCCATCAATTGTTTTCATCCCAACAATCAGGGGGAAGCCTGCAATAAATGCGAATCTTGCGTTTCTTTCAACGAGCAGCGCTCATACAATATTCACGAACTGGATGCCGCCTCCAACAACTCGGTTGACGACATCCGTTCTCTGACCGAACAAGTGCGCATTCCGCCACAACTGGGCAAATACAAGGTTTACATTATCGACGAAGTGCACATGCTCTCTTCCAGCGCTTTTAACGCCTTTCTCAAAACGCTGGAGGAGCCACCTGCCCATGCTATTTTTATTTTGGCAACTACCGAAAAGCATAAAATCATACCCACCATACTCTCCCGGTGTCAAATTTATGATTTTCATCGCATCGGCATCAACGACATCTGTGCTTATTTACAGTACGTAGCCGACTCCGAAGGTATCGAAACGGAACCGGAAGCCCTGAATGCCATAGCCCTGAAATCGGACGGGGGCATGCGCGATGCCCTTTCCATTTTCGACCAGGTTTCCAGTTACGGTGAGGGCAAAATTACCTATCAGCACGTCATCGATAATCTAAATATATTGGATTACGACTATTATTTTAAGCTGGTCGAGGCCTTTTTAAACGAAAATACTACAGAGTCTTTGTTGCTGTTTGATCAGATTTTGAACCAGGGTTTTGACGGCCTGCACTTCATCAATGGGCTGGCTTCTCATTTCAGAGATCTCATGGTCTCAAAAGATCCCCGCAGCATAAGCCTCTTGGAGCAGGCTGAGAGTGTACGCGTCAAATATAAAAAACAGGCCGAAGAATGCAGCATGGGCTTTTTGTTTAAGGCCCTCAAACTCAGCAACGAATGCAGTCTGCAATACAATCAAAGCAAAAACAAGCGTCTTTTGGTGGAACTTTGTCTGATTCAACTTTGTCTGACCGGCGAAGCAAAAAAAAAACAGGGGGAACTGAAAACGGATAAAATTGCGGCGGCCAAAGTCGAAAAAAATCCGCTTCCTTCTTCTAAAACCCAAACTCAGGCTAACCCCTCTTCTCCATCTATTACGGCAAACCCAAAGCAGGCAACACTAACTGATTCCACACCACAACCACAATCACAACCACAACCACAACCCAATCCTCAACCCGGCAACACCGTGGAGGGCAACAAAGAGGCCCAAACACATCAGCAAGCCGCAGTACCCGAACCTGCCCCACAAAATCAAAATCCCAGCACCGGGACAAGCAAGGAAAGGTCACTACCGGGTCTGACCACTTCCATACGCCGGCGTAAAATTCAAGCAGATGACACTTCGGGCCAGGAGGCGACCACAAAAGAGGCTGTTAAGACTGAAGAGCATTTCAGCGAAGAAAACCTTATTGAAGCCTGGCTTCGTTTTGCCGGTACACTCAAGGATGATCCTTATTTATCAAACTCAATGCAAGCCTGCAAGCCTCGTTTGTTGAACAAAAGCGATTTCGAAGTGGTTGTTTTTCACCCACTGACCGCCCAACGACTTGAAGCCATACGGGGAGATATAGAAAGTAGTTTGCAACGGGATTTGAAAAACGGCAAAATTCACATGCTGTTGAGAATCAGCGAAGAGGATGAGTTAAAAAAGCCCTTAAGCCCTCAGGATCAGCTGGACGAAATGATCAAAAAGAATCCGAACCTGCAAAGTTTGAAACAAAAATTAAGCCTTGAGTTGCAGTAAACGACTTTTTATCCGATAACTGAAGTTTGAAGAAATGTGCCGGGATTATGCGGCAAGCTTATTTAGTCCAAATAATCCAGCTGGCGACCGAAGTAAATCATCTGTATGGCAGTTTTAGCCGCTTCCACCCCTTTATTGCCATGTATGCCGCCGGCCCTGTTTAAAGCTTGCTGCATATCATCGGTGGTAAGCAGACCGAAAATAAAGGGGATGCTCCCTTTGGCATTCAGCCGTGCAATACCCTGCGTTACTCCAGAACAAACATAGTCGAAATGAGGCGTTTCTCCGCGGATCACACTACCCAAAGCTATAACAGCATCCACGGGTTCAGAAGCCTCCATCTTAGCTGCCCCGTAAATCAACTCAAAACTGCCCGGAACCCACGCAACGTGGATGTTTTCAGGATCCACATTGTTACGCAGCAAAAATTGACGTGCTCCTTCCAACAACCTAACCGTAACATCGTAATTCCATTCGGAAACCACAATGCCTATTTTCATGTCGGACGCATCGGGCAGAGTGTCAGGGTTGTATTCGGAAAGGTTTTTAGTGCTCATTTTTTCTGCAATCTTGTCCTTTCAATATACCTGTCTACATTCAGACCTTCCTGCGAAAGAGGATAATTCTTTTTTATTTTTTCGTAAACTCCGCGGGCACTGTCGTATTTTCCCAATGCTTCGTAAACACGCCCGGCTTTCATTAAATAAATGGGAGCTAATAAATCGTTGTCGGATTGGCCTGCTCTCTCGAAATAGGGCAAGGCTTTTTGTAATTGATCGAGTTCTACATAACAATCGCCAATTGCTCCCGTCAACGCGGGCGAAACCATAATATCTGCCGCGTTGAGTTTATTGAGCCTGTCGATGGCTTTTTCGTAATCGCCCAGGTGCTTGTAGCACAAACCCGCATAGGCAGAGGCCAATTTAGCAGTTTTGGTGATGCCGTAATTTTCGATAATGCCTTCAAAACCTATAAATTCATAATCGTCTCCGTATAAAGCCAGCTCAAATGAATCCGCAGCAAAGTACTGTTCCCCGCGGAACATCATTTCCTGAGCTTCTTTTTCTTTTGGGCCCATATAACTGTTCCTGAAAAGAATGATACCGCTTACCACCACTACGATCACCAACAGAGCCACCAAAAGGCTTTTTTGGTTGTTTTCTATGAATTGTTCCGAACGGGTCAATATTTCGCCAACATTTTGCAGTTCTTCCTTTTGAGCTGCTTTTTTGGATACTTTTTTCTTAGCCATTTCTTTTGTAATTGTATGAGACAAATTTGGTCTGCAAAAGTATAGCATTTCGTTCTATTAATAAAATTTCCGTGATTTTTTTTATACTTTTGTGTGCATTTTGACCAGTATTCGTCCATGTACCTACAAAAGCTATCCGTTTTCAATTATAAGAATATACAAGAAGCCAATATTGAATTTTCTCCCCGTTTAAATTGTTTTTTCGGCAATAACGGAGTGGGCAAAACCAATTTCCTGGATGCCATTTATTATCTTTCTTTTTGTAAAAGTCATACCAATCCGATCGACTCCCAGAATATTTTTCACGAAGCCGACTATTTTGTGCTGCAGGGTAATTATCTGATCGGGGGCAAAGAAGAAGAGTATTATTGCGCCATGAAGCGCCGCCAAAAAAAAATATTCAAATTCAATAAAAAAGAATACGAACGCCTGGCCGATCACATAGGTCGCTTACCCCTAGTTATCGTGTCTCCCGCCGACGAAAATCTGATTCGCGAAGGCAGTGACGAACGCCGGAGGTTTATGGATATTGCCCTTTCGCAGTTTGATCGCTCCTACATGGAGGCTCTTATGAGCTACAACAAGGCACTTTATCAACGCAACGCCCTGTTGAAAAATGAGCAGATGAACAAGGAGGATTCCCTCTACGAAATGTACGATGCTCCCATGAGCGATTATGCCGGGTTGATTTATCAAAAGCGCAGGGAATTTATAGCTGCCTTTCAGCCGGTTTTTGAACATTATTACCATAGCGTTTCCGACCGCAGCGAGAGTATAGGACTGCAATATAGGTCGCATCTCGAGCAGGGAAATTTGCAGGAACAACTTCTCCGATCGAGAGAAAAAGATATTATTCTGGGTTTTACCACCAAAGGCATTCACAAAGACGAGCTTGAAATGCAAATCGATGGCTATCCCATCAAAAGGGTAGGCTCTCAGGGGCAAAACAAAAGTTACCTGATTGCTTTAAAGCTGGCACAATACGAATACTTGAAACAGGCCGGCAAGAAAAAACCCATACTTCTACTTGACGACCTCTTCGATAAACTGGACGCTTCGAGGGTAGAGCGCATCATTCAACTAGTTTCCAAAGAAGATTTCGGACAAATTTTTATTACCGATACCCACCGGGAACACCTGAATATGATTTTACAAGACAACGGTAAGGATTTTCGCGTTTTTCACATAGAAAACGCCTGCATTTGTCCTATATAATAAGAGCTTTATGCGCAGGAAAAACACCCAACGTCTGGCAGAAGTACTGGACGAAGTGCTCAAAAACCAGCAACTCCGGGGCAAACTTAACGAAACGGCGGCTATCAGGCTATGGCCCGAAGTGGTGGGCAAAGCCCTGGCTGAACATACGGATAATTTGTATTTCAAACATTCCGTTTTGCACGTCCATGTCAAATCGGCCATTATCCGCAACGAACTGATGCTGATCAGGCCTCAGTTGCTTAAACGCCTCAACGAAAAAATAGGCAGCCAGGCTGTTAAAAACATAATGCTGCACTGATTATCCGGATTCTACCTGAATCGGCTATGCAGGCACTAATTCGCCCGGATCTTCCATATCGTGCACATCCAATTCTATTTGAATTGGCTGAGCAGGCTACCCAGATTGGTTGTGAATAATTTTACAGAAATGGCCAACAAAATGATACCGAAGAATTTCCGGGCGATATAAATACCCGCATTGCCGATAAATTTTTCAATCCGCTTAATTCCCTTGAGTACCACAAAGACAACCACCATGTTCAGGAACAGCGCTATCATAATATTAATCGTTTGAAATTCAGCTTTTAATGAAAGTATCGTTGTGAAAGATCCGGCACCCACAATGAGAGGAAACACCAAGGGCACTATGGAAGAAACTTCGGGCGGGCCTTTGTGGCGAAACACTTCAATATCGAAAGTCATTTCGACCGCCACAGCAAAAATCACGATAGCACCGGCTACGGCGAACGAAGATATATTTACTCCAAACAAAGCAAGTACCCCGTCTCCCAGGAAGAAAAAACCAATCAAAAGAGCAAAAGAAATCAAAGAAATTTTTAGGGCGGGAACTCCTCCCGGTTTTTTCTGGAAATCAATGATGATTGGAATTGAGCCTATAATATCGATGATGGCAAATAAAACCGTGAAAGCGCTTAGTATCTCTTTTAAATTGATTTTCATAGTTATTATTTTTTGCAAAAATAGCGCATTTTCAGAAATCTTGAGTACTTTCGCAAAGGAATTGTTTGTACTCTAAAAAATGCGAGATGTCCAGATTTGAACTTTTTTTGAAATACCCTTTGTTTAAGGGAATGAGTATGGATGAGTTGTTCCCGCTTTTAACCAAAGTCAGCCTCGACTTCGACAACTATACTGCCGGAGATCTTATATTTAACAAAGACATCGTTTGCGAGAATCTGGTCTTTTTATTGGACGGCCAAGTCGAACTCGAAAACGAACAAAAGGAAAAACGCATCGCACAAGGACCTGAATTGATTGTCTATACACGTTTATTCGGCCGGAAACGCAATATGCCGCTAACTGCCAGAGCTTTGGATAATTGCAGCATCATGCAGATAGACAGAAAGTCTCTACTGTTTTTGATGCGCAACAGTCAAACCGTATTATGCAATTACCTCGACTTGATTTCGGATATGATTGCTTAAACCGGCATCAACAAACTCATTTTACTTTCCATTTTCTACTGCTTATAAGCGATCCCAAAAGCAGTCACAATGATACTGTTACTAAAAGAATTAATTAGGACAAAACAGAAAGAACCGAACAGATGAAAACTAAATTATTTTTTATTATGACAGCGCTGACCGTTATTGGTCTTCAGGGTTCCAATCCTTTTCTGGGAAAATACAAAACCCTGCACGAGACAGCCCCCTTCCGGGAAGTTAAAATTGAACACATTCTACCTGCTTATCAGGAAGCCATACGCCGGCACGATAATGAAATTCAAAAAATCACCGCCAATAAGGAGCCGGCCTCCTTCGCTAATACTATCGAGGCGTTGGAACGCTCCGGTGAATTGCTCGACAAAATATCGGCAGTCTATTACACTTTGCTCAATAACCAGACCTGTGACGAGTTGATGAACTTATCTCAACAAATTTCACCCCTATTATCTGAGCATCACAACAACATAGTTCTGAACGATGCCCTGTATCAGAGAATTAAAACAGTATACGACAACAGGGAAAACCTAAACTTAAACACGGAACAAAGCCGGCTACTCTGGGAAACTTACATGGACTTCCTCGACAGCGGAGCCACCCTCGAAGGTGCCGACCGTGAAAAATACCGGGAACTGAGCACCAAACTGAGCCAACTCAGTCTGAATTTCGGACAAAATGTGCTGAAAGCTACCAATGCCTACTCTAAAGTTTTTACCGATAAAACCTTGTTGTCCGGCATTCCGGAAGACGTGTTAAGCATAGCTGCCGAAAAAGCCAAAGCCAAAGGGCTGGAGGGCTGGCTTTTTGACCTTACTGCCCCCAGCTACGGTGCTTTTCTGAAATACGCAGACAACAGAGAGCTCCGCGAAGAAATGTACCGGGCCTATATGGGCAGAGGCCTCGATGGTGAATTCAACAACCAGCCCATCATCAGGGACATAGTCAATGCCCGCCTTGAAATGGCCGGCTTATTTGGCTATCCCGACTATGCCTCCTATGTGCTGCGCAGAAGAATGACCAAAAATTCCGAAACCGTTTACGGCCTGCTGGACCAGCTCAGGGAAGCCTATTTACCTCTGGGACAAAGAGAACTTTCGGCTCTTCAAGGATTTGCCCTGGGATACGAGAAAAATTTCATCAAACTGGAAGCCTGGGATTGGTCGTATTATTCCCAAAAACTTAAAGACCTGCAGTTTAATCTCAACGATGAAATGCTCAAACCTTATTTCAAGCTGGATAATGTCATCGAAGGAGTGTTCGGCCTGGCTACCAAATTATACGGTCTCAGTTTCAAGAAAAACAATAAAATCCAGGTTTGGCATGAGGAGGTGACTGCCTATGAGGTTTTCGACAAGGATGGTTCTTTCCTTGCCGTTCTTTATACCGATTTTCACCCCAGGGCAAGCAAGCGCTCGGGAGCTTGGATGAGCTATATTAAAGCACAACACAAAATCAAAAACAAAGATATCCGGCCCCATATCACATTGAGCACCAATTTCACTCCTTCCACCTCCGAAAAGCCCTCTCTGCTCACTTTTGATGAAGTGACTACCTTCCTCCATGAATTTGGTCACGCTTTGCACGGAATGCTCTCCAATACCACCTATGCCTCGCTATCAGGCACCAATGTTTACCGTGACTTTGTGGAACTACCTTCACAAATAATGGAAAACTGGGGCACTAAGCAAGAATTCCTGAATACTTTCGCCGTTCATTACCAGAGCGGAGAACAGATTCCTGCTAAATTGATCGAAAAAATAATTGCTGCCGACAATTTCAACGTAGGATATGCTTGTTTGCGCCAGTTGAGTTTCGGCTATTTGGACATGGCCTGGCACGGTCTTCAAAAACCCTTCGACGGGGACGTACGTCAATTCGAAAACCAAGCCTGGAGTTCTGTTATTCTGCTTCCCCAACCCGGGGAAGCTTGCATGAGCACCAGCTTCAATCATATTTTCTCCGGAGGCTATGCCGCCGGTTATTACGGATATAAATGGGCAGAAGTACTCGATGCCGATGCCTTTGAATACTTTACCGAAAACGATGTCTTCGATACTGAGCGTGCTGCTTCGTTCCGGGAGAACATTCTTTCCAGAGGGGGCACCGAAGACCCCATGGAACTATATTTAAAATTCAGAGGTCGTGAACCCCGTATTGATGCTTTACTTAAACGCAACGGAATAAAATAAATGAACGAAAAACAAGCCTTACTCGATAAACGATATATGCGTATGGCCTTGATCTGGGCCGAAAATTCCTACTGTAAGCGCAGACAGGTTGGTGCTCTGATGGTAAAAGACAAACGTATTATCTCCGACGGTTATAACGGCACCCCTTCGGGTTTCGAAAATATATGCGAAGACAGCGAGGGCAACACAAAGGCTTATGTTTTGCACGCAGAAGCCAATGCCATAACCAAGGTGGCCCGGTCGCACAACAGCAGCCAGGGGGCAACCATTTATGTTACTGCCTGTCCTTGTATAGATTGTGCCAAATTAATCATTCAGGCAGGTATAGTAAGAGTGGTCTACGGAGAGCCCTACCATGCCGAAGACGGCCTGAATCTTTTGCTGAGAGCAGGTATCGATGTTTGCTTTTGCGATAAAAGCCTGCTTTAATTAACTATTTAATAAATCCTGGCAATGAAAAACCGGTATCAACTGTTTCTTATCGTATTTCTTTCCGTACTCATCGGTATAACCATAGGTAATTTTGTTTCTCTCAGGCAACAAAGTAAAGGCATTCCCTCCTTGGTTAATTTTAATAAGCTGGACGCCCTGCTCCACCTCATTTCGTCAAAATACGTAGACGATATCAACGAAAAAGAACTCATAGAAGGTCTGATTCCCAAAGTTTTATTGGAATTAGACCCTCATTCGGTCTACATTACGGCAGAAGAAATGGAAAGAGCCAACGAAGACATTGAGGGTTCATTCAGCGGAGTGGGCATACAATTCAATATACGGGAAGATACCATACGAGTGATTGCCGTCATCACGGGCGGGCCTGCCGAACAAGCGGGCCTCAGAGCAGGCGATATGATTGTCAGCATTAACGACAGCAGTTTTGTGGGGCCGAGCATCACCAACGAGAACGTAATGAAAACCCTGAGAGGCGAAAAAAACACAAAAGTCAAAGTGGGTATACGCAGAAGAAATGCCCCACAGGAGCTCAGCTACAACCTTACACGAGACGATATCCCTGTAAACAGTATCGATGCTTCTTACAAGATTGGCGAAAACATTGCTTACATTAAACTCGGTAAATTTACCAGATCCACCTACAACGAGTTTTTGTCTGTTATCAGCAAAATGCAGGCACAAGACAATTGCGACCGCGTTATTCTCGACCTCAGAGGCAATCCCGGGGGGTTAATGGGCCCTGCCCTGGCTATTCTGAATGAGTTTCTTCCCCGAAACAGCCTAATGCTGTACGTCGAAGGCAAGGCATACAAAAGAGAAGAGAGTTTTTCCGATGGCAGAGGCTCTTGTCAGAATACTCCAATTATTGTACTGATGGATGAATGGGCTGCCTCTTCGAGCGAGATCGTAGCCGGAGCCATACAAGACAACGACAGGGGATACATTGTCGGCCGCAGGTCATATGGGAAAGGTTTGGTCCAGCAACAAATTCCATTCAGGGACGGTTCTGCCGTCCGTTTAACGGTTGCGCATTATTACGTACCTTCGGGACGTAATATCCAAAAACCTTTCGAGAAGGGTGATTTCAAAGATTACGAAATGGATTTGATTAATCGCTATCTACGGGGAGAATTCGATTCCCGCGACAGTATTCGGTTAAGCGACAGCCTTGTTTACAAAACCAAAGGAGGACGTCCGGTTTACGGCGGAGGAGGCATTATGCCCGATTTCTTCGTGCCCTTAGACACCACTGGAGGCAGTGAATGGTACAATACTGTGTTCAACCAAATTTTCCCCTATAATTTCGCGGCTAGTTACGCCGATCACATCGCGAGCAATTATTGACTTTTAAAACTCCTGCCGCTTTAAAGGCTTATCTGCAAGAGCAAAGGGTCTTCGAAAACTTTGTCGATTATACGGTAGCCCAGGGCATTCCCAAAAAACCGCAAGAAATCTCCGAATCCAAGGATTTAGCCGCTGATCAGATTTACGCTTATATAGCGCGTAATATCCTGGGAGAAGATGCCTTCTGGATGATTCTGCAAGAAAAAGATCCCACGCTCAACAAAGCTGTTTCGCTTATTCAAAATCTGGGGACTAACGTTTCTCTTGACCATACTAGGTAAGTCCGGTAAATAGAGATGGAAAATCCGTCCGTGCAAAAAGAAAAGCTAAGAAAGACTCTGTGCTTACTTACAAAACAACAAGACCCCGCAGAGCTTGATAAAGAATCCAGGCTTATTTGCAACAAGCTAGAAGGAAGTCCTGAGTTTAAAGAAGCCCAAAACCTCTTGTTGTATTATTCCTTGCCCGACGAAGTGAGTACTTTGGAATTGATCCGACGCTGGTACAAACACAAAAACATTCTGCTCCCTGTAATCGTAAACGAAAGCACCATGGTCTTGCGTCTATATACCGGAAAAAATGCTTTGCAACTGAATCGCTGGGGTATAACCGAACCCACCGGAGAAGATTTCTTGATTTACGACGAGATCGACCTGGCCGTTATTCCCGGTGTGGCCTTCGATAAACAAGGCTATAGGCTGGGACGGGGTAAAGCATACTACGACCGTTTTCTGGGCCGGCTTCGTTGCCCTGTGTTCGGCTTATGTTTTGCCCACCGCTACCTCGAAAGCCTGCCCGTTGAAGCCTGGGACATCCCGGTTCAACGAGTAATAAGCAGCATTTGAAGTTTTTGATTGTGCCCGCCGCTCAACTATTTTGCTTTATTCCCCTTTTTAACCGCTCCTCCCTTTTTAACCGCTACCTGACGGTTGCCGGTGGGGCTTTCTTTTTTGTATTTCTTTAATTGCTTTTCGAGATCTGCAATCTTAAGTTCCTGGTTTTGTATGGTGGTCAGTAAAGAATTTAACTCCTCGTTTCCCACCGATGAGGGGAACTGGGCATTTACTCGCTCCATGAAGTCGCTCAGCACATTCATATAGTTTATAAAAGCCTCAAAGGGACTCTCGTAGGGGCTGAAGTAACGATACAGGCCACCATCCGAAAAACTCTTTGTACTCATATAATAAAAATGGTCGCTGCTCTGCAGGTAATTCCAATCCAGTTGCAAGCGGCGGTCTTTGCTCATCCGCACTCTTTCGGCCACGCTATAGAGCTTATTGAAAGCCTCCTGCTGAAGGTCGTTCCCAAGCCAGGCGCTCAAATCTCTCTCTTCGTCTGTCCAGGAGGTGGGGTTAGGAACACTGATGGGGCCTGTTGCTTTTACCAGACTACTCACCTCGGAAGGTGTTGAAAACTCAATCCCTTTTTTAAAGGCAAACTTGGGCAGGGCTTTGAGAAACTCAAAAATGCCGCTTTCTTTGGGCTGGAGATTGCCAAAGGTTTCGTAATTCATAAACAAATTAATAACCTGCTCTTTCTCCGGCGTTTTTTGAATCCAGTCGATAAATTTGTCAGCCACCAAGGGGTACTCGCTCCAATTGTAATTGGAAAAACGGAAAGCGATATCGTCGCTCAGCTTATCGTTCTTCAATAAAAGTTTCAGGTTGGGGTTTAAAGCGCTATGGTAGACAAAATTGGGGCTTTTCCACCCGAGCACGGCTTTGGCTCCCTCGGCAATAACGGTTTTATACCCCATGGAATAGATCAATTCTCCTAAATCGTCGGAATAGATCAATTCGGTGTTTCTAAAAGTCTTGGGCTTTTGGCCAAATAAGACTTCTATGCGTTTGCGGTGTTGCGTGACCTGATTTTTAAATTCCTTTTCATCTACGATGGAAGACAGAGAATGAGCATAGGTCTCACTTAGAAATTCGACTGCGCCGGTTTTGGCTAATTTTCGAAAACTTTCGATGACTTCGGGGGCGTGTTGCTCCAGTTGATCCAAGGCTACGCCCGAAATGGAAAAAGCCACCCGGAATTTTCCCTCACTCGACTGAATCAAGTCATAGATAATCTGATTTGCCGGCAAAAAGGAATTGACTGCAATTCGTTGAAGTATCTGCTCGTTGGTAAAATCGTCGTAATAATAGTGATCCGCACCTATATCAAAAAAGCGATATCGTTTAAGGCGGAAAGGTTGGTGAATCTGAAAGTAAAAACAAATCGTTTTCATAAGGCTTTATTTAATAATTACTTTATTCCTAACAGACGGTCGTAAATAGCTCTGACCTTTTTCCCGGCATACTCCCATTTGATCTCGTCCACTTCATTTTTGCCCTGAATCTTTAAAAATTCATGCATGGCAGGATTGGTGATTATTGAATAGATGGCATCGGCCATGGCGTCAATATCCCAATAGTCGGTTTTAATAGCATAATTCAAGATCTCGGCACAACCGGATTGTTTCGAAATAATGGAGGGGACCCCTACCTGCATGGCTTCGAGCGGAGATATCCCAAAAGGCTCTGACACCGACGGCATTACGTAAACATCACTCGATTTTAGCATTCTGTAAACCTGGTTGCCTTTCAAAAAGCCCGGGAAATGAAACTTGTCTGCAATTCCCCTCTTGGCTACCAGTTTTATCATGGCCTCCATCATGTCGCCGCTGCCCGCCATTACAAAGCGGACACCGGAGGTTTTCTGTAAAACACGGCTGGCAGCTTCGACAAAGTACTCCGGTCCCTTCTGCATGGTGATCCTACCCAGGAAAGTTACTATCTTTTGATTTGTATGTCTTTCCGGTTGAATTTCCTCTATCGCTTTGCTCACAGGCTCAACAGCATTATGAACGGCAGACACCTTGCGGGGATCCTGATGGTATTTGCTAATCACAGTTTCTCGGGTCAGATTACTGACGCAAATAATATGATCAGCGTGATCCATGCCGTTTTTTTCGATGCCGTAGACCTGTGGATTGACATTGCCCCGGCTGCGGTCGAAATCGGTAGCATGAACGTGGATGACCAAAGGTTTACCGCTGATGTTTTTAGCATGAATACCTGCAGAATAGGTGAGCCAATCGTGCGAATGGATTATGTCGTGTTGCTCGGTACGGGCAATAACCCCGGCACAAATGGAATAGTTGTTGATTTCTTCCATCAGATTGTCGGGGTAACGTCCGGAAAACTCGATACAACCCAGGTCGTTAGTGTACAAATACCTGAAATCGGCATAGATATGATCCCTCATGTTATAGTAGTCCTGAGGACTCATATAAGAACCGAAACGACTTTCCAGGTGTTCCCAGGAAACATCTCTCCAAACCACCGGCGTATTGCAGGCTCCGATAATTTTAACAAAACTCTGGTCCTCGTCTCCATGAGGTTTAGGAATGACAAAAACAAGATCCATATCTTCTTGCATGGCCATTCCTTTGGTCAATCCATAACTGGCCGTTCCCAAACCGCCCAGAATATGTGGAGGGAATTCCCAGCCAAACATAAGTGCTCTCATCCTTGTGTGGTATTAGCTGACATTATTTTAATCATTTGTTTCATTCGGAGTATCTCCGCAACACTCATGGCAAAGGAAACTGCTCCTCTGCCCCAGTAGGGAGGATTTCCGTCGTACAGTTCCGAAATAGTACCTATACCTCTATCAGTTAGATCGTCTTCAAAGCCATAAATAATGCGCTCTGCAAAGTTTAACCCGCGAATTTTATGAACTTTGAGGTAAGCTTCAACATATGGACCGATCAGCCAGGCCCAGGCTGTCCCTTGATGATATGCCCAGGTCCTGCGACTTTCGGATCCCTGGAATATAGGATTATATCCCAAACTCTTAGGGCTGAGTGTTCGTAAGCCCTTAGGTGTGAGTAATTCCTTGGTGACAATGTCGAGTACCTGTTTTTTTTGCATCTTGTCCAAAGGTGAAAAATCGAGCGAGACTGCAAAAATCTGATTAGGACGAACACTCCAATCTATCGTCTGCCCGTCCACAAAATCGTACAAATAACCGAAATCGTTGCGGAATACTTCTACAAAAGAGACTCCGGCCTTCTGTGCAAGTTCCGAGTATTTGGCTTGTAATTTCGCCTTGCCGGCCAGGGCGGCCATTTCTGAGGCAAAGCAAAGGGCATTATACCACAAAGCGTTGAATTCAACCAAATAACCGGTTCTCGGCACCAGAGGTTTGCCGTACATCATGGAATTCATCCAGCTGACAGGTTGCTCTTTGCCGTTGGTAAAGAGCAATCCGTTGTTGTGCAAAATAAGCTTATCGTGCTTTTGACCGATTATAAAATCCAGTGCATCAAACAGCAATTTATTGTATTTTCCGGCGCATTTTTCCGTACCCTGATCTTTGGCGTATTGTTGAAGAGCCCATATCATCCACAACAAGACGTCCGGCGCATCTATTTCCGTAATTGCACAATCGATTGGTTTGTGTTCCATGAAATTTCGCAATCCTTTTTCGCCGGTTTCCATTATGGCATCAAATAAACCGGGATCTTCGGCCGCGAGAGTACAACCGGGAAGAGAGACAAACATATCCCTTGCCCGGCACTCAAACCAGGGGTAACCTGCCAACAGGTAACGCTGTCCGTCGGGATGTTTGTTGTAAAACTGGTAAGCCGCGTTTTTCAGGCTGTTGGTAAAACTGTTTCTGGGTGTACGAATTGACTTTTCTTCCTCAAACATCTTCTGCATAGTTGCAGGCTGGATAACTGAAATACCCGCCGAAAAATATATGCTTTCGTCTTTTTTGATGGGTAATTCAAAATAACCCGGAACAAACAAGTCCTCTTTGAAATCATAGCCTCTTTCCTGCTCTTTCAAATATTCTATATTCCTGTACCAGTCGGGAGAATAATGAAATTCGTTTTCCGCGGATAATTGCATATGCAACTCGGGGTAACCATTGTAAAGACAAAGCTTAATCCCGTTATCTACAAGCTGATATTCTTTATTTACATAATTGTTTTCCTTACACAGGTCATTAATGCTGCGAAAAGCCAAAAAAGGTCTCAGCCTGAGTTTGGTGGGAGAATGCGCTTCGAGTAAGGTGTATTTTATCAGCATGCGGTTCTCGTGCGAAACAAATATTTTTTCCTTGGAAAGAATTACACCTCCTACCCGGTAAATAGTCGAAGGATTGGAATCGCATTCAAACTCGCGAATGTATTTATGTCCCTGAGGGCTGTAATTGTCTCCTTCGTATTTGTGCAAACCAAGGTTGAATTCTGCTCCGTGTTGAATGACGGTCGTATCAAGAGAAGAAATCAGCACGTGATTTTTCCCGTCCAGCTCAGGAACGGGAATCACCAACAAACCATGATATTTCCTGGTATTACAGTCGACTATGGTCGAATAGCTGTAGGCTCCCGATTTGTTGGTTTGCAGCAACTCTTTGGTCAACGATTGCTGCAAGTTGACCATTAAGGCTTTGTCAAATTTCAAATAGGTCATAACAGTACATGTTTTGCTTATTGCGATTAATAACCTGCATCAGTAACAAATCCGGTACTTATGCAAAAAACAATAGACGAAGATAGGTTTTTTTGGGGAAATTACAAGCGATAAGATCCTAAATAAAGGGCAACAAATATATGTTTTACATCATCTTTTGGCCTGTTTTTGGCCGGTTTGCTCTTTATGGCGGGGATTTTGTTGACAATTGCAGAATTTTAGTACTTTTGCATTCTCATTTTATACATTTACTCACGACACTCCGTACTATGGAAAAACGACAAAAAGAACTCAATCTTTCCGAACTCCTAATGCTTTTGTTCAAAGGTATCGGCAATTTAATCAAGTGGCTGTGGAATCTTTTTATACAAGCTTTGCGCTTGAGCTACCGGAAAAAATGGATTATTCTGGGATTTATTGTGGCCGGACTTGTATGGGGATATTTTGCTTCCACACCCGATAAACAGATACACAAAGCGTCCATCACGCTAAAAACCGTCATTAAAGGGAGTCCATACAGCAAAGATTTTATTAAAACATTGAATGCCGATTGCGGGAAAAAAGACAAGAGCAGCCTGGCAAAAAAGCTGAATATCTCCGAAGAAGAAGCCGAAAAAATTGTCTCCCTGAAATCTTTCTATTTAGTTGACATTGGTGCTGATGGTATCCTCGACCAGGTTGATTATAAAGAAAGTTTTAAAGGTGACACGATCAACGTCTGGAGTAATAATTTCTTATACGTTGAAATTTTATCCAAAGATGAAAAATTATTCCCCACAATAAGAGAGGGCATTGTTTATGCCTTGAATAATGACTCATCTGTGCAAAAAGAGAAAGCCTTCATGAATCTGGAACATTCCGACTGGGTTTCGATGCTTGATGAAGAATTGGAAAAGGTTAAGGAATTACAATCAAAAATGTTTGCTGAAGACGTAAGTAACGTCACTTCTCTGAGTTTAAGACAAAAGCCCAAGCAACAATGGTCCGACCCCAACGTAATGACTGTGTTGGGCGAAACAAAAATGCAAATGTTTGCCGGTGATAAAATTCATTCTATGGTAATTATGAACAATCATAAACGCGCGATTAAAGAACTTAATGAAGGTGCCATACGCGTAGAATTACCTATTTTATACCTGGGAGTGACAAATCCCCGGTACAAAGTGATGATAACACGAGCTTTCATAGCTTATCTTTTGGGCCTGGGACTCTGCGCTTACCTGGAAAACCGTAAAAAAATCATTGCTTTTTTGGAAGCATAACAATCATCCGGCGTCAGGATCGTTTCACCGTCAACCCCAAAGAACCGGGGAAGTTGTATGGTCTTGTTAGAAACCTGCTGAAAAAAGGTACTACAGACCCAAAGATTTCATTATCTTCTTAAATTTTTCTTCGGCCAACTTGCATTTGGCGGGATATTCAGAGTGCGATTTCAACACATCGCGTACTTCGATGTAAAATTTAATCTTTGGTTCCGTACCAGAAGGACGGATAGACACCTTTGATCCGTCCAGGCTGAAGTATTGTAACACATTAGAAGTTTCCGGCATTTTAAGATCAAAACTTTCTCCGCTTTCAGGCTTATAAGCTTTCAGGCTCATATAATCCTTAACCAAAATTACCGGAGAACCCGCCAGTTCATTAACCGGCTTGGATCTGAAATTGTCCATCATGGACTTGATTTGTTCAGCCCCCGATTTCCCTTTTTTAACGACAGAAATGCCTTTCTCTCTCGAAAAACCGTATTCCATGTAAATATCCAGCAACAATTCATACAAGCTTTTCCCTTGTTCTTTGGCCCAAGCAAGTATTTCGGCCATCAAAGCACAGGACGAAACAGCGTCTTTGTCGCGAACAAAATCCTGAGGCAGGAAGCCATAACTTTCCTCACCTCCGCCTATGTATTGTCGTTTACCTTCGAATTCCCGGATTATAGCGGCTATCCATTTAAAGCCGGTATACGTGTCGAACATATCCACCTTATGCCTGTCGGCAATTTCTTTGATCAATTCGGTAGTAACTATGGTTTTGACGATAAACTCCTTGCCGCTTTCGAGCATCCCCAACTCGGAACGTCTTTTAATCAGGTAGTAGATAAAGATAAGGGCGGTCTGATGTCCGTTGACCAGCATCCATTCTTCCCGGTCGTTTTTAATCGCTATTCCGAGACGGTCGGAATCCGGATCGGAAGCCATTACAATATCGGCATCTACTTCGGCCGCTCTTTTCAGCGCCAACGACAAAGCTGCCGGTTCTTCGGGATTGGGCGAAACAACCGTAGGAAAGTCCCCGCTGACCACGTCCTGTTCGGGCACATTGATGATGTTTTTGAAGCCAAAAGCCCGGAGACAAGCAGGAATAATTCTGACACCGGTACCGTGAATAGGCGTATATACTATTTTCAGGTCTTCGTGTTTTCGAATGGCCTCGGGCGATAGAGAAATGGTCTTGATCTGTTTAATGTATTTCTCATCGATCTCGGCGCCAATCAACTTAATGAGTTCCTTATTTCCCTCGAAGCGGACAGAGCTGATATCCTTGATAGCCTGTACTTCGTTAATGATATTGTGATCGTGAGGAGGCACCACCTGAGCCCCGTCGTCCCAATAAGCTTTATAACCGTTGTATTCCTTAGGATTGTGCGAAGCCGTCAATATAACTCCGCTCTGGCATTTTAAATGACGTATGGCAAAAGACACTTCGGGGGTGGGACGTAAATCGTCGAATAAATACACATAAATGCCGTTAGCTGAAAATACGTCGGCACAGATTTCTGCAAAGAAGCGGCTGTTGTTTCTGCAATCGTACCCAATTACCACAGAGACCCGGGGCAAGTGAGCAAAAGATTTATTCAGATAATTGGCCAAGCCCTGAGTGGCGGCTCCAACTGTGTACTGATTCACTCTGTTGCTGCCGGGTCCCATTATTCCACGTAGCCCACCTGTACCGAATTCCAGGTCCTTGTAAAAAGATTCAATTAATTCTGTTTTATCTTCCTTATCAAGCATTGCTTGAACTGCAGCCCTGGTTTGCTCATCGTAATCCTCTGTCAGCCAATGCTTGGCTTTGGCTGTGACTTCTTTTATCAACTGTCTGTTTTCCATAGCTTATTAGTATTATTCTGCGTTAAACATCCACTCCCTGTAATTTTCATTGCCACACTTATCCTTTACATAAATCTGCAAAAGATTGCCCACCGGCAACAAACCAATCCGCTCGTCTCTTAAATCGGCCGTCAAGGTATTGGTCTTGTAATCGTATTCAAACAAAACCCACTTAGCGTTGATAGTACAGCGGTAAGTGTCTAAACCCGATTCATCGTCACGGACAAGTATGCGAATTAAAGTATTATTTTGGTTCTTTTCAAGTTGAGGATGAAAAATTTTTGGAGGCAGACTGTCGCCTAATACGACATAATTCCCAAAGTTCAGGATTTCACCTTCCATAAAACCCTCTGTATATGTTGCTTCTATATATTCTATCTTATTATTGGATAATATTCTGACCAGATAGTAGCGATTCTTTTCACTTAAAATGTCGTCGTTAATCTTTATACGGATAAACGCCGCTTTATGAAGTGGAACGGTGGGATGGTGAATTTTGTGTACACCCGTGTATAAACGATGATTTCTGAGCCCGGGATTCTTAACATTCTTCGGAGGTGTATAATCGTACTCGAAAGCCAGCTTATTATAAAACGAAGCTACCGGAAACTCCAGATATATGTCTTTGGAGGTATAGGTGTTTTTGTATGCCGGATAAAAAAATAAAGCCGTGGTGTCTTCCTGAGGAAAAGGAAGCTGTTTACCCTGCAATTGAAAACGGTACTCGGCTTTGTTCCCCGATATATCGTACAATTCGTATGTAAAATCGTATTCCCGCTCTTGATTTACATCAATGTGACCGTTGTTGATCTTAACCGGATAAATATCGAGCTTATTGAAAGGCTCCACAAAAGATTTCATAATCCAGGAACGGTTTTGCACCCACTCTTCATAATCGACCAAGGCATTCAAATAACGGCTTTCCTCGAAAGAAAAGCGGCCTATGTCTTGCTGAAATATTTCTTCACCATCCAGGAATAAGCGAATCCGGCTCAAACCGTATAGATTGTTGGTGCCGTTCATATAGTTGTAGGCTTTAATACCCAAGCCTATTTTGCCCCAGACCAAGGGTAATTTGCTGTCCGGAGCTACTGTCCCACCCTGCCCGAGCTGTATTATTTCTTTTGCAGACAGCCGTCCGCCATGATTTAGCAAAATTCCCTGCCCATCAATAGCATAGATGGCCAAGGCCAACATTTTCGGAGGACTGGTGTCTTTGATGCGATCCTTATACCAAAACATGGGATCGACCGGGTCTTCGGATTCCGTCTGACGAATTTCGAAATGCAAATGGGGACCGCCCGAGCTACCTGTATTTCCGCTATACCCTATCAACTCACCGCGCTCAACGGGTATTTGTTCATCGGAAAACAACAAATTCTGCTCATAAGACTCAGCCGCATATTGGGCCGCTTTAACTATAGAATCCAACCTTGGAGAAAAAGATTCTAAATGCCCATAAACACTGGTATAACCATTGGGATGATCCAAATAAACAGCCTTCCCGAATCCTTTTACACGCACGCTGGCGCGCGAAACGAAACCCGGAGCTATGGCGTATACGGGTTTATTAATTACACCCTGAGTTTTAAAATCCAGGCCGGAATGAAAGTGATCCTCGCGTAGTTCGCCGAAATTGGCACTGAGATAGGGAGAAATACGTAAGGGCAAATCGAAATAAGAAGGAGAGATACTGTCCTGCAACCTGTGCGACTGCACAAATAAAACAGCTTGCTCCAACAAATCAGCCTTGTCTTTTTGCGCATTAAGAATAAAAGCAACACAAGCCGACAACACTAATAATGCAAGCCGCTTCATCCTCACTTAATCAGTCTGTTGGTCGCGGTGTCGGGGAAAATAATACAGGGTTCAAATGTGCGTGCCTCTTCCGCATCCATCAAAGCATACGATAGTATAATCACGACATCGCCGGGTAAAGCCCTGCGAGCCGCAGCTCCATTAAGACAAATAACGCCGGAACCTCTTTTCCCTTTGATAACGTAAGTTTCGAAACGTTCTCCGTTATTGTTGTTCAATACCGTAACCTTTTCGTTAGGAATGAGGTTGGCAGCCTCAATCAGGTCTTCGTCGACAGTGATACTACCGATGTAATCCAGGTTGGCTTCTGTTACACGCACCCTGTGAATTTTTGATTTTAGGACCTCAATCAGCATTTTTATATACTATGTTATCTATTAAACGCACAGACCCGCAATATACCGCTATACATCCAACTACGCAGGCAGAATCCGTCCATTCTTGTATGCTTTGCAAGGTGGTTCCGTTAACAATTTCAAAATAATCCAGGCGAAGCGCCGGTTCGGCATTGATCCCGTTAATTACAAACTCCTTGATTTCTGCCGGCCTTTTCTTCGAAACAAAGGTAAGGCTTTCAAATAAATATTTGGATATGAGGGCAGCTTTTCTTTTTTGCTCCGCTGTTAAAAGCTCATTGCGGCTGCTCATGGCTAATCCGCTCTCTTCCCGTACAATGGGACAGGATACTATTTGAACTTTCATGTTCAGTTGTTCGACCATTTTGCAAACTATGAGCAATTGTTGAAAATCTTTTTGGCCAAAATAGGCCTTACCGGGTTGCACCGCTTCAAAAAGCTTGCTTACAATTTGAGCGACTCCGTTGAAATGCCCTTTTCTGTACACACCCTCCATCACCTCTTCGAGGGGACCGAAATAAAAAAGACGAGTATCTTCTTCGGGGTACATTTCCTGTTCATCGGGCATGAATAACAGGCTGCAACCGGCTTTTTGCAACACTTCGGCGTCTTTTTCCGGTCGCCTGGGGTATTTGATTAAATCATCTTTATCGTTAAACTGCGTGGGATTTACAAAAACACTGCAAACACAAAAATCATTCTCCTGAACACAACGTTCTACCAAAGAAATATGCCCCCGATGTAAGGCTCCCATTGTGGGAACAAGCCCTACACTACAGCCCTTGCTGCGTTCTGCATCTAAAATCGTTCTTAGTTGATTTTTTGTTTTTACTACTTGCATAAACGTCTGGAAGTTTGCTCGAATTCTCCTTTACAAGGAGGGCGCAAAAGAACCAATTTTTTGCCATTTAAAAAAATAAAACGCTCATTTCTTGCACATCCACCTATTTTTTTTAGTATCTTTGCAGCCATATGTTTACAATCTTTATGTTTTTATGAAACCGGCGAAAGTACTGTTCATCTGTCAAGAAATTATGCCTTATGTTCCCGAAACGGAACTTTCGTCCATCTGCCGCCGTTTACCTCAATTTGTTCAGGATAATGGTAATGAAATCAGGACTTTTATGCCTAAATACGGCTGTATAAACGAACGCAGAAACCAATTACACGAAGTAATCAGGTTGTCGGGCATGAACCTGATTATTGACGACAACGATCATCCGCTGATTATCAAGGTCGCTTCCATCCAAGCGGCTCGTATGCAGGTTTATTTTATCGATAACGACGATTTTTTCCAACGCAAAGCCCTGGTTTGTGATGAATCGGGTGTTGATTTCGTTGATAACGACGAGAGGTCGATATTTTTTGTACGTGGAGTCATCGAAACTGTTAGAAAACTGCGCTGGACTCCCGACATTGTGCATTGCCACGGGTGGTTTTCAGCCCTGACTCCCCTGTACATCAAAAAAGCTTTCGACGATGACCCCTATTTCAGGGAGGCCAAAGTAATTTATTCTATCTATGACGATGCTTTCGATAGCAACTTCCGGAAGCTTTTCAATCGCAAGTTGTTGCTGGAGGGCATAGAACAGGAAGACATCGAAGAAATCAAAAATAAGGCTGATTACGTTAATCTGTCAAAATTGGCTATTCGCTACGCTGACGGCATTATTCAGGCAAGCCAAAAAATCAACAGCAAAGTTAAGAAAGCAGCTGAAGAGTCGGGAAAGCCCTTTATGATTGCCAACGAAAGTGAGGACTTCTCTGATTACGGCGAATTTTACGATCTTCTTTTAGAACAAGCCTAATATGCCCAAGCATTTCATCCCCGGCGTGTTGGTCACGCTATTGTTTACAGCGTTATCGTGCACGGAAGGTCAGTATACCGGAGGCAGCATACAACCGCCCGGCGATGTTGTATCGACCGATACGGCCAGTTTCTTTTTAACCACGGAAACCGTAAAAGTCGATTCCATTCTCTACAAAAACAGTGTCGCTCTTTTGGGTGAGTTCACCGATGCTTTTTTCGGAACTACCCGAGCGGAATTTTTGGCTCAGGTATATTGTCCCTTTAATTTTACCTTCGATGCAAGCATCCGGCGAATCGATTCTGCTTATTTGTATTTATATTACAACGATTGGTTTGGCGATTCTCTAGCCTTGATGGAGATGAGCGTATATGAACTTACAAAAGCCATAGACCATACGAAGCCTTATTACACCAACATCAATACGGACGATTATTACGATAAATCGATAAAGTTAGGTTCAATCAGTTATTCTACAGGAGAACCCTTTACCGATATTAAAACATCGAGCGATTATTCCTGCATCCGGGTTAATATAGATACGGCCTTTGCCGGGGAAATACTCCGGAAAAACAGGAATCACCCGGAGTTTTTTGCCAATCCGAGAGTTTTTGCCGATTCAGTGCTTCACGGCATTGCTGTCAGCCCCAGTTTCGGGAACGGGAACTTGATGTACATCAAACACGCCGAATTTGAATTCTGCTATCGATACAGCTACACCGATACTATGGGTGTGGTGAAAGACACTACCGGAGCGTGCTACTTCCCGGTAACCAAAGAGGTAAGGCAAATAAACAAGTATCAGCACCCCGATCTGGCCGGCTACCTGCCCTTGAACAGCGGCGACTCTCTGAATTATATTTTTTCACCCGCAGGCTTGTTTACACGTATTGAATTGCCCATTGAAGAAATTCTTTCCAGGCTGGAAGGGAAAAACATCAACAGTGCCAGAATAAAAGCGGTGGTCACCCATCTTGACAACAGCAAATGGGGGATGCTCCCACCCGATAACCTCTTGCTCCTGAAAGAAGAAGACGTCCACGATTTTTTTGCCGGCTACAACAACGCCGATAAGCTTTACTCCTTTTTAGCGGACTACAATACCCGAAACGATCTTTTTTCTTTTGATTTAAGTTCTTTCCTGCAAAAAACCGTGCGCAACGATAGCAGCAGCTTTAGACCCTATAACAAGTTGCTGATGATTCCCGTGAGCAAGATTAGATTGAATAATGTCTCGACGAGTACGCTTTTTTTGGTTCAAAACATTTTGCCTAACGCAGCCAAGATTCGCAGCGCAACACATCCTCAAAAACCCATGAAACTTGAGATTGTTTACAGCAACAAAGTTGAGTGAAATTATAGATTGAAGGATAAGGGCAATAAACTTGCAACCGATTCTGCCACAGCCACTTCTTTTTCTCCGCAGAGCAGCAGCCTGATTGCTGTGTTTTGTCGCTGCTCGCTTTCGAGTAAAACCTGCCTGCAACTTCCGCAGGGACTGATTGGATTTTCAGTGAAAATTCCTTCTTTGTTGGCCGCCACGGCCAAACTAAGAACTCTGTTTTTGGGATATGTCGCATTAGCATAAAACAGCACAACACGTTCAGCGCAAAGTCCCGAAGGATATGCGGCATTCTCCTGATTATTAGCCACCAATATTTCCCCATTGTCAAGCAACAATGCCGAGCCCACTTTAAATCCCGAATAGGGCGCGTAAGCATCTAAACTGGCCTTTTTGGCAGCTTCAATCAATTCTTTTTCCTGCTTGCTCAATTCATCAAAGGAACAAAATGTTATATTTGTCTTGATTTCTTTTTTGTACATCTGGACTGATTTTTACGTCTTCAGCACAAAAATACCATTTCTATGAGCAGATTTACATTTTTAACTTTATTTGTTTTAAGCTTTTTTTGTCTCCCTCTACAGGCACAGGAACGCTTGAAGCCTTATGAAGACTATATCCGAAAATACACCCCGCTGGCCATGACACAACAAGTCGTATACGGCATACCTGCCAGCATAACTCTTGCGCAGGGCCTGCTTGAGTCGGGTGCAGGCAACAGCACCCTGGCAAAAAACAGCAATAATCACTTTGGGATAAAATGCCACAACGACTGGAAAGGAAAAACCTATTCTCATTTTGATGACGGAGAAATGAGCTGCTTTAGAAAATATTCCAAGGTAGAAGAATCTTATAAAGATCACTCCATATTTCTGAGCGAGAGAGAGCGTTACGCCTTTTTGTTTGATTTGAACATAAAAAACTACAAAGGCTGGGCCAGGGGTTTAAAGAAAGCCGGTTATGCCACAGATCGCCATTACGATAAGAAACTGATAAAAATCATTGAACAATACGATTTGAACAAGATAGATAAACTGGCACTCAACAAACGAAGGGCAAAAAAGCTTATCCGGAACTGGGATAAGGAATATCCCGAAGAAATTGCGAAGGCCGAAAAACCGTCCGTCCAAACGGAGTCAAAAACCACAGCTCAAAAAGAGAAATCACCAAAGGTTGAAAAAAGCAGTAAAAAACAAGAACCCGCAATCGGCAAAAAAATCCAGCCTGCCGAAAAAGCCAAAGATTATAGCTACATTGCCGAAACCAGCAGAGAAAGACAAATTCAGCGCAACGAACGTAACGAACGCACCGACAACCTGCCCCACGTTATTAACGCCGTACAAAACCACACGATTTTATATAAGGGTCTGACACCGTACATCATTGCACAATACGGGGATAACTTCGACAATATCTCCGATGAATTCGGCTTAAGCCCTCAGCGCCTAAAAAAATGGAACGAATGGCCTCCAAGGTATAAAATTTCGGTAGGAGACATTGTCTTCCTGAGTAAAAAAGCCCAGTCATGGGACGGCGAAGTCGGTGTCTATGTGGTTCGCGAAGGAGACAGCATGCACAGTATTTCACAACAGTTCGGACTTCGGGTAAGCGCGATTTACCAATTGAACGGAATGGAATTTGGCGAAAGTCTCGAGGTTGGTCAGGAATTAAAATTGAGGGCTCAGGAATAAAAAATAGCAAAGCTTTTTATACCTTTGCACCCCAAATAGTGTCAATTCCCCCATTATGCAAGAAAAAATTGTCGTACTCGATTTCGGGTCTAAGACCACTCAACTTATTGCCAGGCGCATAAGAGAACTTAAAGCCTTTTGTGAAATCTATCCTTACAACAAATTCCCCGAAAATACCGACGGTATTAAAGGGGTCATCCTATCGGGCAGCCCCTTTTCTGTTTACGACAAAAACGCCTTCGACTTTGATTTAAAATTGGTAAGAAAGAAATTCCCTTTGCTGGGTATTTGTTACGGAGCCCAATTGATTGTCCACAAAGCCGGCGGGAAAATAGAGGCCTCCAAAAACAGAGAATATGGAAGGGCTTTTTTTGAATCGGTCAACACCAACGATCCCCTGTTCAAGGGCTTTAATCCCCTGGCTCCTGTTTGGATGTCGCAAGGGGATAATATCACCCAACTGCCCGCTGAATTCGAAAAAATCGCTCTGACCACGGATATTCCGGTTGCTGCGTTCAAAGCCCGGGGAGAAGCCACCTGGGGCGTTCAATTTCAACCCGAGGCGCTCCAAACCGAAGAAGGCAGTAAAATTCTGAGCAACTTTTTGGATCTTTGTAACTGTGCCCGAAACTGGACACCGGCTTCGTTTATCGAATCGACGGTGCTTGAATTGAAAAGAACCCTGGGAAACGATAAGGTGGTCTTAGGCTTGTCCGGCGGGGTGGATTCCTCTGTCACTGCCTTGCTGCTCAACAAAGCCATCGGCAAAAATCTTACCTGCATCTTTGTAGATCACGGGCTTTTACGCAAATACGAATTTGAAACGGTATTGAAAGATTATGAATCTTTCGGATTGAACGTGATTGGTGTAGAAGCCAAAGAAAAATTCTATCGCGAACTGGCAGGCGTCAGCGATCCCGAACAAAAAAGGAAAATCATAGGCAAAGGATTTATTGATGTTTTCGACGAAGAAGCCAAAAAGCTGGACAACATTAAATGGTTGGGACAAGGCACCATTTATCCGGATATTATCGAATCATTGTCCATTACAGGAACAACTATAAAAAGCCATCATAACGTAGGCGGCTTGCCGGAAGTAATGAAACTTAAGCTGGTTGAACCATTGAAACTTCTGTTCAAGGACGAAGTTCGCCGTGTTGGCGCCGCTTTGGGTATGCCCAAAAGATTTATCGACAGACATCCTTTCCCGGGGCCCGGATTAGCTGTCCGTATTTTAGGTGACATTACACCCGAAAAAGTGCGTATCCTGCAAGACGCCGATCATATTTTTATATCCCTTCTGCACGAGTGGGGTCTCTACGATAAAGTCTGGCAGGCATTGACAGTCTTGCTTCCTGTCCGCTCCGTGGGTATCATGGGCGACGAACGCACCTACGAAAATGCAGTGGTTTTGCGGGCTGTTACTTCGACCGATGCCATGACCGCAGAATGGTCTCCATTGCCTTATGACTTTTTGGCTAAAGTATCTAACGACATCATAAACAAGGTAAAGGGCGTGAATCGCGTTACCTACGACATCAGTTCGAAACCCCCTGCTACCATTGAGTGGGAATAAACATCAGGGGTTCATATTGATCAGACCGCCGTTACCGCTGCCCGTCATCGTAATTTTAGGATATCCCAGGTAATAAATATTACCGCTGCCGTTGACAATAATGTTCAGTTCGTTGCTCACATTAATGTAAGCGCAACCTGAGCCGTTGACGCGGATGTCGTACCTTTTGGTAAGCAAATCGCTGGCTTCAAGTTTTCCGGTTCCCGCTATTCTAAGATCCACATAATCACATCGTCCGCTCAGGTTGATGCCACCCGAGCCGTCTATATCAATGTCCAGTTTTTCCGAGGAAATGCTATCGACGGTGCAAACTCCGCTACCATCGATATCAATATTGGTTTGTCCGGATTTTACGTACGGTGCATTGATTTTACCGGAACCGGAAATGTCCATTGTAAGGCTCTCACATTCAACAGAGTCTTTGTAAATGATTTCTCCGGAACCTGACAAGGATAAGGTAAGATTGCCGGAATGTAATTCATCAACGACCATTCTACCTGATCCACTAAGTTCCGCAAATTTAAGAGAGGGAGTGGATGCGTAAACTTTAATTGGCATATTGTTGGCTATCAACACATTGTTCTTTTTATCTACAACCAGCTTATTTCTAACAAATTTTGTTACTATGTATTGCAGAATATTCGATTCACACTCTACTTCCACTTTGCAACTATCAGCATAATATAAATACACTTCAAATTCACCCCTTGAATCCACTTCGCTAAAAGAACTACTGGAACGCATTGCTTTAACAAGCACTCCATCGCCTTCGATTCTGGTGCATGAGCAAATCACACCCATGGTAAAAATGGTGGCACATAAATACTTTAACATAAGATTTCGTGTATTAATAAATGAAGCCTTCTTTGAAAGAAACACTGTTCGGGTTAATACGTGCAATGTTCGTCGGATTTAGCGAGGCTATGACGCTTTAAAAGAAACGTTGTCCGGGCCTTAATACCCGAACAACGTTTCCAACTCTAATTTAGTTACCGGTCCATACTGAGCTAAATTATCGAAATCCACCTCTTTTTCATCACCCAGCACGCAATAGCTGTAGGAGCGGTTTTTAATCCATTGTTGCTGGAAGTTTTTCAGATCTTCCAAATTGAGATCGGTCAGACTTTCATATAAATATTTGCGAGAATCTTCTTCCAATCCGTAATCAAGAGCATCCAGATAAGCCCAGAGTATGTTGGAACGTAAAATCCTTTCGGTGCGCAGTCTGGAAAAAAGACCGTCTTTGGCAAGTTTGAAGGCGGCTTCCGATTCGGGCATATCTTCGATAATTTGATTGAAGGCTTGCAAAGCATCGTCCATTTTGTCGGTTTGCGTTGCAATGATGCTGACCATGGAATAGGGGCGGCCGGCTCTGGACGGAGTCACATAAGCAGCGGCGGCCATGTAGGCCAGACCTCTGGCTTCGCGCATTTCCTGAAATACTATGGAGTTCATGCCCCCGCCAAAATATTCATTATACAAAGTGGTCAAAGGTTCCTTTTGCAGATCAAATACTTCCCCATTATTGGAATACATAGACAAATAGAGCTGTTTGGCATTGTATTGGGCAAATAAGACCTGGTTGTTCTCTGTCAATAAATAGGGGAATTCTTTGGGGGCCGGCAATTCAAACAATGTCTCCGGTACCAGGTGTTTTTCTTTTAACACACTTGTCAATTGTTCTTTTGAATCCGGACCGTAATACAATACTTTATGACTATAGGAGGTCAGTTTATTTAAAACTTCGATTAATTCTTCGGGTTTAAGATTTAACAGCTCCTGATCACTTAAAACATTCGTCGCCGGGGAGCCGGGTCCGTAAACAGCGTAATTGCGCAACATGTTGAAAATACGGCTTTGGCTCAACTTAGCATTGGCCCTGCTTTTTAGGACATCCTGGATCATGTTGTCAAATGCCTGTTGATTGACCTGAGCATCAAACAGTAATTTTTCAAGTAAATTCAATGCTTCGGGCATATTTTCTCCCAGTCCCGTCAGTCGAATCTGCGCTTTTTCGGAACCGACAGACAAATTATAAGAACAGGCCATTTTGTAGAACTCGCTTTTAATTTGTTCTGCGGTAAATTCGGAAGTACCCAAATAATTCAAATACGAAAAAGCCAGACTCAATAATTTGTTGGTATTGGTACCCATATCAAACCAATAAGTCAATTCAAAAAGATCATCGGTTTGATTTTGGATGTATAACACAGGAAGGTCGGCTTGTACCATGAAACGCGAAAAATCTTTTTTGAAATCCAAAAAGACGGGCTGTATGGGTTTTACTATCGTCTGCTGAATCTCTTTCAGGAAAGCACTGACGGTATCTCGGTTAGTCAGAATGGGAGTAATTTCGGGTTTTGCAATCTTTTTTTCGTTTGGGTCAATTCCCTGCCGTTTGTAGACTAAAGCATAGCCATCGTTGAACCATTTATTTGCAAAAGCCACCACGTCTTCTTTGCTGATCTGGCTCAGATCATCCATCCGTTTAACTTCATCCGCCCAATCCAACTCATTAATAAAGGCTCTGACATACATATCGGCGCGGCCGTTGTTGCTTTGCATTTCTCTGATTCTACTCAACTTTAAATTATTGATACTGGCCTCAAGCAAATAATCATCGAAGGCTCCTGCTTTCAATTTGGCCATTTCTTCCAATAACAAATCTTTGACTTCTTCGAGGCTCTGCCCTTCTTTGGGCCTGCCCTGTATGACATAAGCGCTGTAATCGGCCATCTCATAAGCTCCGGAAAAGGCGTTCAGCACTTTCTGTTGCTGGATAAGGTCCAGGTCGATTAAACCGGCTTTGCCGTTGCTTAAAATCATATCGGTCAGGGTAAGCAGATTGAACTCTTCATCGCCAATGCCCACACAACTCCAGCCTAAGGTGACGTTTTCGGCATCGTTACCCAAAACTTCACAAACAACCGGCTCACTCAAGGCCTTCCCCTCTTCATATTCCAGTTCAGGTATGGAAACGGCAGGCTTCATTTCTCCAAAATATTTTTTTATCACCTGAATCATTTCTTTGGGATTGAAATCTCCCGAAAGACAAATGGCCATGTTGTTAGGCACATAATAAGTGCTGTAATAATTCTTGATGTTGGTAATAGAGGGGTTTTTCAAGTGTTCCTGAGTACCGAGCACTGTTTGGGTACCGTAGGGATGGTGCGGAAAAAGTATGGCCAATACCTTCTCGTACACTTTACGGGAATCATTGGTCAAGGACATGTTTTTTTCTTCATAAACGGTTTCCAGTTCTGTATGAAAACCACGAATCACATTGTTTTGAAAACGGTCTGCCTGGATTTTTGCCCAATTCTCAATTTGATTTGAAGGAATATCCTCGGTATAAACAGTCATATCAAATCCCGTATAGGCATTGGTTCCCGAAGCGCCAATGGCTGTCATGAGTTTGTCATACTCGTTGGGAATAAAAAACCTGGAGGCTTCATAAGAAAGGCTGTCGATTGTTCTGTAAATAGCTTTGCGTTCTGCCTCATCAGTCTTAGACCTGTACTCTTCAAACAGGGCTTCAATCCGGTCAAGTATCGGTTTTTCCAGTTCGTAGTTCATGGTCCCGAACTGCTTGCTGCCTTTAAACATGAGGTGTTCAAAATAATGGGCCAAACCTGTGGTTTCGGCAGGATCGTTCTTTGCTCCCACTTTGACTGCGATATAAGTTTGTATGCGGGGCTCGTCTTTATTTACGGTCATATACACTTTAAGGCCGTTGTCCAAGGTGTATATTCTGGTATTCATAGGATCTCCGGGTACACATTCATAACCTCGATCGCATGCGCTGAAAAGCAAGATTAACAGCCAAGCCAGACTTAAAAATTTGATTGTTTTCATAAGAACAGTATTTACGGGTATTAGCTTATATTGTGCCAAAAGTAATGTTTTTTTTCGTTCCTTTGCATAGATTATTTAATTCTTTGGTTGAATGAAATTCGAAGAACTCGATTTAGAAGAAGAACTCCTTGACGGATTGTGGGCTATGAATTTTCGGGAATGCACGCCGGTGCAGGAATTGGCTATTCCTGTTTTGCTCGAGGGCAATGATTTAATCGGTTGTGCTCAAACGGGTACCGGTAAGACAGCCGCTTATCTTCTGCCGATTCTAAATAATCTTGTGTTGGACAAACATGCACACGATGCCATCCGAGCTGTGATTATGGTGCCTACCAGAGAATTGGCCCAGCAAATAGATCAACAAGTGGAAGGTTTTGCTTATTATTTACCGGTGTCGTCCATTGCCGTTTACGGTGGAAACGACGGCATGGTGTGGGAGCAACAGAAAAAAAGTCTGGATATGGGCGTCGACATCGTTATTGCTACTCCGGGACGTTTGCTTTCGTATATAAAATTGGGATTGATCGACCTGAGTCAGGTTAAATACTTTATCCTCGACGAAGCCGACCGCATGCTCGATATGGGATTCATCGACGACATAATGCTTATTATCAAAGAATTGCCTACCAAACGACAAACCATGTTGTTTTCGGCAACCATGCCTCCAAAAATCAGGGAGCTGGCAAAAAATATAATGCATCAGCCCAAAGAAATAAGGCTGGCCGTTTCCAAACCCAACGAAAACATCGATCAATCGGCCTACATTTGCTATGAACGACAAAAACCTGAATTGGTTAATATCTTGTTTAGTTCTATGCAGACAGGCGAAAAAGTACTCATCTTTGCCTCTTCCAAAATCAAGGTAAAAGAAGTCCGCCGCATTCTGAAACGTCTGAATCTTTCCGTTATCGAAATGCATTCCGATTTAGAGCAAGCCGAGAGAGAAAAGGTGATGCTCAGTTTCAAAACCGGCAAAGTCAACATTCTGGTAGCAACCGACATTGTCTCCCGGGGAATAGATATTGATGATATTGCCCTGGTGATTAACTACGATGTCCCCCACGACCCGGAAGACTACGTTCACCGCATCGGACGTACCGCCCGCGCAGGCGAAAAAGGCAGAGCCGTTACCTTTGTTTCCGAACAGGACCAATACAAGTTCCTGCAAATTGAGCGCTTTCTGGAAAAAGAAGTGGTAAAAAATACGCTCCCGGGGAAATTAGGCGAAGGGCCTCCCTATCAACCGCAAAAAGCCAGGCGAAGCCGGTTTGTTAACAAAGTGAAGTCCGAAAACAAAAAAGCGACGACACGGGGCAGGAACAAAAAAAGCGGGTCCCGTAAACCTTTCAAGGGAGGAGCCCGCTCTAAATCTTAATAATACCTCCGCTTAGCTTTCTTCCTCACTAAAGGCTTCCGGAATCTGATCGATCAAAGATGAGGCCTTTTCAATATCCTCTTCCATTACGTGCAATAACACTGTAGAGCTAGCCGAAAAAAATCCGGGTGTAAACACACTGGTTTCGTTGCTCAAAAAACAGGCTATCCCGTTAGATTCGAGCATACTTTTAACAATGTTGGCTTCAGTGGCGGTATTATACCCCCTTAGCACCACCGATTTTCGCTGATCTTTTTTCATTATTCTGGATTTAATGTCTTACCTGTCGCGATTTGAATCCGGACGGCGACGACCACCCCTGCCTCTACCGGCATCGTCGCCTCCCTGACGCTTATCGGGTCTGGGGCGACGCTCCCTTTCGGGGCGTTCTTCGTATCCTTCGGGTTTCTCGAGCAATGCCTTGTGAGATAATTTGAATTTTCCGGTTTTGGGATCTATGTCGAGCAACTTCACATCGATCTCGTCCCCTTCTTGCAAGCCGGCTTCTTCAATCGCTTCCAGGCGCTTCCAGGTAATCTCGGAAATATGCAGTAATCCGTCTTTTCCGGGCATGAATTCAACAAAGGCTCCATATGGCATGATGGAGCGGACTTTGCCCCGGTAAACTTCTCCGGCTTCCGGCATAGCCACAATGCTTTTGATTTTCATTATAGCGGCGTCGATACTGGCTTTGTTAACGGCAGCAATTTCTACCCTACCCTGGTTGTCAATCTCATCAATAGTAATGATGGCACCGGTTTCTTCCTGCATTCCCTGAATAATCTTTCCACCCGGGCCAATAACGGCACCAATAAATTCTTTGGGTATCCACATAAGTTCAATGCGAGGCGCATTGGGTTTGAGTTCGGGGCGGGGAGCCGGCATAGTTTCAGTAATCTTACCGAGAATATGCATACGGCCTTCGCGAGCCTGCATCAAAGCTTTTTCCAGTATTTCGTAAGGCAGTCCGTCCACTTTGATATCCATTTGAGTAGCCGTAATGCCGTCCTTGGTTCCTGTTACCTTAAAATCCATGTCTCCCAAATGGTCTTCGTCTCCCAGAATATCCGACAAGATGGCGAACTTTTTGTTATCGGTAATAAGCCCCATGGCAATACCGGAAACCGGTTTCTTTATAGGTACCCCTGCATCCATCAGGGCCAGGGTTCCGGCACATACCGTAGCCATGGACGAAGAACCGTTCGACTCCAAAATATCGGAAACCACGCGGATTACATAGGGATATTCTTCGGGTAACATTCTTTTCAAGGCACGATGGGCCAAATTGCCGTGACCGATCTCGCGACGTCCCACCCCGCGGCTGGCACGGGCTTCGCCTGTTGAAAAGGGAGGGAAGTTATAATGTAACAGAAATCTTTCGGTGCTTTGGTTCAGAGCATCGTCCACAATTTTTTCGTCCAGTTTGGTCCCCAGAGTAACCGAAGTGAGCGATTGGGTTTCCCCACGAGTAAAAATGGCAGAACCATGACAGCCGGGTAGACAATCTATTTCTGACCAAATGGGGCGAATTTCTGTGGTCGTTCTGCCGTCCAGGCGTTTGCCTTCGTCAAGAATACTGCGACGCATGGCTTCTTTTTCCACTTCATGGTAATAACGGGAAATCATCTCGGCTTTTTCCAAAGCTGTTTCTTCGTCCATTGCGGCTATATATTCTTCGTATATCGCCTTGAAGTTGGCTTCTCTCTGATGTTTGTCGGGATTGGCCGAAGTGGCTTCTGCGTAGGCCTTGGCATAAGTTTTATCCCAAATATCCTTGCGCAACTCCTCGTCGTTTTCTTCGTGACAATACTCGCGTTTAACTGTTTTACCGGCCAATTCAGCCAACTCAAGCTGGGCACGGCATTGGGCTTTGATAGCTTCGTGTGCAATTTTGAGCGCCTCGAGCAAATCACTTTCTTGCACCTCGCTCATCTCACCTTCAACCATCATAATATTCTCCAGGGTGGCACCTACCATAATATCCATGTCGGCTTTTTTGAGTTCAGCCGAAGTGGGATTCAATTTAAATTGTCCGTCAATACGAGCTATGCGGACTTCTGAAATGGGACCGTTGAAAGGAATATCCGAAACAGCCAAAGCTGCCGAGGCAGCCAGCCCGGCCAAAGCATCGGGCATATCTCCGTTGCAGTCGTTATCGGCAGAAAAAAGGATCACGTTAACAATGGTATTGGCGTGAAAATCTGCGGGAAACAAGGGGCGTAAAGCCCGGTCGACTAAGCGTGAGGTCAAAATTTCAGAATCTGAGGGACGTCCCTCTCTTTTAAGAAAACCGCCGGGAAAACGTCCCGAGGAGGCGAATTTTTCTCTGTATTCAACCTGTAAAGGCATAAAATCGGTTCCGGGGACTGCTTCTTTGTCGGCACAAACAGTAGCCAGCAATACAATGTTGTTCATGCGGACAACTACAGAGCCGTCTGCCTGTTTGGCTAATTTACCGGTTTCGATGGTAATGGTCCTTCCATCACCCAATTCAATTGTTTTGACAATCGGTGTCATCATAAAAATCTTGTTTAAATTGTCTCTGTGGGCCTTCATCGCCCATTTTAATCACTATAAAAATCCCGCAAATGTAAGGAAAAATTCACTACTTTTGCCGCTTTATTGCAATTAATTCTCAATGAATCAGCTCTGAGTTTTTGAAAGTTAGTTTACGACTGTTCAAAAATTGTAAGCACTATGAGTAAGATACAAGCAAAAGAAGCCTGGGGCACCCGATTAGGACTAATCCTTGCCATGGCAGGAAATGCCGTTGGGCTGGGCAATTTTCTACGTTTCCCGATTCAGGCCATACAAAACGGAGGAGGAGCTTTCATCATTCCCTATCTTGTTTCATTCGTACTCTTGGGTATCCCTCTGATGTTGGTAGAATGGAGTACCGGCAGGTATGCGGGCCTCCGGGGACATCATTCTTCCCCTTTTGTGCTTCAAAGCCTCGACAAGCGACCCTATTGGAAATACATCGGAGTCATCGGGCTTTTTTCCAACATTGTGATTGCGTCGTACTATTGCTACATCGAAAGCTGGACACTCTCTTACGTCTACCACTCCATAATACGCACCTTCGACGGGATGACCGAAATACAGGTCTCCGACTTCTTCGACGATTACCTAAGAATAAGCACCTCAACCACAGGCATCCCCTACGAATCAATTCTTTTTTATATCCTTTGCCTGAGCATCAATGTTTGGATACTGAGCCAGACCCTTCGCAAAGGCATAGAAAGAGCAGCTAAATTTTTCATGCCCCTGTTGATAATATTCGGTCTTTTTCTGGTAGTAAAAATAGTCACTATCAAAGCCGGTGAACAGGGGGCAATTTACGATGGCTGGGTAGGTCTGGAGTTTTTATGGACGCCCGATCTCAACTCTTTATCCGATCCCAAGGTATGGCTATCGGCCGCCGGCCAGATCTTTTTTACCCTATCGCTGGGTATGGGCTGCATACAATGCTATGCTTCTTACCTGAAAGAAAATGATGATGTGGTACTCAACTCTATGACAGCCGGTTTTATGAACGAATTCGTCGAAATTGTCATCGGCGGATCCATCATCATTCCCATTTCCATCGGTTATTTTGGCATAGACAAAGTGATGGATTTGTGCCAGATCGGAGGTTTTGGTCTGGGCTTCCGTACTATGCCCTATTTGTTTGAACAATGGGGAGATGTCCTGGCCAGTTTGGCGGGGATAGCCTTTTTCGGCTTACTGTTCGGGGCAGGAATTACTTCCTCATTGGCTATGGGGGCACCAATTGTCGGGTTTTTAAAAGATAATTTCGGCTGGTCGAGAAAGAAAGGAGCACTTGCCTTCGGCAGCATTATCTTAGCATTTGGAATTCCAACGGTACTGTTTTTCTCCAAAGGAGTATTCGATGAATACGATTATTGGGGAGGTACCGTTGCCCTGGTACTTTACGCCACTGCCGAAATCATTTTGTTTTCCTGGATTTTTGGAGTTAACCGCGGCTGGGAACTTATTCACCAAGGAGCCGACATGCGTATGCCCGGGATTTTTAAATTTATACTCAGGTACATCACTCCCACCATGTTGATACTTATTTTACTTGCCTCCGCAGTAAAACCCAAAAACGACGATTGGAGTTTGTTGAGTCTGCAGGGCTGGGAACTGGATAAAAACAGCATTATCGGAGAATTGTCGCATAAAGATATCGGCCCCAACAACACGTGGTTTGCCAAAGAATACTTCGCCGAACGCGACGGTTTGGTTCATAAAATTACAGCAACAGAAAAGGGAAATATGCTTGAAATACTGTCTGCTAACACCATTAAGAGCTATCACTTACCAAGCCGGCACACATTAATGGTTTCGGAAGGAGACAGAATCAAGGCAGGAGATGTGCTTTATAAGGGTAAAATCGTAAATACCGTCTTTTATATTGACAGTGCCAGAATCGGCTTGTTAATCTTGTTTTTGATGCTTTGTTTTTTTGTTTGGAAAGCCGCCAACAAGAAATCTCATAATTACTTTGATATAGAACAACTAAACCAATAATGAATACGACTGCTTTGTTAATCATGCTGAGTTCACAGATTGGTGTCAGTCTGTTTCTGGCCTATTTTTTGTACCGGATATTTAAAGCCCGGGGCGATAAATCTAAACAGAATCGCTCCCAAAATAGCGCATGACCTTTTGTGAATACCCTTTGGAAACAGGAATAGATTTAACCTTTTCCGAATCAAGGTCAATGTAAATACCTTCTTTTTCTTTGCGGATTACCTTTACCTTGTCCGAATTGATAATATAGGATCGGTGACAACGCATCAATGAGCTGTTAGCAAAGCTTTCCTCTATAGTTTTTAGCTTACAACGCAATAAATAATTGCACATAGCACCTTTGTTCATGTAGTACACCTTAATGTAATTGTCGTGTGATTCTATATAATAAAGATTATCCAGTTTTATGGACAGTTTCAGATTGCCATAATTATCGGTCAAATGGATCAATTCCTTGTCTTTGTTAGCCAATTCATCGTCGGAAACAAAATCTTTATAATTGAGAAGGCGCAAGGTTCTGTTTTTATCGTTCAGGGCACAATATAAAACAGAAATCGTATCAGGTATAATCAGAATCACCGAAGTATATAACAAAGCCCGGGGGAAGACAGTCCAAAAAGAAGCATCCGTTTGTTCGATAAAGGTAATGGTGACAAAGGTGTAAAGCGTGGTTATCAGTACAATCTCGGCAAACAACCAAACGAAAAAACCTAAGAAAGTAAGTTTGAACCACTTTTTACTGTTGAATACCAAGATTCTGCTCAAGATTAAAATCAATGTCGATGCAGCCAAAACACCTACGGTGAAGAAAAAAAAGTCGGATTTCCCTAAATCAAACCAGGCTGTAGATGAAAAAGGAGTGTAAATATTTAAAAAAATGATGGAAAAAAGTATTGTAAACAGCAAAGACCCAAGTATTTGGTTCTTTTGCAACAGGTATGAGGGTACTTTTTGAGTGATCATTTTATCCTGTTTTTGAGCTAATGTAATCAACAAACAGAGACAAATGTAAAAACTATTTGGTCACAAATAGCAAGATTTGGCCACCGATATTCGTGTTTTCGCCACATTTCCATTTTTATTCACCACATAAACTTGGCCGGGAGCCCATATCAGAGCTACATTTGCGGCCTCAAATTCATGGAAATTAAAAATGAAAATTATAGGAACCGGGAGTTCTTCTCCCTCCCTAACCGTCAGCAACGATATGCTGGCCACATTTTTGGATACCAGCGATGAGTGGATCCAAACCAGAACAGGAATAAAAACCAGACAAGTTATTTCGACGGAGCGACTGGAAGATTTGGCAGCGCAAGCTTGCTCAATAGCAATTCACGAAGCAGGCATTAAGGCAGAAGATTTAGATTATATCATTTGCTCCAACACGCTCAATGAATACGTGACTCCTGCGCTGAGCTGTATTCTTCAGGGTATGCTGGGAGCCGATTGCCCTTGTATCGACCTTAATGGAGCCTGCGCCGGTTTCATTTACGCACTGGATATGGCTGACGCCTTGTTTGAAAGGGGCAACATGGAACATATTCTGGTTGTTTGCGCCGAAGAACCCACCCGCATGGTGGATTGGACCAAACGCGACACTTGCGTCCTTTTCGGGGATGGAGCCGGAGCTGTAGTCCTTGGTAAAGGGGAAGGTTTTAAATCTTTCAAACTTTCCACTTTCAGCAATACCGAAGCCTTGTATCAAATCCGCAAATTGCAGGATACACCTTTTATAAAAAGGGAAGAAACAGAAGGAAACGGTGCATTGGTAATGAAGGGACAGGACGTTTTTAAATTGGCGGTAAACTGTTCTCTGAACGATATCAAAGATGTCTTGAAACTGGCAGGGGTCAAAGCGGACGAGATCGATCATTATTTGCTGCACCAGGCAAACATGAGAATTCTCGACACAATAATGAGGTATTTGGGGCAAAGCGAAAAAAACTTTCCCCACAACATTGAACGCTACGGAAATACCTCGTCGGCCAGCATTCCCATGTTGCTCGACGAATTGAATAAAAATAATAAATTAAAAACCGGACAAAAACTGGTTTTCAGTGCTTTCGGAGCAGGTTTCACCACGGGTGCTTGTCTGCTGGAATGGACTATGTAAGACGATTTAATATGATTAAAACTCGAATAAATACCTTACTGGGAATTGAGTTTCCCATTTTGCAGGGGGGCATGGCCTGGATTTCAGAATCCAACCTGGCCTCAGCTGTTTCCAATGCCGGAGGTTTGGGGCAAATTTCCTCGATCAATGCCGGTGTCGATGTCGTGAGACAGGAAATTCGTAAATGCAAAGCAAAAACTTCCAGGCCTTTTGGTGTCAATATAATGCTTATGAGCCCGATTGCCGACGATATTGCCCAAATGGTCATAGAAGAAGAGGTTCCGGTGGTGACCACCGGAGCCGGCATGCCCGGTAAATATATGAGCGACTGGCTAAATGCCGGTATTAAAGTGATTCCCGTTGTTTCCTCATCGGCCATAGCCAAACGCATGGAAAATATGGGAGCCTGCGCTGTGATTGCAGAGGGAGGAGAATCGGGAGGACATATCGGCGAAATCAACACTATGGCTTTGGTCCCGCAAGTATGCAACGCTGTGAGCATCCCAGTAATAGCTGCCGGAGGAATCGCCGACGGCAGGGGTTTTGCCGCCGTACTTATGCTGGGAGCCGAGGGGGTGCAATGCGGAACACGCTTTCTGCTTTCCTCGGAATGCATAATCCACGAAAATTACAAAAACAAACTTCTGGCCGCCAAAGATTCAGACACTATCGTCACAGGCAAAAGCCTGGGACATCCCGTTCGTTCCCTTAAGACTCCCTTTTCCAGAAAGTTTGCCGAAATGGAAAAAGATCCTACCTTTACTACTAAAGACATTATGGATTTTGGCACAGGATCGCTTAGAAAAGCTGTACAAGAAGGAGATCAATTAATGGGCAGCTATATGGCAGGACAATGCGTAGGAATGGTCAAGGATATTCTTCCGGCAAAACAAATTATCGAAGAACTTGTTCATGATGCAAAGCATCTTTTGTCAAATACCAATAAATGGATGGAAAAATGAAAAGAGTTGTAATTACCGGCATGGGAGCCATCTCTCCTGTCGGAAACGATATCCCCACATTTTGGAATAATCTTAAAAACGGAGTCTGCGGAATCGATACTATCCGCAGTTTTTCCACCGATGATCTGCCGGTAAAGATAGCGGCAGAAGTCAAGGATTTTAAACCGGACTCCTATGGAATAGACGCTGCCACAGCCCGTAAAAACGACCGGTATGCCCTATTTGCACTAGCCGCCTCCAATCAGGCCATGAAAGACAGCGGTCTTCAAATTGAGCCGGAGCGTCTGGGTGTGTACATAGGATCAGGAATCGGCGGAATGAATACTTTTATTGCAGAAACCACCAAAATGATACAAAAAGGCCCGCAATGGATCTCACCGCTTTTTGTGCCGATGATGATATCCAATATTGCCTCGGGCAATGTCGCCATTGAGCACAACGCACAAGGAGTCTGCCTTCCTATTGTTACAGCCTGTGCCACAGGCACTCACTCCATAGGCGAAGCCTTCAAAGCAATCAAACACGGCTACGCCGATGCCATCATTACCGGGGGAGCCGAAGCTGCAGTAGTCCCATTGGCTATCGGAGGTTTTGCCAACAGCAGAGCCCTTTCACGCTCCGAAGACCCCATGCAAGCCTCTCTGCCTTTTGATAAGAGAAGGCAAGGTTTTGTAATCGCCGAAGGTGCCGGCATTCTTGTACTTGAAGAATACGAACACGCCCGTGCCAGAGGAGCTAAAATGTACGCTGAAGTGTGCGGTTACGGCAATACCTGCGATGCTTACCACTATACTGCACCCAGACCCGACGGTTCCTCGGCAGCAAGAGCCATACAACTTGCTCTGACTGAAGCCGGTTTTAAAGCAGGAGAATTGTTGCATATTAACTCCCACGGAACAGGAACTCCATTGAACGACAAATCGGAAACAGCCGCCATTAAACTAGCCTTGGGCGAAAAAGCCGCCTACAAAGCCATCATCAACTCGACCAAATCCATGACCGGTCATATGTTGGGAGCCGCCGGAGGAATAGAGCTGATTGCCACAGCTCTGGCTCTGAAAGAAGGTATAATTCCTCCAACAGTACATCTGGATGAACCCGATCCCGAATGCGATCTGGATTATACCCCCAATCAGGCTAGAAAAGCCGATATTTCAATTGCTGTTTCCACCTCCCTGGGTTTTGGAGGACACAACGGTTGTATTGCACTTAGAAAAATATAGAACATGAAAAGAGAGGAAATTAAAACGTACATCCCGCACAGGGAACCCATGTTGCTGGTCGATGAAATCAACATCGACGAAAATCACGTTGCACACGCCACCTACAAGGTCAGAGGCGATGAATTCTTTTTACAGGGACATTTCCCGGGTTTCCCGGTAGTGCCCGGTGTAATTCTGTGCGAAATCATGGCTCAGTCTTGTTCTCTTCTGGTCGGTGATTTTTTGAAAGGCAAAACCCCTTTCTATGCGGGCATAGATAAAGCCCGCTTTAAATCTTCCGTTTATCCGGGTGATTTGATAGAAATTACCGCCAAAATTGTGAATCGCCGATCTATGGTCTTTTTTATTGAGGCCGTGGCCAAAGTAAAGGAAAAAATCTGTGTACAGGCCAATTTGTCCTTTGCCCTGGTCGACAATGCCGATTTGGAACAAAGGAAATAAATCCTGCCTTGTTGATTCTATCTGTACGCCGATAAAAGTGTGAGGATAATGTTAAGTACGACCGAAACTAGATAAATCTTGTTTCGCCAAACGTAATTGTCTTTCCAAACGCAGTCCTAAAAACAAAAATTCCCATTAGAAAAATAGCATTATCTTTGCGGTTTTATTTCTCTCTTGCCCCTGCTTATGGAATCCGTCGGCTTTATTCAATGGTGTCTCGATAACTTGAACTATTGGACCATCACTCTTTTGATGACGATCGAAAGTTCATTTATACCCTTTCCCTCAGAAGTGGTGGTACCCCCTGCTGCCTATAAAGCAGCCGCCGGAGAACTCAATGTTTACCTGGTTGTATTATTCTCTACTATAGGGGCTTGCTTGGGAGCTATCGTCAATTATTGTCTGGCTCTATGGATTGGCCGCCCGCTGGTGTACAAGTTTGCTGCAAGTCGCCTGGGGCATATGCTTCTGCTGAGTGAAGCTAAAATCGAAAATGCCGAAAAGTATTTTGTGAAACACGGAATAATCTCAACCCTGATCGGACGCCTGATTCCCGCCGTAAGACAGCTAATTTCCATCCCCGCCGGCCTGGCAAAAATGAGGTTCGGCATCTTTCTGCTCTTTACCGCCCTTGGGGCAGGTCTCTGGAATGTTATTCTTGCCGTAATCGGCTACTCACTCCACGCTGTCGTCCCCAAAGATCAGCTGATGGAAAAGGTGTACGAATACAGCCACGAGATCGGCTATGTTTTTATCGGGCTGGGAGTACTGCTGGTTGGTTTCCTTGTTTACAAGTCACAACAAGGCCGGAAAGCCTCCAAATAAGCTTCTTCCTTAACATCCAAACCCCTGATATAGGTTTCGTGCCTGCTGATTTCCGATTCGGCGTATTGCACATACACTTTGGCCGATGAGCGCAGGCTTTCTGCCGTTGCGGCATCTTTCAGGAGCAACTCCGACATGATGATGTGTCCTGCCATTTCCACCAACCTACGGGCACAGAAGTCCAGAAAACTGTCCTGTTGGACTCCTGTAACGTAAGCGACCATTTCCTCATATTTAGCGGTCATTGCCAGCAAGCGCTGACGCAATTCGCTAAATTCGGGAAACACTTCCTCCTGTTGATAAGCTTTAATCTTCTCCAAATAGGCGCCGGTTGTCACGTAACGTATGGCAGCAATCACCTGCAACTGAGTTGTTCCTTCATAAATAGAGGTAATACGGGCATCACGGTACCAACGCTCGCAGGCATAATCTTTCATATAACCGGAACCACCGTGAATCTGAACAGCATCGTAAGCATTCTGGTTGGCAAATTCACTACCCATCCCCTTAGCCAGAGGGGTATATGCGTCAGCCCAACGGGAATAGGTTTTCATCTCGGTTCTTTCTTCGGGACTCAAGTTGCGCTCCCTTGCAATATCTTCAAGACATTTGTAAATATCCACAAAACGCGAAGTTTCGTACAGAAGACTGCGTGTAGCATCCAATTTGGCCTTCATCAATGCCAGCATTTCATAAACCGGCGGGAATTCAATGATGGCTTTGCCGAATTGCTTGCGTGAAAGTGCATAAGAGAGAGCTCCCCGGTAAGTGGCCTCACAAAGCCCCACCGATTGAGCGGCAATTCCAAGCCTGGCTCCGTTCATCAGAGCCATTACGTATTTGATCAGCCCCAGTCTGCGGTTACCGCAGAGCTCTGCTTTAGCGTCTTTAAAGACCAACTCACAAGTAGGCGCGCCCTTAATCCCCATCTTGTTTTCGATGCGACGAACAGTCAAGCCTCCGTTGCGTTTGTCGTAAATAAACATCGACAATCCGCGACCGTCTCTGGTGCCTTCCTCGGAGCGGGCCAAGACTAGGTGAATATCGGCATCTCCGTTGGTGATAAAACGCTTCACGCCGTTCAATCGCCAGGTGTTGTCGCTTTCGTCCAGGGTGGCTTTCAGCATCACCGCCTGCAGATCGGAGCCGGCGTCGGGCTCAGTAAGGTCCATCGACATGGTTTCTCCTGCACAAACTCGTCCCAGATAGGCCTGTCTTTGCTCTTCGGTTCCAAATTCGTACAAGGTTTCGGCACATTCCTGCAAACCCCAAATATTTTCAAAAGCGGCATCGGCCCGGCTAATCAGTTCCGCGGCCATGATGAACGGAGTTACCGGGAAATTGAGCCCACCGTAGCGCCTGGGAACAGCCATGCCCATAAGGCCGGCCTTGACGGTAGCTTCGAGATTGCGCAAGGTGCCCTCTGCGTATTCTACCCGGCCGTTTTTGCACACCGGCCCCTCCTGATCGATAACCTCTGCATTCTCTTCCAAAATATCCGCACAAATCTCTCCACAGATTTCCAGCACTTTTTCGTAGCTGTCCATACAATCTTCCGCATCTAGGGGAGCATAGTCATAAGCAGCGGCATCGCTGAAATTACGTTCTTTTAGTTCCATTATCCGTTGCATCAACGGATGCTGCAAATAATGCTTAAGTACAGGGTTGTCGGTAAAATAATTGCCCATGGCTATTTAGTGTTTTTTTTGTAATACTGAATCATTTTGGGGATAACGTCTTCCACTCTGCCCACAACGACGTAATCGGCAATACTGTTTATGGGAGCGGAACGATCGCTGTTGATGGAAATAATAATCGCGCTTTCCTGCATCCCGGCCAAATGTTGTATTTGACCGGAGATTCCGCAAGCAATATACAACTTGGGCCTGACTGTCAGGCCGGTTTGTCCGATTTGCCGGTCATGTTCACAAAAACCGGCATCGACGGCGGCTCTGGAGGCACCCACTTCGGCATTAAGCACCGCGGCCAAATCGTATAAAAGTTGAAAATTTTCTTTTGAACCAACGCCATAGCCTCCTGAAACAATAATAGAAGCGCTGTTGAGCTTGTTTTTGCTCTTTTCGATATGACGGTCTATCACTTTAACGACAAAGTCGCTGTCGCTCACATAATCTTCTACTTTATGTTTGATGACTTTGCCTCTGTAGCCGGGGTCGAGTATCTCCTTTTTCATAACTCCCTCCCGTACCGTAGCCATTTGAGGACGGCATTCCGGATTGACGATGGTAGCAACAATGTTACCTCCGAAGGCCGGACGGATTTGATACAGCAATTCCTCATAGGTTTTATCACGTTCTTTGTGACTTCCGATTTCAAGGGCTGTACAATCGGCTGTCAGTCCGCTTCTCAAAGCAGAAGAAACTCTGGGGCCCAGATCGCGGCCAATAACCGTTGCGCCCATCAGACAGATCTGAGGTCTTTCTTCCTTAAACAATTTGATTAAGATCGAAGCGTGAGGCAAGGTGGTGTAGGGATACAAGGTCTTGTGATCAAACAAGTGCAAAACATCAACGCCGTAAGGCAAAACCTGACTGCTAATCTCGTCCAACTCATGTCCAATAACGACTGCTTCAAGTTTACAGCTGAGTTCATCGGCCAATTTCCGGCCTTTGGTGAGCAATTCCAAACTCACTTCTGCGATTTGTCTCTCTTCAATTTCGCAATAAACAAACAAGTTATTCATGCCTAAAAGGGTATAACTAAAACAATACTCTGCCGGAGAAAAACGCCTCTCCGATTCAAGGCATGCAAGATTCACAATTTTTTGTCAAATCTACAAGAGATTTGACTATTAATTTTCCGCTTGGCGACGGCTGTTTTGATTTTTTATAGAATTTCGGCTTACAGCAAAATCTCCTGACACCGGTCTTTGTAATTGCCGTCTTTGCTTATCTTTGCACAGAAACAATCAACTATTTGGTGCAAGCTTCATTTACGAACACTCCATGAAAGCCTATTACGAGCATATTTCTTCTCCTCCTAAGCACAAAAGCCCATGTATAGGCTTGTCGGCAAACTTTGACGACAAGCAGGCTTTGCTGGCCAAAGCTTATTTTGAAGCGCTGACTCTAGCCGGTGGCTCTCCGCTGATTATTCCGCCCTTCAAAGGCAAAGAACAAGTCGAAAGTCTGCTGGACAGGCTGGATGCCATTATTTTTACCGGCGGAGGTGATTTTGATCCGGCTCTATTGGGAGAAGAACCCCACGAGGCCTTGGGCAGTTTCAATTCCGTCCGCGATGAATTTGAATTACGGCTCCTTAAATTGGCTTTGGATAAACAACTTCCCATACTCGGCATTTGCAGAGGAATACAACTTATCAATTTAGGCATGGGAGGCTCCCTTTATCAGGACATCTACAGTCAGCGTCGCAAACAGTGCATCAACCACAACCAAACCGGCGAACGATCGGAAACCTCTCATTATGTTGAGCTTATGCCGGACACTTTACTTCGTTCCTTCTTCAACAAAGACGAACTGGCTGTAAATTCTTTTCATCACCAGGCTATCAAAGAATTGGCCGGAGGACTGAAAGTATGCGCCTTAAGCTCAGATGGTATAATCGAAGCTGTGGAATCGGATCAAGGGAAAGCCATTCTGGGCTTGCAATGGCATCCCGAATGCCTGGTATCACACAGCAAAGAGCCCATGCTGCCCGTTTTCAACTGGCTGGTTAAAGAAGCAGGGCTGTACAGGAATTGTCGCGATCTGTGCCAAAGCAACATCACCTTGGATTCACATTGCGACACGGCTCTCTATTTTACCAAAGAACAACACATCGAAGTGGAATTGTATTCCCCCGGTTTTGATTTTTATTCCGGTATCAGCGCTAACAACGCCAACGGTGAAGCTCTCTCTTCTATTCCCGAAAACAAAGTGGATTTAAGAAAAATGCAAAACGGAGGGCTCGATTGCGCTGTCATGGCCGCCTATATCAAACAGGGAAGCCGCGACAGGCAAGGATTAGAGAAGGCCGGGCAAACTTGCCGGAATATGTTGGAAAGCATTCAGAAGCAGGTCGCAAACTATCCTCATTTAGCCGGACTCGCCCGAACTGCCGAAGATATCAGGAAACTCAAGTCCCAAGGTAAAAAAGCCATCCTGCTGGCCATCGAAAACGCCTACGCTCTGGGGACCGATCTGAACCTGCTCAAGGAATTTGACAAGGCCGGCGTGTGTTACATCACCCTTTGCCACAACGGACACAACGACGTATGCGATTCCGCCTCCGACGAAAATAATCCCGAGCACCACGGATTGAGTCCGTTTGGGAAAGAGCTGGTCAAATCCATGTCTGCTATGGGTATCTTGCCCGATGTCTCGCATGCTTCCGAAAAGACCTTTTACGACGTGCTTGAGTATTGTCCGGCTCCGGTTATCGCTTCTCACTCCTCCGCCAAGGCCTTGTGCAAGCATCCCCGCAACCTTAGTGACGATCAGATACTCGCTCTTGGCAAGCATAAGGGTTACATAGGCATCTGCCTTTATGAAGGTTTTCTGGCCAAAAACCGGCGGGCGGGGATCAGGGATGTTATTGCACACATCAACCATATCCGCTCACTGGCCGGTGTTGAAATAATCGGCATAGGCAGCGATTTTGACGGCGGCGGCGGCATACCCGGTTGCCAAAACGCCGGTGAACTCATCCATCTGCTGAGAGCCCTCAAAGCCGAAGGCTATCGTGACGAAGAAATCGCTTTAATAACCGGAGGCAATTTTATCAGAACCCTGGAACTCGCTCAACTTTATGCTGAAAACCCTAAAAATGCACCATAATGCTCCTTGCTCCTAAAACACCCCAACGATTATCGCTTAAAGAAATCAGCGTCATACCTTCTTTGGCTACTGCTTTGTTTTTACTTCTTTTGATGACCTCTTGCATGTCGGGACAAAAAAAGAACTCTCCCTCCGGGCAAAACCTTAAGGTGGTGCCTGTTTTTAATGAAGACTCAGCCTATCATTACCTGTCAAGGCAACTTGATTTCGGTCCCCGGGTTCCCAATACGGAAGGACATAAGGCCTGCGGCGATTACCTGGTAGAAAAAATGCGCTCGCTTGGCGGAATCCTTACCGAACAGCCTATGCAACTGGAGGCCTTCGACGGCAACGTCCTAAGAGCCAGAAACATTATTGCATCGTTTGATCCGGAAAAAAAGCGAAGAATTTTACTCTTTGCCCACTGGGACACCCGCCCCTGGGCTGACGAAGATCCCGACCCGCAAAACCATACAAAGGCCATTCCCGGAGCCAACGACGGGGCCAGCGGAGTGGCTGTCTTGATGGAGATTGCCCGGCATCTGGGTACGACAACCCCTTCTTCTTTGGGGGTAGACATTATTTTGTTCGATGCCGAAGATTATGGCCAACCCTCTTTTTCCGGCAGATCTAGGGTGGAAGATTCCTGGTGCCTCGGTTCTCAGTACTGGGCAAAAAATCCTCACGTCAGCAATTATTCTGCTGAATTCGGCATTTTGTTGGATATGGTTGGTGCAAAAGGGGCTATTTTTGCCAAAGAATACTTTTCCCTACGCTATGCAGCCCCTGTTGTCAACAAAGTTTGGAACACAGCTGCAAGAATAGGTTACAGTCATTATTTTGAAAACTCGGAGGGTGGCGCCATTACCGACGATCATCTGTACATTAACCGACTGGCAGGTATCCCGAGCATCAACATCATCGACTACCGCAGCGACACTCCAAATGGATTTTTCCCTTATTGGCATACCCTGGAAGACAGTCTGGACAAAATTGACAAAAAAACCCTCAAAGCAGCAGGCCAAACCCTGTTGGAATTGATTTATACCGAATAAACATGCTCTTGCCTTTTCTACAGGAAGGACGTATCGAAGCCGGCTGTGACGAAGCCGGCCGGGGTTGTCTGGCCGGGCCGGTCTTTGCGGCTGCAGTTGTAACGGGAGCCGACTTTGACTGTCCGGAAATCAACGATTCCAAACAACTCAGCTACAAAGAACGCTATCGCCTGAGAGCCGAAATCGAAAAGCGAGCGCTGGCCTGGGGTATCGGCACTGCCAGCCCCGAAGAAATCGATAAAATCAATATCCTCAACGCAGCTCTCCTGGCTATGCACAGGGCTGTGTTGCATCTACAGCTTAGTCCCGACTACTTACTCATCGATGGAAATCGCTACCGCAAGCCTTCACAATTACCCATACATAAGATATCCGTAAGTGTCGATGAATTCAGTAAAATTGAACATATCCCGGCCGGTTGTTTTGTAAAAGGAGACGGAAGATTTGTATCCATTGCTGCAGCCTCCATACTGGCCAAAACATACAGAGACGATTATATGCAGCATTTACACAAGCAATACCCTCAATATGCCTGGAACAAAAACCGAGGCTACCCTACCGCAGAACATCGCCGGGCCATTGCAGATTTCGGAATCAGCCCTTTCCATCGAAAGACATTCAGGCTGTTGCCGTCAGAACAGCAATTAAGTCTATTTTAAGTATGGCTGCAATAAAAGACTTAACCCGGGGACCCATCGGTAAACAGCTTTTTTATCTCTCCCTTCCCATTATCAGCACTTCTTTTATTCAAATGGCTTACAGCCTGACGGATATGGCCTGGGTTGGCCGTCTGGGTCCCGAATCGGTAGCTGCCGTCGGAGCTGTCGGCATCTTAGTCTGGCTTACCAATTCGGTCTCTCTGTTGAACAAAGTGGGGGCCGAAATCAGCGTGGCTCAGGCCATAGGAACTCAGGATTTGGACAAGGCCCGTTGCTACGCTTCGCACAACGTCAGCATCTCGCTAATTATTTCCCTGATTTGGGCCGGTTTTTTGTTTGCATTTTCCTATCCCCTGCTGGGTATTTATAAAATAGAAGCCGCTATTGAGCTGGAAGCCGTAACTTACTTAAGAATTGTGCTTTTCGGGTTTCCTTTTCTGTTTTTGTCTGCCACCTTCACCGGAATCTACAACGCGGCCGGACTGAGCAAAATTCCCTTTTACATCAACAGCATCGGTTTGATTTTAAACTTAGTACTCGATCCTGTATTTATTTTTGCCTTAGATATGGGTACGGCTGGAGCAGCCTTAGCAACATTGATTTCGCAGGTGGTGGTCTGTCTCTTATTTTTCGCCCGGATAAAGCTTAGGGACAGGCTATTAGGAAGTTTTCCTTTTTTTGTCCGGCTGCAACCGGACTGCGTCCGTAAAATTGTAAACCTGGGGCTGCCCGTAACACTTTTCAACGGCTTTTTTGCCATTATCAATTTATTAATGGGACGGATCTCATCGATCTTCGGAGGACATATTGGGCTGATGACTCTTACTGCCGGAGGCCAAATCGAGGGCCTGGCCTGGAATACCTCGCAAGGTTTCAGCACCGGTCTGAGTGCTTTTGTTGCCCAAAACTACGCTGCCGGTAAAAAATCGAGAATTTTACGCGCATATCGCTCGGGGCTGGCCATAACCACTGTTTTCGGATTGCTGTTGACCCTGTTATTCGTTTTTTACGGAGGCGAAGTTTTTACCCTCTTTGTTCCCGGGCAAATCGCCTTCGATGCAGGGCAATTGTTTCTGCGGATCGAGGGTTATACGATGCTTTTTATGATGGTGGAAATCACCATTCAGGGAGTGTTTTTTGGGACAGGGAGAACCCTACCCCCTGCCCTGATCAGCTCCGTATTCAATCTGCTCCGCATACCCCTGGCCATTATCTTGGCCAAAAACGGTATGGGTCTTGCCGGTATCTGGTGGGCCATCAGCCTTACCAGCCTGTTGAAAGGGCTAACTGCTTTTAGTTGGTTTCAGGCAATTAAAAAACGCATTTTGTAACACAGCCTTACTAATGCTCCTAAATTGTATGTGTTGTTAATGTTTTAAGTATAATAAATCATGAAGAAGATATTTTACATTATCGTATTTCTTGTTACTTGTTTTTATTCTCATGGACAAACAGGTGAGGCGATTTATTCGATTATTAACGATGAACCCGGATTCAATGTGGTAGAGATACAAAGGAATGATTTTACGATTTTTAAACTTGAAAACTCTAATGGATATGCCAATCTATCCTCTTATGTGCCATCAGAACATTTAAACTTTTCTTGGGTCAAATTGTCTCCTGTGACATGTGCTTTGATTTTTAATGAGTATATATTTGCGAGCCAGCCGTCAATGGTGAGTATTGTGGTAATACATAAAAACGAGGCTAAATTAGTATTTAACAAACCCCTGTTTATCCATTCTATTTCAAAAAGTACGACTGATTATTTTTTAAATATTACTCTCCAGTCGAACACTGTCGAATACGGAGGAACACCGGAATCCCCCGTAGCGCTGGGGACTCCTTCGCTTCACACAATTTGGTGGGATGGAAACGTTTTACGTTATGTCAAACAGCGTTAGCCGTGAACTTTTCGAGGTTCACGGCTAACGCCGGCACTTAAAAGTATCTGTTAACAGATCAAAGGAAGATTCTTATTCCCAATAAGTAATTTCGCGACGCTCATCGGTATAACTGCTCCACTCGGGTCCGTTTTTGTAACGGTATTTACGACTGGTCCAGTTGTTGTGAGTATCGTATACGTAATCGGAATATTCTTGGATATACTCGCCTTCGGCTATCTGAGTCAGGTCTTTTTGTGTATTGTAAGTATAATTACTTGTGTAGGAGCTTGGTTGTTCTTGACCGGGATAAACATCCTCATACCGGTAATTGTCAATCAGCATGAATTCATCGTCTTTCTTGTAAGTGTAAGTTCTTGTACTTGTATAGGCGTTATCACCGGTCCCAAAGAAACCTTCGGAATAGACATCAAACATTCCGTTCTCCTGATAACTGGCATTCATAAATTCTCCCCAGGAATTACCTTCAGAAAATATATGTTCTGTTCTGGAAGACACTGGGTATTTTCCGGAATAAAGAATTTTGGTAGTATCCACATAGGTGTTTTCATCGGCGTTGTCACTGTATTGGACGGTGTTGATGATAAATAGGGTATCTCCCACAAACGTATAACTTGTGCGGGCTCTCTCATCATTAATTGCGGAAAGGTTAGGAGCCAAACCGGCAAAATTCATATGGAAATGACCCCTTGGAACATACTTGCCGTGGTCGGCATATTCGAAAGTAGTAGTTCCGGCCTGAATCAATTGTCCTGAGGTATTGTACGTATAATTGGTCAAAAAATCATTGCCCTGCCCTGTGTTTTCAATCTTAAGAATTCTTCCGATTTCATCGAATGTGGTCATTTTGTAAGTGGTGTCTGAAT
>Ga0209604_1000047_pt1 | contig 103871 bp, 81 predicted proteins | sample AD_UKC097_MetaG_FD_184405 | JGI IMG/M metagenome (GOLD analysis project Ga0209604, IMG submission 184405) | Active sludge microbial communities of municipal wastewater-treating anaerobic digesters from USA - AD_UKC097_MetaG (SPAdes) (version 2) | ecosystem: Engineered > Bioreactor > Anaerobic >...
CCGTCACGCCGGTGGAATCCGACATGACCCGGCACGACCTCCTCGCCGCCCTGCAAAACCGGAACGGCCCGGTGCTCTGAACGCCGTTCAGGACGCGGCCTTCCGGATCCGGCACCCCAGGGCCCTGATGTTCGGGGTCCCGTATTCCTTTCCCAGCCTTTCCGCCGACGTGAGCATGTTGAAATTCGACTCCCGCCAGCCGTACTGCGTGTCGGCGGGCGCCTCCGGAAACCACCAGCCGCAGGAGGCGATCACCGTCCGCCGGTCCACCGTGTCGGTGATCCCGGCATGCTGGGTGATCGATCCGTACTTCGTCTCGATGACCACCTCGTCCCCGTCGGCGATCCCGTGCCGGGCGGCCGTCTCGGGGTGGATCTCCACCCTGGGATGGGGCCGGAGCTTCCGGAGACGGTCGAGCCAGCGGTAGGAGGAGTGGAGGTAGTACCGGCTCTTGCCCGTCGTCAGGACCAGGGGGAACCGGGGATCCTCCTCCTCGGGAAGGCCGGTGAACTCGGGCAGGGGCTTCAGCCGGAACTTTTCCGCCGCGGAAAGGCGTAGTTCCACCTTTCCCGTGGGCGTCCGGAACCCCTTCGTCTCGTAGGCCCGGAACCGGTCGGGCCCCTTGAGCCACCCCTTTTCCGCAAATTGTTCGTAGGTCAGCCCGCCCGGTTTCAGGAGGTCGTCGAGGAACCGCCTGGAATCGTCGTGCCACAGTTCCGGGGGGGACACCCTTTTGCCCAGTTCGTTCATGATCTTCATGTCCGGCCAGCACCCCTCGGGGGGATCGACCACCTTCGGACGGGCCAGGATGTACCCGTGGCCGATGCCGTAGTGACCGATGTCGTCGAATTCGAAATGGCTCGCCACGGGCAGGACGATGTCCGCCATGGCCGCCGTGGGGGTCATGAAAAGGTCCGCGACGGCGATGAAATCGAGCTTCTTCAGGGCCTCGAAGGTGAGACGGCTGTCGGCGTAGGACATCATGGCATTGGAACACATGGAATAGAACCCCCGGACGGGATAGGGAATGTCCTCCAGGACGGCCTTCCGGAAGTAGGCGGGGGAAACGGTCATGAGCCGGGGGATGATCCCGTAACGGGCGCTGATCATTTCCTTGCGCTTGTCCGGAATGAGATCGGCCCGGACGAACTCCCCGAGGCCCATGATCTTCGGGTCCACCGCCTCCACGTTGCCTCCCGGCACGGCCAGGTTTCCGCTGACCGCCATGAGACAGATGAGGGCCCGGGCCGCGTCGAAGGCGTGCACGTTGTGCTCGATGGGGTTCCCCCACTGGATGACGGCGGGCCTGGAAGCCGCGTAGAGCCGGGCGGCCTCCCGGATCCGGTCCGCCGGAACCCAGGTGACCGAGGCCATCTTTTCCGGGGTGTACTGCCGGACGTGTTCCCTCAGGTCCTCGAACCCGTGGGTCCACTTTTCCACGAATTCCCTGTCGTAACGTTCCTCCCCGATGATCACGTTCAGGAAGGCGAGGGCGAGGGCATGGTCCGTCCCCGGCCGCAGCGGGAGCCAGAGTTTCGCCTTCGCCGCAAGCTCCGTCTTCCGCGGGTCCACGACAATGAGTTCGGTGCCCTCCCTCAACTGCTTCAGCAGCAGACTGCAGATCTCCCCTTCCTCGTTGGTCGATGTCATGTTGCTGCCCCACAGAACGGCAAGGGCGCTTTTCCGGTGGAAATCGGCGACGGGATAGAAGCCGCAGGTGTGGACGCCCGTGATTTCCCTCGGGGCGTGACAGACGTCCTGGGAGGCGACCACGTTGGGAGAGCCGAAGAGATTGGCGAGCCGGATGAGGACGAAGTGCTCCAGACCCTTCGGCATGCCCACACCGAAGGCGACGGCCCGGGCGCCGTGGCTCTCCCGGATGCGCTTCAGGGCCCCGGCGGTCTCATCGAGCGCCTCCTCCCAGGAGATCTCCGCCCACCGTCCCTCCCCCCGTGCGCCGGTCCGCTTCAGGGGCGCGCGGAGCCGCCCGGGATGGGTGAGCCTGTCGGGGGAGATGATCCCCTTGGGACAGACGTATCCCCCGTTCAGAAATCCGTCGGGGTCTCCCTTGACCTTTACGATCCGGTTGCCCCTCACCCCGACCAGGAGGGTGCAGCCGCCGTGATCCATCCGGGCGCAGTGGGTTCGCACCCAGCGGATGTCTTCCGCCCTTTCCTTCTCCTTCTCTTCCATGGGACTCTTTCCTTTCCTGAAGAGAAAAAAATAAGCGGGCAAGCCCGCTTATTTTTTCGATTCCTTCGTGAAACCCTTCGGGGGTTTCCCTCGATCAGGCCGTTTCCGGCTTCGGATCGAAACGGCGCCTTGCCGGCATCTTCTTGAACTTCAGCGCCGCCTTGACCGCGGTGACGACCTGGTCCGGCTTGATGTACTGGGTGTTGAAGATCATGTCGTAGTAAACGGCGTCATCGATGTTCACATGAAAGTACTTCTGCACGAAGATCTTCCGGTCCCCTTCCTCCTTGTCCAGAAGCTTCCGCGCCTTCTCCTGCGAAATCCCGTTCTCCTTGGCCAGGTTCGCCACCCGGTAATCCAGGGGGGCGACGAAACGGAGCCGGAGCGTCTCATCCGGGGGAAGGACCATGTTGGCCCCGCGCCCTACGATGAGGACGTTACCATGCTGGCAGACCGCGTTCACCACCTTGGTCAGGTGATGAAGATACTCGTCGGGCCAGAAATAGCGGCTCGTTTTGAGAAACTGGATCCAGTTGTCCAGGAGTCCCCTCTCCTTTTCGTCGAGAGAGGCAACGACCGTTTCGCTCATGCGGGCGCTTTTCGCGACTTCCTGAACGATCTCGCGGTCGAAGTACTCGATCTTCAGTTCCTTGGCGATTTTTTTCGCCAGGGCCTCCCCGCCGCATCCCGGTTCCCGCGAAACAGTAATGACCGGTCCCGGCGGTTCGTTCTTCTGCTTTCTCCGGTCCGTCGATTTCTGCCACTTCAGTACCTGTTCCTCGATCTGCTTTTCTATCGCCATTTTGCCTCCTCGCTCCAGTTTTTCAATTGTCTCGGAGGGATGGTCCCGCCCCGGCTTCTCCAGGCTCCATAAAACGGACCTTCCATAATATTTTCCCGGCGTTTTGTCAATCGTTGTAACGGTGTTTTCAAAATATACCGGAAACGGCGGGGCCGGGCAAGTAAAATGTCCTTCCCGCCTGAGTTTCCGAAGGACGGGGCCGCGAAAACACCCCGACCCGCATTCCGGGGTTTCAGCCCCGGTTCAAGTCCCCGCCGGCCCTGAAGGGCCGGACCGTTGCCTCCGGAACGCATACCAGAGCGTCAGGAGCCGGACGGCGATGATGGCGACGACGAGCCTGGGGACCCACAGCCAGAACGGGTGGATTCCCAGGGGGAGAAAAAGCGAGGGGTCCTCGATCATGGCATGGTTGATGCCGATGGACAGATGTAGTTCCTCCAGTTCCGTTTCCGTGAGCCGACCGTTTTTCACCTCCTCCACGATCACCGCCCCCCCGTAAGCGAGGCCGAAGACGACCGCGGTAACCCACAGAAGACCCACCTGCCCGCTCAATCCCATGATCCGCAGCAGGGGCGCGAGGAACCGGGCGATGGCGTGGATCCAGCCGAACGTCTTGGCGATTTCGAGAATCGTGAGAACGAACATGACGATGAAAAAAATCCGGACCATGAGGAGAAACGCGGCGACAGCCCAGCCGGCGATCATGGCCGTGAAGGCGGGCGCCCCGGCCGCGGCGGCGTTCCCCGGGGCGGCGGGACCGCCGGAGGGATCGAGAAAGAAGGACAACGCCCACACGGTGAGGACGGCCGTCACGAGACGGAACAGGGCGGCCTTGAGGGGATTCACCCCCGAACTCCCCTGGACGGCGCACTCCTGGACCAAGTTGTGGGCGATGAGGAGAAAGACCGCCACGAGGGTCATCTGGTCAACGGTCATGGGGAGAACAGCCATGGCCGCGATGCCTCCGTAGATCCCGGCGAGCATGCCGATGACGAGCGGCACGGCGGCCACGGCGGGGAGCCCGAAAAAGTCCATGGCCGGCCGGATCAGGAAGCCGACGGCGTCGAGGAATCCGCTCCAGGCGAGGATCGCCGTGAAGAGGGAAATGGGAAGGATGATCTTGGCGATCCACAGAAAGCCCTGCCATCCCTTTGTCAGTCCCCGGCGCACGCCGAGCCGGAAGAGGTTCTCTTCCTTCACATCAGTACTCCCGAATGAAATTCCCGTTCCCCGGAGGTCCTCCCCGCGCCGGCCCGCTCACGGAGAGACGTCCAGCCAGAACCCCTTCACGGCCATGAAGCTCCCGAGCAGCACCAGCAGGACGAAAAGGATCCTCTGGTACCCCTCCGTGCGGACGGAGCCGTAGAAAAAGGAACCGGTGAAGGTGCCCGCCATGAGAAAGGGAAAGCCGGCGGCGAAGAACCGGAGAACGGGGGCCGTCACGAGCCCCGTCAGGGCCTGGAGGATGACCACGAGAAGGCCGGAAAAGAGGAAAAACGCCTGCAGGGTGGACTTGATGGCGTCCTTGTCCCAGGGCTGAAGGGCGGTGTACACGATCACCGGCGGGCCCGACGCGCCGATGGCCCCCCCCAGGCACCCTCCCAGGAACCCGAAAAAAACCCCCCACCGTTTTCCCGTCAGTTCCCTCGAGGATTTCAGGAAAAGCCGCGCCAGCGAAAAGACGATCAGGATCGTCCCCGCAAACCCTTCGATGACGAATGCCTGGACGACCTTCAACAGGAACACGCCCGCGGGGACCCCCGGAAGGGAGCCGGCCACGAGCACCCGGACGGTATCCCACCGGATGGAGGTCCGAAGCTGGATGAAAAGGACCGCCGTGAGAAAAAGGCCGAAAAGGGAGACAAGGGGGACGACGGTCCGCATGTCGAGGAAAAGGGCCAGGAGCGGGAGCGCCAGAAGAACCGAACCGAACCCCGAAAAGCCCTGGATCAGGCCGGCCAGGAAAGCCACCGTACAGATGTAGACCAGGATCATGCCGCACCTCATTCGCCGCGTTCCGCCTCAGCCCCTCCCGGCCGGGGGAAAGAACCCCCTCCCCTTCCCCGCGCCCGCGGAAAGGGATTGATCCGTTTCTTTCCCTGGGGTATTCTCCGGGACAAAGCACGGAGGTCTGATCCGCATCCCGGTGACGGTCCCAGGGAAGATATCACCAAGGGAGGCCGAAATCAATAGAACGGTGCGGTTTCGGACGGGAAGGGCACGGCATGAAAGACGTTCTGATCGTGGGAGGAGGGCCGGCGGGGGCTGCCGCCGGAAGGGAGGCGGCGAGACGGGGGCTTTCCGCGGTCCTGTTTGAAAAGGAGGTTCTTCCACGGGTGAAACCCTGCGGGGGAGGCCTTTCCGAAGCGGGAATCGAGGAACTGGACGAGCCCCTTCCCGAATATCTGAAACTGTGCGAGGTCTCCGGCCTCCGGCTCATCTACGGGAACCACACCCTGGAAGCCGACGCGGGCAGGAGAATCGCCACGATGATTTCCAGGGCCGCCTTCGATCATTATCTCGTGCGGCGCGCCGTTGACGCGGGGGTCGCGCTTCACGAGGGGGAGCGGGCCCTTCGCTTCGAGGAACGGGACGACCGGATCCGTCTCCACACGGACCGGGGGGTTTACGAAGGAAGGCTCCTCGTCGTCGCCGAGGGCAGCCAGGGAAAGCTGGCGCGCATGGTCCGGGAACGCGACGGGAAAGGCCGGTACGGCGTGGCCGTGGTCGCGGAAATCCCCCTGTCGCTGGACGGCCTCCCCGGGGGACACTCGAGAACCCGGCCGGAGGTCTACTTCGATGCCATGGACGGCGGCTACGGCTGGGTGTTTCCCCAGGGGGACGTCTGTTCCGCCGGCGTCGGCTCGTTCACGGGACATCCCACCCTCCCCCGGAGGGTCTTCAGGGCATTTCTCGACCGCTGCCGTTTTCCCGCCGGCGTTCTCTCCCGGGGACACGTGATTCCCGTGGGAGGGTTCGGCAGGGTCCTCCGGCGGGGCCGTGTTCTTCTCGCGGGGGACGCCGCCGGTTTCGTGGACCCCTTTTCCGGGGAAGGAATTTCCTATGCGCTGCGCTCGGGCCGCCTGGCGGGGGAGGCGGTGGCCGACGCCCTCAACGGGGGCCGTCCCGTCGAGGCCCTGCGCCGGTACGAAAGAAGATGCCGCAGGGAATTCGAGATCCCCTTCCGGTGCTCCCGGATCGTCTCGCAGCTCTTCTACCGCTTTCCCGGGTACTTTTTCCGCGCCTTCGACCGCAACGACGACCTGTTCCAGCGATTCTTCCGCATCCCCGAGCACGCCGTCCCGTACCGCGCCTTTCTCCTGTGGCTTCTCCCTCGGATTCCCCGGTATTTTCTCTCGGCCCTCCGCCCCCCGAGGTAACTCCGCCGCGCCGGGAGGGAAGCGCTGTAAACCATGACTTACGATTGAGTTGACAATCCCCCCTCGCAATGGTATGAGACGGCAACGCAACCATCCGGGGGAATCGTTTTGGGCTCCGTCCGTGAAGACCTCATCGCCATCCTCAAGACGCACGAGGGATCCTGGATCTCCGGCGAACGCCTGAGCGAAAGCCTTTCCGTGAGCCGGGCCGCCGTGTGGAAACACATGTCCCGGCTCAAGGACGAGGGGTGGGGCATCGAAACGGCCCCGGGCAAGGGGTATCTCCTTACCCGTTCCTCCGATCCCCTCCTGGTCCGGGAAATCTCGGAGGGCCTCAAGGGAACCGTTTTCGGAGAGGCCGGCCGGATCGTCCTCGTCCGGGAAACGGGTTCCACGAACACCGCCGCCAGGGATCTGGCCTTTCGGGGGTATCCGGAAGGGACGGTGGTCCTCGCGGAGGGGCAGGAAGCGGGAAAAGGCAGAAAGGGCCGGACCTGGTTCTCTCCCGCGGGGAAAGGGATCTACCTCTCCCTTCTCCTGCGGCCCCCTATGAATCCCGGCGAACTGCCCCGGATCGCCGTTCTCGCCGCCGTGGCGGCCGCCGAGAGCCTGTCCGAATTCACCCCCCTCCCCCTTTCCATCAAGTGGCCCAACGACCTGATCCTGGGAGACAGGAAAATCGGCGGCATCCTCCTGGAAAGCCACGCCGAGCTGGATCTGGTCGATTTCGTGATCGTCGGCATGGGCGTCAACACGGCCGTCGGCGTGTCCGATTTCCCCCCCGAACTGCGCGGCCGGGCGACGTCCTTTCTCCTCTCCACGGGGAAATCGCCGTCCCGGGCCCCTCTGATCCGGGCTTTTCTCTCCCGTTTCGACCTGCACTACCGGACGGTCCTCTCGGGGGATTTTTCCTCCGTGCGGGATCGCTGGACGGCCCTTTCCGGGCTTGCCGGGAAGCGGATCGCCGCCGGGGGCCCCGGCCCGCCGGTGAGAGGGGTCGCGATGGGCCTGGACGATTCGGGGATCCTGGTTCTCCGGCAGGATTCTGGCGCGTGCATCCGGGTCTATTCCGGAGATCTTTTCGAATAACCTCAAAAAGGAGCCTTCATGCCATGAACGGTACGATTCTCGCCGTTTTTTTCCTCGCCATGCTCGCCATCGGCGGGTACAGCGCCATGAAAATCAAGGGGCCCGCAAGCTACTTCGTCGCGGACCGGTCGGGGGGAAGCCTGCTGATCAGCGGTTCCCTCCTCGCCACCATCCTGGGGGGATCGAGCACCATCGGCCTTGCCGGCCTGGGATACCAGAAGGGGCTGGTCGGCGCCTGGTGGCTCCTGGTGGGGTCGGCGGGACTGCTTCTCCTTGCCTTCTGGCTGTCCCGGAAGATCCGGGAATACGCCGTGTACACCCTCCCGGAGATCCTGGAGAAACAGTACGGCGGGAAAACGACCCGTGTGTCGGCCTCCGTGGTCATCGCCGCGGCCTGGCTCGGCATCATCGCGGGACAGATCATCGCCGCCGGGAAAATCCTGTCCACCCTCTGGCCGGGACACCTGGAAGGCTTCATGGCACTCGCGGCGGCGGTGTTTGTCGTCTACACCATTCTCGGAGGCCAGTATTCCATCCTCCGGACCGATTCGGTCCAGTCCGTGATCATCTTCTGCGGGATCCTGCTCGCCCTGTTTCTCGGGATGTCCGCCGCCGGCGGCTGGGAGAGCCTGACGTCGAACGTCCCCGCGGCCTTCCTCGATTTTCCCACGTCCCAGGCCTTCGGCGCCCGGGATCTCCTCATGTTTCTCCTGTTCGTCGGGGCCGCCTATCTCGTAGGCCCGGACATGTACTCCCGGATCCTGTGCGCCAGGACCCCAGCCGTGGCCAGACGCTCCCTCATCGCCACCGCCGCCGTGCTCATTCCGGCCGCCTTCGCCCTCACCCTCACGGGGATGGCCGCCCGGGTCCTCCTCCCGGGAATCCCGCCGGAAAGCGCCTTTCCCGCCCTGGTGATGAAGGTCGTCCCCGCAGGCCTCAACGGCCTCATCCTCGCCGCCCTCCTGGCGGCGGTCATGTCCTCCGCCGACACCTGCCTTCTCACGACGGGAACCATCGTCACCGCGGACATTCTCCAGCCCCTGTGCGGAAGGCGCCTGGAGGAACGGACCCTGCTTCGCCTCTCCCGGATCTCCGTCGCCGTCCTGGGGGTCCTCTCCCTCCTTCTCGCCCTGAAGATGAAGGGGGTGATCGCCACCCTCCTCCTGGGATACACGGTCTATTCGGGGGGACTTATCGTCCCGGTGATTCTCGGTTTTTATTCGAGAAGGTTGAAATTGAACCCTTTTGGTGTTATGACGGCCCTCATCGGAGGCGGAGGCGCGAGCCTGTTCCTGAAACTGGGCAACCATTCCGACCTCCTCCTCCTGACGTTCCCCCTCTCGGCGTTTCTCCTCTTCGCGGGGAGCCTGGGATACCGGATCTTCGTCTCCCGGTTCGAGGGAGACCGGTTGTCCTTCCGGGAGGTGGAGGATTAAACGGAAGGGGTTTCGAGCATGACGGAAGACAACGGTTCGACCGCCCCCGTCCCGTGGCACTGGATCGATACTCCGGACAGGCTGGAATCTGCGAGGGAATCCCTGATCGCGGCATCCATCCTGTCCGTGGACACCGAATACGACTCGCTGCGGTACTTCCGGGAAAAACTCTGCCTCATCCAGGTATGTGACGGGAAGGAGGCCTATCTTTTCGATCCCCTGGCCGGTCTCGATCTCACCTTCCTCGGTTCCCTGTTCGGAGACCCGGCGGTCCTCAAGATTCTTCACGCCGGGGACAACGACATCCGCCTCTTCAACCGGGACTACGGCTTCTCCTTCCGGAACATCTTCGACACCCACCGGGCCGCTTCCGTCCTCGGCTGCCAGTTCCTTTCCCTTTCCTACATCCTCCAGGAGTACATGGGAATCGAGGTACCGAAATCGAAACGGATGCAGCGTTCGAAGTGGGAGACGCGGCCGTTGACGGAGGAACAGCTCCTCTATGCCGCCAGGGACGCCTACATCCTCTTCGACCTCCACAAAAGTCTCGAAAAGAACCTGTCCGCCCAGGGGCTCCTCGACCAGGCGTCGGAAGTGTTCGCCTCCCTGGAAAACACCCGTTGGCGGGACAAGATCATCAATCCCGGCGGATTCAGAAGATTCGAGGGGTTCGAGGAGCTTTCGGACAGGGGAAAGGCATGCCTGGAACGGCTGTACCAGTGGCGTTTTCAGAAAGCCAGGGAAACGAACATGGCCCGTTTTCTCATTCTCGCCGACGAGGGGCTCATGGCGCTTTGCCGCCGCCCCCCGGAGGACCTCCCCTCCCTGGAGGAAACGGGAATTCTGTCGTCCCGGCAGATCCGGGATTTCGGAAGGGAAATCATCGACCTCCTCTCCGGGGGAAACGACGCCCCGGAAAAAGAATGACGAATCCGTAAAAGTCGGAACAACGCTTCTTCCAGCGGCAAAGTAAAAAGCTCCAGAGGCAAGGCGCCCGAGCCGCGACGAATGAGGCGTACCGGGGGTACGCCGCAGTGAGGAGAGGCGAAGGGGAACGCAGCATATGGGCTTTTTACGAAGCCGTCAGAAGTAGTACGTTCCCCACAGGAACACCTGCTCCTCCGGCCCGTAGACATAAAGACCGTTCCCTGCGGGAAACCCGCCGTACTCCGATCCCGTCCGGCCCCAGGGGAGGATCGCCCCGAGGGTGAACCGCAGCGACGTGGCGGCATCCCAGACCACCCGGGGTTCGATGAGTCCCGAGGGGTCCCGTAGGTTGTTCACGGCGGTGACGTAGACGTTCCAGAGGGGGTGGAGTTCCACCTGGACGTGACCAGCCAGGTAGAGCTTCCCCAGGGTGAAGAGGTCCCCCCGCTCGAGCCGTTCCAGGATCCGGGGATCCTCCAGGGCCTCCGCGTAATCATCCTTTCCCAGGCCGTTCCAGAAGCATTCCAGAAAACCGTACACGTTCTTCCCGAAAAACACCGCGGAACGGTCGACGTTGGCGACGACGGAAAGGTAGCCCCCGTCCGGGTCCTCGCCCCGGGGAACGGTCCAGGTGGCGTCGAAACGCCAGGCCGCCCCGCCCAGGTACCCGGCGCTCCCCATCCCGATCACCCGGTCCCCGCCGTTTTTCGCCAGGAGAAGGTCGCACTCCGTGGTCCCCCGGCCGAGATGAAGCTTCCCCGCCAGCGTGGACCGGTCCCACCGGAGGCTCCCCGTCAGGGGGTCCCTCCTGGGAACGAAGAAGGTCTGGACGTCCCCCTTCCCCCCCAGGTTCCGCTGGAAGGAGACGAGGTCGTCCCCGATCTTGTACTCCCGGTCGATGTCGGAGGGCGCGAAGGGGTTCACCAGGTCCATGGGGTTGAAGAGAAGCCCGTTCCCCCAGGTCACCGCGTCCCGTCCCGCCCGGACCGTGCCCCAGGGCCGCGAAACGGAGAGGACGAGCCGGTCCAGCCGATGGTAGAGAACGCCGCTGTGCCCTTCCTCCAGGGTCGCCGTGAAATCGAAAAACCGCCGGTCGTCTTCCACGATCCCCGGAAATTCCAGGGTTCCCTTCCACGGCTGCGCCCTTCGCCACGAATCCCCGCCGAGAAGGATGAGTTCGTAATGGGTGGTCAGGCGGACGCCTTCCGCCGGGAACAGGTCGTTTTTCAGCCGGAGACCCGCCTGGCCGTCCAGGAGCGTCCCCCCGCCGGACGCGTCGTACAGGGAGCCGCCGGGGGGGCGGGACAGGGAGCCCCTGATCTTCAGGTGGCCGCCCCACTCCATCGGAAGGGACAACACGTCGCCGTCCGTCCCGTCCGAGGCCGGAGCGCCGCACGGGGGCGCAAGCAGGGTGAGAAGAAAAATCAGGAAAAAAAGGAAGGGGACTTTCATGGAACCCCCGGGAAGCGGGCCGTTACTCCTGCCGCCGGTCCTCGTCCACCCGGCCGTCGAGGATCCGGACGATGCGGCGGGCATGGTCCATGACCATCCGGTCGTGGGTGGAAAAAATGAAGGTCACCTGTTTCTCGTCGTTCATCCGTCTCATGAGTTCGAGGAGCCCCGAACCGGTCACCGAGTCGAGGTTGGCCGTGGGTTCGTCGGCAAGAACGATGGAAGGCCCGGAAACGATGGCCCGGGCGACGGCGACCCGCTGCTGCTGGCCTCCCGACAGCTCCGCCGGCCGGCGGTTGCCCATTCCCGCAAGCCCCACTTCCTCGAGGACGGCTGCCGCCCTTTTCCGCCGCTCTCCCGGGGGAACCCCCTGGAGCAGCATGATGAATTCCACGTTCTCCAGGGCGGACAGAACGGGGATCAGGTTGAAGGACTGGAAAACGAACCCGATCTTGCGCAGCCGCAGGTCCGCAAGGTCGGACGAACGCATCGTTTCGAGGGAGTTCCCGTCCACGACGATCCTTCCCCCGTCGGCGGAATCGAGGCCGCCGATGAGATTGAGCAGGGTTGTCTTGCCCGAGCCGGAAGGGCCCGCCAGGGCCATGAACTCCCCTCTCTCGACGGAAAGGGTGACGCCGTTCAGCGCCCGGACCTCCATCTTCCCCTGGCGGTAGATTTTGTTCACGTCCTCGCACGCGACCATGATCATGAGTTTCTTCCCTCCGTTTTCAGGTTTTCGCAAGGGCCCGGACGGGGGTGAACCGCGCCGCCCGGAAGGCGGGATAGAGACTGACGACCGCACCGAGCACGAAGACCACCGCGTTCGCCAGGAGGAGGTCCGTCCCCGCCAGGGACGGGAAGATGGCCCGGCCCAGGCCGGCGTACTCGGAACCGGCCGCCACGGAGGAGAGATCGATCCCCCGGGTCTTCAGGGCGAGAACGGACAGGATGCCGAGGACGTTCCCGGCGGCGGCCCCGATGCCGAGAATGACGAGCGCCTCCATGAGAACCTCCCCGACGATGCCCCGGGGCCGCATCCCCAGGGCCTTGAGAAGTCCGAATTCCCGCATTCTCTCGAAAACGGCCATGAGGATCGTGTTGACGAGACCGAAGCCCATGGCGACGAACACGACGACATACCACAGGAAGATGAACTGGTCGTACAGGGAGAGGACGGCGCTCACCAGGGGCAGCCGCTCCTTCCAGGTCAGAACGTCCAGGGACTCACCGGCGAGTTTCCGCCTGAGGAGGGCCGCCACCTTCTCCGTTTCCCCCTCCCGGGGGAGGATGACGGAGAACTCGGAAACGGCATCCCCCATTTTCAGCATCTCCCGGGCCGCTTTCCCGTTCACGAAGACAAAGGACTTCTCCGTGGATTCCATCTCCCCCCGGAAGGTTCCCGTGATGGTGAAGGAACGGGAGGCGATCTCCCCTCCCGTGTCCTGGGACATGAGAACGAGACGATGGCCGATCCGGGTCTCCATCCTTTCGAGGAGGGCATCCCCGACGAGAATCCCCCCGGTGTCCCCCTCTTCCAGGTACCGGCCGGAATGCATCGCCTTGCCGAGAAAGGAAACCGTCTTCTCCGTCTCCGGGTCGATCCCCACAAGGGTGAGGCCGGTGGAATGCCTGGCCGTCGCCACCACGGCGGGGACACGGACGCGGGCGGTCCACCGGGATCCCGGCGGAAGGTTTTTCTCCAGCACCGCCCGGACCGGTCCGGGGTCGGCGATGCGGTTTTCGATGGCAGGGTCCTCGTGATACCCCCGCTCCTGGACCGCCACGTGTCCCGTCAGGGTGTCGATGCCGTTCGTCACCATCTGGTCGGCGATTCCCCGCATGAGGGCGCCGAGGAAAATCATGCTCCAGATGCCGATCACCACGGCGACGAGAAGGATGGCCGTCCGTTTCCGGTTTCTCCAGATGTTTCTCCAGGCCAGTTCCAGCAGCATGGAAATTCCTTTCAGGGCGCCGCCATGGCGTCCACCGGCCTGAGCCGGCGCACCCGCAGGGCGGGGTAGAGGGCGGCCAGCAGGGTGATGACGAGCACGCACAGGGGGCCCAGGGTCGCCGAAAGCCAGGAAAGCCTCGGATGGATCCGGTCCGGAAGGCCGTACTGTCGCAGGATTTCCGTGGCCCCGGATATCACGATGCCGTGTTCCTGGAACCAGGCCGTGAGGAGAATCCCGAAAAAAACGCCGGCGGCGATTCCGAAGAGGGTCATGACCGCCGATTCCTCGAGAACGAGGCGCGTGATCCGCCCCGGCGTCATCCCGATGGCGAGAAGAACGCCGAACTCCCGTGTCCGCTCGAGGGTGGCCATGAGAAAGGTGTTGAGAATGCTGAAGGCGACGACGATCACCAGGATGAGGTAGAAGATGAACCCGCTCACGAGATCGATGCGGATGGCCTGCACGAGACCGGGCATGAGTTCCTTCCAGTCGAGAACGACCAGGCCGTCCCTCCCCTGCCGGCGGAGGATTTCCCCGGTTTCCGCCACGAGCCGCGGCACCCCGGAGAGGGTGTCCGCCAGAACCACCACCTCGTGGACGGCATCCCCCATGTAGAACACGTCCTGGAAGGTTTTGAGGGGAATCTGGATGGAGGACCGGTCGAATTCATCCTGGCCGGAGTTGTAGATCCCCTTCACCCGGAGCACGGTGGCGGCCACGGAACCGTCCCGCCCCTGACCGATGACGGTGAGTTCGTCGCCGACCCGCACCCGGAGGTTCTTCGCCAGAAGTTCCCCCAGGAGCGCCTCGCCGCCGTCTTTCCCGTCAAGGTAGTTTCCTTCCCGGACGATGCTCTTGAGCGTGGAGAGTGCGGCCTCCTTCTCCGGGTCGATCCCGACGGCAAGAACGCCGTACGTCCTGTCCCGGGACGACACGAGAACGAATCCGTTCGCCCGGTACGTGACGGCCTTCACGCCGTGAAGGGCCGCAATCGCATTCCCGATTTCAGCCGGGTCCGTCACGACCCGGCGCATGTCCTTGTCGTCCTGGTACCCCCGGGCCTGGACCTGGAAATGGCCCGTGTGGATCTTCACGGACGCGTTGATCATGATGTCATAGGATCCGAACTGCCAGGAAAGCATGAAGACGAGCAGGATGGACGCGAAAGCGATGGCCGTCATGGTGAGCAGGGTGCGGCGGGGGTTTCTCCAGAGGTTTCGCCAGGCCATGCGGAGGTTCAAGGTTCATTCCCCCGGAGGGTTTCGAAGGGAGGACAGGGTGAAAAACCCCTCGGGAACGGCCTCGTCGAAAACGAGGCTCCGGTAGCGGATCGCCGTGTACTCGTCCTTCCTGTCCGCCTTGCTGATGGTCCACAGGACGGGGAACAGCCTCCCGCCCACGGGCTCGATCTTCTCCGTTCTCAGCACCTTGACGGGCTTCCCGTCCTGGTCGTAGAAGGCTTCCATGAGGAAAATGCCGTCCTCGCGGATTTCCAGCCGTTCCATCCCCCAGACCACGGGTGCCCCCGGCCTGGGAACGGACCGTATGGCGTACACCTTTTTGCCCCCCTCCGTGCGGACCCCTTCCAGGAAATGATCGTAGTCCCGCAGGATGCTGTCCGTCCGGGCGAGGTCGTTGTTGGAGAAATCCGATCCCATCCACGACTGGCTCATCATGGAGGGCGGAATCTTGACGACCCGGTTGATTTTCGGATTGAACATCCACATCTCCCCGCCCCTTTTCAGGGTCCCGTTCCCCTTGTCCTTCGGAGGGGCCGTGATCCAGAAGATGCTGTCCCGTTCCCCCCGGGTCCATCCCAGGATGGTCATGGTCCTCTCCCAGTCGGGGCGGTGAATGGTCATTTCCACCGTTGCGGCGGAAGTCTCCCCACGCATGTAGTGGAATGCCCGAAGGACGATGTCGGAGGCGCTCTCTTCACCGGCCGGCGTCGCCACGGAAGGGAAAAGAAGGAACAGAAGGACGAAAAGACGGGAAAGGATCCGGATTTCTCCGGCGGCGGGTTTCCGGGGTCGTCGTTTCATGGCACCAGAAAGCCATATTTCTTCATTTTTTTCAAGCGGAATCCTGCGCCCTTCCTTCGACGGAGTGCGACGGCATTCATCTTTTCCCACAAACACCTACCTTCCGGAAATCTTCTGTACTATAATATTTGATGAAGTCGTAGAAAGGACAATCCAACACTTTTTCGAACGGCAAAGGAAAAAGCTCCATAGGCAAGGCGCCCGAATCCCGAGGACTGAGGCGTACTTTTGGTACGCCGCAGGGACGAGGGATGAAGGGCAACACAGCCTATGGGCTTTTTACGAAGCCGTCATAGTTTGTATAACACGCCCCGGAGGATTGCCATGGACCTTCACGGACTGATCAACCTTCTTCTTATTTTCGTCCTTATCGGCCTGTCGGCCTTCTTTTCGGGATCCGAAACGGCCCTCATGGCCGCGAGCAGGCTCAGACTCCGGTACCTTTCGGAAACGAGGCCCCAGGACAGGAAGCGGATCGAACAGGTGGAAACGATCCTCAAGGATCCCGACAGGCTCATCGGGACGATCCTCCTGGGAAACAACCTGGTGAACATCAGCATGTCGGCCCTCGCCACGGCGCTCATCCTCCCCGTTTACGGGGAAGAGGGAATTCTGTACGTCACCGTGGTCCTGACCCTGGTCATCCTCATCTTCGCCGAGATCACGCCCAAGGTGTACGCCAAGCATTTCAGCGAGCGGGTTTCCATCGTAACGGCCCCGGTGATCCACCTGATCATGAGCATTTCACTGCCCGCGGTGTTGTTCGTCACCTTCGTGAGCAGGGGCATTCTGAGACTGGCCGGACTGGAAACAAGGAAAAGAAAACGGTCCCTCTTCACCGAAGCGGTGCTTCAGACCTGCATCAAGATGGCCTGGGACGACGGCGGGATCACCACGGACGAGCGGAAGCTCCTGTCCCGGGTGTTCACCCTGAACGACAGGAGCGTGGGGGACATCATGGTGCCCGTCCACCGCATGACCGTTCTACCCTTTGACGCCACCCTGGAGGACATCGTCCGCACGGTCATCCGCACCGGGTTCTCCCGCTTCCCCGTGACGAAAGGAACGGGTCGCGACATTGTCGGGATCGTCCATACCAAGGACATCCTTCGCTTCACGGGCGCCAGCCGGTTCTTTTCCATGAACAGGATCCTCCGGGCTCCCGTGTTCATCCCCGTCTCCCGGAAGATAGACGTCCAACTCCGTCTTTTCCAGACGTGGAAGCTTCATCAGGCCATCGTTCTCGACGAGAAGGGAAAGGTCGCCGGGCTTGTCACCCTGGAAGACATCGTGGAGGAACTCGTCGGCGCCATCGAGGACGAGCACGATCCTTCCCCCGCCGTCCCGGCGGTTTGAATCCGCGGCGGCAAAGGAAAGGCGGATATCGGGGATTCCCGGGATCCGCGACCCGCACCAAATGGCTTTGAAGGAGGGAACGGATGAAACCCGCTGTTCTGATCATCGACATGCTGAAGGAAACCCTGGAAGGGGGGCATCGGGGCGACATGTTCCGGATGGCCCGGGGAATCATACCGGCCATCAACGAATTGACGGCATTCGCAAGGAACCGGGCTGTCCCGGTGGTTTTCGCCATGGACAGTTTTCTCCGGGGGGATTTCATTTTTCATGGAAGGATGAAGGAACATTCCATCCGTGGAACCAGGGGGGCCGAGGTCACCGACCTTCTGGATCGGGGGGAAGGCGACTGGTACGTTCCCAAGCGCCGATTCAGCGCGTTCTTCAAGACCGATCTCGACCAGACCCTGCGCCTTCTGGGGGCGGACACGGTCTTTCTGACCGGCATCGCCACGCACATCTGCGTTCTTTCCACGGCCTTCGACGCCCTGTCGAACGATTTCGCCGTCCGGATCGTCGAGGACTGCTGCGCGGCGTCCTCAGCGGAGATTCACCGGTCGATCCTCGAAAACTACAGGGGAACCCCTCTGTATCCGCTTTTCAGGATTTCGACCCTGGGGGAATCGCTGGAGGAAATCCGTCTTGCCGGAGAGGAAGAACGATGAGAAGGAATCCGCCGGGACGGGCTATTCCTTGAAGTAAGCGTAGTATTTCAAAACCTTCCGGACATATTCCTCGGTTTCCGGAATGCGGGGGATGGACCCGAGCTTTTCCACCAGCCCGGGACCGGAATTGTAAGCGGCAAGGGCGAGTTCCAGCTCTCCGAACTGATCGAGAAGCCCCCGGAAATAGCGCGTGCCGGCCATGATGTTCTGCCCCGGATCGTAGGGGTCCTTCAGATTCAGCAGACCGAAATTCTCGGGCATGATCTGCATGAGGCCAACCGCCCCTTTTTCCGACACGGCCCGTGAGTCGAAATCCGATTCCACCTTGATGATCGCCTTCACGAGATGGAAATCCACGCCGTGGGTCTTCGAGGCCTGCCGGATGTGGGAATCGTAGCGGTTCAACGGAATCCCGGACCGGCCGGGGGTGTCGTCGCGGGACCGCCTTTCCCTGAGGAAAAGCTTGTAGTTCCTGGAATCGGGGATGTTGGTGAAATGGCTGACCCCTTCTTTGTCGACGTACATGTAGATATCGGCGAAAACGGGCGCCGGGGTGGTGAAAAACACCGTCACCAGGACCAGGGCGGTGAGAATCCCCTCTTTCAAGATTTTCTTCCCCATTTCAAAACACGCAACGCTTTTCCCGAAGTCCCGGGGAACCCTCCCCGATCGACGGCAAGAACTTCCCGTAATCCATAGCGAAAAATTTCCGTTTCGTCCAGCATCCATTTCCCGCGCCCGGCAGGTGCCCGACCGCCCGAAATATGCACCATCGGCAGGCGCTCCCGCCGGACGGACCCCGCGGCCGTTCCGTCCCACGATTCCCGTAAACTACAAAAAACGTGCCCGATCGCCGACGTCCGGCCGCTTCATCGGATTTTCACGAATGCGTCAGTCCGCGACCGCGGCAATCGCCTCCTCCAGCGTGGTGATTCCCAGGCGGACCTTCTCCGCCGCGTCGTCCTTCAGGGTCCGGAATTTACCGGCGCATTTGGCGTACCCGGCGATTTCCGCGGCCGGACGGGACCGGAGGATCATCTCCCGGATTTCCTCGTCCACGGCAAGAACCTCGAAGACCCCCGTCTTTCCGCGATATCCCGTGTTGAGGCACCGGGGGCACCCCCTCCCCCTCCGGAAGTCCGCATGCTCCTCCCTGTCAAGGCCCCACGCGGCCAGCGCGGCGGGGGACGGCCCGTAGGTCTCCCCGCAGCTGGGACAGATCGTCCGGACCAGCCGCTGGGCGAAGGATACCAGCAGGGCCGACGACAGGAGAAACGGTTCGATTCCCATGTCGAGGAGGCGGGTGATCGCTCCGGCGGCGTCGTTCGCATGGACGGCGCCGAGCATCCGGTGTCCCGTCAGGGCCGCCCGGGCGGCGATTCCCGCCATTTCGGCGTCTTCCATCTCTCCCACCAGAATCACGTCCGGGTCCTGGAGGAGGATGGAACGGAGGCCGCCGGCGAAGGTGATCCCCGCAGCTCGGTCCAGTTCGACCTGGCGGATCCCCTCAAGCCGGTATTCGACGGGATCCTCGAGGGTGATGATGTTGATGTCCGGCCGGTTGATCCTCTGGAGGAGGGCGTAAAGGCTCGCCGTCCTCCCGCTGCCCGGGAGGCCGGCGCACAGGATCATCCCCCGGCGCCTATCGACGGCCTGTTCGATCCGGACCCGGTCCTCCTCCGCCATGCCGAGTTCCTCCAGCGTATGCGGCCTGGAATGCATGTCGACGAACCTGAGGACGGTGTTTTCGCCGTGGATCGTCGGCAGGACGGACACCCGGACGCGGAGGTCCCGGTCGTCCAGCTTCACCGTGAACCGGCCCTCCTGTGGAATCCGGGTCATCAAGGGATCCATGCGGGCCAGCGTCTTGATCCGGGCCAGGAGGGACGGCAGCGCGGATCTCGGCGGCGCCGGAACGTCGTGGAGCTTCCCGTCGATACGAAACCGAAGCCGGACCGTCTTCTCCTCCGGGCTGACGTGAACGTCGCTCACCCGTTCCCGGACGGCCTGGGCGATGATGGAATCCACAAGACGGACGACCTTCCCTTCCTCTTCCCGGTCCTCCTCCGTCCTCGCATCCACGGCGCCGGGGGGTTCCTCCGCGCAAACGGACCGGCTCCCGAAGACCGCGCTGACAAGCTCGTTCAGTTGGCCCTCGGAGCACACCACCGGTTTCGCCTCCATGTTGGTCATGGTCTCGACGGTGTCCAGGACTGTGACGTCCAGAGGGTCCACCATGGCGACGGTCAGGAGGTTCCCCTTCCTTTCCAGCGGGACGATCTTGTGCCGCCGGGCCACTTCGAGGGGAACGACGGCGGAAAGCGCGGGATCGACGGGGTAGCGGTCGGGCCGGTACCGGTCGATCTCGAGCTGCCGGCTCAGGATGTCGGTAAGTTCGGTGTCCTTGATGAGGTTCTGCCGGACCAGGTACTGCCCCAGGCGGAGCCCCGTCTTTTTGTGTTCCGCAAGTGCCCGGTCCAGTTGATCCTTCGTGACCAGGGCCTCTTCCAGGAGCATTTCCCCGAGTTTCTTTCTGACCTTCATGGGATCACCTCCCCATCGCTGTCCGTTCAGGAGGCTCCGAAAGCGGAGAAAAAGACCGTTCCCTCCTCCCATCCGGAGAGGACCCGCGCCGATTGCGAGAAACTCTCCGGAATGACGTTCACGGCCTGCCAGGCCGCCTCCTCTCCTTCGAAAGGTTTCCGGAGGACGAGGGCGAACCGGAGCCCTCCGCTTCGGTTCCACCATGAAACGACGCGGACCTGCGGAAGATCCCGGGGATACAGCCGGTAAAGGCTGTAGATCTCCTCGAGGTCCCCGCTCTCCGCAAGGGCCATCCAGAAGAGCCACGGCTGCGGGGCCAGGGTCGTAGGAACGGCCGGGAAACAAAGCACATCGCCCAGGGCGACCCGGCCCATGTCCCGGATCTGGGGATTCGCTTCCTCGAGGATTTTCAGGTTCCGTGAGGTGGAAATCCCATAAACGTCCGCCATGAGTTTCCAGATGATGTCCCCCCGCCGCACGGTGAGCCGGCCCAGGGTGGCGGGACAGGAGGGACAGGCCGGAAGGTCCGCCACGGGCGCCGTCTCGGAGAGGGCCGCCGCCTTCCCTTCCCGGCCCCCCGGGGTTCCCGGCGGGTTGAGCCTCGCCGCCCATTCGGGATTCGTCCTGATGGGGAACACCCCTTCCTCGCCCGCGGAGATCGGCCCTCCGACGTGGGCGGCCCTGGAGGAGTCCTTCACTTGCCGGACGGGCACGGGGCCGGACTGGAGCAGGAAGAAAGCGAGGAGAAGTCCGGCAAGGCCCCCGGCGACGGCGGCGTAGCCGGCCCGGGAACGAAGGGATCCGCTTTTGCGAAGGGTTTCCCGGACCAGGGAGCGGTCCACCCCCTCCCGGGTCTGGACGATGAGCATGAGCAGGATCCGATGACAGAGCGCGACGATCCTCCCGGGAACCCCGCCGGAGGCCCGGTGGATCTCCCAGAGGGCGGGCAGTGTGAACCGGATCGGACTTGCGCCGTCATCGGCGGCCCGTTCGATCCGGAACAGGATCATGGATTTCGCATCCCCGAAGGACAGGGGCTTGAGGCGGAACAGGAGATTGATCCGTCCGGCGAATCCCCGATGGGCTTTCAGGGTCTTCAGGAATCCCCTCCGGGAGAAGATGACGACCTGGAGCAGCTTGCACCCGTTCGTTTCATAGTTGAGGAATTCCCGGAGGATTTCGAGACCGAATTCGGGGAGGTTCTGGCCCTCGTCGATGCAAAGAACGACGATTTTCCCCTGTTCCAGGGACTGCTCGAGGAGATGGTCCCGGATCGCCTCCTTCAGGCGCCCTTGGGACGGCTCCCCTTCCCCGGCCGTCAGGATTCCCAGAAGGCCGGCGATCCGGAGAAGGAACGCTTCCGGGGTGTCGGCCCCGGGATCGGGGAGAAGGTGGATGACGAGTCCCTTGTCCCAGGAAAGACGGCGGATCAGGTGGCAGCACAGCACGGTCTTTCCCGTGCCGGCGTCTCCCGTGACGATGTCGAGTCCCCTCCGGAGGCGCAACGCGATTTCCAGTTGCTGGAGGCAGTCCAGATACTGCGGCGACTCGTGGAAGAATTCCGGATCGGGTGCGCTGGAAAAAGGTTCCCTTTTCAGATTCAGAATCCTGAAATATTCCATCGATCTCCTGAAACGCCGCACGGAGGGATTCCGTCGCGCCGTGGGGCTTCTCAGCCGCCCTCCCAGCCCCGGAATCCTTTCAGGGTCGCCAGGCCTCTCGAGGGGTACTGGTAAACCTCGTATTCCGTCGGTTCCCCGATAATTTCGTCGATCTTCTTCTGGATCTCCCCTCTTTCCTCCGATTCCAGCCAGGCCTTCCAGTCTTCCGGGGTCTCCCAGGTGCTGATGACGAGATACTGGCCCGGATCGTCCGCCTTCATGAGCGTTTCACCGGAAATATAGCCGGGCTGCTTTGCCGCGGATGATCGAAGCTGGGTGATCCATCCGAAAATGGCATGCAGGTGCTCATGTGCCACTTTGCGCTTGATCAACACCTTGACCGCCATGGCTTCCTCCTTTCTTTCCCGATTATAAGGAAAGTATAACAGAGGGGTGGCCCCTCATCAAGGCGTACCCTTCAAAAGAAGGACAACTTCCCGGAACGTCCGAACGTCCCGCCGCGCCTGTCCTTCGAAAAGTGTTTCCCCGACGATTGACGGCTTCGTCAAAGGATCATGTCCGGGTTGTCCTTGTCCCTGATGGAAATGACTCCCTTACGGAGAAGGTAATCGCAGGTTTCCCTGTCCCTGATGGCCCCGTCCGTGACAATCCGCTCGACCAGGAACCTCTCCGCGAGAAGCAAAAGGAAAAAGACGATGAAATAATAAAGGATGAACAGATATTTTTCGAAAAAGACGAACGTGACGATCGCGCACAGGATGAAGGGGGGGGCGGTGAGGATGGACACCACAAGCTGAAAGAGCTTCACCAGGGGGTTCCTGGAGAGTCTGGAATAGACCAGGATCGCCGCGCTTCTGTTGATCAGGATCTTGAGCCGGCCGGACCGGTAGTTCTCCACGATCCGGGAATGCAGGATATTATTGTTCTTGCTCTGTTCCATTCTCCGCTCCTGCCCCGCCTGCCGGCGGGTCCGGGCCGCGCCGGGTCCGTCCCCGCCGGACGATCCGTCAGCGGCGGTACTCCTCGTCCACGAGGCCGTTGATCCGATCCATGAGAATGCGGGTCACCGCCTCGAAACGGTCGCGATACTTCTTCTGGGATTCCCTGGAAAAAAGGCGGAACGGCTCGGGAATCCTGTATTCCTTCAGATCATCCTCCACGGAAACGGGATCGCCCACCCGGTAAACGATCTTTCCGCTCCGGGCGAAGGGAAGGCTCCCCGTGTACACCTTGTCGGAGTGGTTGCACCCCACGGGAACGACCTTCTTCTCCGTGTGCAGGGCAAGCTGGGCGACGCCCGTTCTGCCCTCGCCCACGGTCCGGGAACGGGTCCCCTCGGGAAAGATGATCACGTTGAGTCCCTTCTCGAAGAGGGCCGTCCGGCTGAGTTCCGCCACGCGATCCATGAGGATTTCGTGATACTCCCGGAGGTGTTCGACGACGTTCGTCCTGAAATAGTCCGCCGTGCTTTTCGCCATCTGCTGAAGGGCTTCGCCCATTTCCCGGGTGCCGTCGATGACGTCCCGGATGACCCGGTATTCCGTCCCGTCGATCTTCCTGCGGAACCGCTTCCTGTAGAACTCCTCTATGAGATAGCCCATGGAGGGGACGGGGATGAGATTGCAGCCGTCCAGGATCTTTCCGAGAATCCTGTTTCTGTAGTACTTGCCCTTGACCCAGACAGTAGTGAAGGGAAGCTGTTTTTTCCAGAAGTGGAACTGCAGCGGCCAGTAGTTATAGCGATCGGTGTGATTCATCGCGAAGATGACCGTTTCGCCCTGGGGAATCTTTTCCGCGCCGGAGACCTCGATCTTCACGTCGGCGAAGAGCCGGTAATTGGGAATGAGCAGCAGCCGTGCGATTATGAGCTGCCCCGCCGGGAACGCCTTGAGCCTGATTCGTTCCAGGTATTCCAGATTCACCATGCCTATTTTCTTGAACCCCCTTTCGGTTCGTTCCTTCGCGGATCCGTCCGGATACGGAAAAGAACCGGGAAATGCCCGAACCGGAAAGATCCTGTGGTTTCAATACCCTGTTCAAAATGAAAGTTCAAACTCTTTTTTCAATGCACTCCTCACAACACCTTCCGAAGAAAACGTCCCGTGTGGGAGTCTTCCGACCGGGCCACGTCTTCCGGCGTGCCTGTCGCGATGATCCGCCCTCCCCGGTCGCCCCCCTCGGGCCCCATGTCGATGACGTAATCGGCGCACTTGATCACATCGAGGTTGTGCTCGATGACGACCACCGTGTTCCCCATGTCCACCAGCTTCCCGAGGACGTCGAGAAGCTTGCTGATGTCGTCGAAGTGGAGGCCGATGGTCGGTTCGTCGAGAATGTAAAGGGTGTTCGTCGTGAGCCGCTTCCCCAACTCCCGGGAGAGCTTGACCCGCTGGGCCTCCCCGCCGGAAAAGGTGGTCGCCGGCTGGCCGAGGCGGAGATACCCGAGGCCCACGTCCCGGAGAAGCTGAAGCCGGGACCGGACGAGGGGAATGGGTTCGAAGAACAGGAGGGCCTGGTCCACCGTCATATCGAGGACGTCGGCGATGCTTTTCCCCTTGTACCGGATGTCCAGCGTGTCCCGGTTGAACCTGCGCCCGCCGCAGACGTCGCAGGTGATGTACACGTCCGGAAGAAAATGCATCTCGATCTTTTTCAGACCGTCCCCCTGGCAGGATTCGCACCGGCCCCCCTTCACGTTGAAGCTGAACCTCCCCGGCTTGTAGCCGCGGAGCCGGGATTCGGGAAGGCGGGTGAAAAGATCGCGGATGTGCTGGAACACCCCCGTGTAGGTGACGGCGTTCGACCGGGGCGTTCTGCCGATGGGCTGCTGGTTCATGACGATCACCCGCTCGATTCCCCCGAGGTCCCGGAGGCTCCGGATCTTTCCGACCTTCCCCCGGTAACGGTTGAACCGCCTGAGGAGGACCTTGTACAGGGTTTCGATGACGAGCGTGCTTTTCCCCGAACCGGACACGCCGGTGACGCACGTGAAAACCCCCGCCGGGATGGAGACGTTGATGTCCTTCAGGTTGTTTTCCCCGGCGCCCTCGATCCGGATGACCCGGCTTCCCGCGGGCCGGCGTGCCGCCGGCAGGGGGATCGCCTTCCTGCCCGACAGGTACTGCCCGGTGAGGGACTGTTCCGACCGGAGGATCTCCCCGGGGGTGCCCTGAAAAACGACGTGCCCCCCCTCCGCGCCCGCGCCGGGACCCATGTCGATGATGTAATCGCACTCGTGCATCATTTCCTCGTCGTGTTCCACCACGAGAACGGTGTTGCCCAGTTCCTTCAGGCGCTTCAGCGACGCGATGAGCCGCACGTTGTCCCGCGGGTGCAGGCCCACGGTCGGCTCGTCGAGAACGTACAGGACCCCCACGAGACCGGAACCGATCTGGGTGGCAAGCCGGATCCGCTGTTCCTCGCCGCCCGAGAGGGTCCCCGCGGACCGCGCCAGGTTCAGGTAGTCCATGCCCACGTCGAGGAGGAAACGGAGCCTTTCCCGGATCTCCTTGAGAATCCTTTCGGAAATGGCGGTTTCCTGTGAGGAGAGACGGAGATCCCTGAAAAACGCCATGGCCTGCCCGAGAGAGAGAAGGCAAAGATCATGGATGTTCCGGCCGCCCACCGTCACGGACAGGCTTTCCTTCCTCAGCCGCGCCCCCCCGCAGGCCGGGCAGTCCGTGGCGTTCATGAAGCGGCCGAGGTCGACCCGAAGATCGAACGAGTCGGCCTCCCGGTACTTCCTCTCGAGATGGGGAATCACCCCCTCGAAGGGCCGGTTCTCCACATACCGCCTCCCCGCCCGGTCGAAGGTGAAGGGGATCGTTTCCGCTCCCGAGCCGCCAAGGAGAACCGTCCGCACTTTTTCCGGAAGGTGTCCGAAGGGCGTGTTCAGGTCGAATCCGTAGTGCCGGGCCAGCGACTCGATCATCTGGAAGAAGGTGAGCGATTTCTTCCCCTCCCAGGGGGCCACGGCCCCTTCCCGGAGCGAAAGGGAGGGATCGGGCACGATGAGGGACTCGTCGAAAAAGGTCTTCGTTCCGAGGCCGCCGCAGGCGGGACAGGCGCCGTAGGGGCTGTTGAAGGAAAACATCCGCGGGGCCAGTTCGGAAACGCTGACGCCGCAGTCGGGGCAGGCGTAAATTTCGCTGAAAAGCAGTTCCTCTCCGTCGACGACCTGGAGCTTCACGAGTCCGCCCGACAGTCCGAGGGCCGTCTCCAGCGAGTCCCGGAGCCGCTGGCGGATCCCCTCCCGGATCACCAGCCGGTCCACGACCACGTCCAAGTCATGACGTTTCTGCCTGTCCATGACGATCTCCTCCGAGAGATCCCGGATCACCCCGTCGACCCGGACCCGGACGAAGCCGTCCTTCTGGAGCTTGCGGAGCTCCTTGTGGAATTCGCCCTTTTTCCCCCGGACGATGGGGGAGAGAACCTGAAATTTCGTTCCCCCGGGAAAGGAAAGGGCGTTTTCCAGGATCGCGTCCACCGTCTGGGAGCGGATTTCCTTCCCGCATTTCCAGCAATGCGGCGTTCCGATCCGCGCATAGAGAAGCCTCAGGTAATCGTAGATCTCCGTGATCGTCCCCACGGTGGACCGGGGATTCTGGCTCAGGGAGCGCTGTTCGATGGCGATGGCGGGGGACAGGCCCTCGATGGACTCCACGTCGGGCTTGTCCATCTGGCCGATGAACTGCCGGGCGTAGGTGGACAGGGACTCCACGTAACGCCGCTGTCCCTCAGCATAGATGGTGTCGAAGGCGAGGGAAGACTTGCCCGAGCCGCTCACCCCGGTGATGACCACCAGCCGGTCCCTCGGGATGTCGATGCGGACGTTTTTCAGGTTGTGCTGGCAGGCGCCTCTTATTTTGATGAAAGACATGTTTCCCATTCCAACGGGGCGACGCCCCTTCCCTCCGGCCTTCCTCGTCCGCGGGCCTCCGCTTGCGCGACGGGAGGCCGCCGGCAGGGCGGCGCCGTCGCGTTCGTCGCGGCGCCTTCAGGGAAGCTTGACGAAGTCGTAAAAAGGCCAATTCAACACTTTTTCGAACGGCAAAGTAACAAGCTCCATAGGCAAGGCGCCCGAATCCCGAGGACTGAGGCGTACTTTTGGTACGCCGCAGGGACGAGGGAAGAAGGGCAACGCAGCATAGGAACTTTTTACGAAGCCGTCAACCTTGACGGCCGGCGTTTTACAGGCGGACGTCGATATGGGCCTTTTTCCTCTGTTCGTCCAGCCACTCCCGGTACCGCTTCTCCATCTTCTCCCCGCCGATCCTGTCCCAGATCTCCTCCCGGACCTCCTCCACGGGCTTCAGGCCGGCGCCGCGCCGGTCCACAACCTGAAGGATGTGAAACCCGACCCGGGTCTCGATCACGCCGCTCGTTTCGCCGTTCCGCAGGGAAAAGGCCGCCTTCTCGACCTCGGGAAGCATGACCCCTTTTTCCACGTAGCCGAGGTCCCCCCCGGTCGAGGCCGCGGGTCCCTGGGAACGTCTCAGCGCCAGTTCCGGGAAGGGCGCCCCCGACTTCAGCAGCCGGAGGATGTCTTCCGCCTCGGCGCGCAGGGCTTCCCTCTTGGCACTGTCCATCTTCGGAGGCGCGATGAGGAGGATCTGCAGAATCCGCACGGCCTCCTTCCCTTCGTACATCTCCTTGTGCTTGCTGTAATAATCCCCGATCTCATCGGTCGTGACGACGACCTTCGGCTTGATCTCCCGCGCCATGAACTTGAGCTTCAGGATGTGGGCCCGGATGCCTTTCTTGTATTCCTCCACGGTGAGCCCTTCCTTTTCGAGCATCCTTCTCACCTGTTCCCGCGACAGCTCCCTCTGCTTCATCGTGTCGGCGAGCATCTTCTCCACCTCCGCGTCGACGACGGTGATGCCCAGACGTGCCGCCTCCTGGGCGATCAGGATTTTCTCGATCATGTCGTCGAGGACCTTTTGCCTGACCTGGGCGACGATGGCTTCCTTCTTCCCGGCATTCGTCTCTTCCGCGGCCACCCGCTTCAGGTAGGGCACCGCCTCGCGGTCCAGTTCCGACAGGGTGACGATTTCATTGTTCACCACCGCCACAATACGGTCCACCGGGGACGCCGCCGCCCACAGGGCGGAAAAAAGGACCAGAAAGATCCCCGCAAGTCCGGACTGCACCCATTTCGTCATCGCCATACCTCCTTGGAAATGGCCGGTTTTTTTGTGTCCCCTCTTCCTCAGCGGGCGAGTTCGTCGAGCAGGCCGTTCGCCCGGTCGAGGATTTCCCGGTCCCGGAGGGCGGGGATGGAGACGAAGAGCCTCAGGTCGGGAGTGAAACGGAACTCCTGTTTCCGTTTCTTCTTCCCGAGATCGAGGATCCTCCGGGGATCCACGCGGCTGTCCCCGTTGAAAAGAAGGACCATGTCCTTCCCGTCGTATTCCATTTTCCGGATCCGCATCTCCCGGAGACGGTTCCGGAGGCGGATCATCTCGAAGAGATTCGCCACCGGGCCGGGGAGGGGTCCGTAACAGTCGGTGAATTCCTCCGACAGCTCGGCGATGTCCCCGTCCGATGCCGCGAGGGAGACTTTCTTGTACAGGAAGAGCCGCCGCTGCTCGTCGGAAACGTAATCGTCGGGGATGAAGGAGGAAATGCCGAACTGGATCTCCGGCCGGAAGTCCTCCTCCGGAAGGGGTGCTCCTTTCAGTTCCTGAACGGCCCTCTCCAGGAGTTCCATGTACATTTCATACCCCACGGCGGAAACATGGCCGGACTGGGAAACGCCGAGGAGGTTGCCCGCCCCGCGGATCTCCAGGTCCTGGAGGGCCACCTTGAATCCCGATCCCGGCTCGGAGAAATCCTGGATGACCTGGAGCCGCTTCCAGGCGTCCCGGGAGAGGTCGCCGCCGCGCGGGATGAGGAGGTAGGCGAAGGCCTCCTCCCTGGAGCGGCCCACCCGGCCCCGCAACTGGTAGAGCTGGGAGAGTCCGAAGCGGTCCGCCCGGTTGACGAGGATGGTGTTGGCGGACGGGATGTCCACCCCGGAGCCGATGATGGTCGTGCACACGAGAACGTCCGTCCGGCGGTTCACGAACCGGATCATCTCGTCCTCCAGTTCCTTCGACTTCATCTGCCCGTGGGCCACCGAGACCCGGGCCGCCGGCATGAGCTTTTTCACCAGCCCCGCCATGGTGTAGATCGATTTCACCCGGTCGTGGACGAAGAAAATCTGCCCGCCCCTGCCGAGCTCCCGCTCCATGGCTTCCTTGATGACGTCCTCGTCGAATTCGGTCACATAGATCCTGACGGCCTGCCGTTCCAGGGGCGGGGTCTCGATGACCGACAGGTCCCGGATTCCCGCCAGGGAGAGCTGGAGGGTCCTCGGGATGGGGGTCGCCGACAGAGCGAGCACGTCCACGAGGGACTTCAGCTTCTTCACCTTTTCCTTGTCGGCCACGCCGAAACGCTGCTCCTCGTCGATGACGAGAAGGCCCAGATCCTTGAACGACACGTCCTTCTGGACCAGCCGGTGGGTCCCGACGACAATGTCCACCAGGCCCTTCCCGAGATCCTCGAGGATCCTTTTCTGCTCCTTTGGCGCCTTGTAGCGGTTCATCGCCTCGATTCGGAAAGGGAACCGCTGGAAACGGCGGGAGAAATTCTGGTAGTGCTGCTCCGCCAGGATGGTCGTCGGAACGAGGACGGCCACCTGCTTGCCGTCCATGACCGCCCGGAAGGCGGCCCGGATGGCCACTTCCGTCTTGCCGAACCCGGCGTCCCCGCAGACGAGACGGTCCATGGGTTTTCCGCCGCTCATGTCCCGGTTCACGTCGTCGATGGCCCGCGCCTGGTCGGGGGTCTCCTCGAATTCGAAGGTGGATTCGAATTCCCCGTAGTACCGGTCCGGCGCCGAGAATCGATGCCCTTCCCGGACTTCCCGGGCGGCGTACAGGGTGACCAGTTCCTCCGCCATGGCCTGGACCGATTTCTTCACCCGCTTCTTGACGGCATCCCAGGAGGTCCCCCCCAGGCGGTCCACTCCCGGCCTGTGGCCTTCCGGCCCCACGTACCGCTGGATCTGGTCGAGACGGTCCACGGGGATGAAGAGCTTGTCGTTCCCGTGGTATTCGATGAGGAGAAAATCGTTCTCCCGGCTGTCGAAGCGGATTCTTTCGAGTCCCCGGTAAATCCCGATCCCGTGATCCTTGTGAACCAGAAAATCGCCCGGGGACAGTTCGGCGAAGGATTTTAGGAAAAAGCCCTCCCGGCGGGAGCGGCCCCTGCGGCGCCGGATCTTTTCCCCGAAAACCTCCGTTTCCGAAATGACGGCGATCCGCAGCGCCGGCGCGACGAACCCTTCGCGGATCCTCCCCGTCTTGACGAGGAGTCGTCCCGGAAGGAGACCCGGCTCCCCGACGTCGCCGAGAAGGGATCCCTTCGACGTCCCGGCGGGAAGATCGTACTGCGAGAAGAGGTGGACCATGCGGTCCGTCTCGTCCTCGCCGCAGACGAAAAACACCTGGAACTCCTCCCGTACCCACGACTGGACCCGCTCCGCGAGGGGGGAAAGGAGCCCCCTGTCGGCCTCCGAGCGGACGGAACCCGTCCCTTTCAGGCCCTCCGGCATTTCCGTTTCGAAAGCGACGGTTTCGCCTTCCCCGGTGTCGGTCCTGGAAAATTCGACGACGGCCCGGCCCGCCGGTATCCCTTCCCACTCCGCGGGGGAAATCCAGAACGTGTCCTTCTCCGGGAAATACCGGCCCTCCTCCCGGGCCCGGTAAAGAAACCGTTCCAGGTCGTTCTCCAGTTTCCCGCCGGCCGCGCGGACGAGGGGAAGGGAATCGAGAAACAGGGGGGTCCGGACGGGAAGATAATCGAAGAGCGTGTCGAGACCTCCGGCGGAATCTCCGGAAGCGAAGAAAAGCGGAAGGAGCCAAGGAATCGGCGCCATGTCCGCCCCACCCTCCAGCCGCTCCGCCAGCCGTTCCCGCTCTTCCCGGGACAGGCCCAGCTCGTTCGACCTGAGCCTCAGGTTCTTCATGGCCTCCCGGAGGGACAGGCCCGTCCGGAGAAACTCGGTGACCGGCCGAAGGGGCGCTTCCAACTGCTCTTCTTTCGATCTCTGGGTCGCCGGGTCGAAGGTACGGATCGATTCGATCTCGTCGCCGGAAAATTCGATGCGAAACGGTTTCTCGCCTCCGGTCCAGTGGAAATCGACGATGTTTCCGCGGACGCTGAATTCCCCTTCCCTTTCGACGAGGGGAACCCGGCGGTATCCTCCCTCCTGGAGCTTCGCCGCAAGGCCGTCCCGGTCCCGCCTGTCCCCCAGGAAGAGCGTTTCCACATACCCTTCCACGGCCTTCCGCGGGGCGACCCTGGAAAGGAGGGCCTCCAGGGAGGCGACGACGACGGCGGGCCCGCCGGCGAGAAGACGGACCAGGACCTCGATCCGGCGGGACGGCACGTCCCCGCCCACGGCCTGGACGGAGGTGGCGAACCGGTCCCAGGGGGGAAAATGAAGAACGTCCGCGGCGCCCAGGAACAGGGAAAGGGATTCTTTCGCCTCCCGGGCCTCCTCTTCCGTTGCGGTGACGTAAAGAACCGTTTTCCGGAGGATTCCGAAGACGGAGGCAAGAACGAACGACGGGGAGGAACCCCGCAGTCCCGTAACGACGGTTCGTTTCCCCTCTTCAAGCCGCCCGGCGATGTCCCGGACAGCCGAAGGAGAACCGTCTGTTTTCCGATCAGGGGATATTTTCACAAATCGATGGGCTTTCAGGGGTCCCGGTTTCAGATTCTTACATCGAGCATCCTGCTCAGGGCTCGACCCGCGGGGATGCGGACTTCATCGGACACCTTCACGACGAAGCGCATCTCGATAAGGGCCTGCTCGATGTCCTCCAGAGTGATGTTTCTCATGGTCGCGCAGACCATCTTTTCCGAAACGGGAATGAATTCCTTCTCCGGGTGCCGTTTTTTCAGTTCGTGGAGAATTCCCGTTTCCGTTCCGATGAGAATCTTTTGCGCTTTGGTCTCGCCCGAGAAACGGATGATCCCGCTCGTGCTTCCCACGAAGTCGGCGAGGTCGAGGACCTCTTCCCGGCATTCGGGATGGGCTGCGAACGGTGCGCCCGGATGGCGTTCCCTTGCCGAACGAACCTCTTCCGTCGTGAGAAAGTGGTGCACCGGGCAGTATCCCCGCCAGGGGATGATCTCCTTCCCGGTGAAGCGGGCGGTGTACCGGGCCAGATTCCCGTCGGGGACCATGAGGACCCGCGTCACCCCCTCCAGGGACTCGACGACCTCGACGGCATTCGCGGAGGTGCAGCAGATGTCGCTTTTCGCCTTCACGGCGGCGGAGGAATTGACGTAACTGACCACGGCGGCACCGGGATACTTCTTTTTCTCCTCTTCCAGTTCCTCGGCGGTGATCATGTCCGCCAGGGGACAACCGGCATCCAGCCGCGGTAGAAGGACCGTCTTGTCGGGGGAAAGGATGGACGCGCTCTCCGCCATGAAATGGACGCCGGCAAAGACGATGACCTTCGCTTTGGTCTTCGCCGCCTCGATGCTGAGCCCCAGCGAATCGCCGAGAAAATCGGCGATATCCTGGATTTCCCCTCTCTGGTAGTAATGAACGAGAAGGATGGCCTCTTTTTCCTTGAGGAGTCTGCGAACGGCCTTCTGGCGACGGGAGATGTCCATGAATCCGATCCTTATTTTATTGAACATGGGAGTTTATCCAATCCGAAGGAATTCTTCAAGTAAAAAAGCCCTGAAGGGGCCATGTCAATCAAGGGCGGAGACGCCCCGCCCGCGAACCGCCGGGCGCCGGCTCCGGCGGTTTTTCCGTTCCCGGGCGGGTCCCTCCTCCGCCGGGGCTTATTTCATTGACAAGAACCATGGCTTTTCGATAGAAACAGACAGAAAATACGGACGAAAGGGAGGAATGCCATGATCGCCGTCGAACAGGCCCTCCGGGAGATCCTGGAGCAGGTGCCGGTCCTCGGACTTGAAAAAGTTGACATCCTGGAGGCCCTGGGCAGGGTGCTCGGCGAGGATGTGCGCGCTCCCCGGGACATTCCCCCCCAGGACAACTCGGCCATGGACGGCTTCGCCGTGAATTCGGAGGATACCCTGGGGGCTGCTGCGGAGAATCCGCTTTTCTTCGACATCGTGGAGGACATCCCCGCCGGACACGTGCCGCAGAAGATCGTCGGCTTCGCCGAAGCGGCCCGGATCATGACCGGGGCTTCCATCCCCCGCGGGGCGGATGCGGTCGTCAAAGTCGAGGACACGGAAATGGAGGACGGCCGGGTGAAGTTCCGTTCCCCCGTCAGAAAGGGGGAGAATGTCCGCCGTTCCGGAGAAGACGTCCGGATGGACGAAATTGTTCTTACCCGGGGAAGAAAAATCCGTCCCGCGGAAATCGGAATGCTCGCCTCCCTGGGCAGATCCTTCGTTTCCGTTCACCAGAAGCCGCTCGTGGCCGTTCTCGCAACGGGAAACGAACTGGCGGACGTGGACGGCATCCTCTCGCCGGCCACGATCGTGAGCAGCAACAGCTATTCCCTTTCGGCGCAGGTCATTGAAGCGGGAGGAATTCCCCTTATTCTGGGAATCGCGAAGGACCGGAAGGAGGACATGAAGGATAAATACCTGCAGGCCCTCCGGGCGGATATCATCATCTCTTCCGCGGGGGTTTCCGTGGGAGATTACGACCTCGTGAAGGACGTGATTCAGGAACTGGGAACGGACATCCGGTTCTGGAAGGTGGCCATGAGGCCCGGAAGGCCCCTCGTTTTCGGGACCATGGGGGGAAAACCCATTTTCGGCCTGCCGGGGAATCCCGTGTCTTCCATGATTTCCTTCGAGCAGTTCGTCCGTCCATCCATCAGAAAGATGACCGGCCATACGAATCTTTTCCGCAGGACCCTCCAGGCGGCATTGGAGGAAGGCGTCGACAAAGTGGCCGGCCTGCGTTTTTTCCTTCGCGGTGTTGTCCGGAAGATGGACGGGAAGTATGTCGTTTCCATGACGGGCGAGCAGGGATCGGGGATCCTGAAGTCCATGGTTCTGGCAAACGGGATCATCGTCCTTCCCGAAGAGGGGACGAAGGTCCCCCGGGGCACCGCGGTCACCGTCCAGGTTCTCGACGATTCCCTGTAAATGCGGCCCGGGAGGCGGCTTCGAATGATGCGTCCGTAACGTGCGCCCATCTTCCGGCACCCCATTTCCATTGACTTAGGAGAATAAATCCCGTATACAATTCATTCTTGTTGCGGAAGTGCAAAGGTCACTGGTGGGCCTCCTGGACTTCAAATCCAGTGTGGGGCGTTAGCAGCGTCCCAGGTGGGTTCGATTCCCATGCACTTCCGCCAAACAATTTCAAGAAGTTACACGAATCCTTCATCTTGTCCCCCCTGTGCTTCAAGCCTCTTTTTTTCAATTGTCCCGGAAATTGTGCCCATTTTGTGCCCGTAACTACTTCTTTCCATTTCTCTGAAAAGGGTTCCCATTCTGTCGGCTGCCAACTTCAGGTCTTCTTCGTTGACTATGTTGTAACGGTCAAAAACGGATCTTGTTTTATGTCCCGATATCTTCATGGACACCCTTTCCGGCACACCTGCACGGACCATGTTCCTTACCGCCGTTCTTCTCAAGTCGTGGAATAGCTTTCTCGGGATCTTAGCTCTCTTGCATGCTGATTCCCATGCTGTCCTAAAATCAATTATCGGAGCCCCTTCCCTGAAAAAAACATACTCACAATCGGGATATTTCTGATCTCTCAAAATCCGTTGATCCCGGATCACATCGTACACTTCCTCGGTAAGCCAAATGACCCGGGGTTCCCTATTTTTCGTATTCTCCGATTCAAGAATTATCTTTCTCTCAAAGATGTTAACCTGATCCCATTTGAGGGTGAGAATCTCCTTTCTTCTCATTCCGGTAAAGTACCCCATTGTAAGAACTGGCCTGAGATATTCCGGCAATTCCTCCCGTAGTCTCAGGTACTCATCACACTCGAAATACCCATTCCTGATGTTGTTTTCTTTCAGCATGGGGATGTATGGAACCCTGACCACTTTACGGGGAGTCTGTCTTGCCCCAAGGTTCAACATCCTTTTCAGTGCTGACAATTCACGGTTTATGGTCCCGTTGCTTACCCCGGCCTCCCTTCGTAAAAGAATGTAGGTTTCAATGGTACTTGTCGCAATATTGGAAACCCTCATACCGCCGAAGAATCCCCTCAAATGCTGTGCACTGAATTTTGCCCTTTCCTGTGACTTCCTGCCGTTAATCTGATAATCATTCAGATAGTCCCGTTCAAGTTCATCATAAAGAATCTTCTCAACCCTCAGGCCGGGGAACTTGCCTTCTGCAACCTGCCCTTCCCTTAACCGTAAAAGCTTTTTCGCTTCGGTTTCCTTTTCTGTCCTTGCAGACTCACGATAACATTTCCCATCCCGGTAAAACTTGACCCAGTATTTATTGCCTCTCTTATAAATCATGCCCATGGTCCTTGTGTCTCCTTCCTCGCTTTCTTTCTTTCGGTCTAATTTCTTCCCCCTTCAGTTCCAGGTAATTCAAAGCCAAGTGAAGGAAAGAGGGGATTTCTCTCTCTCCCCTCTCCCATCGGCTTACCGAAATGGGGATTACTCCCAAGACCTCGGCAAGTTGGCTTTGGCTGTACCTGTTCTTCTCTCTCCACTGCTTCAACTCTTTAGGTTCCATGGGCTTATTCATAATCCATTGGATTAGCACTTGTCAAGTATTTTTTTTAGAGAAATTTTTAATACTCATACGTAATCCTGTTTTGATCGATCCACTTGTCCATGTCTCGGAGATCAAGCAGCGTTCTTCTGCCGTCCTTGATACAAGGAATCTTTCCGGCATAGATCATTTCCCGTACAGCCCAAACAGTCCGTCCCAGGTATTCCGCTGCCTCTTTGACATTGTAGACCCGTTTTTCGATGCTCCCCACTGGATTAATAATCCTCTTTTGCTTTTTTAGTTATTAGCATCATTGATCTTTTTTCCTCCATGTGCCCGAATTGTGCCCGTTATTTTGTTTTGGAGTCGCTTTGCATAACAGCGGTATCGGCGTTGTTCGGGATATCGCCCAAACATGCTACCCACTCCCCCACCCCCAAACACCCCCCCCACCGTAATGCTACTTCCCCCGTTCTGGACGAAATCAATTTGAACCTCTCAATTTCTGCCTACTCTCAAAACATTCCCATGTTTGCTCTGGCACCCCCCAAAAACGGGGGTACTGGAAAAAAATCCCCTCTACCTGATGGTCGGGTAGCCCCCTGTGTGTTTACCTCAAATTACCCCCAAAAAACGGGGGTACTGGAAGAACCCTTGGTAAATCGTTGCCTGATGCATGTTTGCAGAGATCATTCCCCGCAGCATGGGCAAGCAAGTTCGTTATCTGGAAAGTAGTCTTTCATGCTGTCGTCATCTGTCCCCAGGTCGTCGTCAAAGTGTGTCAACTGTCCCCATGTGTCGTCATCATTGCTTCCCGATAATCCGTAAGTGTCTGAAATCCAAATACTGAATGCCATAATGGAGCCAATGTCAGTAGTCCGCAATTAGACCCTTTCACTGGCTCCACTAAAACAATCGTTGACACTATGCTTACGACGACATCACTTCCTGTCCCAAACAGGGCGTACCAATATTCCCGCAACCAGGAAAACCACGACATACAGAAGGATGTCCAACCAACTCTTTGCCTTATCGGAAAACAGTTCCTTTAAGGCCATTACGGGAAAATAAAATATGAGCGTGAACATAACCCCCGCAATGCAGTCAATCACTCGATTTTGAATTGCTCTTACAATTCTTTCCCCGTCGTTCATCCCCGCTCCTTCAAGTCAGATTTGTTAAGCGTCCTTTACCCCATGCTGCTTTCAGCATCTTCGATGTCCTTGCAGCTAACACCTAACAATGCTTCCAGTTCGGCTATCTGTGCATTCAGAGTAATAACAACCTGCCTCACATCAATCTCTTGGTCCACCTTGACAGGAGCATAGTCCCCCGTCATTTTGTTTGCCATGTCCAAGCCTCGGGCAACAGCCCCGGGGTCAGGATGATCCATAAGCCATTTAAGGCGGTCAATCCTGTATGCCCTGGACAATCCCCGCTCAAAGAGAAGGTCTTCAATAGCCTTGCAAATGTCAGGGTCTTTCGTCATGGCAAGACCAAGGCTCTTTCCCGACGCGCGAGTTGAAACGTCATAAGCCTCCATAGCAGCCTGTGTAGGGGATTTCCCCTCCACTCTTGCAAGGGCAAAGGTCTTCTGTTTGTCGGTGAGCATTTTAAAACTCTCTGGCATGCGGAGCTTCTTTACTCTCTGGCATATCGCAGAGGGATCAACCCCGAAGAAGTCGGCACATGCTTTCTGAGTCTTGCCGGATTCAAGCATTTCCATGAGTTTTCTATCATCAATTTTTCGTGACATATTACCTCCAATTTTCTTATGCATTTTGGTCTTGTGCTCTCTCTTCAATGCAACTGCAACTTATTGAAGTTCTTACCCATTCCAACGAATAAGCTATGGGCTTGGAAACCATGAGCCTCTTGCCGAATATTTCCCCCTGAACCTGTTCAACTCTATTCCATGTCTGAATGGTTCCCGGAGTGGGTCAACATATCTTCCTTTTACCATGGTATATCAGGCACTTATCCCCTGAGTCCATGCTAAACCCTCTGATCCCAATAGTCCTTTACTACCGGAGAAGGGGGGTGCAATTACGCCCCGGTACATCAATCCGCACACTTCCATCTTCGTAATGCGTGACCGCAGCCCCTCCAACAGTGGAGATAGTGGAGATAGGGGAGGTGGGGGAGGTGGAGGACATACTTTTATACAGTTGTGATATCGCCCCAAAGTCATAATCAATGCCGAAAAGTCCTCCCGATCTCTTTCTTGTCTCAAATCCAATGGATCTTAGCATTTGTCCCAATTGCCGGTTATTGTTTTCAAGGCGTGCCCCTGTCGGAACGCGTGAATTAAAAGCATTCCGAATATCAGAGAGAAGCAACCGGCCATTCCTAACCCTATCCTTTGACTGATAAAGTGCTTCAATCAATACTGTCCTTGGATTATTTATCTCTTTCCTTGGAGAATATTGCTGAGTATACCCTACCGCTTGATAGCCAAAGAATTCTGTCGCTTTAATCGCATGCTCCACCGCTTCCTGAGTAACGGTTAGTTGAATATCTGTCGGACCCGATCCCCTGCCCCATTCCCCGAGAAGATGATATATACATGCTAACTTTAGGGAATAAGTAATCAGTTTGGGAATAAACACCCTTACATAGTCTGAAACATGCAATCTGTGAGAATGCATGTTTTTATAAAATTCTACCCAATGGGCAAGAGCATTACCTGAAAGTGTCAGCATGAAGGGGTCAATTTCATTTCCATCATGCCTAAAGGGAATCTCCCATGCCCATTTCAGAAGGTTTTCCCATCTCTCTCTTTCGCTTTCATTGATTCCCCTTGGATCAAACTTTATTGGTCCTTCTTCTATCGATGCCCAAAGAAACCGCGTATTCAGACCATCTTCAAAACCATTGCCCCGAAAGATTTCGGGAAGCATCTTTGGCTGAATTCCCCCAATGATAGAAGCCCCAGGTTTGGGAATAACAAGAGGCATTTCCATCTTTCTGTCTATTTTCCAAGACTTACCATCGAATAATTCAAGAAATTTTTGCCTGTCATTACCTCCGGCTTTCTTATATTGATTCAGCCCCAAGATAAGACCACCAATTTCATCAGGGGGGATCAATATGCCACGGGGTGCATCCCTGAGAATGCATGCCAGGGCTTCAATAGTGAAATCAGTAGTCACGATATGTCCAAGTTTCGGCTCAGACCTTTCGGGGGATTCCTCGATATTTTTATTCTTCCTCGCTTTGTAGGCATTTAATTCTCTCTCAAAGCTACTGTAGTTTTCATTCTGCTTTTTCCAAAAAGGAAGCGTCAGTTCATTGATGAGGGGGCTCTTCCCGGAACCCGTTTCCCCAATGACGGCAAGCCACACAAAGGGGGAAACCTTCCAATCCTTTCTCGGGGAAATATTAACTGCATTTCCGATAGCCGATCCCACAAGTGGAAAAACTAAACTTAATGCTATCGAAAGATCCATGCTCATTGAACCTGAAACACGTTTCAAATATTCCAACAGCTTAGGCGGCATACCCTCCCGCGGAAGGGGTACAGGTGGAAAAATTTCTTTATCTAAAAACATGTCCTCCACCTCCCCTATGTCCACTTTGTCCACTGTCTCCCCCTTGTGAGCCATCTGAATAGGAGGGCAAACAACGGCACTCCCCGTTACGCAATTGTTCAATGATGCTTCTTTCATATTTGGACTTGCATTCATAAATTCTTCCCTTTCAAAATCTTTCAAATGTTCATTTCAATGCTTCTTGAGGCCGGAGTTTAAATTTATACCCTCGATCCACGTAGACGCGTTCCAATCCCGATATTGGGCTTCATCACAAGAACATTTCTTTCCGCAGCCTCCTTACAGCTTGAGCAAGATCAAATGCGGGAACGCTCTCACCGTCATAGAATTTCCGTGTCAACTCATTAACCCGGGAGTCCTCGGGAAAGCAGAAGATCACTCGTCCGTTTTTCTTCACTGGCGTGCAAACAATGCCTTGCAGGGTCAGAAAACTTGCAAGGAAAAGGTCTGTAATCGGTATGCTTTTCGTTTCTTGCATTGCCTATCCTTTCTTTTTATCTAAGCCACCCCGAAAAGGGCGCAAATCAGCAATGACGCTGAATGCGCCCTACGGGAAGACACACTCAATTGTAAGTTAGTCAGTAGAATCCTTCGTCGGGATTGGATTGGAAAAGATAAACCTGTCAACATCCTCTTTTCGGTACTTGACAAGTTTACCGTTTATTTTGTGGTATTTGGGACCACTCTTGTTACGTCTCCAACTTCTCAAGGTAAGAACGGAGATACCATACAATTGTGAAACCTCTCTCTCCGAGAGAGCCAGTTTGTGCAACGGGTTAAAACCATCTACCAACAGAAATTCTCCTACTTGATTGTTTCAGTTCCCCGGACATCATCCTTATCCAGGGATTTCTTTTCCGGCAAAGCCGGAAAGTGCCTTTAAATTCTTCTTTATGACCATGCGTGGTCATTCATATTCAAAGAAAAACCATGGCATCTTTAATCACTCCCGATGCCTTGGTTCTTCTTCCCCTGGTTACTTTTTAGCTGAAATGAGCTTCTTCACAACATCAAGCATTTCAGGGTGATCGACAAAGGTTTCAATGAGATCCCTATTTGCCCTTGTCCATCTTGCAAGTTTACGTTCCATGATTTTCTCGGAAGAATAATTCTTTCTCTCTACCTGATCCCCTTCAATGCTCATTCCAAACCCTCCATTTGTTTTTGAGTATAAACATAAAAAATATCCCCGCTGAAAACTCGGGGACTCTTCTATGTTAGTGACACCCCTTTGTGCATGCCAACACCCTCTACATTCCTTGCATCGTTTTCCATGGTGTTGAGCATGAGGGCTCTTTTTGCCTACATCCCTTTCCTACGATCCCCCTTTCTTCTTTACATGCTTCATGTTTCTTATTTCCAAACATTCTATTGTTTTCGACTCATATTCCGAGCCAATTTTATATTATTATAACAGATATATTATATATGTCAAGTAAAAAGCGGGTACTGGTGGGTTTATTTTGATAATACACGTTATTTCTATATGTTATATACACCTCTACATGATACCACAAATGTCCACATGGTTAATTCTTAACAATGAATTTATGCCCTGAAGCGGAAGGAACTGTTGCGGGACACAAGGTTTTTAATATGTGACAGTTCATTGATAAAAAAAGTTGACAATTCTAACGTGTTGTGCAATCTCTTTGTAAACATTCAATATTACTGAAAAGGAGGTAACGCATGTCCTTACCTATACGTACAACCCGGGATGATATTATCGAAATTTGTCGTTATTTCTCTACAAAGCCTACGGGGTCAACTGTCAAAGAAGCCAAAGCAGTTATTGATCCCAAACGTCTCGATGGAAGAAAATTATCCGCACTTAAGTCATGGAAGTTAATAGAAGAATTAGATAATGAAAAGATAAGGGTTACCGAAAAGGGGCGTCAATTAGCAAAAAATGAGCATGAACAAAATATTGTACTACAAGATGTCATAAGAAGTTGCCGCCCATATTACTCAATAATAGAAAGAGCAATTCATAGACACGAAGATTCTTTTACATCAACCGAAGTAGCTGCTCACTGGCACGAGCATTTTCGTAATGAAGTGTCAGACAAGGAGAAAACCATTAACGATCAAGCTGTTTGCTTTTTTCAGCTTGTGACAGGCGCCGGATTAGGAAACCTTATAATTGGCAGGATGGGTCATCCTACTCGGATGAGTTTTAATGTCACCGCCATAAGTAACTTTGTTGAAAGAAAAAATAATGGCATTGAGACAAAGCTAATAGTTGAAGACAAGCAAGTGGATAAAGCTATTGACGAAATCCCTGACGATGCTGAACAAAAAGAAGAGCGTACCCACGAAGTAACCGATCAACAGAGAAAAACCGGGCGTGGCATTTTCGTTGCCCACGGGAAAAATAAAAAGCCACTGGAACAACTCAAAAAAATACTCGAACAATTCAGAATACCTTATAAAGTAGCTCTCGAAGAGCCTAACTTGGGTCACCCCATAAGCAGTAAAGTTCGACAAGTTATGGAATCCTGTAATTGTGCAATCCTGATATTTACAGCAGGTGAGGAATTTAAAGATAAAAACGGTAATCAAATATGGCGCCCAAGCGAGAATGTGGTTTACGAGCTTGGTGCTTCTGGCTACTTATACGATAACCGTTTAGTGATAATGAAACAGGAAGAGGTTACTTTTCCAAGTAACTTTAGTGATATCGGATATATATCTTTTGAGAAAGACAAGTTAGATGCAAAAGCTATGGACATACTTAAGGAGCTGATTGGTTTTGACATCATTAGAGTTACAACATAACGTAATGTTTCAAAAATACTGATTTGCATAAACTGAGCACATATTCTCCTGATACTATTGACTATTTTTCCTATTTGTAGATCCTTAGATTTACTTATCTCTACCGAGGAATGTGCCCGAAATGTGCCCCTGACAATCAAAATGTGCCCAACTTCTCCCAATAGCAACCAAGTGAGATAAATTTCTTTCTTATTGATATTGCTAAATAAGTTAATATATATAGGTGTCTATAAAGGAGGCCCCCGTTGTCTATTTTGGACTTCAAATCCAGTGTGGGGCGTTAGCAGCGTCCCAGGTGGGTTCGATTCCCATGCACTTCCGCCATTTTTTGCGTCAATTCAGCGACTCCGCCGCAGAAATCCTTTAACCGGACCTTAACCTGCCTGCGCTGACGCCCCACACTGGATTTGAAGTCGGGAAGTGTTTTCGTGCAAAAACAGGCCGGGCCATGTCTGACCCCGCCTGTTCGAAGATACGACAGAGTATGGACTTCTCTCGGATAACGCTTCTTAATCCTTTATTAATCCCCTTGCAACCACCGTTGCCGGCAACCCAAGACAGGGAATCAACAGTCTGATCGGCTCTGGAACAGAGTTAACCACTTGATGGTCCAAGCCGACGAACGCAGACGTAAAGGGTCCGTATTTCCTGTCGGATGCCTTTACAATTTACAAAAATCACCAATGCCGCGTCCTGACTAACGTCGCTCATCTTTTTCTTTCATAGAGAAGTTGATGGATGCCGGAATTGTTTACAATGTGAAATAGCGGGTGTGTCGATATACGCCCCTTTTACCCGGATAAATATCTATATTCCATATTAAATTAGTATCTTATTTGAACTGGCATGGATGATGCTTCTTCATCGATATGCAAAAGAAAAAATGAAAGGGGGGAGAAATGAAAAAATTTTTGATGATTGCTGTAAGTATCGCATTTGGAGCAATCTTAGCCGGAAATGCTATGGCAATCCCCATGGTGGGTGACTTAGCTGTAGATTTCCGCACTGCGGATTGGGCGGGCGCTGATTATCAGCCGTTTTGGACCGTGGGCATTGTCACCGCAACCGGTCTTCCACAAGGTTCTCTCCTTTACCAGGATAATGTGGATGGTCTAGGTGTCCGTGGCGGTGAGCCTGACGAGATCAACAATCCGGAGCGAATACAAGTTGACATCGCGGGCGGCATGTTTCTCAGCGGATTATGGCTTACGGATATTTTCCTCAGCTATGCCTCAGGGATATCACCTAGTGAAAACTACACAGGTTCCAGTCCCACAGGGGAGCCGGGAAGGGTGATACTGAATGGCGGCGCGTATTCTTTCGATTTCTACGGGATTCAAGCCAACACGGGTTCCGCCGGATTGAATGGCGAACTGTACGTTGATTTCGGCGGGTCGATTTTTGTGACTTCAGCACTGTTGAGCGTTCTTCCCGACGCCAGTGGAAGCTTCGCGAATATCGAATATTCCGTTGCCGGATTCGAATCCGTTCCGGAACCCACCACGATGCTTCTTCTTGGCCTCGGTCTGGCTGGGCTGGTAGGGGTGAGGAGAAAGATACGGAACTGATCCTCAGTCAGGGTATTCATGTAAAGAGGCAGGGTGATGTCGACCCTGCTTTTTTTTAATTTTCAACCCAGGATACAGGCAAACGCCGATCGAAACCAAGATTCTGTTGCTCCGGCAATGACATGACACGCCCCCCAAAACTGGTCCAGACGCTGATTAGATTTTGAGGACTTCACCCAGCCAGAGGCTTTATCCGTCAGGCCATGATATTTGAGCAGCAAAGCCGCCACAAAGAAAATCATTAAAAGAAGCAGGCACTCATTTTCTGATTGTGTTTTCATAAAACCAGACATCCTGCCGCAATAAACCATATCCCGTTTGCCGTCAGAAATGACCTGATGCTGCAAATGGTTAACTTCATCAGATGGTTTCAATTTCAACGCATTCCCACTATTTTGTATGAGTTCAGTGATCCTTCCGCAGGAATCCCTGATCCAGCTGAACATCGACCCAGGAACGCCGACGCCCTGCACTGAATGTAAAATCATACAACCGACCCCTTGGGATATTCACCTCTGTTTTTTTTAAAATGCATCCCATTCTCAGAGTTTTGTTAATTTATATACAGGAACGCGAAGTAAAAATGGAGCGTCTTGATTTCATCAATAATTCAGCATATACATGTTGAAAAATCGTCACCTGATCTGGCTGGGTGCCGAGTATTTCTGTAACGAAGGCGATTTTCTCTGGATGACACCAGACCGGGATATGGCGGACCTTGCCATCGAAGAACTAATGAGCATGAATATGATAAACGGACATGAAGTTTTCGATTATACCGTTATAAGAATGCCGAAAGCTTATCCTGCATATTTCGGGACCTATGACAGATTCGACGTCATCAGAAAATTTGTAAATCAATATGAGAATCTCTTCCGTATAGGCAGAAACGGGATACATAAATATAACATATAACAACATGGACCACTCGACATTAACGGCTATGACAGCTGTAGACAATATAATCACCGGCGTAAAAGATAAAAGCAACATCTGGGATATCAACACGGAAAAGGAATACCATGAAGAGAAGTAATACAATAAACGGACTTTTCCCCGCGATCACAAACAAATTTACACTGCTTCTCTTTCTCTCAATCATTTTCCTACTGGTCATTCATGATGGCTCTATGAATAATGATGAGGGAATGTGGAGTTATATCGGGAGAGTCTGGGTTGAAAACAATATGTCCCCTTATGTTGGGGCTGTCGAGAATAAAACACCCGGTATATTTGAGTTGTTTGCGGTTTCTCATATTCTGTTCGGCACCAATTTCATCTTTGTCAGATTGCTCGGTGTTATAGCAATACTGTTCTCATCATTTATTGTAGATTTAACGGCGGAAAAACTACATTCTCCCTCAGCCGGAATCTTCAGTATGACCATCTTCGGGTTAACAATGTCGTGGTATCTGTTAGATGGTGCGGCCACTGGGCATACGGAAACATTCATGGTCCTGTTTTCCACATTGTCATTTTACTTGGTTATAAAGGGAGGAGGATCAGGTTATTGGAAGCTATGGATATTTCTTGCAGGATTTACGATGGGTTCTGCAATAGCATTCAAGCAAATAGCTCTGACGACTGCAATGGCTTTGCTTATTTTCTTTTTAGTATACCATGAACCGCATTTGACGATCCCCAAAAGACTGGCCGGGTTATGCATAATAACTCTGGGGATGACAACTGCGACATTATTCAGTTTGGTGCCTCTACTTATCAGCAAGGTCACCCTGAAGGAATATTTTGATGGGGCATGGTTTATTCTGCTGAACCCCGGGTCATCAGCTGACATCATCCATCGTGCAGTCGGTTTTTTTAATACTTGGATTAATTCAAGAATTGTACTTTTTTACCCTTTTTTCATTTTGCTCATATTTCAAACCGAGTTAAGAAGAAAAAAATATTTCATAGGCTTGATGGTTTGGATGTTCTGTGATTTTGTGGGAGTGAATTCGTCCGGCGCATACTACGGCCATCAAATAAAGCAGATTGTACCTTCCGCATCATTAATCATCGGTATATCGCTGAGCAACTTCATCACAAACCGAGTTAACGAAAAAAGCATGCCGCCGGGACGCTTCTTCACTCTCATGATGTTCCTTATCATCCTGCTTTTACCTTACAAGCAGTTTGCGGTAAACATATACAATGCAATGTCAGGATATTCAGAAAATAAAATGAGATTAGCGACATATCTAAGAGAAGCGACTAAAAAAGATGATTATATATACATAGCGGGATGTGACGGCAATACAATATTGTCATACTCGGGAAGAATTTCATCAAGCAAGTACTTTAATACGATATTTGTTACGGGTAATTCTGAGAAAGAAGCCCTGTTATCCGATTTAAAAGATAAGCCGCCACTCTATTTATTAAGTCCTCCCGACATGATGCCTGAGCTGGAAAGATTTCTGGTTAATGATTATGTATTATTATCTTCAAAAACAGGACGTTCTGGATTTAATGTCTTCAGGTTAAAAAATCAACGGTGATCCAGCCCGCAAAATGCCCATATTTTAAAAGACTTTCTGGACGGCGTTGACGCAGGCACCGCTGCTCTTCCGTCGCAACGGGGTCATAAACTGCCGGGAGGTCGTCCCGGTGTTCTTTTTTCGTCTTGATTGCTTCGAAGACATTTGCGGTGCCCGCCGACTGCTTGTGCCGTTCACTTCTCCGACAGCTCGACATCCCAGCCGCCGCCCATGGATTTATAGAGGTTGACCATTGCGCGGAACACGGCTCCCTTGGTCTGGATGTAAGTGAGTTCCATGTTGAAGAGGTTTCTTTCCGCGTCCAGCACCTCCAGGTAGCTGCTGTAGCCGTTTTCGTACCGGAGCAGGGCCAGGTCCCTGTAGGTCCTGAGGGAGTCCACCTGCGCCGCCTGGGCCTCCATCTTCTCCATGGTCTTGCTCCGATCGACCAGGTTGTCCTCGATTTCCCGGAAGGCTCCCTGGACGGTCTGCCGGTATCGGATCAGGGCCTGTTTCTGCTGGGCCTCCGTGGCCTTCTCCTGTCCGTAGAGGCGGCCGGCCATGAAGACCGGCAGCACGATCGATCCTCCGAAATTCCATGTCTGGGCCGGTCCCGTGAAGAGATTGTCCAGCTCCACGCTCAAGGAGCCGAACAGGCCGGTCAGGGAGATGGAGGGAAAGTAGGCGGCCCTCGCAACGCCGATGCGGGCATTGGCGCCGATCAGATCCTGTTCGGCCTGCCGGATGTCGGGCCGGCGCTCCAGGATGTCCGAGGGCAGCCCGGCCGGGATTTCCGGCATGGAAAACTCGTCGATGGATTTCCCCCTGTTCACCGGGCCCGGGTTGCGGCCCAGAAGAACGTTCAGGGCGTTTTCCCCCTGGAAAATGCTTTTTTCGATCTGTGGTATGGCCGCCCGTGCACTCTCATATTCCGATTTCACCTGGCTCAGCTCAAGTTCCGAAACCACGCCGCCGGAAAAACGAAGATTGAAAAGATCCAGCGACGCCCGCCGGGTCTCCAGGGTCTGCCGGGCGATTTCAAGCTGCCGGTCCAGGTTGCGCAGATCGATATAGGAGCCGGCCACTGTGGCGGCCAATGTGAGCAGAACGGCACGGCGGGACTCTTCTTTGCTGAGCAGGTCTGCCCGGGCCGCTTCCGTGGCGCGTCTCAGTTTTCCCCAGAGGTCGATTTCCCATCCGGCGTTCAGGGTGACCTGGTAGGTGCTGTACTCCGGCGAAAGCCCCTTCTGCCAACCCGTAATGTTTTCCTGCGTGGCGCGCTGCCTCGCCGCTGCACCTCCCGCACTGGCCTGCGGAAACATCTCCCCGCGGACGGCAACGTACCTGCCCATGTATTCTTCGATGCGCGCCGCGGCGATGAGCACGTCCTTGTTGTCCTTCACGGCGGTTTCGATCATTTCCTCGAGTACCGGGTCTCCGAACTGCTTCCACCACCGGGTGTCGACGGACGCCCTCGCTTCCTTTCCCTCTTCGCCGAACCGCCAGGATCCGGGCATGTCGACATCCGGTTTTCTGTAGTCGGGACCGAGTGTACAGGCGGAAAGAACGAGGGCGACCATCGCGGCGATCAACCATGCTTTCATGTCAGACCCCCTTTCTCACCGCCGGCTGTCCGGCATCGCCCTCGGGAACATCCGGCGCCGGGGAGGCTTGCCGTCCCGTCGATTCCGGTTTCCGGCGCCTCATGCTTTCCAGGAGATAGAAAAAGAAGGGGATGAAGAATATGGCGATCAGGGTCGCGCCGAGCATGCCCCCGATGACTCCCGTGCCTATGGAATGGCGGCTGTTCGCCGAGGCCCCCGTCGCGATGGCGAGAGGGACACAGCCGAGGATGAAGGCAAGCGACGTCATCACGATCGGACGCAGCCTCATGCGTGCGGCTGTCACAGCGGCGTCGAATACGGACGCCCCCTCCTTAAGCTTGAGGACGGCAAACTCGAAGATGAGGATGGCGTTTTTCGCCGCCAGGGCGATGAGCGTGATCAGCCCGATCTGGAAATAGACGTCGTTTTCGATTCCCCGAAGCTGGATGGACAGGAGGGCGCCGAAAAGGGCGAACGGAACGGCCAGGATGACGCCGAAGGGCAGCGACCATTTTTCGTACTGGGCAGCCAGAATCAGGAAGACCATGACCAGTCCGAAGATGAAAACGGCCACGGAGGTGCCGCCCGCCTTCTTCTCCTCATAGGACTGGCCGCTCCACGCATAGGAGAAATCCGGGGGCAGCACCTTGCCGGCCACCCGTTCCATGACGTCGATGGCCTGGCCGGTGCTGTATCCGGAAGCTGCGCTTCCAATGATTTTGGCCGCCGGAAAGTTATTGAACCGCGTGATCAGGTCCGGTCCCGCGTCGTACCGCCTTGTGACCACCGCTTTCAGGGGGACCATCTTGTTGTTTTTTGAACGCACGTATGCCTGCTCGATGTCCTCGGGCCTTGACCGGTATTTCGGTTCCGCCTGCAGGATGACCTGCCACAGGCGGCTGTACTTGCTGAACTGGCTGACGTACATGGACCCGAAGAGGATCTGGAGGGTGTTGTAGACGTCATCCACCGGCACCCCCAGCATCTCCGACTTTTCCACGTCCACGTCGACCCGCAGCTGTTGCGAGTGGGCGTTCATGAGCGTGTTCACCCCCTGCAGTTCAGGCTGCCGTTTCGCCTCGGCGATAAACGCCCGGGTCACCTCTTCGAGCTTGGCCGTCCCCCCGGTGCCCATGTTCTGAATCCAGAACTCGAAACCCGCCGTCGTGCCAAGCCCCGGGATCGAGGGTGGATTGACCGGAATGACGACACCTTCGCGGTTCTTCATGAGCTGCATGGCCGTCGCCCGTATGACCGCCGGCGCCTGCAGTGCCTTCTCCTTGCGATCCTCATAGTCTTTCAGGGATATGAACAGGGTGCCCGCGTTGGTCTTCAGCTGCCCGTCCATCAGGCTGTACCCGTCCACTTCGACGACGTCCCGAACGGCGGGATTTTTGCCGAATATGCGGCCCGCCGCCCTGTCCAGCCTCTCCGTCCGGTCCAGGCTGGCCGCATCGGGGAGAAAGCTCACGCCGAGAAGGTATCCCTGATCCTCCGAGGGGACGAAACTCGTCGGTGTTCTGTAGAAGAGGGCGATCGTCGCCGCGATCATGACGGCGATGAAAAGGATCGATACGAAAGCCCGCCTGATGACGATCCGGGTCGCCCGGCCGTACCCCTCGACAAGACGGTCGAATCCCTGTTCGAACCGGACAAAGAATCTGTTCTTCCCGCCGTGCCTGTGCCTGAGAAGAACGGCGGCCATGGCCGGGGAAAGGGTCAGGGCGACGATTCCGGAAATGACGACGGATATGGCGATGGTTATGGCGAACTGCTTGTACAGCTGCCCCGTCATCCCCCCCAGGAAAGCGACGGGGACAAAGACGGCGCACAGGACGAGGACGATGGCGATGACGGGGCCGGTCACCTCCGACATGGCTTTCTTTGCCGCGTCTTTCGGCGGGAGATTGAACTCGGTCATGTTCCGCTCGACGTTCTCGATGACGACGATGGCGTCGTCGACGACGATGCCTATGGCGAGCACCATTCCGAAGAGGGTCAGCATGTTGATGGAAAAGCCGAAGAGCGTCATGCCGACGAAAGTCCCGATGATGGAAACCGGGATCGCCATGATGGGGATGATGGTCGCACGCACATTCTGGAGAAACAGAAAGACCACGAGGACCACCAGGAGACATGCCTCGAAAAAGGTGATCAGGACCTCCTTGATCGACGCCCGGACGAATTCGGTCGTGTCCATGGCGATTTTATAGTCGATGCCGTCGGGAAATCCTTTCTTCAATTCCTCCAGGGTTTTCGTCACCTGCCTGGACACGTCAAGGGCGTTGGCACCCGGCTGCTGGTAGACTGCGATCGGTGTTGCCGTCTTTCCGTTGAGGCGTGTCCGGATCGAGTAATCCCTGGAGGCCAGTTCGGCCCTGCCGATGTCCCTCAGGCGAACGATCGCGGTGCCTTCCGCATTGGTTCGCAAAATGATGTTTTCGAATTCGGCCGGCTCCAGGAAACGGCCTCTCGTCGTGACGGAAAACGTCTGTTCCACCGGGCCTTCGGTGGGGGCCTGCCCGATTTTCCCGACGGCGAACTGCTGGTTCTGTCTCCTGATGGCATTGGCTATGTCGGTGGCGTTGATCCCGAGCTGGGCCATCCGGTCCGGTTTCACCCAGATGCGCATGGCGTAATCCGGCAGTCCCAGGATGGCCGTCTGGCTGGCGCCCGGAATGCGCTTGAGGGCGTCCAGGACATGGAGATTCGCATAATTGGCCACGTAAGTTTCATCATAACGATCGTTGGGGGAATAGATGCCGATGACCATGAGGAAGGTGCTCGATTTCTTGCTCACCGAAACCCCCAGGTCCGTGACCGACGACGGCAGCATGGGCAGGGCCTGGTTCACCCTGTTCTGCACGTCCACCTGGGCCAGGTCGGGGTTGGTTCCGATGTTGAAAAACACGCTCAGCGTCATGTTGCCGGTGCCGGCGCTTGTGGAGGACATGTAGATCATGTTGTCCGCGCCGTTGACCTGCAGTTCGATGGGGGCGGCGACGTTGTCGGAGATGACATCGGCGCTCGCGCCCGGGTACGTTGCAGAAACGGTGACCTGGGGGGGCGTGATGTCCGGGTACTGGGCAATGGGGAGGTTGTACATGGCCACGAGGCCGGCGATGACGATGACTATGGAAATGACGGACGCGAAAATGGGACGGTCGATGAAGAAGTGGGAGATCATGAGGTTCCTCCGTTCATCGCCCCGCCGGCGGCGCCGCGCTTTTTTTCATTTCCGGTTCCGCTGCGGTTGGCGCCGCCTCCGCCGGAACTTGGCGCACGCCCCCTTCAACTGCCGCCCCGGCTTTCGCAGCCTGTTCGACGATCCTTACGGGGACACCCGGTGAGAGCTTGATCAGATTGTCGACGATGAGCCGCTCGCCCGCCATGAGGCCGCCGTGAACGAATACCTCGTCGCCGTACCAGTCCCCGATGACGACGCCGCGCAGCTCCGCCTTGCCGCCCTCGCCGGCGACCCAGGCGAAATGCCCCTTGGCCCCCTGCATGACCGCGCGACGCGGCACCAGGATGGCGTCGGGACGAATCGCCCCCTTCAGGGACACCCGGACGAACTCTCCCGGGCGAAGAACGTTCCGGCGGTTCATGGGATTGTCGATGACTGCCCTGACTTCAAAGGTTCCCGTCTGATGGCTGTAGGACGGGTCGGCGAAGTTCAGGCGTCCGCGGTTCGGAAAGACCGATCCGTCGGCCAGGAGAACCTCGACTTCGTAATTCTGTCCCGTCGGCTCCCTCAGGATCCCTTTCTCGACGGCGTCCCGGAGCCTGAGGTTTTCATTTTCGGAAACGCTGAACACGATCCAGATGGGATCGAGTTTCGCCACATAGGTCAGAAGGCTGTCGCTTCCCATGGAAATGTAGCTGCCTTCCTGCTTCTCCGCCTTGCCCGCATACCCGTCTATCGGAGATTGGATGGTGGTGTAGCTGAGCTTCAGCTCGGCGTCGCGGACCTTTCCCTCGGCGGACAGCACGGCGGCGCGGCTCGTCCGCTCCTGTCCCACGGCATCGTCGAGGTCCTTCTTGCTTACCGCGTTTTTCTCCGCCAGCGGACGGATCCTGTTCAGATTGGCCACGGCCGTCGCCAGTTTCGCTTCCTGCTGCGCCAGCTCGCCCCGCGCCTGCTGCAGGGTCGCTTCGAACGGGCGGCGGTCGATCTGGAACATGACCTGGCCGGCCTTCACCTTTCCCCCTTCCTCGTAGGTGCGCTTTTCCAGGAACCCTTCCACCCGCGACCGGATTTCGACCTGGTGGGAGCTTTCCGTCGTGCCCACGAATTGCATGGACTGGGGGACGTCTCCGGGTGTGATCTCGAGAACGGTCACTTCGACCGGTCCCATGGAGGGCGCCGCCTTTTTTTCCCCGCCGCACGCGACGAGAAGGGAAAACAAGGAGACGGTCAGGACAACGGTAAGAAAGGATCCGGCCGAAACCCCGGGGAAGACCGGTTCAGACGTTTTCATCGCATCAACCTCCGAACGAACCATGATCGGGCAGCTTATGCCCGCAACCATTCCGGGCCGCGTGAACGGTCCAGGACATCTTATGATGAAACCGGGAACATGAGGAAGACCCCGAAAAGAAAATAGCAGCATTTTTGACCATATTCTACAGTTTTTTGCGGGAACGATTCATTTTCTTCGCCCTTACGCCCCAGGAGGTCTCCCTGGAAGGTCGCAGCGGCGGGGAATGCGGTATCGAATCCGGCCCTGAGAACACAGATTCTGAAGGGAACCCTCGAGAGAAACCGTTATGTCCCGACAGACGCAGGAGTTGCGTGAAACATGTCAGAGGAAAGCTTGACGTTTCCGAGTGTCGTCCCTGTCGGGTGATTGGTCGGCCCTGATCAACCCGGAGACTCCATCGAGTTTACCGGGGGGATGAGGTTTAAGTGCAGATGTCAAGTCCATTAGTTCTCAAACTACCTTAATCATAGATGAACTTTAATCCGTTGATCACTGGTATATTTCCGGCTTTATGGACGTTTCATTATCCGGTGGGTTCGATTCCCGTGCACTTCCGATAACTTTTTCGAATATTTGAACATTTATATTATATAAATAAAGGAAATTCTTGACATGCTGAATAAGTATCAGTATTTATGATTACACGTCCAGGCGAATTTTTTTTCAGCAAGCAGGTTCCGTTTCATACTTCGTTTTTTTGAAAGGGTTCGGTAATCAATCAAGGGGGGGATGAATGAAAAAGTCGGCATTGTTTACGTTTACGCTATTTTTAACGGGAGTGTTCATGTCAGCCGGATCCGTCTCTTATGCGGCTCTTAATTCAAACCCGCTTATAGGACCGGCCCCAGCGATTGACGGGGCAGTTGGATGGAACGAATGGCAGGGGGCGCATCAACTTTACCTGGACGGCACCACATACCAAATTGAAACATATGTTCATTTTCTCAACGATGCCCAAAATCTGTATGTTCTCGTCGATGCGATTGACGATCAAACGCAAAATGACTCTGACGAGTGCCTTCTCGTCTTCGGAATACCGCCCGACTATCATGCCATTGAGATCTGGGGAGGAGATACGACCCCGCTGGAACGAAAATTTTCAAACGGGGCTGCGGGTTCTTCAGCAAAAGGTTTTGGGACGAGTCCCAGCGGTCCAGTGACAACTCACAGGATCTACGAATTTCAGATTAACCTTGCCTCCATTGGATTACAGCCTGGCGGCTCCACAGAATTTTATTCGCCCCAATCTCTCAAATCCGGCAGCATCCATTACGCCAGTATGCCCTATGATGCCGAAACAGGCAGAGATAATGTATATCCCGAGGGATTGACAACAACAACTGAAGGCTCGAGTCCGGTCGTTCTCTTGACCGTGAACGGATACGATACACTTGCCACCTCTTCCTATGTTCCAATCCCCACGCTCTCCCAATGGGGAATGATCACCTTCTTCGTCCTCCTGGTACTCTCGGGACTCATACATGGAAGACGGAGACAGAGAACCATGAAGTAAATCCATTATTGCACCATCGAATGATACGAAAGAGGTTGTGACGGAAATTCACAACCTCTTTCGTGTTTCATGATGTCCCCTGATATCGAATCATTAGAAATGATGAAGTCGTAAAAAGGCCAATTCAACACTTTTTCGAACGGCAAAGTAAAAAGCTCCATAGGCAAGGCGCCCGAATCCCGACGAATGAGGCGTACTTATGGTACGTCGCAGTGAGGAGGGAAGAAGGGCAACACAGCATATGGGCTTTTTACGAAGCCGTCAGAAATATATGATGAATATTTTGTATACACCTGCTACGGGACGGTGTGTGCATCCATCCAGCGATTCCCGGAGTCCAGGCAACATGAAAGCCCGCCGGGTTTCAGGAAGCGGGATATCCATATCCTGAAGTATCTGAAGTTCCTGTTATATTTCCTGTGGTCGCTATCCAATCCGGTGGCGTTGGCATGATATAATCTCTTTACGTGCAGGAATTAATGGGATAATGACGGTTTTGGGGAAGACGGATGTGTTGATGATTTCCGTGAATGTGGAAGGAGAAACCATGGCGGATCCACACGAAGAACGTCTGAAGCTGTTTATCCGCGACAGGGGGATTTCGGCGGAGCACCTGTCCTTTGACCGGTCCTGTCACACCGTCGCCGAGGCCGCTGCGGCGGTCGGCGCACCGCCGGAGGACCTGGTGAAGAATATCTGTATGGTATCGGAGGACGGCGGGTTCATCGTCGCCATCGTGAAAGGGGAAGACCGGGCCAGCACCTCCCGGGTCGCGAAGGCCTTGAACGTGCCGTCGGTGCGGATGGCGACCCCGGAGGAAGTCTTTGTAAACACGGGATTTCCCTGTGGGGGGACCCCCTCCTTCGGCTTTCCGGCAACGGTCCTTGTGGACCCGCGGGTTCTTGAAAAAGGCCATGTGTATACCGGAGGGGGGTCGGAGAACTCCCTCGTGAGGGTGGAGGCTGCCGAGCTTCTCCGGGCCAGCGGCGGCAGGGTGGTCCGGGTGCGGAGGTAGGCAGGGACGCAGGCAGCGGCGCGAGCCCATTTCCGGAACCGGAGCGATCGAGCCGCTGCGCCAAGTCAAAGATTACGGGAGAATGTCGTGGAGCGTCGCATTCCTTCGCTCTTCCTTGCCTTTTTCTTGTCGGACTGTCCCCTGCGCAGGGATGCGGGCACGTCATGGGTGAGTAACCTTTCTCCTCAAAACCGGTCCAGATCTTAACTCCGATTTCCGTGCACTTTCGCCATTTTTACGGCAATTCAGCGATCCTTCCGCAGAAATCCTTTAACGGGACTTTAACCTGCCTGCGCTGACACCCTGAACTGGACTTGAAGTCAGCAAGTCTTTCCCTGCCTCTTCAGTTTATCCGGTTCTTCAATACATTATGAAAAAAAAGGAAATCGCGACAGGTCGTCTTCACCGAGAATTCAATGATTCTTTCCAAAGCGGAAGGATGACGATTTGCTGAAATGTATGTGGAGGGGCCCTCCGCCCAACTGGGGAAACGGCCGATCCCGCCCGGCCGGTCATGAGAAAATAGTTTTGACTTCCAAAGAGTCGGGCTCCCCTCTTCGCTGCCTGAGGGGCGCCTGACTCTTTCTCGTAAACGTCATCCCCTTTAACGGGGAATCCTTTCTTACGGTTTCACCGCGCTGATGCCCGCGTAGCTACGGTCCCCCGTTTTCAGATTGTGATACAGGGCGAAGGCCGCCACCCCCTGGGAAGCGGTGATCTCCACGCTCCCGCTGGTGTAAGCGCCGCCTCCGACAATGGCCGACAGCGGATAGGCTCCGCTCGCGTTGATCGACAGGGTGTACGGCTGGCTCACCACCACCGTCCCGTTGGAACGGACAAGGGTGAGATACAGGGTTGTCGCCGAGCCGTGGGGATTGCAGACGTAGACGATGGTGTCCCAGGTGGCGTCCTGGGCCACGTGGGGGACGTACAGCTTCGTCGCCAGCTCGGAAACGAAGGGGATGTCGAACATGAGCCTCTCGTTGCTGGCCATGGCGACGAACCCCAGGCCGGTGAGGGGCTTGTCCGATGCGATCCTCACCCAGCCTTCGCCGGCACCCATCATGAAGGTCGTCTGGCCTGAAAGGGGTATCGTCCTGGTCTCCGAACCGAACGACGAACCGTTCTTCCGGATGCCGGTCACGGTGACGGTGGCGCTGTCCGCATCGCTTTCGTTCCGGAGCCCGACCCCCGTCCAGTGGCCGGCGTCGGCAAGGGCGTATGGCAGATAATAGCTGTAGGAAACCGATCCCAGCGGCGGGGGGATCTCCGCGTTGATCCCCGCATAGCCCCGGTCCCCCGTCTTCAGATTCTCGTACAGGGCAAATGCCGCCACCTCAAGGGAGGTCGTGATCCGGACGCTCCCGCTGGTGTAGGCATTCCCCCCGACGAGGGCCGAGAGGGGGTAGCTCCCGCTCCCGTTCGCCGGTACGGTGTATTCGTGCGGGGCCCCGACCACCGTTCCCTCGGAGTTGATCAGGGTGAGATACATCGTCGTGGCGGACTTGTGGGGGTTGCAGACATAGACGATGGTGTCCCAGGTGTCGTCCTGGGCCACGTGGGGGACATACAGCGTCGTCGCCAGCTCGGAAACGAAGGGCACGTCGTACATGAGCTTGTCGTCGCCGGTCATGGCGATGAACCCGAGACCGGTGAGCTCCTCGTTCGAGGTCACCTTCACCCAGCCTTCCTTGTCCAGCCCCGACCCGACCATGAAGGCGGCCTGGCCCCTGGGGTCGACAGCCTTCGACTCCGTGTCGAGAACGGTCCCCGTGGACTCGTACACCGTGGCGGTCACCGAGGCGGTATAAGACAGGTTCCCGTCCTTCAGCCCCACGCCCGTCCAGTAGTCGCTCTCGGAAATGTAACGGGGGATGTAGTAATCGTACGTGGTGGAAAACCCGAGATCCAGGGTTCCCTCCCCTCCCGGGCCCAGGACCTGGACGGGGGTCTCCCGCAGCGTCGATGTGTTGTCCCCCAACTGGCCGGCCCAATTGCTCCCGAAGGCCCAAACCGCTCCGTCGTTCCTCAGGGTCGCCGTGAAACGGAATCCCGCTGTGACCGCCAGAACATTCTTGAGCACCCCTGTCCCGCCGGGTCCCAGAACTTGCACGGGAGTATGCCGTTCCATCGTTGTGTCGTCCCCCAGCTGGCCTTCCTCGTTGTTACCCCAGGTCCAGACGGTTCCGTCCTTCTTCAGGGCCACCGTGAAGAAACCTCCGCCCGCTACGGCTGTGACGTCCCCGAGGAAATCCGTTCCTCCCGGACCCAGAACCTGGACAGGGGTCCACCGGTCCGTCGTCGTGTCGTCTCCCAACTGTCCTTCGTTGTTATCCCCCCAGGCCCACACGGTCCCGTCTTCCTTCAGGGCCAGTGTGTGCTCTTCTCCCGCCGCGACGGCGACCACATCCGTGAGGAATCCCGCGCCCCCGGAACCCTTGACCTGGACGGGGGTGTTTCGGTTGGTCGTGGTATTGTCTCCCAGCTTGCCGTTGGTATTGTCCCCCCACGTCCAGACGGTCCCGTCGTCCTTCAGGGCAACCGTGTGGTCTTTGCCCGCCATGATGGCGATTACGCCCGTGAGAGACCCCGTTCCCCCGGGATCGAGGACCTGGACCGGTGTATTACGGTTTACCCAGGTGTTATCCCCCAGCTGGCCCAGATAATTGTACCCCCAGGCCCAGACCGTCCCGTCCTCCTTCAGGGCCGCCTTGTGAGATGATCCCCCCGAAACGGCTTTCACGTCCGTAAGGAACCCCGCACCCCCGGGGCCCTTGACCTGGACGGGGGTCCACCGGTCCGTCGTCGTGTCGTCGCCAAGCTGGCCGAAATTATTGTACCCCCAGTCCCGGACGGTCCCGTCCTCCTTCAGGACTGCCAAGCCCGCCCATGCCGTCGCCGCGATGGCTTTCACATCCGTAAGAAACCCCACGCCGCCGGAACCCTTGACCTGGACGGGAAGGTAACGGTCTGTCGTCGTGTTGTCCCCAAGCAGTCCGTAAACATTCCTCCCCCAGGCCCAGACCGTCCCGTCCCCCTTCAGAGCGAACATCCAATAATTTCCCCCGGCGATGGCCGGTTGGGCGCAGTCGCCCGCAACAGGACAGATTGTCAGGAAAAGGAATGACAGCAAGACGGCGAATCCCATGAAACGGGTCAGCCGTCTGACCGCGCAATCGCTTTGCCGAAAACCATCGGCATGTGCCCTTCGGGAATACGGAATCGATGAATGGATCATACGCTTTGCCCCTCCCTCTTACGGTTTCACCGCGCTGATGCCCGCGTAGCTACGGTCCCCGGTCTTCAGATTGTGGTAGAGAGCGAAGGCCCCCACACCCTGGGAGGCGGTGATCTCCACGCTCCCGCTGGTGTAGCTTCCGCCCCCGACGATGGCCGACAGCGGATAGGCCCCGCTCGCGTTGATCGACAGGGTGTACGGCTGGCTCACCACCACCGTGCCGTCGGAACGGACCAGAGTGAGATACAGGGTCGTCGCCGAGCCGTGGGGGTTGCAGACGTAGACGATGGTGTCCCAGGTGGCGTCCTGGGCCACGTGGGGGACATACAGCTTCGTCGCCAGCTCGGACACGAAGGGGATGTCGAACATGAGCCTGTCGTCGTGGGCCATGGCGACGAACCCGAGACCGGTGAGGGGCCGATCGGAGGTGATCTTCACCCAGCCTTCTCCCCGTCCCATCATGAAGGCCGTCTGTCCCGAGGAGGAAATCGTCTTTGTCTGCGTGTCGAAGGCCGTCCCGTTCTTCCGGATGCCGGTCACGGTGACGGTGGCGCTGTCCGCGTCGCTCCCGTTCCTGAGGCCGACCCCCGTCCAGTGGCCGGCGTCGGCAAGGGCGTATGGCAGATAATAGCTGTAGGAAACCGATCCCAGCGGCGGGGGGATCTCCGCGTTGATCCCCGCGTAACTCCGGTCCCCCGTCTTCAAGTTGTGGTACAGGGCGAAGGCCGCCACCCCCTGGGAGGTCGTGATCCGGACGCTCCCGCTGGTGTAGGAATCCCCCCCGAGAAGCGCGGAGAGGGGGTAGCTCCCGCTCCCGTTCGCCGGGAGGGTGTACCCGTGGCTGACCTTGACCGCCGTGCCCGCGGAATCGAAGAATGTGAGGTACATCGTCGTCGCCGAGTCATGGGGGTTGCAGACGTAGACGATGGTGTCCCAGGTGGCGTCCTGGGCCACGTGGGGGACGTACAGGGTCATCGCAAGTTCTGAAACGAAGGGGATGTCGTACATGAGCTTGTCGCCGCCGGTCATGGCGATGAACCCGAGACCGGTAAGCGGTTCGTCCGATGTGACCTTCACCCAGCCTTCCTTATTCAATCCCGACCCGACCATGAATGCGGCCTGGCCCCTTGGGTCGATGGATTTCGATTCCGTGTCGAGAACCGTCCCCGTAGACTCGTACACCGTGGCGGTCACCGAGGCGTCAAGAGACGTGTCCCCGTTCTTCATCCCCAAGCCTGTCCAATAGGTGCCATCTGAAATCCAATAGGGAATGTAATAGGTGGAGGAACCCTTGAGATTCAGGGTCCCCTCCGCCCCCGGGCCGAGGACCTGGACGGGGGTTTCCCTGTCCACAGACGTGTTGTCCCCCAGCTGGCAATACTGATCGTTCCCCCCCCAGGCCCACACCGACCCGTCTTCTTTCAGGGCCACCGTGTGCCCGCGTCCCGTCGCAATGGCGATCACATCCGTGAGAAAACCCGTTCCTCCGGCGCCCACGACCTGGACGGGGGTGGATCGGCTGGTCGTGGTGGCGTCCCCCAGCTGGCCGTGATCATTATACCCCCAGGCCCGGACCGACCCGTCGCCTTTCAATGCCGCCGTGTGACTTGCTCCAGCCGCGAGTGCGGTCACACCAGTGAGGAAGCCCGTTCCCCCGGCGCCCACGACCTGCGCGGGGGTCAACCGGTTGGTCGTCGTGTTGTCCCCCAGCTGGCCGTCTCCATTCTTTCCCCAGGCGTAGACCGTTCCGTCGTCCTTCAGTGCCAGCGTGTGATAGAACCCCCCCGCGAATGCCGTCACGCCGGTGAGGAACCCTGTCCCTCCGGTGCCAACGACCTGGACGGGGGCCCACCGGTCGGTCGTCGTGTTGTCCCCCAGTTGGCCGTAATTGTTTTTCCCCCAAACCCAGACCGTCCCGTCATTTTTCAGGATAATCGTGTGGTACCAGCCCGCAGCGACGGCGATCACATCGGTGAGGAATCCCGTCCCCCCGGCGCCCACGACCTGGACGGGGGTGTAACGATCCAACGTCGTGTTGTCCCCAAGTTCTCCGTCAAAATTCCCCCCCCAGGCCCAGACCGTTCCGTCGTCCTTCAGGGCAACCGTGTGGATTTCTCCCGCAGCGATGGCGATCACATGGGTCAGGAACCCCGTTCCCCCGGGGCCGGCGACCTGAACGGGGGTGAACCGGTATGCCGTGGTGTTGTCCCCCAGCCGTCCGAAATCATTGCATCCCCAGGCCCAGACCGTCCCGTCGTCCTTCAGGGCAACCGTGTGGTTGTTTCCCGCCGTGATCGCAGTCACGCCGGTGAGGAACTCCGAACCTCCGGGGCCGAGGACCTGAACGGGGGTGCACCGGTCATTCGTGGTGTTGTCCCCCAGTTGTCCGAAATAATTGCATCCCCAGGTCCAGACCGTCCCGTCGGCCTTCAGGGCTGCCGTGTGGTATTCCCCCGCAGCGACGGCAGGCTGGGCGCCGGCGGATTCCCCGGGAAGAAAAAGAATGGACAGCAGCAGGACGATAACGGCAAACCTTCTCGAACACGCTTTCGAATCCATCGCACACCTCCTGAATCTGCTAGTGTGGAATGAAACAGCGTCTTGATTCACACGGACCATTTTCCTCAGGTAAAAAAAGCGCAGGTTCAATGCAGCCGTTGTTGTCGCCCTGGATTCTTGAATTGGGATGGAGGGCCGATTCCCCGAACGGCCTTCTGGATATAAAATATAAGCGTTTCAATAGACTGGAAACGATTTTCAGGTCCACGCGGATCCGGTGTGAGAAGAGGGCATGACCGGGAGATCGACTTCCGATCAAAGCGGTTAGGGTGTGGGCCGATTCGGAGGATTCGCAGTACGGGAAGTACGTCACGAAAAGCCATTGCTTCCATGTTCGCTTCCAGCCAGTGATCAATTTGGAAGGCTGCACTTACTGACCAATGACATCAGGGCGGTGGAACTTCATTGACTGCAGAAAGAAGCAAAGGCAACCAAGCCCTGAAGTCAATCCCCGGCTTTTCATGAACTGCCGATTCGCAGGAACGGCCTGAACGTCTTTCCAGTTTCCGGCGCGTCAGTTCTGCTCAAGCGTCACGGTAGCCGTCAGATAGGAAAAAGTGTCCGACGGCGCTCCCCAGACAGACAAGGCGACGTTATTGAACTTTTGATTCAAATTCTTCTGCGGGTACCACGGATCGGGCTGGACCGTCACGGGGGCCTTGGAAGACGAATGCGCCACGGCGGGCAGATACCAGTCGGACCGGTCTCCAGGCATGTAGACTTTCCACTTCTGTTGATCCGTCTTGAATACGACGCGACCGTACTGATCGACGGCAATGAGCATGAAACCGTAACTTCCCCCGCGACGGCCTCCAACGGTGAAAACATCCCCGTTCTTCAGCTTGGCGGATACGGAGAAAGCGGGCTGCGGGGCCTCATCTCCACGGGTCTTGAATGAGGGTTCATAACGCCTGAGGGGGACACCATTGAGATAGACGTCGGCGTCATCGGCCATATGCCAATAGAGCGTCACAGGCACTTCCGCCACTGCGTTTGCGCCTTGAAGGGACGCTGGACCTTCTTCGAAGGAGATGCCGATGATATCATTGCTGTTTACGGGGATACTGTAGACCTTGCCGTCCTTCGTGAATACATTCATTCCGGCGAACGCGCACGCCGACAGGGCAAGAACGAGCACGGCCGTGCTAAGCATCACGGAGAGACATTCATTTCTTTTCTTCATATTGCAGCGACTCCTTCTGAAGCCGGGGAAATGGATGGAAGCCCCCCCATCAGGTATGCTGTCAACATCCTGCGCCGCCGCAGTTGATTGGAGAAAGCATAAGAAAGGGGGTCCCGTATGTCAAGAATATCTTTGCCATAAGACAGATCGTGACCCGCCCACCCGGCACCGGACCTGATTTTACATATTCCGGAATGATTCCTGATCCTCTAACCCGGCCCTGACCTCCTGTAACCTGACGACGTTAACGACCCGGGGCATCGTCCCTCTGCATCCCATGCAGGGCTTTCTGAAATACACAAAACGGCGGAACCCCGACTCAAAATATCGCAGAATGAAAACAGGGAGCCTCCGATTCCTCCCGCAGCCACGGGACTTCCGCTCGCAGGCACGGGGCTGAAATCCTCCGGCGACGGAGACGGGTCCCCGTCCCCCGGTCCCGAAGCGACGCCGACAACCGTCGAGGCGACCTATGAAGGCGGGAACGATCTCCGGGGCCTCACCTGCACGGCGGCCACAATCAACACGGACTTTTAAGTCGGATTCCATATCGATCATTACGGGTGCGCCACCTGTCTGGACCGGATCCCGGTCAAGGTCACCTGCGATCCGCCCGGGACCCGGGTCCCTGCCCTTTCCGGTTTATCGCCCGATCTTCGTTCCCGGGATCGTTCCTTTCCGGACGCCCGCCTGCCCCAGGATCCCGGGATCTTTTTCCGGCTCGCCGGCGCTGCGATTCTCAATCGATTTCCTATTGTCAAACAGGACGGTTTCATGTATGGGCCCTGTAAAGTTGAATGCGGGCAGAGTTTCCGGGCAGACGGGAGAAACGCCTCCAGGCGATGCCGGGAACATTTCCGGCAGGGATCGTTCCCATGCGGAATGACGCGGGGTGACGTGATGGCCACTACAGCCGAGACGAGGGAAACGACATGAAAAAAACGATGCGGATCATTCTGATGCTTCTTGCGCTGATGATTTCGGGATGCGGAGACGACAATCCTTCCTCCCCACAGTCCATTAAATTCGTTTTCAATGACATCCCGTACCCTACCGAGAAATTTCTCCGCATCGGCTATACCCTCAGCACATGGGAATACGAAAAAGACAACCTCGAATTGCAGAAGATCATCATCCTGGACGGAGAGACCCGCGAGGAGCTGTCCGTAATCGAGAAGAAGGACCTGCCCAGAATATACAAAGACCCCGTTGAGCCGAGCGAATATTTCGACTGGGACACACTGACGGATTATTATCTGTCCATTCAACTTCCCATTCCACTGGGTGCGGCCCCGCCTGAGACCGTATCTCACAAGTTTGTTTTTAACCATACAATCACCCGGGAGGAAACGATCGTCGAAGGAGGCTTTTTCTCACCGCGAATCCATGAATCGCCGGTGGTCATCGCATCGCCGGTGAAAGGAAACAACCTGGTTTTTGTAAACCAGTCGACCATGGGTTACCATTTTTACGTACTGCTGTTTACGGACGGCGATCTTTTCCGCCCTGAACGCTATGCATTCGACACAATTGAGTTCAATGATGCGCTGACGGCAATTTATGAAGGCGACCCGAAAGCGAATGCGTCCTACTTCAATTACGGCAGCACGCTTTACGCCGTTGCAGACGGCGTCGTCGTTCGCATTCAGGACGGCCTGCCGGAAAATCACGGGGACGCTCAAGACGTTACGTTCGGTTCGGCGATTGAATACGCCGGCAATTTTCTGATGCTTGATATCGGTGAAGGGAAATACGCCTGTTACTGCCACTGCATTCCGGGATCGTTCCTCGTCGGCGAGGGAGATCGCGTCAAGGAAGGCGACCCGATAGCCCTGCTGGGAAACTCAGGCAATTCCACGGCGCCTCACCTGCACTTCCAGATCAGCGACGGGCCGGAGTTCTTTTCGTGCAGAGGCATTCCGGTCGTGCTGAAAGAATATGTCAAAACCGGCGAGAGCGGGGATGTGCCTGTCTTCCTGCCGGATGAACGTTTCACCGGTGCAATGATGGAAGAAACAACCGTCTTCAAGATCGAGTGATCCGACTCCCCAAAAATCGGGCTCCCCTCAGCGCTGTCCGGGGAGAGCCCGACTGCTCCTCGTAAACGTCATTCCCTTTCTCCCGTGAGTCGCGGGAAATCCTTTCTTACGGTTCCACCGCGCTGATCCCGGCGTAGCTTCGGGCGCCCGTCTTCAGATTGTGATACAGGGCGAAGGCCCCCACACCCTGGGAGGCCGTGATCTCAACGCTTCCGCTGGTGTAGGAGGCGGCCCCCACAAGCTCGGACAGGGGGAAAGCCCTGCCGCCCCTGGCCTGAACGGTAGGGACGAAGGAGTACACCACCGTCCCGTCGGACCCGACCAGCCTGAAATTCATCGATACCTCGGAATCATTGGGGTTGCAGACATAGACGATGGTGTCCCAGGTCGCATCCTGCGCCACGTGGGGGACATACAGCGTCGTCGCCGTCTTTGAAATGAAGGTCATGTCGAACATGAGCCTGTCGTCTCCGTTCATGGCGACGAACCCGAGGCCCGTGAGCGGCTTGTCCGAGGTGATCCTCACCCAGCCTTCCCCCCGTCCCATCATGAAGGCCGTCTGTCCCGAGGGGGGGATCGTTTTGGTCTGCGTATCGAAGGCCGAACCCTCCTGAGTAATGCCGGTCACGGTGACGGAGGCATTGCCCGACGTGCTCCCGTTCCTGAGCCCGACACCCGTCCAGTAGTCCGTGTCGGAAAGGGCGTAAGGCAGGCAATAGCTGTAGGTACTTCCGGGCATCACCAGGGTCTTCGGCGGGATCACCGCGCTGATGCCCGCGTAGCTCCGGTCTCCCGTCTTCAGATTGTGGTACAGGGCGAAGGCGCCCACACCCTGGGAGGCCGTGATCCGCACGCTTCCGCTGGTGTAGGACGCCCCCCCGAGGAGATCGGACAGGGGATAACTCCCGCTCCCGTCCGCCGGCAGGGTGTATATCGGGCTCGTGCTTACGGCCGTTCCGGCCGAGTCGAAAAAGGTAAGATACATCGTCGCCGCCGAACCGTTGGGGTTGCAGACGTAGACGATGGTGTCCCAGGTCGCGTCCTGGGCCACGTGGGGGACGTACAACGTTGTCATCAGTGTGGAGATGAGGGTCATGTCGAACATGAGCTTGTCGTCTCCGGTCATGGCGACGAACCCGAGACCCGTGAGCGGCTCGTTCGAGGTCACCTTCACCCAGCCCTCGTTTTCCAGCCCGGACCCCGCCATGAAGGCGGCCTGCCCTCTGGGGGGGAGGGACGCCTCATGCGAGTCGAGAACCGCCCCGGTGGACTCGTACACCGTGGTGGTCACCGAAGCGGTGAAGAACGGGTTCCCGTTTTTCAGCCCCACGCCCGTCCAGTATCCGCTTTCGGAAGTGTAGTAGGGGAGGTAATAATTATGAGTGTCGAAAAACCCGAGATCCAGGGTACCCTCCCCTCCCGGGCCGAGGACCTGGACGGGGATCAATCGGTTCGTCGTGGTGTTGTCCCCCACCTGGCCGTCACCATTTCTCCCCCAGGCCCAGACCGACCCGTCGTTCTTCACGGCCAGCGTGTGCCAGTATCCCATCGCGATGATTCTCACGTCATCGAGTGATCCCGTGCCGTCGGGGCCCTTGACAAAGGCCGGCTTGTCCCGGTCACCCGTGTCATCTGTCCCCAGCTCGCCGTACTGATTTTCCCCCCAGGTCCAGATGTCGGCATTCAGCCCGGCCATCAGGGCCGCCGTGTGTCGGTCTCCCGCCGCGATGGCCGTTATGTCCGCGAGGAACCCGGACCCCCAGGGGCTTACGACCTGGACGGGAGTCAACCGGTCCGTCCTGGTATCGTCCCCCAGCTGCCCGTAATAATTGTCTCCCCAGGCCCACACCGTTCCATCGTCCTTCAGCGCCACCGTGTGGGTTCTTCCCGCATGGACGGCTTTCACCCCGGTGAGGAACCCGGCACCTCCCGGGCCCAGGACCTGCACGGGGCTCTCACTGCTCGTTGTCGTCCCATCCCCCAGCTGGCCGCTACTGTTGCTCCCCCAGGCCCATACCGTTCCGTCTTCCTTCACGGCCGCCGAATGGTCACCGCCCGCCGAGACACCCGTCACATCCGTGAGAAACCCCGCGCCCCCGGGACCTTTCACCTGGACGGGGGCGGTCCGGCCATTGTGGGTGTCGTCCCCCAGCTGGCCGATATAGTTATATCCCCATGCCCAGACAGTTCCGTCGGTTTTCAAGGCCATCGAATGCGCGTACCCCGCCGAGACGGCCTTCATTCCCGTGAGGAACCCCGCCCCCCCGGGACCTTTGACCTGAACCGGGGCCGTCCGGTTGTCGGAGGTGTTGTCCCCCAGCTGGCCGTACATGTTATACCCCCAGGCCCAGACCGTCCCGTCGTTCTTCAGGGCCACCGTGTGCAGGAATCCCGCAGAGACGCCCTTCATGCCTGTGAGGTACCCGGCGCCTCCGGCGCCTGTGACCTGGACAGGGGTCCACCGGTCCGTCGTCGTATTGTCCCCCAGCTGGCCGTAATCGTTTTGCCCCCAGGCCCAGATCGTCCCGTCGTTCTTCACTGCCATCGTGTGGTAACCTCCTCCGGCAACCGACGGCTGGACACCCCAGCCTGCGGCCGGAAGCATCAGGATGGACAGGAACGGAAGCAGGATGACCCATCCCATGAAACGAGCAAGGTGTTTCCCCCCGGCAAAACATCGCCCGCAACGACCCGAACGAATTTTCCTCGGATGAAGAATAGATGTACTCTTCATGTCCCATTGCCCCCTTTCTGCTTTTTCCCCGGGTAAGAAAAGGAATGGAATCCGTTTTAACGTGTCAGGAAGGTCCGTTTCACCTGGACAGGGCCCTTACGCAAGACAACGGCTTTTCAGGCCTGTCGCAATCCGCCGGACGATAACGTGAACCGCATGGCGTGTGCCGACATCTAACCCCTGAAAATTGGTAACATAAGGCATAAAAAGTGTCAAAGAATAATCAAAATATCTGCAGGGAAATGAAGGATGGTGCAGCCCGATCACATGGAAACCAGCCATGACCGTCGAAAAAATAACTCAAATCATCGATAACCTTTTCGCAACCTTGAGTTCAACCGGCATACTTCTCATACATGACGGATATTACGGACGTTTCATCTTCACCCGCCGTGTTCGATTTCCCATTCCCCGAAGCCATGAAGGCCGTCCCGAAGGACGGCCGCCATGATTTCATTGGGCGGGCCGCCGATACACCCGCAAGACATCGTCCGTTCCTGATATTCATGTAACGCTTTCGGGAATCCTCGAACATCCAGCCGGCGATTCCCGGATTCCAGGCAACATGAGGAGCCGCCCGGTTTCAGGAAGCGGAATATCCTGGTCACTGACAGGGACTTACCGACCTCACACCGGAACACTCTACGGTGGGATCGATCGGGTACTGCGTGCAATTCGCGTTCATATCAATCGATGTGAGTATTCCGGTTAAAGTGACCGGATCAAGAAACATCGTCGCCATCGTTCCATGAACGGACCCGGAGGTCATACCCGATGCCGTGGCATGTATTCTCACTTTCGTCTCCCCTTCCACCGTTACGATCTCCGCCGCCCCGATGAATGGAGTCGTTCCATCCTCCTCGACGTTCCTGCCCAGCACCAGGTAATGATCGTCTCCCATTTTTTTCACGTACATGTACACGGTTCCATCAAGTTCCGTTCCATTGTAAATTTCCAGGCAAATTTCACCCTGTTGGCCCGGCCACAGCCATGCTTGCCCTGCTTTGGCGCCCGCAAAGGAAATCGAAGCTGCCACAGCGACAAACGACAGAATAACCAGAAAAAGAACCGCCTTCGAAACTCTCATCGTTCAACCCCCCCTTTCCGTTTTCTGAAACATAAAGCATGGAATGTCCGCTAACTTTACCAGAAAGAATAATGCGATCCGGGTAAAAAAGCAACATGGGACTCGAAGCGTTCTCGAAATAAAGAAATCTGGAATTCCCGGCGAAATGAGCGGTTGATGAACTCGTAAAAAGGACAATTCAACACTTCTTCAAACGGCAAAGTAAAAAGCTCCATAGGCAGGGCTCCCGAATCACGAGGAAGGCGTACTGATGGTACGCCAAAGGGTCGAGGGAGGAAGGGGAACGCAGCATATGGGCCTTTTGCGAAGCCGTCATTTTTTAACCGGCCTTTAACCCGGCAATGCCGCCACCCTGGACGGGATTTGAAATCGGGATTCCTCTTCCTGCCGACCCGGTTCATTCCATTTCCGCTTCGCCCTCCTCCCCGGTAACGGGGTAAATTCAAGCCAGTATAGACCCGTGCATTGATCCGGCAACCGGACATGAATGACCCGGTAAAGCGATGAACCTGCGAATCAGTACATTCAGCGACGATGCAGTGGTGCGAACTCAGTTTCGGCGGGGGGTCATGCCGCCGAATCCGGTCGTCCTGAATCGGGGACACCGATCATCATTGAGACATCCAACCTGGACGGCTTTTCGTCCAGGACCTCACGGTGTCACGGATCCACGCCTCGATCTCCCTGACGACATAGAATTTCGGCATGAGCAAATCGTCATCCTTTGAAACCATGCCGTCTCTGACAGCGATTTCCGCCAGTTCCGTATAGGGGTAGATACGAATACCGATAGTGATTTTCAAGGCATCCAGGTCAATCGAATCGGCAAAAACCAGGCTTCGCTCCACGGTTTCTTTCGTTTCACCGGGTCCTCCCAGCAGTAAAAATCCCGTTTGTTTCATTCCGGCGTCTCCGAGCATTCCGGATGTTCGGCGAACGGCATCCAGGCCGAATGTCTTGTTCATGTTACGCAGCATCCGCTCGCTGCCGCTTTCAAAACCCAGGCTGACCTCCCTGCAACCGGCCTTTCCCAGCAATCCGGCAAACTCCGCATCAATCAATTCCGGATAAACAATACACCTCCAGGAGATGTCCAGATCCCTTTCAATGATTTTCCGGCAGATTTCCCCGGCATGGCGCAAGGGAATATTGAAGGTGTTGTCAACGAAGTGAAACATTCGATAGCCGGCGGTTACGTAACGTTCAATCTCCTCGAGAACAAGCTCCGGCCGGCGTATTCTGACCGTGCGGCCCTCTATGACGGGTGTCGAACAATAACTGCAGCCCTTGGAACACCCGCGTCTCGTTTGAATAGGCACCCGGAAGTCACTGTTTTCAGAAACCGGGGGAGACCACAAGCGCGGATCCGAAAGAGGCAGTGCGTCGAGGTTTTCCACAAACAATCTTTCGCCCTGCAGACCACGTCCACGCAGATAAAGACCTGGAAATCCCGAGAGGTTCAACCCCTTGCCGATGCGATCCAGAAGCATCGGGAAAGCGACTTCTCCCTCTCCCTGGATTCCCATGTCGACTTCCAGATAATCGAGGGTGCTCTCCGGAAATATGCTGTATCCTGCACCGCCCAGAACGACGGGAGCATCCGATGCGTTCCGGCATTCCCTGACAACCTGTCTGGCCTGATCCAGCAGGAATCTCGGCGAATCCATGACCTGGTCATCGATATTTCTTACGGAAATGCCGATGATCTCCGGATGAAAGGATCTTATCGTCAGACTCAGAACCTGTTCGGTTTCCCTTTCCGTCATGAGATCCAGGAAACGTACCTCATGTCCCGCATTTCGCGCGGCCACGGCAACGCAATTCAATCCCACGGACAGAGGGAGCGCGTTGGTACGCTCGGTATTGGCGGAAATCAGTAAAACCCTCACGGCCTGCTCTTTTTCATTCTTCTTTTAATCCTGCCCCAGGATTTCGTGATCAGAAAGCTTTCATCCATGTTGCCCGCCATTCGAACGAACTTGGGCCACGGAACGGCGAAAGTGAGCTCATCAGGAGAAACGAAAGGCCTGGCGGAGACGTCGAACATGCCAAGCACCGCGCAAGGCCTTTCGGATTTGAGTTCCCGGTACGGATAATAAACGATCGTACCGCAGCCCGCCCCGAAGGGGGCAATGACCTTGTCGGGCTCCGCCTCGTCATAATTCGCCAAAGTGAAAAGCCCTGACAGAACGTCCGGGGGAGCGAAGAAAATGATCACCAGCGGATCATCCCTTTCTTCCATGGCATCCCAGCGTTTGAACACGATATACTTTGCAGGCGCTTGAAACAGGGCCTGTCGCTTCATGATCTCTCCAACGAGTTCCGGCGATTTCTTATACCTTTCTCCCTCCAGTTTTCCCGGAATGCCGCAAGAAAGAAAATATTCAAAATCGGGGGGTTGCTTATCCTCGAAGCCCAGGTATCGCCTGCCGCCGCCGCAGCCTATCGTATGGACATCGAAACTTCTCGTATGGCCCTTGCGGACACTCGCCAGATCACCGATGATGCAGCGATGTCCCTTCGGAATTTTTGACATGTTTTTTTCGTCTCTTGTATCGGTAAAGTAAAATCCGATGGGTAACTGGGCCCCGGGAAAATATTGACCCCATTTCCGTTCGAATTCACTCTTAAATGCTCTTTCCATGATGATCCTCCTTTGTCTTGAGGGTTTTCATCGAAACCATGCTCAAACCGATACGGAATCGGGCCCGGAAGGGTCTCCCCCGCTTCGTGTAAAAGACCCCGACCCTGTCATCTTCCATAATGGGAAGGAGCGGGCTTCCTGAGTTCGGCGCGGCGGATCACACGGTGAAAAGTTGATTTATGCTCATTCCCGCCGTTTTGACCGTGTCAGCTTCATGGTCACCAGGTTGATGGGATCCGGGCATGCAAGTTCGATCGTGTCGCCTTCCCACCACGGCATGGTGCCACCGAACTGGAAGGTTGAAAGGCTGGGGAATATGTCGTGATAAAAAATGCCGCACAAGCCGGCCGGATTGTGGCAGCTTATCTCAAACGTGTCGCCTGCTGCGTGACCCGCGCTGCACGCGCCTTTCACGCCCGTGATGATGCCCACCACCTTGCACCCGATCCGTGGATCCCTCGCCATCGATCCCACCTCCTCACCTTATTGTCCTCACGCCGGTCCCATGTTCCGCCGGTCGTGTGCCTGTTCATCGTTCCCGCAATGCGGACATTGCGACACGAGCGGCCGAGTTTGTCTCCCATTTTAACGGATTATCGAAATACCGTAAAGAACCCATTGCACTCCGATCAGGGCCATGAAGGCATAACTCAGGGTCAGCGTGGAAAGAATATTTTTCCGACGAACCATGCCCCCGTAAAAAAGTGCAAGGGCCGGCGGCATCGATCGAGGCCGCCGGGAGGTCCCGGCGGACGGTTTATTCCGGGAGCGGGCAAAATAAGAACACGAGAACAATCCGCCTCCCAAAGCCGATACGGATTTCCGGCAGGGACGATGGGGCGCCCATGGATCATCTTGTCCTTCGCAATATTTCTACTATTTTTGCCGTTTCAGCATTCTACACCGTTTGGAAGGACTCCCATAGTAGAAAATACGTTGCATCCGATCGAAAATCCTGTTACATCCCCAACAGCACTTCACCGGGTTTCCATGTTATAGACAGCCGACTTTCACTCGATGCACCGCACCTTTTCCAAAACCCTCCAGGAATGATGGGAGCGTGGGCGGCTGTTGAAGTGATCCATCCATGAGAATGGGTCTGCGGAATCGTTGCGGGAAAGTTCGAAGTGACGCTCATGAAACCTCATCTTTCCGCTTCAGAGCAGATGGCAACACATTTCCTTATTGTTGCCGTCACAATTGAAATATTGCTGGTAACGATATTTCTCACCGGCGGGATGCTCCATGCGCCGGCTACGATTGTCGACCTGTTCGATTTAGACGGCGAAAGAAACATTCCGGCACTGTTTTCCTCGGCACAGCTTTTCCTTCTCGGAATCGTATTTCTATCCCTGGCATACAGGACGAAGCAGGAGCGTCTCCCGTCACCGCCCTTCCTTGCCGTCCTCGGCATCGGGTGCCTGTTCCTGTCCTGCGACGAAGGTCTCGAAATACACGAAAAGATGTGTTCGATACTGAACAACATCCATTGGGTGCCGCGGTTCAAGGATAATCACGGAGCATGGGTTGCACCGTATCTTGTTGCAGGACTTATTTTTTTGATATTCAGCTACGGAAAATTCCTGAACATGTGGAAGACACACAGGCGTCAAACGGCGATCATGGCATCGGGGTTTGCGATCTTTCTCATAGGTGCCGCCGGCCTGGAAGTCATCGGCCATGAGTTTCTCCGCGGGGAGCCCTCTCTTTCGTATTTTTATCAATTGGAAGTGGCACTCGAGGAATTCCTGGAAATGATCGGCATCAGCATCACCGTCTACGGGGCAATCCTGCTGCATCGCTGAGCGCCGACTCATTGGCCAGCCGCGGACATGACGAAGTACCGAAAAGACGCCCGGCGAAAAGACGCTCGCCCGGTAACGGGGTGATCTCATGAATATCGGGATCGCCCCGGTCATCCAGACCTCGGAAACGTTGAAAATGTCAAAATAAAGAGAAGCGTTACAAAAGAAACCGGCGAGGTTTCGTGTTGTTCCCAAAGGGCAGGACCGTTTCCGATCCTGCCCTTCCCGTCCGGATTTCGATTCGTATGCCCGCAGGGTCGCCGCTGCGCGGCGCGGTTATTTCCGGAACAGCCGGTCCATCTGCATGAGAACCGACATGTCGCCCAGCACCCTGTACTTCCCTTCTATGAACATTTTCTGACCGTCGGCCCTGCCGCTCATGATATCCATCCAGACATCAAAGGGCGCCTGAACGGTAAGGTCCGGTTTGTCCGCTCCCCCCGGGAAGGCGGCGATTTTATTCTCCTCGATCCTGAAATGGCATGAACCCTCGACATCGCCCGAGAAATCGAACTGAATGACGGTACTGACGGCGCCGGCGGCGCGGGGATTGAATCCCATGGCCATGACCGCCATAAAGGTGCCGATCGAGTCGGGACGCGGCACGATCCCCTTTGCATCCAATTCCCTGGGCGTCAATCCCTCGGCGATGCAGGTTTTCCACATGGCATTGCCCACTTCGTGCAGCAGCGGCACGTCATCGGAAATGGGCTGCATGATCCGGGCCGTCGTCGCGGGATCCACCTTCAGGGTCTTCACCATTTCCCCTCCCGCCTCCTCCACGGCGGCGAGGATGTTTTTCGCCTTTTCCTCGAAGGCGGGCACTGTCAGGTATTCCGCACCGGGGCGATAGATCTCCGCGACAAGCGATCTGTTGAAGACGAAATTCGCCCAGGTCGAGAGCAGGTCAAAAACCGAATTTTCAGGAAAGCCCGCGACGGAAAGAAGCACGATGGAAGGGGGCTTGAAGCGCAGCGGATGCGTCGTTTGGTCCCTGCGATCCTCGAAAAAGGGTTGAATGGATGGAAGCGTGCGTTCGATGAAAGCCTTCATCTCCGCATTGACGGTGAAGTGGTAAAGCGGGGAGGCGTAGATCACCAGATCGGATTCCCTCCATTTCGGGTACAGTTCATTGCTCATGTCGTCCTTGTGAAGGCAACAGCCGGGAGTCTTGGTCCAGCAGGTGAAACAACCGATGCAGTGATTGATCTTCTTCTTGCGAAGATGGACGATTTCGACGTCGGCGCCCGCCTCCCGCATGCCTTTGACGAGGTGGTTCAACATCAGTTCGGTTTTGCTTTCCCCCGCGCTCCGGGGACTTGAATTCAACGCAAGCACTTTCATGGTTCTCTCCTTTCCGGAAGTATTGTCTTGATCTGCGTGATCGTTTTCACGACAATCGGTCGATCCTCAGTAAAACGGGATTTTCCGGGCATGATGAACGGTAAAAGGATCCATCAGACAAATCCGTCCCGCCTTGGGCGCTTTTTTCCATGGGTCCCGCCTTTTGCGTCGGCCGAAGCACGGGAAGATCAGGGTTTCGATCCCGTTTCCTCGTCCTCGAGAGCCCTGACGACCGCCGATATGTTGCGCACCAGATCCCGGCACGTGTCCACGCCGAATTGAAAACACAAAAGCTGATGACGATCGGCGTGGGCCTCGATCCGGGGCCGGGCCGATTCGAGATCCTTCTGCGCCTCCCTGATGGAGTTCAGATATCCGGTCGCCACTTCGAGTCTTTCCTGCCTTGAAAGATGGGCAAAGAAAAAGAGCCTCACCAGAAACGCGTTTTTGTGCCTTTCAACGGGCAGGGGGGTCCTGAGGGCGGCGAGGAACGCCTTCCTGCCCGCACCGGTGATCGTATACACCTTGCGGTTGGGCGAACCGTCCCGCACCTCCAGACGCATGGTGATGAGGCCCGCTTTTTCCATTTTCCCGAGCGCGGGATAGATGGAACCGTAGCTGAGCCCCGAAAAAAAGGAAAATGAAATGGAGAAGAATTTTCTCAACTCATACCCGGTCATGCTTCTGTACATGAGAAATCCCAGGAGTATCGATCCGACGTCCATCACGCTTTCCCCATCGCGATATATTATGCCGCTATATATCTGTTCGATATATATTCGTCAACGAAAAAATTCGTTCCGTTGAACCGGGCGGCCGCAGACCACCGGCACAACCGGCAGGAGAGCGGGGAATTGATACCGCTCCGGCATCTGTGATACGTGTGTCGTATGGACTCGAATGGTTGCCACGACAGGATTTCGGACAGGAACAATGACGGAAGGGGAGAAAAAGCCGCTCCCGCTTCATTTCGAGAGAGCTGTTTTTCGATATGAGACGTTACCTTATTTTCGGCGCTGCGACTCTGGGACTTCTGATGTATTCCATCGACAGCACGGTGGTTTCGGTGGCCGTCCCCCGCTTGATCCAGGACCTGAACACCAATGTTCTCTGGGCGGGGTGGACGGTTTCGATCTATCTCGTCGCCGTGATGAGCGCGATGCCGCTGATGGGAATCCTGAGCGATCACTACGGACGCAAAAAGGTCTACCTGTCATCCCTGGCCCTTTTTACGGCCAGTTCCCTCGCCTGCGGTCTTGCGCCGAACATTTACAGCCTGGTCGTCTTCAGGTTCCTCCAGGGCATCGGGGGGGCGAGTTTCCTTCCCACGGCCGCAGGCATCGTCAGCGATGAGTTCGTCGAAAACCGGGAAAGCGCCATCGGCCTGTTCACGAGCATTTTTCCCATCGGCGGCATCATCGGCCCGAACCTGGGAGGGTGGATCGTCAGCGAATATTCCTGGCGGTACATTTTCTATATCAATCTGCCCATCGGCATCGTACTGATCGGCCTGATCACGGTCCTGCTTCATGACGGAAAGGTCCATTCCAGGCTCGGCATCGATTTCAAAGGCGCCGGATTTTTCTTCGGGGCGATCATCTTCCTGATGTTGACCCTGAATCATCTCGCGGAAAACTTCTCCGTCCTTTCGGTTCTCCTGTCCGCATGTTTTCTGGGCATCAGCTTTTTTTTCCTCTACCTTTTCTCCCGCCAGGAAAGGAAGGCTTCCAACCCGATCCTCGACATGGCCCTCCTGCACTCGAAACCCTTTCTGGCGGCCAATCTGTTCAACATGATCATCGGCGCCGGGGTGTTCGGGATCTTTGCATTCATTCCTCTCTATGCCGTGTCGGTTCAGAAACTGACCGTCCTGGCCAGCGGCATGATCCTGACGCCCCGCTCGATAGGAACCATCCTGGCCTCCGCGCTTACCAGTTTTCTGATCCGGCACCTGGGATACCGGCGTCCCATGCTCCTGGGCGTGGTCCTGATCGCGGTTTCGACGATCCTCCTCAGCGACCGGAACTTCCTTCTGTTTCAACTTCTCGGAATCCACACGGGCGCGACGGGAAGCCTGATCATCCTGATCATGGTGACGGGCATCGGCCTGGGGATCCTCCTGCCCGCGTCCAACAACGCCTGCATCGAGCTGATGCCCGAAAAAGTCGCCACGATCACGGGACTGCGGGGGATGTTCCGGTCCATTGGAGGGATTTGCGGCATCTCGACGATCACCATCATCCTCCATTTAAGCGCCACACTCGAGCAGGGCTTTCGAACCATTTTCGTGTGTTTCGGATTCGGGTTGCTGCTCGCCGTTCCGCTGGCCTTTCTCATGCCCTCGGGAAGAAAAAGGGGAACGCAACAGCCGCCTCTTGAATTCACGGCGAAATGACGCATCCCCGGGGAACGCGGGACCGGTCACAGGCAATCATTTTTCGAAGAACGAGACCCCTTTGACAAAAACGGACCTTTCCATTATGCTTGCATACAAGTATATTGTAAGCAAGCGATAAGGACGGATCATGAAACCGGAAGACTGCATCTTTTTCCAGTTCGCGAAGGTCAGCCAGCTCGGGAGCCGTTTTCTGAACCAGAAGGTGGCGGAGAGGAACATCACGCCGGTTCAGGCCATGGTCCTGGGCTTCCTGAACGAAGAAGACGGAATCACCGCCAGCGAACTGGGGAAGCGTACCGAACTGGACAGCGCGACCATGACGGGAATCGTCGATCGCCTGGAGGCGGCCGGGCTGGTCGAGCGCCGGGGCCATCCCGCCGACCGCCGGTCCATCGAGATCCATCTGACGAAGCGGGGAAGGACCCTGGCGGACGGGGCCGTTCGGCTGATCGTCGAGGCCAACAGGGAATTTCTGAACATATTGACGGAACGGGAGCAGGAGGAACTGCGGGCCGCGATCCGGAAGCTCCGTGACCGCGCAAACCGCGGTTGAGGAACCGCATGACGGCAATCACGGAAAGGAAGACCCATGGGAACCATCCATAGGACGGGCTGTGTCCTCTGTGCGCAGAACTGCGGGCTGGAAGTCGAGGTGGAGAACAACCGCATCGTGAAGGTGAGAGGGGACAAAGGCAACGTCCGCAGCGAGGGGTACGTCTGCCGGAAGGGGATGAACATCGCCTATCACCAGCACAACGCCGACCGCCTCAAGCACCCGCTGAAACGGGTCGGGGACAGATTCGAGAGAATCACCTGGGAGCAGGCCATCGACGAGATCGGGGCGAAACTCGGGGAAATCGTCGACCGGCACGGTCCCCGGTCCTTCGCCTACATGGGCGGCGGCGGCCAGGGATGCCATTTCGAGGCGGCCTTCGGCGTCCGTCTGATGCGGGGGCTGGGATCGCGTTACCATTACAGCCCCCTGACCCAGGAATTTTCCGGGATGTTCTGGGTCGACGGACGGATGTACGGGCGCCAGAACAACCATCCGGAGATCGATGCGGAAGATACGGATTTTCTGCTGGTCTTCGGCTGGAACGGGATGCAGAGCCACCAGATCCCGCAGGCCCCCAGGCGGCTCCAGAGGATCGCCAGGGATCCGGACAGGCTCCTCGTCGTCGTCGATCCCCGTCTGTCCGAGACGGCGAAAGCGGCCGACATCCATCTCCCCATCCGTCCCGGAACGGACGCCCTCCTCATGCGGGCCATGATCGCCGTCATTCTCCAGGAAGGCTGGGAAAACAGGGACTACATCGAAAAGCACACATCCGGTCTCGAGGAAGTCCGCCCCCTGTTCATGGAATTCGACGCCCGGCGGGCGATAAAAACCTGCAACCTCGACTATGACCGGGTCCGCGAGATCTGCCGTCTCTTTGCCACGCGGAAGTCCTGCCTGCGCTACGACCTGGGGATCATGATGAACCGCCACAGCGCCGTGTCGTCGTATCTCGCCGTGACGCTCCTGGCGATCTGCGGGCGGATCGGCGTCCGGGGCGGCAACGTCTTTCACGGCATGATCATGCCCCTGGGATCCCATTCCGACGAGCGGGATCCCGGGACCTGGCGAACCGTGGCCACGGACTTCCCCGCCATCGTGGGCTGTTTCCCGCCCAACGCCATGCCGGAAGAGATCCTCTCGGACCACCCCGAGCGCCTGCGGGCGGTCATCATTTCCGGATCCAATCCCCTGCGTTCCTATGCTGACACGACGGCCTACGAGGAGGCCTTCAAACGCCTGGACCTTCTCGTCACCGCGGAGATGGCCATGACGGAGACGGCGGTCCTTTCCCATTATGTCCTGCCCTCACGGTCCGCCTACGAATCCTGGGACGGGACCTTTTTCGCCCTCACCTTCCCCGGGATTTATTTCCAGATGCGGCGGCCCATTATCGAACCCGATGGGGAACCGTTGGAACTTGGGGAAATCCACCTGCGCCTGGCGGACCGGATGGGCCTGATACCGCCCATTCCCGAAAGCCTCCACAAGGCGGCGGAAGAAGGACACGCCGTCTTCGGCGCCGCCCTCATGGACTATGTCGCCAGAGAACCGGCGGCCATGAGGGCCCTGCCGTTCATCGTCGGCAAAACCCTGGGCAGGGCCATGGGCTCCGTGCATCTCGCCGCCCTGTGGGGCATGATGCAGACCGTTCCCAAGTCGTTCCGCAGGAATGCCGCCCGGGCCGGGTTCACGCCGGGAATCGGCATGGGGGAGGAACTGTTCCGCAGGATTCTGGACCATCCCGAGGGGCTCTGGATCGGCACGGTGGATCCGGACGAAAACCTCGCCGACATCCGGACGGCGGACGGAAAGATCAACCTTGTCATCCCGGAACTTCGGACCGAGTTGGAAACCCTCGCTGCGGCCCGGGAAGAGGAAGCCCTGAAGCCGGATCCGGCATTCCCCCTCGTGCTCATGGCGGGACGGCATTTCAGCATGAACGCCAACACCCTGATGCGCGATCCCGCGTGGAACGAGGGCAGGCGTGCCTGCACCCTCATGATGCACGCCGCCGACGCCGGTGCGCTGAACGTGAAGGACGGTCAGACGGTGCGGGTGACGACGGAGGCCGGTTCCGTGGAGATCGAAGTGGAGGTGACGGAAACGGCCCACCGGGGCCACGTCGTCATCCCCCACGGTTTCGGGATCGTTTACGACGGGAAAATGCACGGGGTGAACGTGAATCGTCTGACGAAAAACACAAACCGGGACTGGCTGGGAACGCCCATGCACCGGTATGTCCCATGCCGGGTGGAGGCCGTCGGATCGGTCTGACGCCTCCCGCCGGCACGCCGGCAAAAAGGCAAAATGAAACCGTCAGGCGCTCCCCCTGTCGAGCGGGGAGCGCCTGACGGTCATTGCCGCTGTTCCCTCATCCGAAGCGGCCGCTCGGCCATCGATGACTCCCGCGGTTCGCTTCCCCTTTGCCTTTCACTGATCCGCGAGCGCCCTCTTGCAGAGTTCCGTGATGAAGACCGGTTCGATGGAATCGTCCCTGCAGAGCTTCCGCAGATTGAGATAGCACATGGGACACAGGAACACCATGGCCTCCGCGTTCACTTTTTTCGCATCGTCGATGTTCCACTTTTTAACGGTCGCCGCCCGCTCCTTGTCACGGGCCATGAGCGGGGCACCGCAGCAAAGTGCGTTCATTCTTTCGTATTTCCGCGCCGGCCTGTCCACTCCGAGGATCTCGAATATCTTGTCCAGATAAATATCCTTTCCCTGCGTATAGCGCGAGGCGCAGGGGGACTGGTAGGCGACACGAACGGGAACCTGCTTCAAAGCGCCCTCGCGCTTCTTGAGTTCCCGATAGAGATATTCAAAAAGATGGACCGGTTGAAAAGGCACGTTCAGGCCGTATTCCTGAGCCAGGGTGGTCAGCATCGTGTAGCAGTCGTCGTGGAAACATACCACTTCTTCGGCGCCCAGGGCGGCGAGGTTGTCGATGAACCTCTTTGCCTCCTTCTCGACGGGGCTCGGTTTCCCGAGGTGAATATACCCCACGGTACAGAAATAGTCCGCCCCCTCCACAACCGTCAGACCTTCGAAAAGAGGATTGTCCAGAAGCTCCCGCACCATGTCTCCCACGATGCACAGATTCAGGACGGCCTTGCCCTTCTCCCCTTTTTTCACGACCGTCTGCAGATTGTGAAGCTTGGAGAAATTCTGCATCGCCTGCTCGGGGACTCCGAGGGCGCCCGTTTCCTCCTGGCGCCGGTTCAGCAGATCGAACGGATTCGCCTGAGTGGGGCAGACCAGGTTGCACGATGCGCAGGTGACGCAAAGGCCCACGATGGGCGGCGTCCCTCCCGACACCAGTTCCTTCATCTCCTCTTTGGCACGGGCAAGGTCGTACTCCACATAAGGACAAAACTCCAGACACTTTCCACACAGATTGCACTTCTCCCGATAGAACATCCAAACCTCCTTCCTTTTGATCTCCTGCCTGCTATTCGATCCGCGGTCGTCGACCGCGGCAGTAAACAGGGTTGATCGTTTTCCCCTGCCAGGCCTCCCTCCAATCACAGCCCCCGATCCCGCCCCCTGAAACTGTGCAAAATCCCGCATTAACAGGCCTCGGACTTTTTTGTACGAGATAGACGATCTTGTCAAGACGGAAAATCGGTTCCGTACACAGCGCCCCGCATCCGGGAAAAGTTCTTCGACTACGTCGGTCCCGAGGAAAGCTGGGAACCGAGAGACATTGATTTTCATGCTGAGTGAACATTTTCATACAACGGACCCCGCTGCGATATTCGTACTATTACCGATAAAAAAATCAGACCACCTCGCCTCATTTATCAGTGTTTGTCTGATGGAATCCAGCATACCAAAGGATTATAAATACTTGTAAGCGTGGATTTTCGATCTCGGGCCACCTCTTCGGGACCCAGGAGTCAGTGGATATTATTTGCGGAGGAGAAGACATGAAACCCATGGAACGTTTTATGAACGAACTGAAATCATTCACCAAAAGACAAGCGGCGGAAACCATTTTAACCCTTCTGCCCCACGTATCGGAGGAAACCTTTCTGAAACTGGCGTTGCTTGCCGAGAAAACCGTTGACGGCGACACGAAGGATGCGATTCGCGTCGTCATCGACCATCTCCATAATGGCTCGGACGACCCCGCCGTGAGAATTTTCCGGAGGGTCATGACGGAGTTGTCGCCCCATTGCCTTCGGAAGTTCTCGAAAACGCTGTTCCTCAACACCCTTCTCGCGAGTGCCGACACAAGGGACGAATTCGAGCGGAAACAGGGGTATCGGCCCCCCTTTGCGCTGCTCCTCAGTCCCACCATGCGATGCAATCTGCACTGCACAGGCTGCTATTCGGGCAAGTACAAACAGGCCATCGGGCTGCCCTATGAAACCCTGGACCGCGTCATCGGCGAGGCACGGGGCATCGGGACCCGCTTCATCGTGCTCAGCGGCGGCGAACCGCTGACCCGCAAGGAAGAAATTTTCAGTCTGATATCGAAATACAGCGATATCTATTTCATGTTCTACTCGAACGGCACCCTGATCGATGACGAAACCGCCCGCAAAATGGAAGAATGCGGCAACATCGGTGCCGTCATCAGCCTGGAAGGATTCGAGAAATCGACGGACGCCCGCCGGGGAACGGGGACCTTCCAGAAAATCATGGAGGCCTTCGACCATCTCAAAAGATACGGCATCCCCTTCGGCACATCCGTAACGGTCACCCGCAACAACGTCACCGAAGTTACCTCGGACGCCTTCTACGACATGATCATCGACAAGGGCGTCATGGTCCTGTGGTATTTCCTCTTCATGCCTGTCGGCAAGAATCCGGATACCAGCCTGATGCCGACGCCGGAACAGCGTGAATTTCTCCGGCAGCGCGACATCTATCTGCGGGCGACGAAATCCATCTTCATCGCCGATTTCTGGAACGATGCCCCCACGGTGGGCGGATGCATCGCCGCGGGCAGAAACTACCTGCACATCAACGCCAACGGCGACGTGGAACCCTGCGTCTTCGCCCATTACGCCGTGGACAACATCGAGGGCAAGTCGCTTACGGATGTCCTGAACAGCGATTTCTTCAAATACATCCGGTCGAAACAGCCCTATAACGAGAACCTGCTTCGGCCCTGTCAGTTGATCGACAATCCCCAGGTCTGGCGGAATGCCGTTTCCCGGTTCCACGCGTACCCGACCCATCAGGGTGCCGAGGATCTCGTTGAAAAAATCAGCGGCGAGCTCGATGATTATGCGCGCCGTCAGGGTGAAATTTCCGACGAGGTCTGGAAGACGGAATTTCTGCCCCTGCAGAAAAAGGAAGAAGACCACAGCGACTATCGCTCCGACCGCAGAGAAGAGCGGCCGGCCGGCCGTGCGGCGCTTCATCCGTGACGGGTAACCGTCAAGTCCCTCCCTGCGATCGCCTCTCCCCGCCCTGCGGCGGGGAGAGGCGGATTTTTGACGAAGTCATGAACGGCCTATAACACGCATTTCCTCACGACACGGCCCGCCAGGTAGGCGGCAAGACGAAACCCGAAGAAAGGGACCGCCTCCCGCATGCCGCGGAGGACCTTTCCCGACGGGAGGCAACCCTTTTTCAGGGACAGGCAGAAGTGTCTCGAGATCTCGTCATGGATCCTTTTTTTCGATCGGGGCGGAAGGGAGAGGTTCTCCGTGAGATAACGATACACCCAAAGCACCTCCCGGAGGTACAGGTCATCGGCGTAATACCGGTGAACGGTCGACCCGGCGTGGACCCGAAACCGATTGAGGGGCTTCGCCACGTGTCCCACGTCCGCGGAAAGCAGGATGCGCAGGTAGAGAAACCAGTCGCCGCAATACTTCATTCCCTGGTCGGCCGGCCCGGCGCGGAGGTAGTCGGATTTCCGGAAGAGGACGCCGCTTGCGTTGCGGATGGTGTTGAAGGCGCAAAGGCCGTTTTCGATTTCATCCCTTCCGCCGGCGATCCGGAGGCATGTCTCCCCTTCCCCCGGCGCATCGACGGTCCGGCCCCCTTCATCGATGGTCCGGGTGTCGCAATAGCAAAGCCCGACACGGGGGTTGTCCTCCAGAACCGGAACCGTCTCCTCCAGGAACGTCGGCGCGGCGGCGTCGTCGGACTCGGCGATCCAGACATAGCCGCCCGCCGCCTGCCGGACGCCGAAATCCCATTGCCGGAACGGACTGCCGCCGTTCCGGTCGTTGAGATACACCCGGATACGGGGAAACCGTTCCCCGTACCGGAGAACCATCTCCCGGCTGCCGTCCCCGGAACCGTCGTCGAGGAGGATCAGTTCGTAATCCCGGAAGGTCTGGCCGAGGATGCTCTCCACCCTCTCTTCCAGAAACCGCGCGTGGTTGTAATTGGGAACGACAACCGACACCGAAGGCATTCAAGTTCCCCCGTTACGTTCGCAAACAGGCACATTCCCGCCGGCATCCCGGCCCGGCGCACCGGAGGCCCCTCCCCCGGGCCCTTTCAGGACGCTATGCCCCCCGCCCGCCCTCCCGGCGGCCCGGCAATGCGAAATCCAGTATCCCGAGAAGCCGCGCTTTCATCCGGGACAGGCGTTTCCACGTTCCGCTCGCGTTCAGCCATTCCGACGAATCGACGCCGAAGAGTTCCAGGCTCGCGGCATCGAGGAGGGTCGAAACGGGACGGCCCGTCTTGCGCCAGATCCGCAGGAGGAGCCTCCGGCCCCTTTCCTTCCTGTTCAGCCTGTAGCAGAGACCGGCGAGCCTCCTCGCGTGGACGCGGTAGAGCCCCGGGTACCGATCCGTGAAATCGGCGTTCTCGTCCAGGATCCTCTGATGGAAATCGAGGCGGAGCGCGTCCCTGTCCCCATGGGTGAGCTGCCCGTCCCCGTGGTGATGGATCTTCACCAGGATTTCCGGGACGGCGGCGAAATCGAACCGCCTCGCCAGGCGGAACAGATGCTCCGTATCGGCGCACACGGGAAAATCCTCGTTGTAGAGCCCGACGGCGTCGATGCACGCCCTTCTCATGGTGAATCCGAAGCCGTTGCCGATGGTGGTCGCCTCGACGTACCCCCCTTCCCCCGGCGGCAGGGGGGAGGGATATGACCTTTCATACCGCACGACCTCCCCCTCCGGGGTGTCCGTCACCCCCCGGATTCCGGTCCACGCGAACCCCACGGTCTCGGGGGCCGACCGGAAGAAGAGGCGCACTTTCTCCAGGAAGGTCGGGAAGTACTCGTCGTCGTCCCCCAGGATGGAAATCAGCGGGCCCCGGGAGGCCTTGATCCCCGTGTTGCATGCCGCGGCGGCCCCCCGGGTTCGGTCGTGGCGGACAAGGACGATCCGCGGGTCGGAAAACCGGGCCGCCGTCCGGCCCGTCTCCGGCCCTCCCCCGTCGTCCACGATGACGAGTTCGAATTCCCGGAAGGTCTGGCAAAGAACGCTGCGGACCGCCCTTGAAAGAAGATGCGGCCTGTTGCAGGTCGTTACGATCACGGAAAAGACGGGGGGAGCCATTTTCCCGGACGCTCACAGGAGGGTTCGTCTCTCGCGGCACAGGGTCCAAAAGTGGTGAAGCTCCCTGAGCCATCGAAGCACGAAAGGTTCTTCGTTCCACAGGCGTTCCAGCTTCTCCATGCGATCGTACTCCCCGGGATATTTTTCGTACAGTTTCCTGTGCCGGCGGAACACGGCCAGGACGGAAAGCATCGCTTTTCTCCGGCTTCTCTTCATCCTGCCCGACCGGCAGTCGCCCAGCCTGCCGTAAGTCCTGTAAAATGACAGGTCTTCCGGGATCTTATAAACCTCCCGCCCCAGTTCGATGAGGGAAAGCCAGAAATCGTAGTCCTCCAGCCCGTAGGCCAGGTCCCCGGAATAGCCGCCGACCCTCTCCCAGTCGTCTTTCCTGAAGAAGGACAGGGAGGGAATGACATTGTCCCGCAGCATGGCCTCCGGAGAGTAGGGCGGGAGTTCATACCGCCCCGTCCCGGCGCCGAAGAACTGCTGCCCGCAGTAGACGATGCCCGCGTCCGGGTGGCTCTCGAAGATCCCGACGGCCCGCTCCAGATAGGTGGGGGCGATCTTGTCGTCGGCGTCGAGATTGAGAATGAGGGGCGCCCGCCCCGCGGCGATCCCCGTGTTCCGGGCCGCCGACGGGCCGCGGTTCGCCGTGCGGAGGACCCGCACCTTCCCGTGCCGGATGCCGTCCAGGATTTCTCCGGTATCGTCCGTCGAACCGTCGTCGACGATGATGCTCTCCCAGGAGTGAAAGCTCTGGGCGAACACCGACTCCAGCATTTCCCGCACATATCTGCCGTGGTTGCGGCACGGCGTGACGATGGACACCCGGGGACCGCCCTTCATGGCCGCTCTCCATGGAATTCCCAGCGCGGCGTGAGGTACAGGAGGCCTCCCTGTCTCATCAGGGCCCTGTTCGTCACGCAGTTGTTGACCATGGTGAATCCGATGCATGCGCCGGGGTCGTCATAGACGTCGCAGGTGTAATTGAAGATCTCGCTGCACAGCAGCACGGTGACGAGGTACCTGCCCGGGCAGAACCTCAGGTCGCCGATCCCCAGGGAGACGTGCACGGGGAGGGAAACGTCCTTCAGGGAAAAGCCCGAGTCGTTCTCGTACATGGTACAGAGACGTTCCCCGCCTGGCTCCTCGATCCCGACGATGATCTTCACCTTTTTGAGGGGACGCCGGGGTTCGAGAAACAGGTGAATGTTGAGGTCGTCGCCGATGGCGTAGGTGCCCGTCGTCTCGCCGCCGCGGTTTTTCAGTTCGATTCTCGCCAGCCGGATCTCCTGGGTGCCTCTCCTGCGCTCCACGGAGGCGAGATCGGCAAATCCCGGGGAGTCGTCCCGAACCGTCGACCGGTAGGCATCGATCACCTCGTCGGGCGTCCCCGTCCGCCGGATTTTTCCCCTGCCGATCCACAGGCACCGCGTACAGAGCCGCCGCACCGCCGGCATGTTGTGGCTGACGAAAAGGATCGTTCTCCCCTGCTCCGACACGTCGCTCATTTTCCTCAGGGACTTGTCCTGAAAATCCGCGTCGCCGACGGACAGCACCTCGTCGACCAGGAGGATTTCCGGTTCGAGGTGTGCGGCGACGGAAAAGGCCAGCCTCGCCCACATCCCCGTGGAATAGTGTTTGACCGGCGTGTCCAGGAAATTTTCAACCTCGGAAAAGGCGACGATCTCGTCGAATTTCCCTTGAATTTCGCGCCGCGACAGGCCCAGGATGGATCCGTTGAGGAAGATGTTTTCCCTCCCCGTCAGCTCCGGATGAAATCCCGTCCCGACTTCCAGCAGGCTCGCCACCCTTCCCCGGACGACGAGGCTGCCCTTTGTCGGAGGGGTGATCCTGGCGATGATCTTGAGGAGGGTCGTCTTCCCCGCGCCGTTCTCCCCGATGATCCCCCATCTCTCACCCGGCAGGACGTCGAACGACACCTCGTCGAGGGCCGTGAATTCCTTCCGGTTCCCGGCGGGCCGGAACCAGGACGACAGGCTTTCCCGCAGGGTCCTGTACCCCGCCGGCAGGTTTCCGGCAATCTGGTATTTCTTGGTGACGGACCTGGATTCGATGACCGGCTTCATAGGATGTCCGCGCAATCGATCTCGTTCCTGTTGAACAATGCGAGGCCGCCGAGAAAAATGAGGACGGAGGCGGCAAGTCCCGTCGCGACGAGCTGCCAGTTCATCGATTCCACTGAAATGCCGGCCCTGGCAACATGGATGGCCGCAGCCATGGGGTTCAGCGAAAGGACAAAGGCAAGGGCTTCCGACCGGACGACGGACAGGGGAAAAACGACGGGGGTGGCGAAAAACAAAAGCTGCAACAGAAAAGGAATGGCGTATCTCACATCGCGATAGCGGATGTTCGCCGCGGCGAAGAAAAAACCGCACCCCAGGGCCGCGAAGACGGTCATGAGGAGTCCGAGGGCGAAACAGCCGAGGAACACCGGGGGGTGTATCTTCACGCCGTAAAAAACGATCAGCGCGACGTAGAGGACCAGGGTGACGGCGAAGTCCAGCAGGGACACCAGCACCGCCGACGCGGGAATGATGATGCGCGGGAAATAGACCTTCTTGATGATGTTGGCGTGATCGATCATGCTTCCGCCCGCGTTGCCGGCGCCGGAAGCGAAGAGCCCCCAGAAGATGAGTCCGGAATAGACGAAGACCGGGTACGGGACGCCCGTGTCGACGCGGATGACCCATTTCCAGAAGACGCTGAACAGGATCATCAGCGCCAGGGGCTGAAGGACCGCCCAGCCGATGCCGAGCAGGGTCTGCTTGTACTTCACCTTCACGTCGCGCCAGGCCAGAAACCAGAAAAGCTCCCGGTATTCCCACCACTCGCGCACGTTGAAGCGCGTCCAGCGGGGACGGGTGATTTCATATTCGATCCTGCTCAAGGGCCGGTCCTTTTACCGTCCCCGGGGGGACGGCGTAAGATTCCGCCAACGGTATCCGTTGACGGCTTCGTAAAAAGCCCATATGCTGCGTTCCCCTTCTTCCCTCGTCCCTGCGGCGTACCAAAAGTACGCCTCAGTCCTCGGGATTCGGGCGCCTTGCCTATGGAACTTTTTACTTTGCCGTTCGAAAAAGTGTTGAAGCGGCCTTTTTACGACTTTGTCATCCGTTGAAGTACCTTTTTTCCGCATACGAGTCCTCGTCGAGGAGGCCCGCTTTCCTCAGATGAACGGGGATCGCCGCAAAAGCGTCGGCGACCCGTTTCTGCGCCGTTCTCAGCATGGAATACCGGTTCCCCAGAGATCGCTTCATTCTTCTGACCCTGTGGAGATACAGGCCGCTGTCCCAGTCCCGGTCGTCCATGGCGAGCGACGGAAGGGCCGTTTCGATGGTGACGCACGGCGGGGTGAGGACACGCAGCGCAACGCCGATCGCCGGCGAATGGCCGGTCAGGAAGTCCATGGGCATCCTCAGCGGAAAGGCGTGCCGCAGCAGTTTGACCGCCGCCGAGCGCCGGATGACGTACGCATGCGTCCTGTAGGGGCACTCGACGGGCGTTGCGATGTGGTAGCGGGAAAACACCGGTTTCTTTTTCGGGGAGTGTTCCGCTCCCCGGTGGAAATCCCGATTCCGGCCCGAGTGTCCGAGAAGCAGCAGTTCATGATCGGCCCCGGTGAGCCGCCCGTCCGCCAGGAGCCTTCCCAGATCCTCTCCGAGAACGGCGTCGTCCTCGAACACGCAGGCCCACTGGATGTCCTCGTCGACCATTTTTTCGTAGATTCCGAGATGGCTGAGAAGACAGCCGATCTCCCCCCCGGAAAGCCTCCTGCCGTTCCAGGAAGGCCAGGGAGGAAACGCCGCCACTCCCGGCACCCCGATCCCTTCGCCGGGCAGGTTCCGCCCGTCGACGGCTTCCGTGAATTCGTAAGCCATGTTCAGGCCTTCCAGCTGCTTCACCATGTGGGCCTTCCGGTCGGCGGACACCGGAAGATTGATGACGAATATCCTGATGGCGCCACCTCCGGCAATCTACGGCCGGACGGGCCGTCCCTCCCGTCCGGCGGCCCCCGGCCGATTCGACCCGGGACTTGCGGAATGTGGCATATTTTTTTTATTTCCTCAACTGGAGAATGAGGACATTTGCGGACCCGTGCCGGCCCGCCGCAGTCTTCCCTTGACAGAAGGGACGGGTTTCCTTTATGAACAATTTCTCATGTCCGATTCAGGCGCATCCAACTCGCGAGGTCATGCTTCCCCATGGAGGATCGCATCCGGAATTTTCTCATCGCCCTCGTTCTGGCGTTTCTTCTATTTCCCGTCACGGCATCGATCGGAGCGATCATCCGCCTGAGCCGAGGCAGGCCGGTTCTCTACTCGGAAAAGCGGGTGGGGCTTGACGGGAGGGCGTTCACCCTCCACAAGTTCAGAACCCTCGATCCGGCCCCGGCCCGCCGGGACCCGCGGGACGATCTCGCAGGCAGGGTTCTCAAGAACGGCACTCCCGGCGGATGCCGGGGACCGTTTTTCCGGGCCCTTCGCAAATACAGCCTGGACGAACTCCCCCAGATCTGGAACATTCTCAGGGGGGAAATGGCCGTCGTCGGCCCCCGGCCCATGCCGGAGGAGGAACTCCTGTACCGTTTCGGCGCCGATTCCCGGAAGGTCACATCCGTCCGCCCCGGCCTGACGGGCCTGTGGCAGATCAACGGGCGGAGCGACCTGAGTCCGGAGAAGCGGCGGACCATGGACCTCTTCTACGTGGAACACAGAAGCAGGCGGCTCGATCTCGAAATTATTTTCAAGACCTTTTCCGCCGTTCTGTCCGGCCGGGGGGCCTATTAGCCGTCCCGTCCCCGGACGGCGGGTGGGAAAAAGGACGCATGGGAACGGGTACCTTGAGAATCCTCCAGCTTGTGAAGTGGCTTTCACCGAGGGAGGACACGGGCGGCAAGATCCGGTCCTGCCGGATCGGCGGCGCCCTGGCGTCCTTTGCCGAGGTCGACGCCGCCGGTTTCGTTCCCTCCGGGGAGCGGCCGGACGGAACGGAGGAGCACCTGTCCCACTATGGCCGGATGTACCCCCTGGCGGCGGGCGGGGCGAAGGAGAAGGCGGGGGAGATCCTTTCCGGCTTCGCCGCGGGACTTTCGCTGCGCACCGCCAGGTTTTCCCCCGGTCGCTTTCGTTCTTTCCTCGAAAAGATCCTCCGGAAAGAACGGTACGACGTCCTCCAGGTGGAAGAGCTGCCCCTGATGAGCGCCCTCGGTCCCCTTTCCCGTGCCCTTCCTGTCGTTTACAGCGCCTACAATGTGGAATCGGAGCTTTCGCCCCACCTGTTCCGCCGCCGGAACCCTCTCCTGCGGCTCCTGGCGGAGATGGAACAAGGGAGAACCCGGCGGGAGGAGATCAGAGCCCTGAAACGTGCCGGGGCCTGCCTCGCCGTCTCGGACAAGGACAGGGACGCCCTGCGCCGGCTGTCCCCCTCATGCGCTCCCCCCGTCTTCGTCCTTCCCAACTGCGCCCAGGACCGTTTCAGACCCTCCCCGCACCGGCCCGGGCGGGAGGGGATCCTTTCCGTGGGGTCCTTCGGCTGGCATCCCAACGCCGACGGCATGTCCTGGTTCATGGACCACGTCCTCCCCCTTCTGAGAAGAGAAGTGCCGGGTGCGGCGGTCCGGATTGCGGGGAGCGGCATCGGCCGGCCGATGCGCCGCAGGATGGAAGAGCGGGGATTTCAAGTCCACCACGACGTGCCGGACATCCTGCCCTTCCTCCAGGAGGCCCGCCTTCTCGTCGTCCCGCTGCGGGTCGGCGGCGGGACCCGGATCAAGATCCTCGAGGCCTGGGCGGCGGGCCTTCCGGTCGTCGCCACCTCCGTCGGGGCGGACGGTCTTTCCTGCAGGCCAGGAGAGGACATCCTCATCGCCGATGACCCCGCCGGGTTCGCCCGCGCGGCGGCCCGGCTCGTGAAGGACGACGGCCTGTATGAAAAGCTCCGTTCGGAGGGGCTGAAGAGGGCCCGGGATCACCGCTGGTCCGGCCTGGCCGCCCCGTTGCGGGAGGCGTACCGGGTCTTCCTGCCCGGGAAGGGGGCCCGACGCCCATGAGGATCGCCGTGAACGCCCGGATGCTGAGCCAGAGGAGGCCCGGCGGCATCGGGAGATACTCCCTCGAAACCCTGAAACGAATCACGGAACGCCACCGGGAGCACGACTTCCTCTTCATCGTGGACCGGCCTTTTTCCCGGAGAAAAAGTTTCCCGGACAACGTCTCCGTAACGAGGATCTTTCCCTCTTTCCACCCCCTCCTGTGGTACCCCTGGTTCGAATGGGCCGTTCCCCCGATCCTGAAGCGATTCGGGGCCGACCTCTTCCTCTCCACCGACGGCTTCGCCTCTCTCCGTGCGCCGGTCCCGACGGCCGTGGCAATCCACGACCTCAGTTTCCGCCATCACCCGGGAGACATGCCGCCGCTCCACAGACGCTACTTCAACCATTTCTTCCCGAAGTACGCGAAAAAGGCGAAGGTGATCGTCACGGTCTCCGAATATTCCAAGAGGGACATTGCGGCCGTCTTCGGGGAACCGTCCGGGAAAATCACCGTCACGGGCAACGGGGTGAGCGATCTTTTTTTCCCCCTCCCGGAAGGCGAGCGGGAAAAAGCGCGGAGCGGGCTGACCGGCGGCGCACCGTACTTTCTCTCCGTGGGTCTCCTCCATCCCAGAAAGAACCTGGTCCGGATGATCGAAGCCTTCGAACGGTTCAGGAACGAGACCCCGACGGACGCGAAGCTTGTCCTGGCGGGCCCCCGGCTGTTCAAAACGGAGGAGATCTACCGGACATGGAACCGGATCGGCCACAAACGGGACGTCCTTTTCCTCGGCATGGTCCCCGAAGAGCGGCTCGCCGGTCTCTATGGCGGCGCCCGGGCATTTCTCCTCGTCTCCACTTTCGAAGGCTTCGGGATTCCAGCCCTCGAAGCCATGGCCTGCGGCGTTCCCGTCATCGCCTCGAACCGGACGTCCCTTCCGGAAATCTGCGGAGACGCCGCCCTCCTCGTCGATCCCTATTCGGTGGCGTCGATCGCCGGGGCGATGAAGACCGTGTTCTTCGACGATTCCCTTCGGGGGGGCCTCGTGGCGAAGGCAATGGAACGGAGGAAACGGTTCAGTTGGGACAGGGCGGCGGACCTCCTCTGGGAGGCCGCGGAAAGGGCCATGGCATGACGGCCGCGGAGATTCTTTTCTGGGTCCTGGCGGGGGTGATCGCTTATGCATATCTGGGATACGGGGCGCTCGTCGTCGCACTGGGCCGCCGGAAAGGCCCGCCGTCTGCGGGCGGGGACAGGGAATCTCCGGACCTTTACGAACCCGCCGCTACGCTTCTCGTGTCCGCCTACAACGAGGAGACCTGGCTGGCAAGAAAAATAGGGAACTCCCAGAGCCTCGATTACCCGGAGGAGAAGCTCGGGATCGTGGTCGTCACCGACGGCTCGGACGACGGTTCCGCGGAGATCCTCCGTAAATTCCCCCGGGTCCGGCACCTCCACGCGCCGGTGCGGCGGGGAAAGATGGCCGCCATCAACCGGGCCATGAAGTTCGTGGATACGGAAATCGTCATTTTCTCCGACGCCAACGCGATGCTGAACCGGCAGGCCGTGAGAGAAATCGTGCGGTGCTTCCGGGATCCCGCCGTGGGATGCGTATCCGGGGAAAAACGGATCTCCACGGAAGGCGCCGGGGGGGCGGCGGACAGCGGAGAGGGGACGTACTGGCGCTACGAGTCCCGGATCAAGGAGGCGGAAGCCCGGCTGGGTTCCTGCGTCGGCGCGGCCGGGGAACTCTTCGCCATCCGCGCCGGCCTCTTCCGGGAAGAGGCCGGGGACACGATCCTGGATGATTTCACGATCTCCATGAGGATCGCCCTCAGGGGATACAGGGTCCGGTACGCGCCGGCGGCTTTCGCCGTCGAAACGGCATCGGCGGGCATCGGCGAGGAATTCAAGCGGAAGATCCGGATCGCCGCGGGAAACCTTCAGGCCGTCCTGCGGATGCCGGAACTTCTCAACCCCTTCCGGCATGGCCGGCTCGCCTTCCAGTATGTTTCCCACAAGTTTCTTCGTTCCTTCGCAGTCCCCCTGTGTTTCGCCGCCCTCATTCCATTGAATCTCCTGCTCCTCCGGAAAGGGGGCGTCCTCTACCCCACCCTGCTGGCCCTCCAGGGGATCTTCTATCTCGCCGCCGGGGCGGGATGCCTTCTGCGGAACCGCCGCCTTTCCTCGCGCCTGTTCTTCGTCCCCTTCTATGTGGTCGTCATGAACCTGTCGGCCCTGGCGGGCGCTTCCCGTTATGCCGCGGGGAGGCAGTCGGTGCTCTGGGAAAAGGCACTCCGCAAAGAGCCCTCCACGGTCGGGGAGGACGGCGGACCGTGACGAAGCGCGAAATCGTATTCCGGTCCTACATCGTTCTTCTCATGGCTTCCATGGCGGTGGACGTTAACCTCTTCCCGGTGGGAGTCCTGTCCGTCCAGTCGCTGCCCCTGTCCATCCCCGTCGCCTTCATCGGGGCGGCCTTTCCCCTCTATTTCTTCCGGGACTTCCTTCGATTTGTCCGGGAACGGAGGGCCCTCCTCGCCATCGGTCTTCTCTTCCTTCTTTCCGGCCTCGTTTCCGTGGCCCTTTCCCCCTTTCCCGGGCACTACGGGCTGAAACTTCTTTTTCAATACGGGGCCTTTCTGGGCGTCTCCTTCCTCCTGCTGTTCCTCTTTTCCCTCGACCGGGGGCTGGGTGCCTTTTTTCTCCGAACCGCGGCGGGCCTCGCCCTCGTTCTGGCGCTGGTCGCCCTTTTCGAATCGGCGAACGGGAGCTTCTACCGGTTTCTTGCGGATACGTTCCGGTACGGGGAATACCAGATCGTCGACGGGCGGGGGCGGGTGGGGGCCACGCTGTCTCATTCGAACATTTTCGGATGCTTCATGTCCATCGGGATTCTCCTCCTCGTCCACCTGAAGAAAAGTTCCGGGATGAAGACATGGGTCTTCCTCCCCGCCGTCCTGTTCCTTTGCACCGCCATGGTCCTTTCGGGCTCGCGGAACGCCGCGATGGTCCTCCTGGTCCCCGCCGCATTGCTCCTGTTCAACGGGAAAACGGCGAAGGAGGCCCTTGCGGTTATTTTTCTCGGCGTGTTCCTCCTTGCCGTCCTCACCCCCTCGGCGGCGAGGTTCGCCGATTTGTGGAAAATCGCTTCCGGGAGGGACTGGTCGACCGGTGAAAAGGCGGCGGCCGGCGCGCCCGTTGAGGACAATACGGCCGCCACCCGCTTCCTGCTGTGGCAAAGCGGCCTCAGGATGTTCCGGGACCATCCCCTTTTCGGGATCGGGCCGGGCGGAAGCAACCTGGCGATGAAAGACTACGCCCCCGAACCGCTTCTGGCCGTCGAACGGGAGAAAATCGACCGGGGGTACCTGCATACCCACAACGGCCTTCTCAACATCCTGGCGGAGTTCGGGGCCGCGGGAACGGCCGTCGGGCTGGCCGGTCTTTTCCACGTACTCGTCCCGCTGGTCCGCCGGTACGGGCTCTTCCCGCCTGCGCCGGTCCACGCCCTTCTTCTCGGCGTCGTTCTTTCCTTCGGACCGGACGCTTTTTTCTACAGCCGGTTTTACATGGTCCTCGGCTCAACCCTGTTTCTGCTCTTCGCCTTCCCGGGAGAGGCCCGCTCCGGTTCCTCCCCGCCGCTTCAGGAAAAAACGGCACCCTAAGAGGAGGAAGAGGAGGATCTCCGTCGCCACCGTCGACCAGGCGGCACCGGCGGCAAGGAAAGACGGAATGAGGAGAACGTTCAACCCCACGTTGAAAAGGGCGCACAGCGAGGCGGCGGCGGCGTAGTATTTCTCATCGTTCAGGGCAATCATGCCCTGGGTCAGGACATAGTTCGGCAAAAGGAAGAGGAGGGCGAACAGAAGGATGGGAAGAATTTCCGCGGAGGGGCCGTACGCCTTCCCGTAGGCGATGAGGATAATCCCGGGGGCGAAGAAAAAACCCGCCACGGCGCCGGCCAGGCCGGCGAGGGCGGCCCCCGCCAGGATCCTTTTCAGAAGGCGGGAAAAGGCCTCCCGGTCCCGCCAGGAAACGCGAAGGAAACGGAAACAGATATGGGCGACCGGGGCCGTGAAAAGAACCACCGCTTCCAGAATCTGGAAAGCGGCCCCGTAATGACCCACGAGGGCGAGATCGGGCTGGAGATGCCTGAGGAGTACGATGTCGCTTTTGAAGTACACCGTCGTCGCGCCGCCGATGACGACAAAGGAGAGGCAGGTCTTCCAGAGGCGCCAGGGAGGAAGGGACAGTTTCGGCCGGGACAGGATCTCCCGGCCGTTCTTCGTCAGGAGCAGAAGCGCCTGGCCGGCGACGAGACCGAGGAACACCTTCTCCGGCGAGGGTGTCGTCAACCCGATGATGAGAAAAACGGGAAGGACGAGGAGCGTGTTGAGCTGGATGCGCCAGAGGGCTTCCGCTTCGAAGGCGCCCCGCCCCTTCAGGACCGACGAAACCAGATTGGTGACGCACCGGAAGGCGAAGTAGAGAAAGGCGAGGAGGAAGACCCCCTTGCCGGCCGCGGGGGAGAGAAGGACCGCGGCCGCGCCGAGAAGGGTGGCAAGGGCGAGGTACCCGAAATATCCGGACATGAGGTCGCCTGGACTGAGGCCGATCTCCCGCGACGGGTCGATTTGTTCCCGGAAGAGGAGAACCTGGAACCCGCCGTCCTGGACAATGGCAAAGAGGGACGCGATGGCCTGCACGTACAGGAATATCGCCAGGGACGAAGGGCCCAGACGGCGGGCCAGAAACAGAAGAAGAATGAACGTGGCTCCTGCCCCCCATGCGACGGAAGCCCACTGGGCCAGCGCCGGCCGGACGAAGCCGGTGTATCGGTTGGAGGGATTCGGTGGGGGCATCGAGGGTCGTCAGTCAGCCGGGGCGATCGATCTGGCCGGTTGCCTCTCACAGCCGGCCGCGCCATCGATGTTCCTACCACGGTTCCCCTGCCCGCTTCAAGACCCGTATCCGCCGGAGAGAAGCGGAGGCGATCGCCGCCCCTCAGGCTTTCAGGCCGAACTTTTCGATGCGATAGACCATGGTCGGGCGGGAGATGCCGAGAAGCTGCGCCGCCTTCGACTTGTTCCCCCCGCTGAGATCGAGCGCCTGAATCATGAGGTCGCGGATCAGCCCGTCCAGGTCGATGCCCGTCGGCGGAATCCTGAAATCGGAGGAGCCCTCTTTCATCGAGGAAGGATGTTCCTTCTGCAGGAAAGCGAGATGTTCCGACCGGATCAGGTGGTCGTCCTCCATGAGGATGACCCGCTCCATGGCGTTTCTCAGTTCCCTCACGTTGCCCGGCCATTCGTAATTGACGAGCAGGTTCTTCGCTTCCGGGGAAATGCCCTGGACGTTCCTGCCGCATTTGACACTGAACCGGTCCATGAAAAAAAGGCAAAGGGGCAGGATGTCCTCCCGCCGTTCCCGGAGGGGGGGAAGGTCGATCTTGACGACGTTCAACCGGTAATAGAGGTCTTCCCGGAAGAGGTTCTGTTCGACGAGGTCCTCCAGTTTCCTGTTCGTGGCGGCGATGACCCTCACGTCGACCTTTCTCGTTTCCGTCCCCCCGAGGGCGAAAAATTCCCTCTCCTCGAGGAACCGGAGCAGCTTGACCTGGACCGGCGGGATGAGTTCGCTGACCTCGTCGAGGAACAGGGACCCCCCTTCGGCCAGTTCCACCTTCCCCTTCTTGCCCGCCTGGAGCCCGCCGGTGAACGTGCCTTTCTCGTACCCGAAAAGTTCGCTTTCGATCAGGTCCCTGTTGATGGCGCCGCAGTTGATTCCGATGAAGGGTTTGCCGATCCGCGCGCTGTGGTAGTGAATCGCCCGGGCGATGATTTCCTTTCCCGTCCCCGTTTCCCCCTCGATGAGCACCGTCGTGTCGGAACTCTTCGAGATCTTCCTGGCGATCTCCAGCGCCTTCCGCATCCCCTCGCTCTCGCCGATGATGTTGTCGATGCCGAACTCGCACCGGTACTGCCTGCGAAGTTCCTCCACCTCCTTCTTCAACCGGAGCGTGTTCGTGGCCTTCTCGATGATGATGTCGAGTTCGTCGATGTCGAGGGGCTTCACAAAGTAGTCGTAGGCACCCATCTTCATCGACTTGATGACCGTCGAGATGTCCTCGTAGGCCGTCATCATGATCACCAGGAGGTCCTTGTCGGTCTTCAGCATTTCCTGCAGGGCGTCGATGCCGCAGATTCCGGGCAGCCGGATGTCCAGGAGAACAAGATCGGCGGGATCCTTCTTCTGCAGTTCGACGGCCTCCTCGCCCGATCCGGCGATGGAAACGTCGTATTTTTCACCGAGAATGTTCTTCAGGGAGTTCTGAAGAAGCTTGTCGTCATCGACGATCAGTATCTTGTATTTCAGCATGGCCGGCCCGATCCACTTCTTCGACGGGGAACCGGATGGTGAAGGTGGTCCCCTCGCCCTCCGTGCTCTCGGTCTCTATGGTTGCGTGATGCAGTTCCAGAATCTTGTGCACGATGGAAAGGCCCAGTCCCGTCCCTTCCGCCTTGGTCGTGAAAAACGGATCGAAAATCTTCGAAAGATTGCGCGGCGGGATGCCGAGTCCCGTGTCGGCAACGTGGATCGTCACGCAGTCGGCCCCCGCCCTGCGGTTCCGCTCCTCCCGGCACTGGATGATCACCCTGCCGCCCGACGGCATGGCATCCATGGCGTTGATCAGGAGGTTCACGAACACCTGCTGGATCTTCATGGGATCCAGGAAAACGGCGGGCATCGGTCCGTCCATGTCCAGGATGACGCTGATATGCTTCTTTTTCATCTGCGCGGAAAGGAGACACACCGATTCGCGGACGATTTCGTCAAGACGGCACCGTTTGAAGGAGGGGGTTCCCGGTCTCGCGAAATCGTGAATTCCCTTGACCAGGCGGTTGATCCTCGTGATCCCCGTCAGGGTGTCCTCGAAAACATTTTTCGTACTCTCGTCGCCGCCGAGCTTCTTGAAGAGCATCTGGACATTGAAATTGATGCTCGCCAGGGGATTCCTGATTTCATGGGCGAGTCCCGCCGAAAGCTGTCCCAGGGAAGAAAGGAGGTCCATGCGCCGGATCATTTCTTCCGTTTTTTTCTGCTCCGTCAGGTCCCGGACGATGAGAATGAGATCGGTGACGTTTCCCCGCTGGCCTTTCAGGAGGGAGGACGTGACCGCCAGAACCTGGGGATGCCCGTTCCCGCCGGCCACCTCGATTTCCCGGTCGTCGACGACCTCCCGGCGCAGGAGGCCCCATTGGACGATGCCGTTCATTTCCGCGCTCAGCACCGATGTCGCTTCCCTGCCCAGCACGGACGGACGGGAAAGCCCGAAAATCCGCTCCGCCTCCCGGTTGATCGACCGGATCCTGCCGTTGCTGTGAACCGTGATGATGCCGCTCGGCGAACTTTCCAGGATGTTTTCCGCGAATTGCCGGCCTGTGACGATTTCCTCGTACAGCCTGGCGTTCTCGATCAGGGTGGCGGTCCGGTCCGCCAGGATCATCAGGATCTCCATGTCCTCCCGGTGGAAGGCCTGGGCCTGATAACTTCCCACCAGCAAAACGCCCATCGTCCTGTTTTTCGTGATGAGCGGAACGGCCAGCTCCGAACGGAGGCCTTCGAGGAAACCGGTTTCCCGGGCGTCGTCCCTGATCTCGTTGATCAGCAGGGGCATGCCCATTTCGGCGACATACCCCGCCACGCCGGTTCCCATTTCCAGGCGGAAGCCCTTCTTCTTCACGGCCCCGCACCCCCTGTGGGACGCGATGGTCATGTACCGTCCTTCGCCGCGCCTCAGAAGGAGAGCGCACACATCCCCCTGGGTGATCTTCAGGGCACTCCGGACAACGAGGCCCGCAAGCCGTTTCCGGTTCAGCGCCTCCGCGGACTGCTTGCTCAGCTGCTGGATCGTGAGGAGCTGGGCGATTTTTCTCTTGTTCTGTTCCAGCAGCCTCGCGTTTTCGATGAAAACGCTCACCTGGTTGGCGAAGGTCGTGTAGAGCTTGATCTCGTTCCTCGTCAATTCCAGGGTCCGGTCGGAGCGGTCCGACGCCATGACGCCGATGATCTCCTTCCGGATCCGCAGGGGGGCGGTGATCGTCGAGACCCGGTTGTACAGCTTGTTCATCCTCAGATCGAATTCGGTGTTTCTCTCGTCCCACTCGTCCGTGATGATGACCGTTTTTCCCGTCTTCGCCACCAGGGTTTCCCGGCATTTGTCCACGTCCAGATCGAGAGGGCGGCTCCGGGCCCTTCTTTCCTGTTCGGGCGTGAATCCCACCCAGTAGCGGCACTCCATTTTCTTCCGCGACTCGTCCAGCAGGATGATGGCGACCCGGGCGAAATCAAACCTCCGCTGGGTTTCCTGGATGATGGCGTTGATGATCCTGTCGAGGGAAATGGAACGGGACTCCATGCTGCCGATCTTGTAAATGGAGGAAAATACTTTTTCACTCGTTTTCAGATCGGAACGGCAGCGGGCGAGTCTTTCAATCAGACGCCTGTAATTTGCTGCATTCATGGCCGGTCGGGTCGATTTTTTCAATAAGGCGGAGGATTTCCGCCGCTTAATGTTATATTTTACCATTTTTTTTAAATCCCCGCCCGTGAAAAATATGCATCCTTCCCCGAAAAAGCCCCCGAAACGCAAGAACCTGCGGCTTTCTGGAAAGGCCGCAGGTTCTCACGATTCATATCACTGTTCTTTACGCCCTCCGTCCCTCCGGGGGCGGCGGGACGTTCTCCCTTATCCGCCGGAAGGACTCACTCGTTGTCCTTCAGGGCGATCGACACGGCCTTTCTCGTGCTATCGCTGATATCGGGAGTGAAGTAAGGCTCCCAGCACTCCTTCGGCGCATGCGGGAACGCGTAGCTGCAGACGATGGCGGCGACCACGGAGACGATGACGCTGCACAGGATCGCCGGGATCCCCCAGAGAACGCTCCAGACCTGGTAGATGCCGATGAAGGAGATGGTGCCGAGGATCGCAGAGGCGTATGCGGCCTGCCGGTTCATCCGTTTCCAGTATAGCCCGAAGAGGAGCGGGACGAAGAAGGTGGAGCACCACAGGCCGTGGGTCCACATGGCGAGCATGGCGATGAATTTCGGAGGCCAGATGGCGGCGATGGTGAGAAGCACGCCCACTCCGATGATGAGCACCTTGGTCCAGGTCATGAACTTGTCTTCCGGGATGGGGGTCTTCTTGATGTTTCTCGCGATGTCGTATGTCAGGGCGAGGGAGTTGTGCAGCAGCTGGGCGTTCGCCGTCGACAGGGCCGCCGCGAGAATGGCCGCCAGAATGATGCCTCCCACGACGGGGTGCATGAACTGGGTCAGCAGCATGGGGATGAGCCAGTCGCTCCCCTTGCCCGCGGGGATCGATCCGAGGAGGATCTTGCCCCCGAAGCCGAGGATCAGGATCGGGATGAAGCAGATGAAGAGAAATCCGATACCGTAGAGAGGCATGAGAAGGGCGGTCTTGACGTTTCTCGCGCCCATCATTCGCGCCGTCATGTGAGGGGACACGGCGCCGCCGAAGGCATTGGCGAAGAAGATGCCCACCATGGCCGCCACGCCGAATGACCCGACGGAACTCAGCATCGATCCGGGCGCGAGCGGTGCGCCGCCCACGGCCGCCGGTGCGGTGGTCGTCGAAATGGCGACCCACATGGCGTGCCAGCCGCCGACCTTGCTGAGGACGATCCCGCCGGCAAGGAAGAGGCCTATGGCGATGAGCACGGAATTGATGAGGTCCCCCCAGGCCACGGTCCACATTCCACCCGAAGCCGTGTACACGAGGAAGATGAGGAATGCGAAAACGGCCACGGCATAGGGCAGCCCCGTGACGGTGGCCACGATCATCCCCACCGCCTTGATCTGGAGAACGATGTAGGCGATGTACGCGGCGACGACCGACAGAGCGGCGATGACCTGAAGACCGCTCTTTTCCGCGTACGGCTCATACCGGAGCTTGAAAAACTCGGGCAGCGTTCTCGACGGCCTTTCCGGCATGCGGATTTTATAGGCCACGATGGCCATGAGCGAGGTCGCGAAGAACCAGCCCGCGAACCATCCCGTGACAGTGGGAACGCCCCGGGTGAAAAGCATGCTGGGGATTCCCGTGACCGAACTGGCGCTCAACCACGTGGCGACGAAGGCTGCAATGGTAAAGATGAGGCCCAGCCGGTGTCCGCTCGTGGTGAATTCGGTCAGGCTGGTGACCTCCTTGAATCCCCGGTTGGTGAAAAGGACGAGTCCCACCAGGTACAAAATCAGAATGACGCCGATGATGATGGATGTTGACATCTCGCTAGCTCCTTTTTCTTTTCATTGCCGAGTCGGTTACCCGGCTCAGTCCCCCGTGGAGAAGAGCCGCCCGCAGGCACCCCAGCGTCTAACCCCGGACTTCTCGATTTTCATGAGGCACCAGATGATCCAGGGGATCTGGACCACCGTGACCAGAATCCAAAGCAGAAACGGACCCCATGCCTGACTTGGAATCAAGAAAAAATCTTCCATGCCCTTTCTTCCTCCTCTCTTGATTTATAAGCAGTCATTGGAACAGCCCAATTGACAATGCTCCACCTGGTTTCCTCCCCTCCGGGCTTCGCCCGGTACCTAACCCACATGGATGATGCAGCCTGAACCCTGGGTCAGGCCGCCGCAGATCGCGCAGGCCGCGTAACCGCCTCCGTGTTCCTTCAGGTTGTAAGCCGCCGTCATCATGATCCGGGCGCCGCTCGCGGTGTTCGCGTGCCCCGCCGCGATGGCGCTGCCGTTCACGTTCAGTTTCCCCTTCAGTTCCCGATAGCGGACCCCTTCGCTTCCCGTGATGGTTCCCGCGGAGGCTTCCTTTACCATATCCCAGAAGGGAGAAGACAGAAATCTCGGATTCGAGAGAAGCTTCGAGGATACGAGCGGCACGCAGGCAAACGCTTCGTTGATCTCGACGAAGGTCATGTCTTCGATGTGAAGACCCGACAGATCAAGGCATTTCCGAATGGCGAAGGCGGGGCTCACCGGCATGATCCTGGGCTGGAGCGCGATCGTCGACATGGCCACGATCGTGTAAAGAATCTCCCAGCCTTTCTCCTCCGCCGTCTTCCTCGTCGTGATGATCTGCGCCGCGGCACCGTCGTTCATTCCGGGCGCGTTTCCCGCGGTACACGTGGGATTCCCGAAAATGGGCTTCAGCTTCGCCAGGCCCTCCATGGTGATGTCCGGCCGGTACTGTTCGTCAATATCCAGCATCTTTTCGGAGAGGACCTTTCCCTTGCCGTCCTTCCTCTGGAGGGTATACGGCACCATCTCGTTCTTGAAAAAGCCGCGGTTCCATGCAGCCCCGTAATTCTTGTGGCTCGCCAGGGCGAACGCGTCCTGCTCTTCCCGCGACACATCGTATTCCAGGGCCACATTGCCTGAATCCACGGCCACCGGCGCATAGTCCTTGTATCCAAGGGGGATGATGGGATCTTCCACCAGGAAGGAACTGTGCCGCTTCCCCTCCCACCGGATCCCGCGAAGAAGGAAGGGAACGGTGCTGAAACTCGTGGAGCCGCCCGTCATGACGATGGAGGCTTCACCCGTTTCGATGCTCCTTTTCCCGTAAAACGCGGCATTCATTCCGGAAACACAGGCCTGGTCGAAGGCGATCGAAGGCTTTTCCGGGGGGATCCCTGCTTTAAGCATCGTCTGCCTCGCCACAACGGGCGTATAGGGGTCCTTGGTGTTCGTCGTATCCCCGTTGCCCCACCAGACTTCGTCGATAAGACCGGGATCGAGCTTGATTCTTTCCATGGCGTTTTTCATGGCCACGGCGCCCAGGTCGTAGATGTCCACATCACGCATCGAACCGCCGAATCTGCCGAAAGGCGTTCGAGCTGCGCTCACACACACAATGTCGGTGTCTTTCTTTTTAAAGGTCATCCCGATTCTCCTGTTGCCCGTGTTATGCACTCCTGACGGAATGCGAGAGGTTGCCCGCACCCCCGTGCGCCCATGGATGAACGACGCTTGAAACCCGGTCCCTCCGCTTCGGGACCGACCGCATCGGTTCATTAGCAATCGTTGTGCCACACCTCGTGGGTTTCTAAGCCTTCAATTTCCAATGAAATAAATAAATGCCGGAGGACGGGCCCGCCGGAACCGGAGGATATCCTGCCGGCCCTCGGGGCCGCATCAGGAGTTATACAGCAATATCCGATGGTTACCAAAGCTGGATGAAAAGATGCAACGATGAATCATTTCCTCGACCCCTCCGGGAACCATCCGGCGACGCAGGATATGGTGCATGAGTGAAGCATATGCTTCCATCCTTATTAAGCTAAGGAATCCCGTCATTTTTTCCGGAACCGGACCTCCCGGAACGGGCCGGCGGCGGGGATCGCGTGACTTTTTACTTTGCCCTCCCGGGGCCGCGGTCGTTTTTCGTTTAAATTTCATTCGACATCCCGATTACTTACACATTATCTTCATCCTGGCACAATTCTTGATTGAACTTGGCGGCGTAGGGAGCATCGAGGATACAGTACCGCCCGAAGCGGCTGAATCCCGGAGGACGACGCGATCAATTTCATGGAGGTCTGGCTATGCGGAAGTCGAAAGTCATGTCAGCGAAAGAAGCCGTGTCCCAGTTCATCGGAGACGGGATGACCGTCATGATCGGCGGTTTCTTTCACGCCATTTCCTATGCACTCACCCACGAGATCATCCGGCAGAACAAGAAGCATCTGACGATCTGCCAGTCCAGTTTCAACGACCACGCCGATCTGCTCATCGGCGCGGGATGCGTGGACCGGATCATCTCGTCCTACGTCTGGATGGAGGTTTTCGGTCCCCTGTACTGTTTCCGCCGCGCCATGGAAAAGGGGATCCCCCATCAGGTTCTCATGGAAGACTATTCCAACTTCGCCATGACGGCGAGATTTCTCGCGGGCGCCCTCGGCATCCCTTATATTCCCCTCAACTCGCTCAAGGGAAGCGACATGATGACCCACTCCCAGTGGATGGGGGACCAGAAAGTGAAACTCATGGAGGATCCTTTCGGATCGGGATACAGCCACGCCCTCGTCCCGGCGCTGAAACCCGAGATCGGGTATCTTCACGCCCAGCGGGCCGATGAGGAAGGAAACGTCCAGATGTGGGGCATTCTCGGCGACGGCCCCTGGAGCCTCAGGGCCTGCGAAAAGGTGATCGTGTCGGTCGAGCAGATCGTGAGCCGGGAGACCATCGGGCGGGACCCGAACCGGACCATTCTTCCCGCCTACAAGGTGGTCGCCGTGGTCGAGGAGCCTTTCGGGGCCCACCCGAAGAACACCCAGGGATACTACGACGTGGACCGGGATTTCATCTTCCACTACATCCGGATGGCCCAGAAGGAAAACACCTGGAAAGAGTTCATGGACGAATGGGTCTACGGTGTCGCCGACCGGTCCGAATACATCGCGAAATTCATCTCCAGGTACGGTTACAGGAAGTTCGCCGGTCTCAAGGCGAAAGACATGCCTTCGGGTTCGATCAATTACGGGTATTAAGAGGAGGAGCGTTATGTCGGAATACAGCAAGGATTTCACGCTGCAGGAAATCATGGCGGTGGCGGCGGCGCGGGAGATTCGTGATTACGAGAAGGTGATCATCGGCACGGGACTGCCTCTGCTGGGAGCCATGCTCGCCCTCCGGACCCACGCTCCCAACATGGTCGCCATCTACGAATCGGGAACCATCGAGGCGCGGCCACTGAAAACGCCCTTCTCGGTGGCCGACGCCTGCCTGGTCCCCGGCGCGGCCATGCAGGGAGGCCTGATCGAGGGGCTCGGCATCGTCCACGCCGGCGACCTGGATGTCGGGTTTCTCGGGGGCGCCCAGATCGACAGGTTCGGGAACCTCAACGCCCACGTCATCGGGGACTACTACCATCCCGAAGTCCGCTTCGCCGGGAGCGGGGGCTCCAATGACATCGGGGCGGGCTGCCAGCGGACCATCATCATGATGCTCCACCAGAAAAGAAGGTTCAAGGAAACCGTCGATTTCATCACCACCCCGGGATACCTCACGGGGGGAAAGAGCCGGGAAAAGATGGGGTACCCCGGAAAGGGTCCGGCCGTCGTCGTGTCCACCCTGGGGATCCTCCGTTTCCACCCGGAAACGAAGGAAATGTACCTGGAGTCGTACCATCCCGTGACGGATCTCGCGACCGTCAAGGCGAACACGGGATGGGACCTGAAGATCGCCGACGACGTCCGGGAAACGGTGCCCCCCACCGTCGAGGAGATCCGCATTCTCAGAGAGGAACTGGATCCGACGGGAATATTCCTGAAGAAGACCTGAACGGAAGAAAGGCAGGAAGATCCATGACTACGGAACAAGATGTTGTCCTTTACGAAAAGATCGATCGTGTGGCCCTCATCACTTTCAACCGGCCGGCGGCACTGAACGCCCTCAACGGGGAGGTCAACGCCATGCTCATCGCATCGCTCGACCGGGCGGAGCAGGACGCCGAGGTGAAAGTCGTCGTCCTCACGGGATCCAAGGGCAAGGCCTTCGTCGCCGGCGCCGACATCAAGGAAATGGTGACCATGAACCCCATCGCCGCGAG